>ENA-UPSB01002676-UPSB01002676.1-bioreactor-metagenome-genome-assembly--contig:-NODE-2676-length-15917-cov-8.597718_pt1 | contig 15917 bp, 10 predicted proteins | sample MGYA00238182_ERZ773286 | MGnify/ENA primary metagenome ERZ773286 (study PRJEB29026, sample SAMN07631240) | bioreactor metagenome | isolation source: Switchgrass digestor | place: USA: Dartmouth... | reverse complement strand
GTCACGCCGAGTTCCTCGCAAAGATCTACATTGAGCTTCATTCGATAATATAGCTCGTCAGGGTGGTCCTCAAAATTATAGAGCAGATAGTTTGATAAATTCGTGATTCCGTACTTTGCAGCAGTGCGTACGGCTCGCTCGTAAACATCTTTCATTGAGTAATGGTCAAAAGCTATACGTAGCGGCCGAATGTTTATCTCCGCTAGTTTTGCCATTTTTGCATCGTCAATAAGCCGAGCGTCCACACCCTGGTTGAAATCGATGATTCTCATTTGTTTCTTCGGTTTGAAGTGTTTCTCATATAAAGGACGTGCTATATCATCAAAAGCAATGATATCTTCACTCTTAGCAACCTCGGGATAAAGAAGGTTACGCTCCTCACGTTTTAGATAAAACTCTGCCTGTTCATCTTCTGTAAGTCTACTAGATATTTTGTCATACAGTTTAATCATCTTGCGTTTATATGCACGGACATTAAAGCCATCTTTTATATTTTGCATAGCAATGTCATATTCGCTCTTGGGAATATACGTTGCACCGCGCTCGAAGCCACATGCCTTGATTTCATCTATAATTAAATCAAATTTTTCTGAAGCTAAAACGTTATTATCCATTAGAAGGAGATCCTTCATTGGGCCGAAACGTTTAGTAGCTATATCGATTTGGTCTTTCAAACCCACATAATCCTTGTACTCAGGCTCCAGACGCGGAACAGCACAAAACTTGCAGGTTCTTGGACAGCCGCGCGTCATATATGCGAAGTACGCATTGTGTGCCGGGTAAGTGTAGTCGATTTCTTCAAGGATGGAGTAGTCTAACGGCAACTCATCGATAATGTCCTCATTACCCTCGTCTAATATGCCTGGCTTGTTTAGTAGCCCTATGTATGGTTTTATCCCAGTGTCTTTGAACAATACATCTGGGAGGATTGACGCGGCAATACCGCCAACTATCATGCGACCGCTGTCAGCACAAAAATTCTTCGCGAAGTTGATTGTCTCGACAGTCTCCTTCCAATAAAACGTAAATAGCGTAGTAACAGCCACTATATCAAACTTTGGATAATCTTTGGATTTATATCGGATGCGATATTCTTTTAATAGGTCTTCTCTGTCGGTCCCACGGAAACCAGGTATTGCATCAAGTGGAGCAAAGTTGCCTCTTCGTATGTGCTCAATGATCTTGGGTACATACTTACCTAAACTCTGGTCGCCTACTTTCTCCAGATACTCCTCGCAAAGCAACTGGGCGGCAAATTCCTTCAGATCGCCTTTGAAAAACCTTACATCGTCACCTTGTTTGCGGTAGTAGGTTGCCAATTTCATAAGGCCCATTGGTGGGTATTTATTTTTGTAATTCGGCTCAATTAGTAGTATCTTGCGATTCATTTATGTCCATGCTCCTGACGGTATTAAGTTAATCTCTCTGTTTCATTAGTGCTTCTTCAATCTTGCTAATAAGCATCTCGGCAGTTTCACTGTCAGTTGCTGTTATTATTATGCTCCAGATTCTTGATATGAGCTTGCGTTCTTTTCTGCTATATTGTGTGAGCTTATCAACACGGCGCCCAATGGTGTTACTCTTTTCTTTTTCATTCCCGCAGACGTTTTCATGTTTTGCATCTTTAGGTGGTAACGGGCTATCTGGCTGCGTTGGTGGGGGAACCGGCTTGCGACGGTCGTCCTCAATTCGTTTTATTACCTGTGGGAGGATAGCGCTGTCCGAAGCTTTATTTTTTAAGCGCTCAATTTTCTCCATTGCTGTCTCGGCTTCTTCTTTTGCTTTAAGAACCACCTCATATTCGCGCTCACGGTGTATATCATCGATAAAGTTGCCAGCGGCTGCCTTCGCCTTAAACTCGGAGCGTTTTTGCTCATACATATCAATCTTTTTGTAATTTGCATTGAGTGTAGACCCACTGTGATAGATTCTATGTAACTCTTCTGCGAAAAACATCCGAAGCTTTATTTCAAACTCGAAACGAGCTGGATTTTCATTAAAATAGTCGCGTTGCGAGTTCGGTATCAAATCTGGATCAACTGCAAAGACCTCGCCGATGAAATAGCTATTTCCACGGTCTTCTTTAAATAATTTTTGGAGGGCATCCTCGCCCCCGATTTGTATGTTTTCTTTACGGAGCCGTAAACCCCGCATTTTATTATTCTTTGGGATCGCTTTTGTGAACTTACTCAGTCCTACCCACATCCAGGCAATGAGTTTTCCGTCAGCGTTAAAGAAGTCATGGCAATACACGCCGAAGATATCGTCGAGCTTATTGCCGTTGGAGTCTTTTAGGACGGTAGTATATTTCTTGAAGATGGCTTCACCGTTTAAAAAAATATTATATTCATCAATTTTAAAGCCGAGGGCCTTGGCATGATTATAGATTTCACTCCTATAATAAAAGTTACTTTGGTATGGTACCGGTGCGACGAACGAGAGGTAGTCTTTTACCTGTTGAAAATCTAGAAGGTCTGTATTCTCTTTATTTATATTAAGCATCGTCACACGGAACAGATGTGAATCAACCGAAAAACCACATTCCTCGACATTTTTAGTGGTAAAACTATTAATTGCGTGAAGCACTTCATTGGCCGTGTGTTTTATGCCCCTTGCATTTTCATCTATAAGAATCCGCATCTTCGCAGCATCGCACGTCATAATGGATACGACATCCTCACCTGCTGCAGTCGACATAAACTCCAATTGCTCGCAATACGCCAAGCCGCACAGACGGCCAATTCCACGGAAGCCCTTATCTTCACCAATCTTCTTGTCCGAGTCGGCTATGTTTCCAAGGACGCGCTTAAAATCTTCAGCAGGAATTCCAGTCGCGTTGTCCTCTATTATAATATTACGTTTGCCACGATCCAACCATATGTTGATTGTACCCTCACCTGGAGCTAACAGTTTTTCACTAACTGCTTTGTCTATCTGGTCGCAGGCATTTTGTATATACTCGCGGTAGATGACCTTCGAGTCTTGGTACATTCCGGTTGTAAGGTTTTCAAGGATGTTGGCCCCAAACACATAGTCCTGTGTATCCATTACTTTGTCCTCCATCGTTCTTGAAAAAGGCTATTTGAATTGCCTGTAGATAGGCTTCGGGAAAGTTATTTTTAAGAGTGAGCGGAATACGGGGTTTTGCACTAGATATTCGCCTTGTTCAAGGCGGGTCAACATGTTCTTATAGGTAGCAGGTAGGCTGCTGTAATCGCGCGTAGAGGTTTCTATTGAGTTGGTACGACCATATGCGTGTGTCGCACAGTTGCCTGTCACGCGATCGTGGATCGCTGACCGGAACTGCTCGGCGGCAAAAAGAATCACACCGAGGGATCTGCCACGCTCTGTTACGTCTAGTATCTCGCGGAGGATAGGTGATGTCTTCGGCACTTCTTTAGAGGCGTACTTGTTCAACTCATCAATGAATATCACGATTCTTGTTGGTGGCTGCACTCCAATCTCGTCATCGTATTCTCCTAGTTTCAAATTATAAATAGTTCGAACCACGTCACCGAAGACAAATGCTTGCTTGTCCTCCGGGAGCTTGGCTATATCGATGACTCTGACCTCATTTGCACGGATATGTTTAAGTTCATCAGCTAAGCGGCACTCATTATTAGCTGGTTTGACCGCGTTAGCAAACATGTCGTCTTGAAGGGCTTTGCGAACTACGCGCTTGAATTTCCTCCAGCTAAGGATCGAGATGTCACCCTTATCTCCAGCACCACCCTTAGTAGCTTTTTCTGAGACTTTCTCCATAAACTCGTGCCATGTTTCAAGGTTTCCAAAGTCACGGTCGTCCTTATCTATGATCTTGCTGATGATGGACTCCATTGTCTGTGCCGGGTCGTCTACATCGGCAAACATCATTTCAATATTTTCTTTGTCATCAGCATAAACATACTTGAACTTTTTCAGTTGCTTGGCTGCAATATAGTTTTCAACATCATCTTTTGAGAGATATGTGCTCTGCTTGGCAGAGTTGGGAGCGGAATACGGAATATAATAAGTGACATTCTTGAATGGCTCTGTGGTCAGTCCGAGATTTTTGTATTCTTTGTAAGTACGTTCTTTTTCACCTGGGGGGTCAGTTGCAAAGTCATTAGGTCGGTCGATTGCCATTAGATCACGACCTTTAACATTGAATATGACAAATGCAACACTGTCATCTTTTTCAGCAGCAAGATATTGATCCTGTATAGCCTTCATAAGAAACATCGCATAAGAGGTCTTAGCCGCAAGACCAGAAATACCTGAAATGTTGAGATGGGCGCCTTCTGGTCCGAGGATGAATTTTGAGTTTAGATTTACAGGCAGGATTACTTCATCCTCAGTTCCCTCGTACATACGAAGTGAGCCACACACCAGCGGGTTTTCAACGCGGTCAAGCCCCAACGCCATTGTGATCTCATCGGCGGAGGCGAGGTAAACTTTTGCATTATTATGCACCGGAGTATAGAGATTTTTATTATTAAATGATACCTTCGCTTTTGCGTAGTTCATACCGACTCTAAGCGTGGGCTCATCAATATTTACATCTCCGAAATCGCTCGATATGAAGTTAGTAAGAAAGCTTTGCGCATCCGTGATGTGAGAGATGTTTTCGATAACACCAAAAGTGAAGGAACCCTCTATATGCTCGACCTTAACAATATCAAAGGCGTGTAATTTCATATCAGAGTTTGTCCAGAAATTAAATTCGTCCATTGTTGTAGGGGCTTTTTCCGTGGCGAGTACTCTGCCAATCAGTTTACTCATTTCTTGTTATCCTCCTTAGAATAAATTCAGGAAGCTTTCTGCATTCAAATATTTAGACTTAATGAAGGACTCTGTAAGATAGATTGGATAAATATGATTTGCCCATCTGAGGTCGGCGCCATAACATACGGGATTCCGCTCATTGATTATATAGGCACTCAGCAAATCGACCAGCTCGCTGTCAATACCAACTTCGTTTTCTTCTTCCGTTACCAGTATTTTCTCGATTTTTAGTATACCGTCAAAAGGTGTACGCGTACGCGATTTATCTCTAAGGCGGACATACCAAACCGCAAACTTAATATCGCCGAGCATTGGATTTTCATACTCCGCAACCGGTGTTCTGTGGTATAGGGGCAGTTCTGCGATATAACCAGGATTAGGTTTACCGTTGATATCTTCACACACCTCGGGATTAAAATTCTTTGAGACGCCTATAACGTAGTTATAGTTGTTTTTGAATTTTAAGTACTTCGCGCGATCAGCTTTATCTTCTTTGGTCGGTCGATATTCAAGAGAACCATCCTTGACCAGATAATTATTTTGATTTAGCCTCCCCTCGCGCACCAGTTCGGCAACTAGCTCCTTCTCACGTTCAATCATGCGGTCTTGAACACAAGCAGTTGCACGGTCCACAAATTTTTTATCATCAGCTTGTGAAGTTTTGTATGGTAAAATAGTTGTAAACTCAATCCCCAGACGTTTTAGTTCCTCACATTCGTTGAGTTTTTTAGCAGTTGCTGGCCAAAAACCCGGCTTGCCATCGGCATCTGCAACATCCGGCATAGCGAGAACATACTCGCGTTTATATTTGGCTGGTTCAATGCGCTTATTGATACGTCTGCAACATCCAACGCCGATCTGTCCGGCTATCACTGGGTAGATAACACTACGTCCACCGGATTTAGCATACGCAATATCATCCACCTTGAATACCCGACGTGAGCCATCAAGAAAGTAACTTAAAATTTGATCGTCCATTGAAGCGAGGCGCTTAGCTAAAGGACCTAGATTAACGTAATTCCTGTGAACAGTTGTCTCTGCCCTGCGTTTCCATATAATCTCGCTATTACCGTAGTCAACTGACGGACGCTCAGAGTCATCTAGACTGTATTTGTGTGCTTTATAGCTTTTTCCGCCAGTTTCCTTTTCGATAATACGCATCACCTTTATGCGCTCTCTGTCACTCATTTTATATCACCCTTTAAGTATTACGGTTTTCACCCTATCAACATTCGGGATTATCCGGAGTGATGTCGATAATGTCGTCGAAACTGAATTTTAATGCCTCGGCTCCTTGTATCAATAACCGAGGTTCATCAATAACAAGATTTGCGTTTTCGTTGAAGTAGTGGACACCAATGTGTCGCAATAGCTCATACCAACAAGACGTCCAATACCTCTGAATCCATGGTTACCGCGCTTTGCTTCTTTGATTTCTGCCATCCATCAGTGAAGCTCTAGTCACGGCGATGGGAGTACAGTTATCTCGAATAGATGTATGATTATTCAATATTGATAATAATATCAACGCACATGTTTTGATTTTCTCTCAAGCCTTTTTGACAGCGATTTCAGGAGAGACAACGCCGTTTGAATATATTCTCTATAGACAATCTATGAACAATCTATGAACAATTCTGGGATCCTAAATTAGAATACATTCCAGAGGTCTAAGGACTCAAACGTATATTTGCTAACTTGATCTTCATTTGCCATTTTTTAATTATACCGAAATTCTCAAATCATAACAACAAAATAAGCAAAAAATGTAGAATATTAGAGTCTTGTTTACAATTAGAGGTTTCTATGCATTGCGAGGCACCATCATAGGTCATTTGAATTTGCGGGGCCGAGAGAGCGTTATCACTGAACAATGAAGGATTCCACCATACTCCTACTGAAAAAACTTTTTAGTTAGGAGTGTGGTGCTTATGAAATCGAAATCTAAAAGGAAGCCGCATACGAAATCCAATCAGAAGCTTCTGTCTACCAACAGGCCGGAGCTTATGGTTAAAGTATCTCAGCGCGGAACAGGGAATGGTTTATATTTAGAAGGCCATGGAATTGATACCAACACAGGACGTTTAATTCCTGGGACCAGTGTTAAGAGAAAGCTGCAAGCTGCGGAGAGTATGGATTCTGTTGCGGCCGCCGTTGCTTATCGAGTGGAGCAGAAGTATCTGGAATGTCATCGTCAGGAGAAACCCAAGGCAGACACATTTAACGAAGGCTTATTTACAGATGCCTTGAAAAAAGGCATAGCGGAAAATAAAGAATCTCTGAAAAAAGGCGGAAGGAACGGCTGGAATGACGAAACCTTCCAAAAAACGCTTACATACTGTTTTAACAACGTTTTTCCGCGTCTGGACCGCTATGGCGGAGAAATCTGTGAAGAAGACATATACAGCATCCAAGAAGAGCTGATTCAGAAAGCTACAGAAAGTAAGAGAGGCAAGCGCAATAGAGCCGATGCGGAACACAGTGTCGCCGCTCAGCTTTACCGCGCGGATTATATCTATAAGCGGCTGCGTGAGCAGAATCCGGATCTGCCCCGTCTCGACTTAAAATTGGACAAGATCGGTCCGCGGATCCAGGTGGAGCAGTGCAAAGCCCTGCCGGACAAAGTCAGGGTGCAGCTGGCACATATACTGGAGCGTCTGCTTTCTACCCCTTATGGAGGACTTGCACTGGCAGCTGCCTTCATGTTATTTTGCGGACTTCGCACGTCCGAAGCAGCGGGGGTGTTCTTCAGAGACATAGGCTATCACGATACATTTGGTTCGATGTTTGTCCAGCATCAGGAGCAAAACGGTAAGATTACTGATATTTTAAAGACAACGAATGCTTACCGCAGCGTCATTCTGCCGAAAATCCTGCTGGATTTTGTTGATCTGCGAATTGCATTTCTGCAAGATCTCGGATTTTCTCGAGATCGGATCATGGAGCTTCCCATTGCAAGTGCAGCCGGAAATCCCGAAATACTGACCCGCTCGAACATGATTTCAGCACTGGTGCGCGAGCTGCTGCTTCTGTGCGGCATTACTGACGATTTCTTGCAGGTGACGCGAGACTTAACGGATTGGGAACCCGATATAGTCGGCGAGGAAAAGGTAATTGACGTAGCCGCCTACATCCTGCGCAGGGACTTCGGTACTAGAGCCTGTCACATCTGCGGGTTCACAATGGATGAGGTGGATTACCTGCTTGGTCATGCCGCAAAAAGCCGCAGGCTTCATGATTACAAGACACCGGAAAAGAAAAAAGAACTGGCCTGGAAACTGGAACGCTATGTTTTTGACCCGGACCATAGCGCACACCCAGCCGCCTGCACGCAGACCATCGAGCCGGGAACCGAAAAGGAATATGCCGCTTCACAGGCGCTTAAGTTCCGCGCGGAAACGCGGAAAGAATCGGAGTTTAGTGTTTTTTGCCAGGAGCCGGGCGATTTAGTTAAGCTGGTGCTGCCGCCTGGCGTGACGCCAGAATATGAAAAATATGAATGGAAGCTTTGCAGTGACAGTCCAGAAGCGAGACAGTCACGGCCACTGATTGGTGCGCTGACACCTGAGGCTCTTATCCGCGACTGGATCAGCGAAGCGGATGAGATTGATTTAAGCAGATGGGAGGGAGAGTAATGGCTTATATTTCCGCTAAAATTGGATTTGATGACCCCAGGAGCATCTACCAGCATACGACAGACGATAATGACCGTCATTACATTAAAGGCGTTTATGTCTTTAACGAAGTCTTCTTTAATTTTTCTCTTAATTATCAGAATAAAGGAAATCTGATGCGCGGCCGTATTACGGCCAAAACTGCCGACGGCGAGGTGATAAAAAAGAAGGGCAGCGACCTCCAAAAGGAAATGGAAAAGTGGAGAGAGAATCATCCAAACGAAGAGATGTCCGGCAAGGCGCTTGAACGTCGTAACATATATCAGGAGTTTACTATCAATACCTTTGATGACGATGCCATCAAAAAACGCATTGCCGATATTGCGGCAAAGCTTTTCTCAGAATACAATTCGTCCATATCCGCGGATTTGAAAAAATTCGGCATTACAGCGCAGAATACTGCTGTTCAAGCCGCTCTCATACATAAAAAGGCCTTTATGAAGTCCTGTTATTCGAAAGTAACAAATGGCACTAGGCACAAGAAAGAAATGATTATTGATCGCGTAACAGCGGAACTCAACACTGCTCCAATGGGGAAAGTTACGTCGGCAATGCTGAAGCATTATGCAAGGAACCATGAAAAAAGCTGGGAGGAAGACCTGCGCACTGCGGAAAAGTTCTGGGAATACTGCCGCAATCAGGGAGTATATCGCGGCGAGAATCCTATAACAGCCTTTCTTCAGGATGCCGCGGAACGGAAACAGAAAAAATCAAATGCAGAAGCCATCAATAAGGCAAAAGAGTTCACATGCCTGCCCGAAGAGGTGGAGAGAAAACTGAACGACCGCATCCGGGAAAACATCGGCGACAGCGGCTTCGTCGGAATCGCGCTGGTTAAAGAGGGCGGACTTCAAGCCAAGGAAGCCTGCAATATGCGCTGGAAGGATGTCTGGTTTAACGATGACACTGGATCCGTCTCTCTGCACTTTGAAATCGAAGATAACGCCGGCGCCACTCATGTTTACGTATGCCCTCTTTCCCCGTTCGGGGCAGAGGTGCTGAGAGCGCATCGGGATCGTCTCCTGCAGTGCCATTTTAAAGAAGAACTGGATGATCTTCTGGTAATTACCCCTGCGTATCCTGGTAAAAAGCCTGTTTCCAGCAAAGAATTGACTCAGCTTTGCCGGACAGAGCTACTTCGAGCAGGGATGGGAGAGGACAATCTGCTTCCTATAAATGGGAAGCGTACCGGCGTGGGGGTCCACCTGCTTCACCGAAATTTAAAGTATCGGCTGGAGTATCACTGCGGCCTTGTTAACGACCCTGCCGCTGTCAGTTATCTTTTGGGCCATTCCCTTCAGTACGACGTAACGGCGGACCATTACCGCAGCTTCACCAGCCCCGAGGGGCAGCGGTACCTGTATAATGCCATAAAACGTGATAAACGTTTTTTAGACATTGAAAAGACGGGTAAAGATTTCAACTGCACTACGCGCCAGCTGCCTGATGGACGCGTCGAGTGGATCTTTTCGCCCACACGTCCGGATAAAATTCTGTATGGAAGCTTTCGTCTCACGCTTAATACGGGGGAAATCTGCGAAATATCAGCTGAACAAGGCCTGTTATTAAGGGTAAAGACAGAGGGAGAATAAAGGAGGATAGTTGACTTAAAAAACAATTCAGGAAAGCATATTGAATAATGAAAAACGCCGGACACAAGCCGGCGTAAACACAGATCAATTTTTATTTGCGTTGTCTAGTTGGTCGGGAATAAATTCCACAATATCTTCAATACGACAGTTTAATGCTGCGCAAATTTTTCCAAGCGTGTCCATGGAGATAGCTTCATTCTTGCCCATTTTCGCTAGCGTCTGCGAGTAAATGCCGGCAACTTCCAGCAAATCGGTTTTTTTCATATTACGATCGATTAACAGTTTCCATAAAGGAGCATAGGACCACGACATTTTCTATTTCCCCCCCACTCAACATTATTAATTATAACAACAATAAAGTGAAGCGTCAACAAGCATAAATCTATACTGAAAACAAATTATTTGATAAAACACATTTTTTATGTTGACAAGCAAATTTATTTGTGCTATAGTAACCATAGAAAACAAAAAAACACGGCAGCATAAGGGAGTTGCCGCTCCCTTATGCCTGCGCAGGTGATGCAACCACCTACACAACGGACATTCGTCCGCACCGCAGTATAAGTATACCCTTTCTGAGTTTACTTTTCAAGGGTAATTCTCTCGTTGCGCGCGGCGATGGTCTGTGTCCGAATCTGAATTTCCGACACCGTGTAGGGCATAAAACCTGCACGGTGTTTTCTGTTTTCAATCTTAAGAAAACAGGAGGAAATCGAAATGACGGAAAAAGCTTTTCTCACCATTCGGGATGTTCAGAACTATCTGAACATCAGCCAGTCCGCTGCATATGAGCTTGCGCACCGCAAGGACTTTCCATGCTGTCGGATTGGTGGCACCATCCGCGTGCCCCGGGACGCATTCTTCGCCTGGGTAGAGATGAAAACCAGCATCTCTCCTCAGCTTCGCTCCTTTATGGCCGCCGATATTGCCAGCTAAGGAGGTAAACCCATCATGTCAGGCAAACGCGCCCATGGCGAAGGATATGTGAAGCAGACTAAAAACGGCAAGTGGCGCGGGCAGCTTATGGACGGGTACACCGATGAGGGAAAGCGGAAAATCATATCCTTTACCGCAGACACGAAATCCGAGGTCCTTCAGAAAATACACGAGTACAAGGAATCCAAGAAAAGCGAGGCAAAAGCCCCTCCCGTCACCTTCAGGCAATGGGCAGATCAGTGGTATGCAGATTATAAGCCCCAAGTGGCGCGCTCTACATATTCCGGCTACCGGTTTACTTTGAAACTCTTGAAGGAGGCCTTCGGTGACCGCCCCATTGCGGAGATTCTGCCTATTGAAGTGAGCGCTTTTCTTAACCGACTTTTGGAAGAGGGATGTTCCCAGTCCAAAATCAGCAAATGCCGTGCCATGCTCATACAGATTTTCGATGCAGCCGAGCAGAACAGGCTGATTCCGCGCAATCCAGCCCGGAGCGTGAAGCCTTTTCGCCGTGACTGGATGGAGGAACTGGCCCAAGGGAATAAAAAAGATGCCTTCACGGAAGATGAGGTTGACGTCCTCTTTCAAGATCTGCCTGAAGATCTTCTTGGCAACAGCATCCGCCTGCTTTTGGTGACTGGCATGAGGGTGCAGGAACTTCTGGCTCTGACCGCTAAAGATATTGCCCCGGACGGCTCTACCATTGACATCAACAAGGCGGTAAAAATGGTGGACGGTAAACCTGAGATTGGTCCGCCCAAGAGCAGAAACAGCGTGCGTGTCATCCCTGTTCCCCAGAAATACCGCCACCTGGCGGTTTATCTCAGAGAACGCGGCGGCAGGATTCTGCTCTGGCAGTCGTCCAAAATCGGGGAGCCTTGTACTATCGAGCATTTTCGAAACCTGTTCCGCTCCGCTATCGCAAATCTGCCTGTCCGCAAGCTGACACCCCATTGCTGCCGCCACACCTACATAACTAGGCTGCAGAAGCATGGCGTACCTCTTGAAACAATTGCCCGTTTGGCAGGTCACTCCAACCTCACGACCACCGGGGTGTACCTGCATCAGGATTTGGACACTCTTGCCCGGGCGGTGGAAAAGCTGGGTAAGGCAAGTGAAGCTCCTTGAGTTTGTTATTTCTGAACAGCTGGAAACCGCACCGTAAGCCACAATTTCTAACTTTACCTTTGTGTGATAACTCTACATTTAACATTAGGAGGAGAATAATATGAATAAAGCAGTTCTTAGTTTAAATTTGGCTGTAGATAAGCTCATTAGCGCCCGCAATGATTTTGAAGCCCGTGTCGCCATGGCCCTGCTGACAGACGCCTTGAGCGAGGAAATCACTGATGATGAACGTGTGGATATACATAAGAAATTGGTGAGCAACCTGCGTTCCAAGGCATTTTCAATGGCGCAGAAGCATTACAAAGCTCAGCCTGACAATTACCCCGATTATATTTTCTGCCTGCTCGATGCGGTGCCTGTTCTGCAGCGTCGCTATGCAGCGATGAGCGATTTTCCGGACTCAGATGTATCTCCTCGTGAGTTCCTGCAACACCTGAACCAACTCTCCGGTTGTCGCTCTCCGGAGGAAGTCTCAGCCTTTTTGAATAAGATGATGGAATACCTTGACGCCCACCCTGAATACCAGAAAGACGGATACGGTCACCTCATTTCCGTAGTTAAGTCTGAAATCATCGCTGCTTATATGGAGAAACCCGAGGAGCACGGCTGGCATGAAAGGTATATTCTTACCCTGCTGTGTGCTGTTGAGGACAGTGTACACTATTGCTATACTCTGAATTTCCTCTATTATGAGGACGGCATTTTCGAGATGGTATCACCGGACAACCTTGCTGAAGAGACCGATGTTGGCCGTTTGTCCCGCAAGCTGGAGCTCCTGCAGGAAGCTATGGCATCGGTACATCCCTACTTCCTTGAAGGTTATTTGAACCGGTTGTCTAAAGTAATTTCGAGAACGGTTGTAGAAACGTTGAGTAACGAGGAAAATGGGGAAGAGATGCCTGCGCATCTGATTGCGCTCATGGATTATCTGGAGGATCTGGATTTCGAAGTAGTGAGGAGTGCCGCCGCAAACGAAGAACCCGCGGAGGATAGCCCGATGGAAAACCTCCTGAACGCGCAGGCCATGCTCCACAACCTTTGTATCCATGAAGATACAGAATATCTTGAAAACGACTGGGAGGAATACCTGTCCGCCGTGGCAGGATGCCCCGCCTGTGCGGAGATGCTTAAAGAGCAGGCCTATGCAGCCATCTCCATCCGCGTAATGACTGAACTGATGGCGCAGGCTGCCGGCTCTGTGTCGGAAACCACGCTCTGCCTTATGCGGCTGTTTCTCGCTCTGTTTATTTCACCGGTGACGAATACACTTAGTGATGATGTTCTTAAGTGGGTTATCAGCGGAACTGCAGCGTAAGATTCTATAATAATAGGGACGGAGTTTCCAAGCTCCGTCCCCATTATTATTTTACAGGCTGTCCGGTTACAGCGAAATAACGTTGTTGATGCCGGATTCATCAATTACGAACCACCGAGGAGAAACTACCGGCAACTTTTCATTTATGAAATATTCTGAGCCGGAATGAAGTCGGCTTATCAGATTGTCAGCCGGACAAATGAACTATATTAGGAAAAAGTGCTTTCAAACATAATGTAAGTAAAGGAGATAATTATTAAACAAACTATCAAGGAGGGAAAATCAATGACTGAAAAACCATATGCCGGTCGTCCGCCGGCCGACACGATAGCCTTATCGACAAAAGGTGAAGACACGGCGCATCTCCCGTATGAAAGCAACAGACCGTCTGTTAACACGCTGAAGGGCATACGTCTTGCCACCAGCCAGCCTGAAACGGAGGTTGCAAACCAACTTCTGCCTCAGGGGCAGGGTGAAGGCGAAACCAAGATTATACCGTTTCAGGCCTTACTCGACCGCAGAAACGCGCTGAGTAAAGATATTGATAAGGATGGAAGCTTGCAGTCTGATGTAGCACCGTTTAATACATACTATCTTTCACCCAAAGCGAAATCAGACTTAATAAACACAAGAAGGAATTATATCCCGGAAAACACTGATATTGAACTTTTCCGAGCCGTTGAGAAATTGTATCGCGCCCGCAATGTTTTTGAGGCGCGGGCGGCCTACGAGCATATGATAAAAAAGGCTCTAGACGGGGAGAGCGCCCAAATGGGCCTTCGGGAAACTCTAGACTCTCTGCACGAGATGGTACACGAAATCGTTTTATCTGACGCTTTGGCGGACTACGAAGCCCACCCGGAGCTTTTCTCAGAATGCGCTAACGCTCTGCATAACTATCTTCCAGTGGTTAAAAGCAATTGCGACGGTACTCGGTTAAGCGTGGAGGATGCTAAATGTCTGAAGGACATTTGGAACCGCTTTAGTGAGCTGTATAGCTGTAAGACCAGCGATGAAGTCCACACCCTTATGGATGAAATTGTTGCCCTTTTTGAGCAGCATCCGGAATTTTGGGAGGCCGGTTATCGCCGCTTGCGTTGGGAGATTGAAAATGAAATTATCGGTACCTATATGGAGGCTTTTTACCGCGCAAACCGCTCCTGGCGCGTCCAATGCCACATAATCCTGCTGGCTGCAATTGATAATCTGTATCTCTACAGCTACCTGCTGGATTTTTTCCAAGACGAGCGTATTCAAGCCCTTACACCCCAAGATCTGCGGGAAGATATGGATTTAGCAACCCTGCGTATGAAGCTGAAGAGCCAAGTTCCCGGAATGAGCCAGCAGAATATTTTCGCTATTTCCGGTTTTTCCAGTCTTATGAATTCTCTAACGGACGCGATTGCAAGTGCTGTTCTGGATAAAATACGAAGCTTACCGAGCCGGGTTGTTTCTAAGGCAACCAAGCTTCGTGCGCAGTACTTAAACGACCTGCTCTGCAATGGGTTGTGGGGCTGCACGGGGCCACTTTTGGAGCGAGAAGTACGTAATCTGACAGAAGATTTCGTATTCGCGCAACTGGCGCTCCATAAAATCTGTACGGTTACCAACACCGAAGATTTGGCGATGTACTGGGGCATGTTTCTGGTCCGTGCAGGTTCCCGTCCTGAACTGGATGCTTTGAATACACAAGCTATACTCTCGTTGACTCTTTCATTACTGTCGTCGGTGGAAATTGACGACCTGCCTGAAACGCTTCAATGCTGGATTCGTTTCATATCGACTATTGCAGTCTGGCCTATGGGTGTTACAAATATTGACGAAATCTAGAAGGTAAATCGGTTGCTGCACCAAGTACTCAGGAACATCTGGCTTATCTTATAACTGAAATTGGAAACGATACTTATGACGAGGAGAACGCCATATGCTTAACTAAAGCATAATCCTAGGAAGCCACTAGGAGAGGGGCTGTAGCAGTTCCTCTCCTAGTTCATAAAATTATCTTAATATCTGCGAGAATTGGCTTCAAAAATCAGTTTTGTTTCTCCATGGCCGCCACCGCTCCCAGAAGGTCTTAAACGCCCAGCAGTATATCCGTCGATCATGATGATTGTCTAATCTCAGTTATGCAAATTATCGGCGGAAATCACTATTCCGCCCACAGGCCGTTCCGCAAGCGCGGCTGCCGCCGGGTCTTCCACAGAAAGTTCAGAATCCCCGTCAAATATCGTTTCCAGCTTCACTATCATCAGTTGCGCAGCTTCTCCCGCCGCGTCATCCCGGACAGCAAAGCCTCCGCCCGCGGTTTAACCGAGGTGGGCTTCGATCGAGAACAAGTCCGATTAGACATAATCGAAACTAATACTGCTGCCGGATAGAAGCTGTAAAAGTACATAATCCCGACGTAATTTTCATTTTGGACGAATATAATTATAAGTATATTTATATTAATATTTGACAATAATGAAAATAAGCGATAAAATAGTTGACAAAGTGAGGTGCTTCATT
>ENA-UPSB01002672-UPSB01002672.1-bioreactor-metagenome-genome-assembly--contig:-NODE-2672-length-15939-cov-5.446550_pt1 | contig 15939 bp, 13 predicted proteins | sample MGYA00238182_ERZ773286 | MGnify/ENA primary metagenome ERZ773286 (study PRJEB29026, sample SAMN07631240) | bioreactor metagenome | isolation source: Switchgrass digestor | place: USA: Dartmouth... | reverse complement strand
GTCTAAAAGAAGGGGTATATCCTGTATTAATTTCCATTTATTGTTAAATGGATATTTACATGGTGAAAATATATAACAAAAAGGGTTTATTTTTGTCAGCTGGAGGGTTTATTTCTATCGTCTGGAAAATATGTTATGTCCAGTTGTATAAAATAAGCCCTTTTTGTTTTGTTTAATCAGGTTTGGGCAACTGTAGCCAAATCCACCTGCTGAAATGGGGACAAATACCACAATTTGAAAAAGGAGAGATAAGCAAGATGTCAGAGAGGCAATATGTCGTTTTTGTACTTAACGGTGAATACTACGGCATTGACATTTTAAGCATCCAGGAGATTACAAGGTATGAGGCTCCGACAAGAATTCCTGATATGCCCTCATACGTACAAGGCGTGATCAATTTGCGAGGAAACATCATCCCTGTAATCAACCTAAGGAGAAAATTTAAACTGGGGTGCAGTGAAATATCACGGGAAAACAGAATTATTGTGCTAAATCTTTTCAATAAAAAAACAGGACTCTTGGTGGATTCAGTAGCCCGGGTTACAAAAATAGACGACGGGGAGATAGAGTCCCCTCATGACACAGCAATTGGTTGCCAACGGGAATACATTGCTGGATTGGCCAAAAAGGGAGATAAAATTATCGTTCTTTTGGAGCCTGCTGCCTTGATGGTGGAAAGCCGAGAGATAAGGATGGAAGAAATGACACCAACGAATTGATCTTTGAATGGAGGTGATATGATGTGAACGAACTGTCAGATAATCAGTACGTTGTTTTTGAGATAGCTGACGGAAAATATGCGATAAAAATCAGTGATGTCTATGAAATCATTAAAATGAAAAAAATCACTGTCATTCATAACAGTAAGCCTTTTCTGGAGGGAGTAATCAACCTGCGGGGCAAGATCGTGCCAATCGTTAATTTGCATAAAAGGTTAGAAATTGAAAATTATACCCTTACAAAAACAACCCGCGTCATCATCTTGAAAAGCAGGGATGAAATGGTTGGAGTAATAGTTGACAAGGTGAATCAGGTAACCGGATTTTCTGATATCCAGCCTCCTCCTGAAGCAGTGGCAGGTATTGACGGAAATTATTTTGATGGATTGGGGATTAGCGGAGAAAGTGTCATCGGCATCCTGAAAATTGAAAAAGTGCTTTATGAATAAGAAAGGGAGGAGGTGTACTATGACGGGCATATAAGATAATCCTGAGATGATTGGAGTTTTTATTGACGAAATGGAAGAACAACTTCTGCTTCTTGAGGAGAGTATCCTGGAATTGGAACGATGTGGTGAAAATCCGGACATTATTCAGAAGATTTTCCGTGCTGCTCACACGCTGAAAGGTTCATCTTCTGCAATGGGATTTGAAAAGATGAAGATCCTGACCCATGAAATGGAAAACGTGCTGGATAAAATCCGGAACCACCGTCTGAAAGCGACAAATCCGGTAATTAACGTTCTTTTTCAATGCCTGGACCATCTGAGATTGTTAAAGGATGACTTCTTAACAGACAGGAAGGACATTAGGACTGATATATCCACAGTTTTGGACGGTTTAAAAAGAATCTTGTCAGAAGAGCCTGACCCGGACAAAATTTCAGACTGTTCAAAGGATATGGCAGTTGAAAGCATGGTTCAAGAAACTGCTCAAGAAGATCAGACAATGAATTTCATGCTGGATCTGGAACAGCAAATACAGATTGAGCAGGCTGCGATTTCCGGCCTTAACATTTTCGTCTGTGAAATAAGGCTTGCGCAGGACAGCGTTATGAAATCAGCCCGTGCCTACTTACTTTTAAACTATTTCAATCAATTGGGTACGGTAGTCCAGGTTGAACCCAATATTTTGGAAGACGGAGATGACTTAATAAAAAATGCGATCAACTATCTGGTGATAACGCAGATGGATGGCAAAACAATTGAGGCAAAAGTGATAAATGAGCTCATGGAGGTTGAAAGTGTCAAAGTATATCCATACCATTGGAATATATCAAATCAACAACCTCTTGCAGATGTAACTGTGAAATCGAAAGATGGCGGCAATGAAAACCCGAAAGCTGTGGACACTGAAAGAAAAGTTAACCATACGGTCCGGGTGGATGTAGAAAGACTTGAAAAGATGATGGATTTGATAGGGGAGTTGGTGATTGAACGGACAAGGATTACCCAGGTCGGAAATGTATTGCACGAGCGCTATGCTGCGGACAACACAATTGAAGACCTTATAGGAATAGCAAACCAGGTATCAAGGGTAACCAACAAGCTCCAGGAAATAGTATTAAAGACGAGGATGCTCCCGATTAAGCAGTTATTTGGCCGTTTTCCACGTTTGGTAAGGGATTTGGCACAAACCTTGGACAAGGAAGTCGAGCTGATTGTAGAAGGTGAAGAGACGGAACTGGACAAGACGATCATAGAGGATATTGCTGACCCTCTTATTCATCTTATCAGGAATGCAGTTGATCATGGGATTGAGACTCCTGAAGAACGTTCCAGGCTCGGTAAATCCCCGACAGGCACTTTGAAGATCAGCGCTTTTCACCAGGAAAATCATATTATCATTACGGTTCAGGATGACGGCCGCGGGATTGATTTGGAAAGAGTAAAGGAAACTGCAGTAAAAAAGCAGATCATCACACCGCAAGAGGCAGCTTCCCTGAACGAGCATGAAATCATAGCCTTAATATTCCGTTCCGGTTTCTCTACATCCATTGCAGTAAGTGATGTTTCCGGGCGCGGAGTAGGAATGGATGTGGTAAAAAGCCATGTGGACAAGCTGAATGGAATAATTGAGGTGGAGACAAGAAAGGGAGAAGGCACGAAATTTATCATAAAACTTCCTCTGACCTTGGCAATCCTTACAGGGCTTTTGGTTAAGATAAGCGACGAAACCTATGCTTTGCCGCTGAGCAATGTAATTGAAATAGTACGCATGCCTGAAAAAGAAATAAAGACAGTGAAAGGACAAGCCATTGCGGTGATCAGGGATAAGGTACTTCCCCTTGTTTGGCTCCATGATCACTTCAATGTTCCCAGGAAGGAAAATGCAAAAAATATCTTTATAGTAGTCCTGGGAGTGGCAGAAAAAAGGCTTGGACTGGTAGTGGATGAACTCCTCGGAAACCAGGAAATTGTTGTTAAGCCTATGGGTTCCTACATAGGAAAAGTAGAAATCTTTTCGGGAGCGACTATTCTGGGTGATGGAAGTGTAGCCTGCATTCTGGATGTTGCAGGAGTCGCAAAGACGGTCGGCAACAAAAGAGTTATCGGTGCAGATGATGATTTGTTATATCAATGGCATCTGAATTCGAGAGAATGAATGATGCAGAAAAATGAAAATGTTTAGGGTTTAATAAAGAAATATTTGGAATCTTTTAACAAATACACAAACAAAGCAAGGGAACAAATACATAGGGGGTATATTTTATGGGATTTAAAAGAAGTATGGCAATCAGGTTTATGGAGAGTTCAGGACTTTCTGAAAAGCAGCGTATTGCAGTCAAGGCTGCCAGGAAATCCAGTGAAAGACTCAAGGATTTGACCAATGCGGCCGGTCAGATTGCAAAAGATACAAATGATCAGTCTGTAACGGTTGAATCCACATCTAGAATATTAGGAGAGCTTACAAAATCAATAAATGGGGTTGTGAAAAATGCAGAACAGCTGACCGGACTTGCCGGACAGGCTGATAGGTCACTGGAAGAAGTAGTTTCCAGCATAAAAAAGGTAGCAGGCAACAGTGAGAGCACAGCCGGCTCAGTGGAGGAGATATCGGCCTCCATCGAGCAGATAAGCAAGTCCATCAAGGGGGTGGCAGGAAACGCCGAGAGCCTGACGGCATCAGCGGAGGAAGCGTCACAATCCATACAGGAGATAGTGGCATCCATCAACCAGGTGGCAGGTAATGCGGAAAATGTCAACAAGTTGAGCGATACGCTGAAAAGAGAAGCCATAACAGGAGAAAAGGCGGTAAAGGACACTTTATCTGCCATTACTGAAATTGTGGAAGCAATAACTCGCGCCGGAAATGTAATGAGCAGCCTGGGAGAGAGCTCTGAAAAGATCGGAAGCATTACCGAAGTAATCGATGATATAGCAGAACAGACCAACTTGCTTGCCTTAAATGCAGCCATCGAGGCTGCAAGGGCCGGGGAACACGGAAAAGGGTTTGCTGTTGTGGCTGATGAAGTAGGAAAACTTGCTGAAAGGACCGCTACGGCGACAAAAGAGATTGCAGCCCTGATCAAGGGTGTGCAGAAAGAGACGGAACAAGCCATCAAAGTGATCGAGTTGGGTAAGGAAAAAGCCGAACATGGAACAAAACTCAGCAATGAAATGGCCAGGGTAATAGAAACAATTGTTGGTGGTATTGATGGTGTGTATGTGGAAATCAATCAGATTACAGCAGCAGTGAAAGAGCAGGCGATGCAGGGACAAAACATAGTGAAGGCCGTAGAAAATGTCACCAATCAGTCAGCACAGGTAGCCCAGGCAACAATAGAGCAGGCCAAAGGCGTTGAGGAGATAGTCCGTGGAGTGGGCAATGCAAGGGAACAGGTAAGGCAGATCACTGTAGCGGTGAAAGAACAGGCAGCACAGGGTCAGAACATAGTGAAAGCCGTGGAAAACGTCACCAACCAGGCGGCGCAGGTAGCCCAGGCAGCGATAGAACAGGCCAAAGGCGTTGATGAGATAGTCCGTGGAATAGACAATGCAAGGGAACAGGTAAGGCAGATCACTGTAGCGGTGAAAGAACAGGCTGCGCAGGGTCAGAACATAGTGCAGGCCGTGGAAAACGTCACCAACCAGGCAGCGCAGGTAGCCCAGGCAGCGATAGAACAGGCGAAAGGCGTAGAGGAGATAGTCCGAGGAGTAAACAATGCAAGGGAGCAGGTAAGGCAGATCACTGCAGCGGTGAAAGAACAGGCTGCAAATGTTGACAATGTACTTGACAATGTGAGGAATGTTACAGAACAGGCAGACCAAGTTACAAAGGCAACAAAACTCCAGACGGATGAAATCGAACAGCTTGCCGGGGTTATCTCTGATTTTGCCGAAGTACTAAACCGGAGATGCAGGGAGATGGAAGGAATTGTTGCTGTAGCCAAGGAGCTGATCATTTATGTTGATGAAATAAAAGAAGCCCTTTCAGGATTTGAGAGGTAACTGTATAAAGTAGGTCTGTATTCAGCTAATTGCATATAGCAATCAAATTATCCGTATTTGCTGGATTCATTCCTAAATTACATAAATTTGTATATACAGGGGAAGCCTTATTCCCCTGCATATGCAAATTCATTATGGCAAATGTCGGATGGAGGGATATCATTGCATGAAGACTGACAAAACCAGTCTGGAAATATTGGCTGGCATGATTTACGATTATTGCGGTATAGATTACAGAAAAGACCCTTTATCTCTCCAATCAAAAATTGCATCAAAACTAAAGGAAACAGGATTATCTCCTTGGGAATACTGCGGCTATCTTAGAATGGAACCAAAGGAATGGGATAGACTCATTGAATTGATAACCATTAATGAAACTTATTTTTTCAGGGAGGAAAACCTGCTCAATGAGTTTCAAAAAGCCATTCTTCCCCGGTATGCCGACCGTACCCCGGAAAATCCGTTACGGATATGGTCCGCCGCTTGTTCAACGGGAGAAGAACCCTATACGATAATGATGTTGATTGAGGAAAGCGCATTATTTGGAGCCGAAGCTGTGAAAATTATTGCATCAGACATAAATAAAAGAGTTCTGGATAAAGCGAGAAGCGGAATCTACAAAAAGAATTCCCTGTCTTTCAGAAGAATGCCGGTGGGGGCTTATGATAAATTCTTTATTGATTTGGAGGAAGATTACAAGGTGAAAGACTCGATCAGGGAAAGGATCGATTTCAGGTATATAAATCTCTTGGATAGAAATTTAATTAATAAAATTGAAAAGGTGGATATTATATTTTGCAGAAATGTACTGATATATTTTGACATAAATGCCATCAAAAAAATAATCAACGCCTTTTATGATATTTTAAATCCCGGGGGGTATCTGTTTTTAGGACATGCGGAGACAATAACCGGTTTGCATGCAGGATTTGAGACAATACTCACTTCTTCTGCCTATTACTACAGGAAAGGAGGAAAACATCATGCAGAGGTACGGAGTACTTGTGGTTGATGATTCTTCGTTTATGAGGAGGAGTATCAGCCTCATTCTGGAAAGGGATCCTCAGTTCTTCATCGCCGGTATTGCCAGGGATGGAGTTGAAGCCATAGAAAAAGTCCAGCGGCTGAAGCCTGACATCGTGACAATGGATGTTGAAATGCCGGAGATGGACGGCTTAACAGCCTTGAAAAAAATTATGGAGATCAGCCCGGTTCCTGTGGTGATGTTGAGCAACTACACGGAAGAGGGAGCAGATATCACCATCAGAGCATTGGAACAGGGAGCTGTAGACTTTTTTCTGAAAAGTGAACTGATTGGACATGATGTAGAAGAAAAGACCATAAATAATTTCCTGCGCAAACTAAAGATGATTGTTGAAAGTGCCAGGGTTCCCCATCGAGAAGTTAAAGGTTCAGGAGGCAAAGACGCTAAATCAGGAAAGGGTAATTTCACTGCAACCGGGAAATCAGTGGATCTTGTGATCATAGGGGCTTCCACCGGTGGACCCGCTGCCTTACAGTCCATCCTACCGTTTTTTCCAAAGGATACCCGTGTACCCATACTTGTTCTCCAACATATGCCTCCGGGCTTTACCAAATCATTGGCGGAAAGGTTTGATACCTTTTGCAGCCTGCATGTCAAAGAGGCTGAAAACGGAGATGTTTTAGATGCCGGGAAAATCTATATTGCGCCGGCAGGCTTTCAAACAACATTTTCCAAAGGCAGTGACGATATTGTTCGCTTAAGGGTTAAGGACATGCCCAATGAAAAAACGCTGTATAGACCCTCTGTAAATATTACTCTTAATTCGGCAGCTCCTATCTACAGGGATCGCCTGCTTACAGTCATTCTTACAGGAATGGGTAACGACGGGCTTGCCGGCTGCCGAACTGTAAAAAAATACAATGGGCACGTAATTGTTGAATCTGAAGAATCCTGCATTGTCTATGGCATGCCAAAGGCAATATATGAGGCAGGCCTGGCCGATATCCAGGTGGCACTGCCGGATGTCTTCGGGAAAATAATGCTATATATTTAGAATCATGGGCATTTACAAAGCTTTATTTGTAATTCCTGAAATTATGGACAATATGGGAAATTGGAATGACAAAACACTCCGAGCATTTGAAAATTCCATGTTCGGAGAGTTTTGCCTCCACATGCGGTTATTGGTGCCTATTTCATGGTTCATATGCAGGCAACTTTTGATATCCGACAGCCATATGTAACGGTGAAATTACTGTGAAATTGTGATAATCATTATAGCCACTAACCGTTCAAAGCCTGGTCCAGGTCAGCAATAATATCATCTACGTATTCCAGGCCAACTGACAGGCGCAGAAGCTTTTCATTGATCCCTTTCCTGTCCCGTTCTTCTTTGGGGATATCCGCATGGGTCTGGAGAATGGGATAGGTTATCAGTGTTTCAACTCCTCCGAGACTTTCGGCGTAAAGCACCAGTTGCACGCGTTCGAGCAACCGTTTTGCAGTATACTCGCTATCCACTTCAAAGGAAATCATCGCACCAAAACCTCTTGCTTGCCTGATGGATATTTCATAATCAGGATGGGAGGGCAGTCCGACATAGTACACCGATTTAATTTTATTCTGTTTGCAAAGCCAATTGGTTATCTTCAAAGCGTTTTCCTGCTGCTTCTCCATTCTGACGGCAAGGGTTTTTAACCCCCGGATTATCAACCAGCTGTCAAAGGGAGCAAGGCAGGCGCCCGTAGTCTTGTATATGAAACGAAGCCTTTCAGAAAGTTTCTGGGTTCCTGCGACCAGAAATCCCGCAAGGGTATCGTTGTGCCCTGAAATATATTTTGTACCGCTGTGTACCACAATATCGGCTCCCAAATTGATCGGATTCTGAAAATAGGGTGTCAAAAAAGTGTTATCCACAATCAACAGGAGGTTGTGTTCTTTCGCAACTGCAGACACGGCAGCAATATCTGTAACATGCATCATGGGGTTTGTCGGTGTTTCAACAAACAACGCCTTTGTTTCCGGCCTTATATGCCTTATTATCTCGGAAACATTTGAAGTATCTGCAAAATCAAATTTCAGTCCGTTTTTCCTTGAAATACTGTAAAAAAGCCTGTGGGTTCCACCATACAAATCATCTGATGCTATTATATGGCCACCTGGCTCAAAAAGCTCCATAACTGCTGTAATCGCTGCCATTCCGCTGGAAAAGGCAAGGGCGTCCACTCCGTTTTCCAGCCTGGCTATTGCTTTTTCAAGCTGTTCCCTTGTAGGATTTTGCACACGGGTATAGTCATATCCCGTGCTTTGCCCCACCGAAGGGTGTACAAAGGTGGCGGTCTGATATATGGGTACAGTGACGGACCCTGTGCTGTTGTTATTATCAAAACTTCCATGTATGCAAAGCGTACTGATATCCATGGCATCAATTCCTTTCCAACTCATGATGGGTTGCTGATATATTTGATTCTTAATCGTTTTTAAGCCCTAAGACATTACAAAGGGTATCTGGTTTGCAGGGAAAGCATATTTTGCATCAGCTTTTGTAAAAATGTTAATGACTATAATTAATTCCAATTAAACATATTGAATTAGTATGAAATAAATATAGCCCATATAGCAATATATGTCAATAGGTTTCTTAATAATATTTTCATACCGGATTAAGTTCAGTTATATATTGGAAATTATGAAATAAATAGCCTTGTCAAGTATGCATGTCGGAGCGTGAAAGACAGCTTCATAAATATTCATTTTACAAGGCATAATTTATTGACAATATAACCAATTAATTATATTATTAATGCAGCCATGAAACTCCACAAAGTTTTCAAGTCTTTGCACTGGTGCATTTCTGGGAATTGCCGGCAACTATTAAAGTTTATTTCAAGGTTTTTTGTGGTATTTTTATGTTGAGGAGGTAATGGAGTAATGAATATGAAAAGGATGTCAATCAAACAGCTGGTATTATCTGCATTGTTTCTGGCATTGGGAATCCTAATGCCGTTCCTGACTGCGCAAAACCCCAGCCTTGGCAGCAGGTTATTGCCAATGCATATACCTGTTTTGCTCTGCGGTTTTGTATGCGGGTGGCCCTATGGGCTGATAGTGGGGTTTATTTTACCTGTTTTCAGGAGCACTTTGTTCGGAATGCCGCCCATGTATCCCACCGCAATTGCCATGGCTTTTGAACTGGCTACATATGGGTGCATATCAGGTCTTATGCATAAGTTGCTGCCCAAAAAGAATGGGTTCATATATGTTTCACTGATCATATCCATGCTTTGCGGAAGAATTGTTTGGGGAGTAGTAAGCTTTATCCTGTACGGACTGAGCAATACCTCTTTCACATGGGAGGTTTTTATGGCCGGAGCATTCATCAATGCGATTCCCGGCATAGTGATTCAAATCATAGTCGTGCCTCTTATTGTTGTAGCTTTATCAAAAGCAAAAGTGATAGAAAGTGAAAAGTAAAATGAGCATAAAATCTTTACTAATAAAACATTACAGTTTATATCCCAAGATGCAAATACAGGATATGGTCAAACTGATATATCAAAATGAATTTGCCGGCGGGCACATGATTGAGGATGGGGATGAAAGCCTGAGAAGACTGAGGGATGAGCTGAGCTCTTTGGAGAAAATACCTCCGGACAGAATGATGCCCGACCATGTTTTTGAGAATATCGGCAATAATCTCTGCAGGCTTAATTTGGCAGCCATAAAGCAAAGCGGCATCAGCGTTGAAACCGTAAACAGGTTCTTCATAAACACGGCCAATTCGCATTGCGGAAACATCCGGAGCTTTGAAGAAAAGCTGGATGAACTCAGGCAATGCTGCAGGGAAGGACAGCTTCCTTACCCATTGGAAGAACTGGAAGCATATTTATGTTCATACAAGGAAAAAGGCTATCCTCCGGTCAGCCACAGTGACGTATACCGGGCTTCCTATCATCCTGCCTATCGTATTGTAAGATCAGAATACGGTTATTTCTATGAATTGTTTTGTAGGATTGATTCCCTGATGAAATCAAGGGACAGGGTCATAGTGGCCATAGACGGAAACTGTGCTTCCGGTAAAACTACCCTGGCTTCGCTGATAGGCGGTGTATACGACTGCAATATATTTCACATGGATGATTTTTTCCTGACACCTGAATTAAGAACTAAAGAACGCTTGAATGAGGTTGGCGGAAATGTAGATTATCTACGCTTCAAACAGGAAGTGATGGACGGCATAAACAGCGGCCGGGAGTTTCAATATCGCGTATACGATTGCAGACAAATGGCGTTTAAGCAGCGTTCGGTATCAGTAATCCCGAAAAAGCTTAATATTGTAGAAGGTGCATACAGCATGCATCCCACGTTGATTGACAATTACGATTTGAAAATCTTCATGCATGTCGATGAAAAAGAGCAAGCTTCTCGAATCCTCAAAAGAAACGGTCCTTCCATGCTGAATAGGTTCCTTAATGTATGGATACCTATGGAAAACCGGTATTTCAGCGAATTAAACATCCGGGAAAAAAGCGATTTGGTTTACGGGTATGAAGTGAATAATCGGCTAATTTAAAGTACCTTGAGCGTTGCAGTCGAATAAACCGGAAAATTTGCTCTTAAAACTTCCGGTTTATTTTCTTGGGCAGAGCTGTCTGTTAATCCCCCCTGACATTTCCAGAAAATGTCTTGACAAAAATGGGGCTAATTTATAGAATATTATTAGTACTCACTTATAGTGAGTGCTAATAAAAAACGTTTTGATATTCCTTTTGTTTTAGGATAAGTATTTATAACGTTTGTACGTTATCAATAATTTATCTGAAATTAAAAGGAGTCTTAAAGCGTTTTTTTGTTTGTCCAATACTTGGCATGCTGGCAGCGGCAGCCAATATCACTGTAATATCAAGACATGTTACGGGATTCATATGAAAAGAAGATATTTTAATCACAAACAAAGGACAAATTAATCAATCAATATAAGGGAGGTATGTACATGAAGGCATTATTTTTAGCAGGTGGGCTTGGTACTCGCTTAAAACCTATTACCAACGACTTTCCTAAACCAATGGTGCCGATAATGGGCAAGCCTCTACTTGAAAGAAATATTGAAAACCTCAAAAAGCATGGTATTGATGAAATCATACTGAGTACATGCTACAAGCCTCACAAGATCGAAAGATATTTTGAGGACGGAAGAAAGCTGGGGGTAAAAATCAGCTATATAACCGAGGACGTGCCTTTGGGTACTGCAGGTGCAATCAAGAATGCTCAAGGATTCCTTGATGATACTTTTCTGGTGTTTAATGCTGATATTTTAAGCGATATTGATATTTCCCAAATGATAAGTTTCCACAGGGAAAAAGGAGCGATTGCAACCATTGCGGCAACCCAGGTTGACAACCCATCAGACTACGGAGTAATTGAGCATGATGAAAATGGATTTATCACTGCATTCAAGGAGAAACCCCTACCCCATGAAAGCAGCTCCAACCTGATAAACGCAGGTGTGTATATATTTGAACCCCAGATTCTTGACGAAATTCCCGTCGGAAAGCCAGTGTCCATTGAGCGGGAAACATATCCTTTAATTCTTGAAAAGGGACTAAAAATAGCTGTTTATAACCGCTGTTCCTATTGGCTTGACTTAGGTACGCCGAGAAAATACCTCAAGGCTCACAAGGACATTCTAGAAGGGATTTTTAAGATCGGTGTCCATGATTTCAAGGAAAACAGCCGATATATCAGCCAGACGGCGAAGATAGGACACAATGCAAGGATAATTGAACCGGTGTATATCGGGGACAATGTTGAAATTGCGCCCTTTGCCGTTGTAGGTCCGAACACCGTCCTGTGCGATCATTCTTCAGTTGGCATGGGAGCGAGGGTTATCGGAAGCGTGGTCTGGGACCATGTTGACATCGGAGTAGGTGCGTTGATTGTAAATTCAGTGGTTATGTCCAATTGCAGGGTTGATGGAAACAGCAAGAAATATAATTCCGTTCTGGCGAAAAACATCATCCATCCCATTGCGGTGTGAAGCTTTCACGCCGGAACGGGACATTCCTTTTAAGGCAGTTTACACACAATATTGGATGGAGGTTTTGAAATGGTTACAAACAGAAAACGGAACGTAGCATTTTTAAGCACATATCCTTCAAGGGAATGCGGTCTTGCAACATTTACCCAGGATCTTGTAAGAGAACTGGACAAGATTGAGCTTTTTGACAAGCCAAGGGTAATTGCAGTGAGCAATGACAGGTACAATTACAGCGACAGGGTAATCATGGAGCTTTGGCAGCACGACAGGGAAAGCTATGTCAATACAGCGAAAGCCATTAATGATTCTGACATAGAGCTGCTCGTGATAGAGCATGAGTATGGTATATTTGGCGGTGAGTCAGGTGAATATATCATTGATTTTATTGAGAACCTGAAAATACCCTTTGTGACGACACTTCATACCGTATTGCCCAAACCTTTGGAAAAGCAAAGGGAAATATTGACGCTGTTGGGCGAAAAGAGTGAAAAGGTAGTTACCATGGCCAAAAATACAAAGCCCGTACTGGAAAGCGTATATAATATAGATCCGTCAAAAATTGAAGTGATAAATCACGGAGTGCCTTACAGAATTTTGGAATCAAGGGAAAAGCTCAAAGAGAAGCATGGCCTTGCGAGACGAAGCGTTGTCAGCACCTTTGGGCTTATAAGCCCGGGCAAGGGGCTGGAATATGGAATTGAAGCCATTGCAAAGGTATCGAGGAAGCATAGGGATATTGTCTACCTCATCCTTGGCCAGACCCATCCCAGTGTGAAAAGAGAATACGGAGAAGCCTACAGGGAAATGCTGGTTGAGATGGTTGACAGGCTTGGCATCAATGAGCATGTGCGCTTTATAGACAAATACCTGACGAAAGATGAAATCATCAATTACCTGCACATGTCAGACATCTACATGACACCTTACCTTGGCAGGGATCAGGCAGTGAGCGGAACCCTGGCCTATGCTGTCGGGTATGGAAAGGTTGTAGTATCTACTCCGTACAGCTATGCAAAAGAGATGCTGGCAGACGGCAGAGGGTTGCTGGCAGAGTTTAAGGATGCCGATTCCCTGGCAAGGCATATCAGCTATGTGCTGGAAAATCCCAGGGAAAGAAAGGAAATGGAAAAACGTACTTTGAGTGTTGGCAGGACGATGATGTGGTACAATGTGGCAAACCAGTACACAAAGCTCTTCATGGACGTACTGGAAAAGGCAAAACTGAAAGACAGCATGGTGATATAATGGGGAAACTGCCTTTCAGGGACGATCTGAAAGATGACTACATTTTCAGGCTTACTGATGATACCGGTATGCTGCAGCACTCCAAGTACTCCATTCCGGACCCAAGACATGGTTATACTACCGATGACAATGCCAGGGCCTTGATCATGGCCCTGATGTTGTACGGGAGATATAAAAAGAAAAAGTATCTTGATCTTGTTTACCGGTATTCTTCCTTTTTATTACATGCCCAGAATGAAGAGGGAAAATTCAGGAACTTTATGGGATATGACAGGGAATGGCTTGAGGAGGAAGGCTCTGAAGACTGCTTCGGCAGATGCATGTGGGCCCTGGGTTTCGCTGTTTCCAATGAACATACACCTGTGGGGCTAAGACATGGCCTTTTACACATTTTAAAGAAAGCGATGCCCCATGTGATTGAGGTAAATTCACCAAGGGCGAAAGCGTATTCCATCATAGGACTTGCCCACCTTGACAGCCAGGAGGTGAAAAACCTTGTTTCCGAACTGTCGCAATCGCTTTGCCGTGAGTATGAAAAGCACAGGGACGGAGAATGGAAATGGTTTGAGGATATAGTTGCATATTGCAACAGTGTTCTCCCATGGTCTCTGATGGCAGCCTACAGGGTTTTGGGGGAAAAAAGATTTTTGGATACAGCCGTGGAAAGCCTGGAGTTTGTTGACAGCGTAACCTTTAGGGAAGGATACTTCAAACCTGTGGGGTGTAACGGGTGGTTTTTAAAAGGAGGATGTCCGTCCGATTACGATGAGCAGACGGTGGAAGCCTGTGAAGCGGTTTTGGCTCACCTGGAGGCTTATGATGTGACAACCGAAAAGAAATACCTGCAAAAGGCGAAAAAGTGCCATGCATGGTATGAGGGTGTCAACTCCAAGGGAATCAGCCTTATTGATGAAGAAAGCGGAGGTTGCCATGACGGACTCACCAGGGACGGGCTTAACCTGAACATGGGAGCGGAAAGCCTTGTTTCATATGTAATATCCTATCTAAAAATAACTGAGGTTACCACATGAATAAAGAATACTATAACCGGAATAATAAATGGTGCTGAAGCCGCATGAATAAAGGAGTGCTACAGCTACATGGATAAAATAGTGCTATAGCTACATGAATAAAGGAATGTTATAGCTTCGTGAATAGAAGAGTAACATAACCGCATAAGAAAAAGGCAACATAACTTCATGAGTAAAAAAGTGCTGTAGCCTCAGGCAAATTCAACGGATAATGCGATATATTAAAATACGATGCGGTTCTGGGAAATCGTCATTGCTCTTTAGAATCACCTTGTGATGGCAGGGTCTGGGCGGTTTTCATTGCCTGCTTGGTTTCAGGCAATAGGGAAAAGGCGGAAATATGGATACGGATTGACAGGTTAAAACCAAGTCAGAGACAGAAATTTCTATATAAATATAGATTTTGACTATGGCTACATATAAATAACAGGTATTACCCTATGACATGATTTTCATGGTATTATTTCAGTACATTGGTGGTAAGGAGATAATGCTATGAAAATATCTGAGATTTTTAAGAGCAAAAGGGTTTTGTCCTTTGAAATATTTCCTCCGAAACGCTTAGATCCTGTCAACAATATCTATAACACCGTTGAAAGGTTGAAAGCTCTTTCTCCTGACTTCATAAGCGTGACCTGTGGCGCGGGAGGAAGCGAAGACAGCGGTGAAACCGTTAAAATTGCTTCAGCTGTTAAAAGTACTTACGGCGTTGAAAGTGTTGTACATCTTCCATGCATTAATCTGACAAGGCAAGATGTGCTGAAAATGCTGGATGATTTCAGAAAGGCAGGAATAGAAAACATACTGGCCCTCCGGGGGGATGCCAATGCCAACGGAGCACCTAAGGGCGATTTTAAATATGCCTGCGAGCTGATTTCGTTTATAAAAGAAAACGGCGATTTCAACATAACGGCTGCATGCTATCCCGAACGCCATGTCGAATGTTCCTCGATTATAGAGGACATCCGCAATTTAAAGCTCAAAGTTGATGCCGGGGCGGATCACCTGATAACACAGATGTTTTTCGACAACAATCATTTTTATTCATTTCGGGAGCGTATCGCCATTGCGGGAATAAACGTTCCCATTTCAGCAGGCATCATGCCGGTTACAAACAAAAAACAGATTGAGCGGATGGTGGGCCTTTGCGGAGTAAGCCTGCCGAAAAAATTCCTGACCATACTGAACAGGTATGATAATAAACCGGAAGCACTCAGGGATGCCGGAATTGCTTATGCTATTGACCAGATAGTTGATTTAATAGCGCAAGGCGTTGACGGGATTCACCTGTATACAATGAATAATCCATACATCGCATTTCGTATCTATGAAGCGATTAGCTCTTTACTTGCCGCATAATATAAATTCCTCTCCCTTATCACAAGGCGGGAGGAATTTTTTAATATACAATATAATCGTACTCTGAAATCAATCGTTTAAGCTTTGAAATATAATCAAGTGCCATTGAGCT
>ENA-UPSB01002666-UPSB01002666.1-bioreactor-metagenome-genome-assembly--contig:-NODE-2666-length-15967-cov-4.280606_pt1 | contig 15967 bp, 13 predicted proteins | sample MGYA00238182_ERZ773286 | MGnify/ENA primary metagenome ERZ773286 (study PRJEB29026, sample SAMN07631240) | bioreactor metagenome | isolation source: Switchgrass digestor | place: USA: Dartmouth... | reverse complement strand
TGGACCTGGAGGTGATGACTCTGGAGATGATGGCGGGTCTGGAGACGATGATTGTTCAGATGATGACGGGTCAGGAGGCGACGATTCTGGAGATGACGACTCTGGAGGTGATGGCTCTGGAGATGACGACTCTGGAGGTGATGGCTCTGGAGATGACGACTCTGGAGATGATGACTCTGGAGGTGATGGCTCTGGAGATGATGATTCCGGAAGTAGTGGTAGCTCTGGACGCGGTGGTAGCTCTGGACGCGGTAGCTCTCCAGAATCTTCCAAGAACATCAAAGCAAAAGAGCTCTGTCAGCAGTTTATTTCAAAAGGTAAGACTATAAGGTTTGAGTTCACAAAGAGAAACACCTGTATTAACTACATAGAGTTCAAGGCAAAGAAAACTGCTGGGAAAACTACAGCAATTGCTGAGGAGTTAAAAGGAAAGTCCAGTCTAACTCCAAATGAACCCGAGGGAGAAATTTATAAATACGTGAATATTTGGATCGGAAACAGTGGCTTTGCAAACTCGAAAAACATTGAAAATGCCACCATAGGTTTTAAAGTAAGTAAGGATTGGATTGATGAAAACTACATTAACGCAGACTCATTAGTCCTTCAACACTTCAACAACAAAAAGTGGAATTTCCTCCCGACCGAAAAGATAGATGAAGATGAAAAATATGTTTACTATGAAGCTAAAACTCCCAGTTTCTCCCCGTTTGCAATCACAGCCAAGAAGAATATGGTAGTGATTGATGAGAAAGATGAAGACCAAGTATATTCCGGAGGAACACCACAGAATGAAGTAAAGGCAACAAATGAGACTGGTACAGCTCCTCAAGAAAATATAAACAAAACGATTTTGAAAATTGCAACCTTTTTTGCAGGGTTAGCTATAGTCCTCATTATAGGCGCGATTATTATGAGGAAAAAGCAACCAGAACAATGAAAAGGAGATTATAAAAGGTGAAAACAGGAGACAATTATGTCTTCTGTTCTACCTCTATTTTTAAAGAAAACTCTCTTAAAACTGTTTAAATCAGACTTTTTAATCCGTCCTGCAGTTCAATCTCTCCTTTCCACCAGCTGGAGATCTTTGAGACATCTGCTCTTGAATCTTTAACATCGCCTGCTCGTGGGGCGGCATGCACTATCTTGCTGGAAGAGCCAGTTAACTTAATAATATTTTCCGCAAGCTCTAGAATGGTTACGCTTTTTCCCATAGCTACATTAAAAACCTGACCATCCCCATGCTCAAGAGCTGCAACGTTTGCCCTGACTACATCTTTAACATGCACAAAATCCCGGCTCTGAAGTCCATCTCCGTAAATAATAAGATCCTTCCCTGCTTTTGCCCTGTCAAGGAAAATTGGGATAACAGCCGCATATGGAGATCGTGGGTCTTGGCGGGGACCATAAACATTGAAATAACGCAGGCAAGTAGTGCGCAGCCCGTGATTCTCGTAGAACATCCTTGCCAGATACTCCCCATCAAGTTTAGATATAGCGTAAGGTGAAGCCGGTTCAGGATACATATCCTCGCGTTTTGGAAGGACTGGGTTATTTCCATAAACGGCAGCAGAAGAAGCTGTCACAAATTTATTGACATTAGCTTTAACGCAAGCCTTCAGTACGTTAAGGGTTCCAAGAGTATTAATCCGGAAAGCCTCAGCAGGTCTTTCACAGCTTAAAGGTACAGATACAAGGGCAGCTTCATGAAAGACATAGTCAATGCCTGAGACTGCCTTTTCGACGAAGGAGAAGTAGCAGATATCTCCCTGAATGAATTCGATATTTTTATTCTGCGGGATATTTTTAATGTAACCTGTGGCAAGGTTATCCAGAATCCTGACAGTGTGTCCTTCTTCCGCAAAATATTCAGCTATATGGGAGCCTATAAAACCTGCTCCTCCTGTGACCAGTACTTTCATGCTTTCAGAGAAGGAAAAAATACAAAATAAAATTTTCTATGTCAGTCCAGAGATATAAGTAAAATTAAAAAAATCTGTAATGTAGACAAACATAATAAGGACGGGAGAAATTCATTAAGGAAAGGGAAAAATTTTTCATACAAAGAGACCTTATCAATAAGGGGAGTCAAAAAATTGGGAAACTAAGGGTACTTTTTGTAGAAATTTAAGTCGGACAAAGAGTCGTATAGAATTCGAAATTCAGGCTTAAATGTAAAGAATAATACCACTAAAGATTGAATTCAAGATGTAAAGGCACCTTCATCCTTATTTTCCTTTAAATGACCACCTGAAAGGTTAAACCTTACTTGAAGAAATTTCAAAGAAGATATGCAGATTATGGCTCACATAAGTATAAATCCAAAGAAGTTAGATATAAAAAGATTCTATCAGTGGTAAAAATGGCCGGAAATAGAAAATTTCCCATGGACCTTTTAATCGTTGCAGGTTTTGTATTTATTACTAACGTTTTCGTACTTGTGCCTGCACTTAGCGATAGTTTCCTGCGAACGTACATGGGAATCTTTCTGGTGCTATTTTTGCCTGGCTATGCCCTCGCTGGAGCTATTTTCCCAGCTAAAAATGATCTTGAAGGGATTGAAAGAGTTGCAATCTCTTTAGGATTGAATATTGCAGTCGTCCCTATAATAGGATTTATCCTGAATTATTCCGCTTGGGGAATCAGGGAGACTCCTTTACTGATAGGACTTTCAATTTTTACTCTCCTGATGTGTGCAGTTGCATATTACAGAAGGAGATTGCTGCCTGAAACTGAAGCTTTTGGAATTTCATTCAAAACATGTTTCTTTAATATGAAAGCCAATGTACTTGAAAAACCTGAATCAAAAGCTGACAAGATTATTGCGCTTATTTTAATCCTTTCTATTCTGGCATCTATGGGAAGCCTCGCCTACATAATAGGACACCCTAAAGAAGGAGAACCATTTACGGAGTTTTATGTTCTTGGAACCAACGGGACAACCGCGGATTATCCCACAGAATTTGTACAGGGGGAGAAAGGAACAGTTATCATAGGAATAAGAAACCATGAATATAGACCTGTAGATTATACAATGGAAGTAAGGCTTGAAAATCGGTCTCTACCTATTCCAGAAAATCAAAAATCTGTAAGTCTTGAGCATAATATGTCCTGGGAAGAGCCGATTACTTTTACACCGCTTTTTGAAGGAGAGAACATGAAGCTAGAGTTTCTGCTCTTTAAAGAAACTGAAAAAGCAGTACCCTACAGAAGTCTTCATCTCTGGATCAATGTTACTGAGGAGGCCTGAAGATGGCGACTCCTGAATTTTCGCCTTCGGAGTTGAAAGCAAGAAAAATCTCTCCGACGGAACTTGGGAAGATGCTTAAAATACAAACTGAAGATAAAATAGGATTTCTGAAAAAGATATTCTATACAGGAGTCCCTATAACTGCAATTATTCTCATCGAATTGTTAATTTTTGGTGGACGATTGAAAGGAGCTTCAATAGCTTATACTTTTTTGCTGCTTGCACTCTCATTTTCAATAGCCGTTACTGAAAATTATCTGGTAAGGAAAATTTACCAGGCTCTTTTGATTCTAACAATTTTCCGATTGATAAACTTCTCTATGCCAATTTTTTTTGAGAAAAATCTTTACTCGTTTATATTTATCTATGTACCTCTGGCAATTCCACTAACTATTGCTGCTACTCATCAAAAAATTGTATATGAAAATAATAGAGATACATTGAAAAAGTTATGGATTTATCTTCCTCTGTCTGTCCTTGCAGGCTTTGCCTTTGCGCAAGCAGAATATATACTTATAGGGGCAAGAGCACTTATTCCAGATCTCTCATCTGCAAACTTGCTCGCACTAATAGTCATAATGGTCTTCATTGTGGCATTGATAGAAGAACTAATGTTCAGGGCAATTCTCCAGACAAGCCTGGAGGAATTCCTAGGACCAGCTGGGGGGATCATCCTTGCAAGCCTCCTTTTCGGAATGATGCATTCCACTTATGGTACCCCCTTTGAGATGATATATACCTTTTTTGTAGGAGGTTTTTTAGGATACCTGTTTTATAAAACCCGAAGTCTTCCCTTAGTTGTAATGATTCACGGCTCGATAAATGTGTTTTTGTTTGGAATAATTCCTCATGTGGGTCCGGGACTTGGATTAACGTAAGACGGGTAAAAGGATTGAGAGAGTAATATGAAATTCCCCTAAAACACGAATATGAATGTCGCTGGTAGCCAGCAAGATGCTTTGAAGCTACTTTATTTATAAATCTCAAGTTTTTTATATTTAAAATTAATATAATAATAAAATTAACTTTTTCCACTTACTAATCGGATTTCCCTATATCAACCCACAAGAAATGAATAAGAAATCTGCGCTCTTTTTCAGGAAGGAACACAAATTATAAATTACATCTTTAAAAGAAGATTGCCATTCTTTATAAATAGAATTTTATTCGATTAGGAGAAAAAAATCTATGACCAGGTGTGCAGACCGTTTCTGGGAGATTGATTGTTTGCGAGGGTTTGCTGTCCTCCTGATGCTCCTGTACCACTTTCTCTATGATCTGGATTTTTTTGAGCTTGCAGATATTCAGCTTAGATCCGGCCTCATCCTGTATGCAGGCAGACTCTCAGCTTTACTTTTTATCCTCGTCTCTGGGATTGCTCTGTGTATAAGTCATTCAAGAGCTCTTAATAAAGGTTTAGATAAAAATGGCACAGAAAACTTTTCAAAATACCTGAGAAGAGGGCTTAAACTTTATTTGATGGGGCTTTTGCTCACAGGTATAACCCGGGTCTTTTTACCTGAAGAATACATCGTCTTTGGGATCCTGCACTTTTTCGGGGTCTCGGCTGTACTCGTGTATCCCTTCCTGAGATATGGGAAAGAAAATCTCTTCTTCAGCCTGTTCTTCATCCTCTCAGGGCTTTATCTGAGGAACATAACCTTTGGGTTTTCCAGTCTGCTCTGGCTCGGTTTCACTCCCGAAAACTTCAGAACCCTTGATTACTTCCCCATTTTCCCCTGGTTTGGAGTACTGCTCGCAGGAGTTTTCTTTGGAAATCTTCTGTATGCAGATGGGAAAAGACAATTTGAGATCCCTTATACTGGGAAAAATCCTCTCTTCAGGCTGTTTTCCAGGATGGGACAACATTCTCTTGTCATATATTTTATCCATCAGCCAGTCTTTCTCGGATTACTGTTCCTGAGTGGGTTACTTGATCCGAATATTATAAAAGCTACTTAAAAAGTGAAATCTGAGAAGTGTTATTTCCCTATTTATCCGTGTGCTTTTAAAATTACTAGATGTCCATTACTAGAAGATTCATTACTAGAAGATCCAAACCGGCTGGTTTTATATCATATGACATCGGTAATTTGCATGATTTGCTTGAATGTATTGATATGCTGAGAAATTTTAGTCTGCTCTGTACAAAATGACTAGAACGTAGGTCAGAAGTAAATCAGACTTATTTTTAATCTGATAATGAAGCAAGAAATACAAAACCAAAAACAGAAGACGGAGAAAAGAATGTATCTTGAGATTGCAATGTTTGCCTATTTTGTAGTTCTTTTCCTGACCCTTCGGGATGTCCGGATATTTAAGAGAACAGGTTATCGTTCTTACAGGAAAGGAGCCATGAAGGGACTTGCAGCTTCTTCCGTGATTTTAGTAGGAGCAACTGCTGCCAATGTAAACCCGAACATCGGGCTGCTTCTTGTATTAATAGGATTATTTATTAATCGTAAAGGAGTAAGAGAGCGCGTTTTCACTCATGCAGGAACCCTTGACCGTTTTCTTGGGAAAACGGATTATATAAAGAGGAAATAATGTATATACCTAAAGACAAAGATATATTTAAATGCAGGATATATTAAATTCATATAACAAGATTATACTTGAAATGTAATTATTAAAACCCCAAGATGTTGCAAAAAAGAGATATCTGAGAGAAAATTGTCAGCACCTGTTGCACGCTCAATTAATAGAGGAAAAGAATAAATAAGCCTCACAGCTTTAGACTGGGGTATTGACCCCAAAACTTATAAATCTCAAGTGCCCTATTAGTCGACAAAATCAATATCAACCAAATTTTTACATCCAGTTTTCACTGAACCGATCAATTCGAGGGGAGAAAATAGACAACAAAACTATTTTCTGCTTCCGGCTTCACGTTAACCATATTTCACAGGAAAAATGTGAGACAAACTAGAAGTAGAATTGAGTAACTGGACTAAAAAAATAGCAAAAACATCCAAGAGGAGATACGATGGGAAATATAAGACAGACTAATATAAAAAAAACAGCATTAGAATTACTTGAAAACTATGGAGATGTCTTTACAAAAGATTTTGAAACCAACAAGGCTCTTGTGACAAAGTACACGACTATTGAAAGCAAGGTCATAAGAAACAGGGTTGCAGGTTACGTCACAAGAAAAGTTGCACGCATGAAAGCATCATACTAAGTAAGTAGGGAAGAAGCCATACTAAGTAGGGAATTTACTTCGGTACACTGGAGGGGATATCTAACATGTTTGAAGGAGCAATGCCTGCCCTGATAACTCCTTTTACAAAGGATGACAGGATTGACAGGGAAGGCTTACAAAGGATTATTGAATTTGTTGAAGAGGGAGGAGTTGCAGGAATTGTACCCTGTGGAACTACCGGAGAGTCTGCAACTCTTTCCGCACCTGAGCATCAAGAAGTAATAGATATTGCAGTGGAATACTCAAAAGTTCCTGTAATTGCGGGAACGGGCTCAAATAACACAGTAGAAGCTCTCCAGTTTACAAAGCACGCTGCAGATGCAGGTGTAGATGGTGTGCTTCTGATTTCTCCTTATTATAACAAGCCAAATCCTGCAGGCCTTCTTGCACACTTCAAGAAAATTGCAGAATCAGTTGATATTCCTATGATTCTTTATAATATCCCCTCCCGTACAGGGCAGGACATGCCGGTAGAAGTTATTGCTGAACTTGCAAAAGTTGAAAACATCGTGGGAATTAAGGAAGCCAGCGGAAACCTTGGTAAAGTTTCCCAGATTCTGGAAAGCACTGTAGATGAGGATTTTGTGGTTCTTTCAGGCGAGGATAATTTGACCCTTCCAATTCTTTCTGTTGGAGGTCAAGGAGTTATTTCTGTTGCTGCAAATATCGTACCCGATAGAGTATCCAGAATGGTAAATGCAGCTCTTTCCGGAGACTATGAAACTGCAAGAAAGATCCATTTTGAAATTTCCCCCTTGATTCGTGCCCTTTTCCTGGAAACGAACCCAATTCCGGTCAAAAAAGCTGCAGAACTTGCAGGTCTTGCAAGCGGGCACCTGAGGCTTCCACTCGCACCCCTCAGTGAGACAAATACTGAGAAGGTTGCAAATGAACTCAGAAAACTGGGGGTTATTGAATGATTAACGCAGCAGTACTCGGAGCCTGCGGCAGGATGGGTTCTTTAATTGTAGAAAATATTACCAGCCACCCGGATATGCAGCTTGTTGCTGCTTTTGATATTTGTAATTTCGGAAGAGATGCAGGAGAATTTGCTCACGTCGGCAACCTGGGAGTTCCGATCTCAGATGTTAAAGATCTTGAAGCTGTTCTGAAAGAGAGCAAAGCTGATGTCCTTATCGACTTCACAGCCGCCGGCGCAACCGCAGTTAATGCTCCAATCGCCGCCAGAACCGGAGTAAACCTTGTAATAGGTACGACAGGACTAACTCAGGAGCAACGAGCAATAGTTGATGATGCTATCCAGAAAGCCCAGGTAAGTGCAGTTATTTCTCCGAACTACTCAGTAGGAGTTAATGTCTTTTTCAAGATAATCCGAGAAGCTGCAAAATACCTTGCAGACTATGACATTGAGATCATAGAAGCTCATCATAACCAGAAAAAAGATGCTCCAAGTGGAACCGCTCTTCGTGCAGCTGATGTTATCAGTGAAGCTCTGGGTGGAAAGGAATATATTTACGGCAGAGAAGGTATTGCCCCACGCGGAAAAGAAATCGGAATTCATGGAGTCCGCGCTGGAGATATCACAGGTGACCACACCGTCCTTTTCGCAGGCAATTCCGGAAGAATTGAGATCAGGCACATGGCTCATTCTCGACAGATCTTTGCCAAAGGTGCAGTGCGCGCAGCCGAATGGGTCTGTAAGCAAAAACCTGGAATTTATTCTATGGATGATGTGCTCGGTTTATAAAACAACTTAAACAAGCGTTTTGATAGAAGCTTTAAATCACAGGCGTGGGGCTGAGTTTCCTTATCAGACCCGCCTGCATTCTCAATCTAAGACAAATCATTTACTTTCTTTTTTCTTAGTCTTTTTCTTGATCCAAACCAAACTCATCTTCAGAACGCCAATAATATACTAATTAAGATAGGATCAATCACGGCTGAAGACCAGCTCTGTATTCAAGTTTTCAACCCTGTGTGCAACAACGACATTTCTCTGTATTCCCAGCTTTTTCCCCCTGTACCAATTTCCACGAATATTGAGCCTATCCCCTGCTGAGACGAGGCAGAGGTCGTGATAGAGCACAACTATTATTTTTCCTTCGTATTCAATCGAGAAGATACTTTCATATTTGCTTCCGATGCCTCCATAGACGATAATAAAAAGTATACCAAGAAAAAAGGATGGACGTTCATATATTCTGGAATCGACAACTGCCCTAGTCTCGACTCCAGATATCTCACTTTCCTCATTGCTGTCTTCTTTTTTTGCTACTTCTCTTCTGGCTTTTGAGTTAAGTGGATCTACAAGCATCATGGATATCAGAAAGACGCAGGGAACTCCTGCAAAACCAAGTACCCAATCTTCTATCAATAACAAAGTCAGGAGTGAAGTAACACCTGTAATCCCTAGAATCAAAAAGACTTTCTTTTTTCTATTCAAGCCAATGCCTTTTTAGGGTTAAAAACTAAAAATCTTGTCAGTAAAACTAATCTTCTTTCAATTATTTAAAATGCACCTACATTTAAAATTAAGTAGTATTGTCATGTATATGTTTTAGTATTAATTGAACTCTCTAATTCCACAGAAACTATTTGAAAAATAAGAAAAGTAAATAGAGCAATCTAATCTCAAACAGAAGAAAGAGGAATAATGGCTTATTTGCAAATATATATGGGAGTTTATTAGTTAATAGCTGACGAGCGTTCTTCTTGGAACACTAGAAAACATAGAAAAAGAATTATTATTTTAGGCTTTTCAGTAGTTGTTGAAAACTCTTTTCGTCTATAAGTCTCTGGGCGTTGAGCATCTTTCTAAACTCATCAGCACCTTTTTCACCGCCCTTTCCTTCAAGCCTGTCCTCTAATTCTATTACAGCTCTTAGAAGCCCGGTAGCTTCCTCATATAAAGCCTCAGCTTCAGCCTTTGTGAGTTCTTCAGTCTCCAGCAGTTCTTCATTTGCTTTTGCTTTTTCTTTGAGTTTCGGGATAATAGCCCTTACTTCAGCAGCCTTATTCGAGTTAATAATTCCCTTTTCTCCCAGTTCCCGGATCAAATCTCCTAATTTATACTCCTCTCCATCTATCTCTGTGGTTTTAGGAATTTTTTTTCCTACCCAGGCAAAATCACTCCTGAGGCTCCAGAGGAGTTTATTCCGTTCCTGAGTGCTGATATATTCCACATATGTTTCTTTTCTATTTCTCTCGTCCGGTAACATGGATTTTTTCCCCGATTCAGGTGTACTTAAGTATTCTCTGCCCCAATTCATATCTTTTTCTATATAAACCTGAAGAAACCAACCCAGTATGCATTTAAAGGAAAATCCAGTCTTCCCTGTAATCTCAGGTTAGAGTGTCACATGGATTGAGAGTAGGAGATTTTATTAAATTTCACAAAAATGCTCAAAGCAGATTCTCGGCTATATTTTCCGAGATCACATGTTCACAGTACAGACAGCGAAGAGTTACTCCTTCTTCTTCAGACTGCTGCACAGAGAATTTTGATTTTATAGGTTCGTTGCTATTGGAAATACATTTTGAGTTGGTGCAACGAACAACACCCTCAACAGAGGGAGGAAGTACAACATTATTCTTCTGGACGACTTCAAAATCCCTGATAATATTGATGGTAGCTGTCGGAGAGATAAGGGCAATCTTGTTAAGTTCTTCAACGCTGAGTTCTTTACCTTCGATTTTCACAACGTCTTTTTTTCCTCTGGCGCCTATAGCATTCATAACAAAGCTAATAGTGGCTCGGAAATCACTGGATATTCCAAGTATACGCAGAACATTCAAAGCCTGTCCTGCCCTTATATGGTCAATTACTGTTCCTTTTTCAATTGCCTCGACTTTGAGGTTTCGTTTTCCCTTCATTCAATTACCCCCGTAGCAAGAGCGAGAAGTGCCATCCGTGTCGGAACACCATAGAAAGCCTGTTCGAAATAGCAAGCATATGGCGTTGAATCTACTTCGGGAGAAATTTCGTTGACTCTCGGAAGAGGATGAAGAATTTTGAGGTTCGGATTAACATTTCTCAGCAGGTCACCCGTAACCTTCAATCTGTTTTTAACCTTCTCGTATTCCTCGGGATCAGGGAAGCGTTCCCTCTGGACCCTTGTCATATAGAGAACCTCGACATCTCCAATTATTTTTTCAAGGGAGTCAGTCTCTTTTACATTGATATTCCTCTTTTGAAGATCCCTGACAATCTCTGGAGGCATCCTGAGTTCAGGAGGCGAAACAAAAATCATTTCAGCTTCGTAAAGGGATAGAGCATAGCAGAGAGAATGTACTGTTCTTCCATACTTCAGGTCTCCTGCCAAAGCAATTTTCAGACCCTCAAGATGACTTTCTCTGCGGATAGTGTAGAGGTCAAGGAAAGTCTGTGTAGGATGGTTAACAGACCCATCTCCACCGTTGATTATAGGAACACTTGAAAATTCAGCAGCCATCCGTGCCGATCCGTCAAGAGGATGACGCAAGACTATAAGGTCCGCATAATTACTGATCACACGGATGGTGTCGGCAAGATTTTCTCCTTTCATTACTGAACTTGCCTCCACTGAACCAAGGTTGAGAATTTTTCCTCCAAGCCTCTGCACAGCAGCTTCAAAAGACATCCTTGTCCTTGTGCTCGGTTCAAAAAAAAGAAGTGCTATAATTTTCCCATCAAGAAGCTTGAGTTTCTCTTCGCCTCTGGCAACAGGCTCAAGCCTTTCCGCAGTATCCAGAATGTGGTCGATCTCTTCCCGCGAAAAATCTTTCATAGAAATAACATGTCTGTTCTTAAGTGACATCCTGCTTCCATAAAATGATACACTTAGATATAATTTTTGCCCTAGAAATTTCTGAGAGACCAGGGCAACTGAATCCCATTCCCATATCTAAGTTATGCACTTTACTTGGATACCTTTCATTAAATTTAAGCCAGAGTCTTGATTCTTTGATCCTCCAATTGACGATTCGCATTGAAATTGTTTAATGTTTATTGTTTATCCATGAATTTCAGATAGAATAACAACAGTGAAATAAAATCAGTAGAATTAAGTTAACAGAACAAAATCAACAGAGATTGACCTTTGTAGCATTTCCAGCTTCCAAAGTAAAGATCAGGCAATTGAGTACAAGTCTGTAAGTTTAAAAACATAGTTAGAGGGTATTATGAGACGGTGATGAATTTGTCCGACCTTTGAGAAGGCGGGGATTCTTTCGCTCTACTAAAATCGTAAACTAATAGAGTAAACCCGGAATAACAACCAGAATAAAAGTATACAGGAAAGCTGATATAAGAATGCTTGAAAATTTCGGTTTCTTCGATTTCTCATTTGAGGTGATACTATAGCTCCCATAATTCAGGTTGCACTTGATCTTCTGGAATTAGATCGCGCGGTAGAGATTGCAAAAGAGGCAGTAGCAGGGGGTGTAGATTGGATTGAAATCGGAACACCCCTTATCAAAAGTGAAGGAATGGACGCAATCCGTACCATGAGGAAAGCTTTTCCAGAACGAACAATTCTGGCAGACATGAAAACTGTAGATACAGGCGCTTTAGAAGTCGAGATGGCAGCAAAAGCTGGCGCTGATGTGGTTATTGTGCTGGGGAGTGCCGATGATTCTACACTGCTTGATGCTCTTCGTTCAGCTCACAAATATGGAGTCCGGCTGATGGCTGACCTCATCTCGGCTCCTGACCCTGTAAAAAGAGCAGTTGAACTTGAGGCTTTGGGTGTGGACTATGTTAATGTTCATGTAGGAATAGACCAGCAGATGATGGGAAAAGACCCCATTTCACTCCTCAGGGAGATCGCACATAAAGTCAATGTACAGCTCGCGGTCGCTGGAGGACTTGATGCAAATTCTGCAGCGCTGGCGGTCAAGGCTGGTGCAAGAGTTGTCATTGTCGGAGGGAATATTACTCATTCTGACAACGTAACCGAAGCAGCCAGGAAGATTCGGCAGAGTGTGGACTGCCCGGATGCTGTGGAAATCCGCTGTGTTGGCACTGTAGACCAGGAAATTAGGGAAATTCTTAAAGAAGTATCCACTTCAAACATCTCGGATGCCATGCACAGAAAAGGCGCAATGAAAGGTATTCATCCTCTGGTAGGAGGAAAAATGGTAGGAACCGCAGTTACTGTACAGACTTTTCCTGGAGATTGGGCAAAGCCAGTGGAAGCAATTGATATTGCAAAAGAAGGAGATGTAATCGTTATTTACAACGAAAGCAAGGATGTTGCCTGCTGGGGAGGACTTGCAACCTTAAGTGCCTTAAATAAGGGAATTGCAGGCGTAGTAATAGAAGGTGCTGTCAGGGATATTGACGAGGTCAAGAACCTGGGGCTTCCGATTTATACAAGCAATACAGTACCTAACGCCGGAGACCCTAAAGGTTTTGGAGAGATTAATGCTGAGATTACCTGTGGTGGGCAGACCGTGAAGCCAGGAGATTATATTGTAGGCGATGAAAGCGGTGTTGTGGTAATTCCAGCAGAGAGGGCGTACGAACTAGCAAGAAGAGCAAAAGAAGTTTACAAAAACGAAAAAAGACTTTTCGATGAAATTAAGAGAGGTGGGACGCTCTCTGAGATAATGGAACTCAAAAAATGGGAAAAACACTGAATATGGTACTCAAAAAATGGGATAAACACTGAACAAAAAAAATGGGATAAGCACTGAATAGTTCCATTTCTCAAAAATCTATTAAAGTCCAGGGTAAAAGAGAAGAAATGGGAATTAAAAGGAAAATGAGAATAAAAAACGCCAGAAAACTATTAAAGTCTAAGAGATGCTGCGAGACCACAGAAAAATTTTCACTCACTGTTCTCAGGACTGTTCTCAGGTCGAGAAAAGCAGATTCTGGACAGAAGTAAAGCCTTGATAAATTTCATTTCTTCTTCCTGGCAGTTTTCACCTATTCTGGCTCTAATCAAGGAATCCATTTCCAGCTCGAGGGATTCCAGTGCATTTTTTACCTGTAACTGTCTTCCCGGGGGAAAGACTCCTCCAGTATCCCTGATATTTCCAGTAAGAGCGAGCTCTTCAAGTTGTCTGAAAACGGTTCGGGTATTCATTCCCTGGATTTCAGCAATCTCATCTACACTGAACCCCTTCTGAAAGAGAGAAAGAGTTCTTTCAAGGGAATCCGTTTCAGAAAGAACAGGTTCAACAGGGTTTGCTTTGATCACATTTACAGACTCTGATTCAGGTAAAGTTTCTGCCGAGTCTATTTCTCCTGAGTTGCCTGTCAATGGGTTTCTCTCTGACCAGTCCTGAATGCTCGTGTCCAGATATTTTCTCCTTTTTGTTAGTAAGCCGCCAGTTTCTAAGCTGCTCATGTCATCAGCTTCAGAATCAGGCATTTTAGTCCCAATAATCCCAATTTCAGCTTCGGAATCATTACCATTTGGAACTATTTCCTCTGATGTTATCCCCTCATATTCAGGGTCTCTGCGGGTAGTTTCTGGACTTTCAGGTTTTCCATCAGGCATTAAATTATAATCTCTACAATAGTTCTCAATTTCCTTGAGGAAAACATCCCCGTACTTCCTCAATTTATGATCTCCAACCCCTGTAATGGAATGAAATTCCTCATGATTGCGCGGAAACTTTGCAGCCATTTCCTTAAGTGTGGTGTCAGAGAAAATGATGTAAGGAGGAAGATTTTTCTTTAGGGCAATTTCCTTTCTCAGAGCTTTTAACCGCTCAAAAAGAATAGGATCAGGCTCTTTTCCTGATTTTAGATTCTTTCTGGCTTCTATATTTTTCAGAATATCAGCCGCAACTGAAAATTTTTCTGAGAGACCCCCTTCTGAAGACCCTTCTACAGGGTAACACAAATCATCAGCTTTTTTGCCTTCTATACAGGCAGCTATTGAAGAAGACATCGAGTGTTCTTTAGCTTCAGGCACAAAGCCTTCAGGACAGACAAGCTCAACTCGTTCCGTCCCTCTCAATATCTTCCTGCTCATTGCGTTAAGTTTCAATACAGGATACTTCGCGCCGCTCACATTTAGGAGACCGGTATTTATCATTTCGGAAGCTAACGACCTCCATTGTTCTTTAGTAAACTCCCGACCAATGCCGTAACTTTTCAATTTTTCATGTCGATTTTGCCGGATTTTTTTATTTTTTGAGCTTGTGAGAATATCGATAACATAATTAGTGCCAAAGCGCTGGTTCAACTCCTGGATGCAGGTTATCAATTTCTTTGCAGCTTCCGTTCCATCAAAAGTACCTTTCGGAGTAAGGCAGTTGTCACAGTTCCCACAAGGTTCTAAAAGAATCTCTCCAAAGTATTCCATTAAAGTCTGGCGCCTGCATTTATTTCCCTCACAATAAGCTACCATCTGCCTTAACTGCATAAGAGCAATGTCTTTCTCCTTCTCGTTTGTTTTCTGTGAGATAAAGTATTCTATCTTGAAACGGTCCCCCCTGCTGAAAAAAAGAATGCATTCACAGGGACCGCCATCCCTTCCGCCTCTGCCAGTCTCCTGATAATAGCTCTCAAGATTTCTGGGAAGGTCATAGTGTATTACGAAACGTACATTAGACTTATCAATACCCATCCCGAAAGCGATTGTAGCTACTATGATGTCCACATCGTCTTTAATGAACATCTCCTGGTTTCGGGCTCTATCGGCATCTGAAAGTCCCGCATGGTAAGGAAGAGCCCTGAACCCAGCAAGATTCAGTTTTTTTGTAAGTGCTTCGACACTGTTTCGGCTCTGGCAGTAGATGATTCCTGCTTCACCTCTATGCCGGCGAAGGTAATCGGTGATCTCGGAAAAAGTATTCTTCTTTGGTCTGACCTCATAATAAAGATTTTTACGGTTAAAACTGGCTATGTAAGGCCCTTTTTCCGGAGCAATATTAAGGTTGAGTTGCGATATAATATCTTCTCGAACTCTTTCTGTAGCTGTTGCCGTGAGCGCGATAATCGGAATATGAGGAAATCCTGTCTTCGGATCTCTCAAAAGTTTCAATTTTCTATACTCAGGTCGGAAATCGTGCCCCCACTCGGAAATGCAGTGAGCCTCGTCAATTGCAAATAGGCTGATCTTTCCCTTCTTTAAAAAAGAAAATGTTCCTGGCGTCATGAGCCTTTCGGGAGCAATATAAAGGATTTTTAACCTGTTTTCGAGAAAAGCGGTTTTCACATCCCGAATTTCTCTAGCACTCTGGGTACTGTTCATGCAGGCGGCAGCAATCCCGTTTGCTTCAAGCCCGTCAACCTGATCCTTCATCAGGGAAATCAGTGGAGAAACAACGATTGTAACCCCGTCAAAGAGAAGAGCAGGTAACTGATAGCACATTGATTTGCCCCCACCAGTAGGCATGAGCACAAAAACATCTTTTTTCTCAAGGACATCCCTGATAATTTCTTCCTGCAAAGGGCGAAAAGAGGTATATCCGAAATACTGGCGCAGGGCTGAGTACATTCTGGCAGACAGGGAGGGCTCGGGCTCAAGTTCATGTTTACTAGCATTCAAGAAATTATATTCGGTACTCGTTTTCAAATCCCCCTGACCTGTAGAACTAATTTCAAAGCCAGAATA
>ENA-UPSB01002658-UPSB01002658.1-bioreactor-metagenome-genome-assembly--contig:-NODE-2658-length-15987-cov-4.462465_pt1 | contig 15987 bp, 11 predicted proteins | sample MGYA00238182_ERZ773286 | MGnify/ENA primary metagenome ERZ773286 (study PRJEB29026, sample SAMN07631240) | bioreactor metagenome | isolation source: Switchgrass digestor | place: USA: Dartmouth... | reverse complement strand
TCGGCAATGTAATTAAAAACTGTATGGAGTATACTCCTCAAAACGGAAAGATTACAATTACAATCGAAGAAACCCCCATTATGATTTCTGTCAAGTTCCACGATTCGGGAAAGGGTATTCACAGAGATGACCTGCCTTTCATCTTTAAGCGCTTCTATCGCGGGAAGGGCAGCCACAGTTCCGGCAGCGGGATAGGGCTTCCCCTTGCCAAGTCCATTACCGAACAGATGGGCGGGACCCTCACAGCGGGAGGCGCATACGGAAGCGGCGCGGAATTTACCTTTTCTTTCCCAAAAACCGTTATCTAATTTGGTCAGGCGCTTCAATTCTGCCGCATTACCGTTTTACCCCGCCGGTGACATCTTACACAACATTAAAAAACTGTAAGGTTTTGTCCGGTTTTATTTATGGATTTGTAAGAATGGATTGTTATAATGTTGCCGTAAGATGAAAACCACCGGTTCACGCCGGCAGCTTGCCTGCGCCGGGTCTTGTCAAAAGCACGGCAGACAGGCTCTAAACACAGGAGGTCATCATATGCAGATTTTAGCAACCCACGACCTGTCCAAGGTCTATGGAAAAGGCGAAACGAAAGTTGAAGCGCTCAAACCGACTAATTTAACGGTTAATAAGGGAGAATTTATTTCGATTATCGGGCCGTCTGGTTCAGGCAAATCAACACTTCTTCATCTGCTCGGCGGGCTCGACTACCCCACGTCCGGCAGCGTTACCATCGACGGCACCGATTTATTTTCAATGAAAGAAAAGAATCTGTCGATTTTCAGGCGTCGCAAAATCGGGTTCGTATTTCAGGCATACAACCTCGTCCCTGTCCTTACGGTCGAGGAGAATATCACCCTGCCTATCTTGCTCGACCACGCCACTCCGGATATGCAGTATATCAACGAGCTTATAAATACGCTCGGCCTTGACAACAGAAGAAAACACCTGCCGTCACAGTTGTCCGGCGGCCAGCAGCAAAGGGTGGCTATTGGGCGCGCCCTCGCGACCAAACCATCTATTATCCTTGCCGACGAACCGACAGGAAACCTTGACAGCAAATCCAGCAAAGAGGTTCTGTCGCTGCTGCACATGAGCGTTCAGCGCTTTAACCAGACTCTTATTGTAATTACCCATAACCCTGAAATCGCCGAGGGGGCTGACCGCATACTGCGCATTGAAGACGGAGTCGTAACTGAAGTCAAGGCAGGTGAGCGGCATGATGGATGAGAGAGGTATCGCCCTGCGCTATTTGAAAGCGCAAAAAAAACGCAGCATACTTCTGGCTTTCGGCGTAACCCTCGCCATTGCGCTTATCTGCGCCGTCTTTTCAATGTTAAACGCCATGCAGATGTATACGGTTATTGAGGCGAGCGAAAACGTTATATGGCATATTGTCGTCAAAAAAACCTCATCTGAGCAGGCTGGCCAGTTAGCAAAAAGAATTGATGTTGCCGCATCCGGACGTTCATTAGAAGCGGGAACGGCAATAATTAATGAAGATTTATCCATGGGGCTGACAGGCTGCGACGCTGACGGAGCGAATCAGCTTAATTTGCACATAAAAAACGGCAAGCTGCCCCAGTCTGATAATGAAATTGCGCTGGAAGAATGGGCAGCCCGCAAAATCAACTCAAAGCTTGCTGTCGGCGATACGATTACAGTCACTCTGATGGACAAAACCTCAAAAACATATAGAATCAGCGGAATCCTTAAAGACCACAACAAAAACAAGAGTAGTAATTATATTGCCGGCACCATCACTTTGAACGAGGCTAAACGTATAATGAAAACCGATAAATCCGATACCCTGTTGCAGGTTAAAAGCGGGGTTGATATAGAGGATTTTGTAAACAGCCTTGTCAAAGACCAGAAAATCAGCAAAGACTCGATTCTGCAGCATACCACCCTGCTCGCCGCAGAGGGAAGGTCAAAAAATGATAGTGCGAAGCAAATCTATATAATCGGCGGATTTCTCGCTCTGCTCGTGGTCTTTGCCGCCATTATAATGATTTACAACGTATTTAACATCTCCGTAGCCCAACGGGTCAGACAATTCGGTATGTTAAGGGCGCTCGGGGCTACTCCCAAACAAATCCGCACGCTTGTAAAATCAGAGGCAGTGTTTGTTTCGCTGTTTGGAGTGCTCCCAGGTATTCTGTGCGGCATAATTGCAACAAATGTGCTGCTTCTCTTCCTTAGGACAATAATGCCGGAGTATTTCAGTTTTTACAGCGGCAGTATTTATATCTCTTGGATTTCGCTTGTAATAGGCGCTGTAGTCGGAATACTGGCAACATTCATTTCTTCCCTGCTGCCAGCCCGAAAAGCTGGAAAGATTTCACCAATTGAAGCGATGACGTCAGTTGTACGCAGCGGCAACATTAAGAAAAAAACTGCCTGGGGTATTCTTACCAAAATACTTCCGATTGAGGCGGCTGTTTCCCAAAGGCGCCTTATGTTCCGCAAGCGTTCATTTATTGTTACAGCACTGTCGCTGTCTTTTGGCATACTGCTCATCCTGTCTTTCAGCCCGCTTACGGAACTATTCAAAATGGGAACCTCTCACAACTACGATTTAGGCGATATGTATATTATCACTGCCGACGGCTCAGGCATTCCAGACGGCCTTATTGATTCCATCGGAAAGATAGACGGCGTAGATAGGATATATCCAAAAAGAATGGCATCTGTTGACGCGACATTTGAATATAAACTGCTGGGCGACGACTACAAGGACAGCATTAAAGACGGTTCTCCGTTTTCGTTAAAAGCCGATTCAAATGGGTTTGTAAAGCCGCCGAGCAAGTCAACGCTTATCGGCATTAGTGACAGCGACCTTAATAATCTCAAATCAAAACTCGTTTTCGGACGCATTGACCCAAATCAGCTCAATAATGAAAACGGCGTAATTCTAATTTTGAATATGTCAACCTCCGCATGCAACTCTGACCTTCGTCCCGGACAATTTATCAAAGTCGGGCCGCGCAAGCTTAAAATATGCGGCATTGTTAAGCCTGACGCTCTGATGTATGCAGCTAATGACAAGGTATTTCTGGGTATGTATACAACAGAAAAGGTCTTTAACTCAATTAATTCAAATAAACCGAGCCTTGTTACGCTTAACCTTAAACGGGACGCAGACAGCGATATCGTTTTCAGCAAATTAAAGGAATTGACCAAGGGCAATAAAAATCTTAAGGTTTACAACCAAGCTGAAGGTCAGGATGTCTCAAAGAGGATTGTGCTGGTCGTTGACGTATTTGTGTATGGCTTCATCACAATAATTGCATTAATCGGAATCCTTAACATCATAAACACTATGAGCACCAGCATTATTACGAGAACCCGCGAAATAGGCCTGCTGCGGGCAAGCGGCATGACTATGGGGCAGGTTACGGCGATGGTTGCCTGTGAGTCGGCACTTTACGGCATACTTGCACTCATTATCGGCCTTGCCGCAGGTATACCGCTGCACCGCCAATTCTTTATCCTTTTGATAAAACGCAATTGCGGTATTCCGTGGAGCATGCCATGGTATCTCGTCATAATCTCCTCCATCATCACTGTCACCGCAGTTATGATTTCTATCATTTCCCCGCTCTCGCATATTAAGAAAATTGAAATCACACAGGCAGTAACAGTGGATTAAGGTGTTTTCATACCTACACAAGTCAAGTACCATCGGCTGAGCCGGCGGATTGATTAAACCCCTATAAGGGCATAACACTGGCAGGCACTATTTGCGCTCTGAAAACTGCCAATCGCCAAATACTTTCAAAGGAAGGTGGCCAGTCCTACAATGGGCTGGTCGCTTTTTTGTTACCCTACTTTTGTAAATCCCTCTTTAAGCAATGCCTGTTCTGCATACTGCTTGTAATGATTGGGACGCAAATTTTTTGGTATAACAAATTTTTTATTTGTGACATTACATAAAATATGATAAACTTAAAGTAATCTTTTTGACATCTTGCAGCTGTCAGCGGCGGCAAGGTGTCTTTTTGATTATATGGACACTATTTTGCTCGTTATATATAAACAAAATCGGCGTAATGAGGGGGTATGGCTTTGAGAAAGAAGAGATTTTTTCCTTTGCAGATAAAAATACTGCTGCTTTCGCTATTTGTCGTTATCATTCCTATTACGACCTTTGGAATAATATCGTTTAATCAAACTTCACAGATTATGCAGCAGAAAATCAGTCTTTCAAATATGAATACGGTTGAACAAATCGGCAATAACATCGAATTCATTGTGCAAAATGTCCACGACATATCTTTATATTTAATCCAAAACGAAAATGTAAGAACTTATTTCCATCTGCAGGGGAACGAATCGATAGACACAATTTATCACAACAAGCTGAAGATCGAAAGCGATTTACAGCAACTGATATCACCGAAAATTTTCATAGACTCTATCTATATAAAAGGTGTTAACAATCTCGAATTGAATACAGCAGATCACCGGAATGAGTTAAGTCCCAATACGGTCAGCCGGTCAGCTGAGCTTTATGGGAAACCTATTTGGTATCTGGACACAGTTTATGATTATAAAAACAGGCCGATAAAAGTCTTATCCATGGTAAGGTCTATTTATGACACAAGCAACATCACAAGAAAGCTGGCGGTAATGAAAATTAATGTAAATGCCGACGCTTTTTATAATATTTACAAAGATAAAATGATTGTGGAAAGCGATGAGTTTTTTGTTCTGGACAACAACGACACTATCATTTCAGCCACAAGTTCGAATAAAGTCGGAGATACATTCGATTATTCAATGTTCAGCAAAAGCCGGTTGAATTCAGATATGGGTTACTTCCAGATCAAATTCAAGGGTCTTGTCTATCTGGTAACATACTATAAGTTCGGGAACAACGGATGGAAAATTATAAATATTGTTCCATTGAAGCAACTCTTGAAAGACAACACAAAGGTTCAGGACGACCTTATTATTACCATTATTATTTGCTTTGCGGTATGTACAGCAATAATAACGTTCTTTTCAGGAAGAATACTTGCCAGGCTTAAAAAATTGTCAAAATTAATGGGAAAAGTTGAAAACGAAGATTTTGACGTTTATATTGAGCCGAAAGGCAATGATGAGATAACCCGGTTATATCACAGCTTTAACAGAATGTCAGCCAAGCTTAAGGAACTGATACAAAAAGTCTATTCTGTTCAGCTAAAACAAAGAGAAGCTGAATTAATGGCTTTGCAGGCACAAATCAATCCGCACTTTCTGTATAATACGCTGGACAATATCTACTGGATGGGAAGAATGGAAAAGGCCTTTGAAACAAGTAAAATGGTTCAGGCTTTGTCAAAACTTTTCCGCCAGAGTTTGAACAACGGCGAAGAAACTACCAAAGTCAGAAATGAAATCGAGCATATAAAGAATTACATTATCATTCAGCAGATCAGATATAAGGATAAAATTACCTTTTCATTAAATGTCGAAGATGATACCCTCGAATACTTTACAATTAAGTTCGTGCTGCAGCCTTTGGTTGAAAACGCGATTGTCCACGGGCGCAGAGATCAGGATAAATGCGGCATGATTGACATAAGCGTTTTCAAAGAAAACGGAAAGCTGTTATTTAAGGTGGAAGATAACGGCGTTGGAGTAGATCTGGACGAGATTAACAGACTTTTAGAAGAGCCCGACGGTAAGCGCGGAATGGCAATAAAGAATGTAAATGACCGGATACAGCTTTTCTTCGGCGATGAGTATGGATTGAAATTTATAAAAAAGGAGAACGGCACAACAGTAATTGTAACACAACCGTTAATAGAGGAGGGCAAGCAATGATTAAGGTAATGATTATCGATGATGAGCATATAATCCGCACCGGCATCAGGACATCAATCGACTGGAATTCCTATGGTATGGCTGTCGTGGGTGAAGCGTCAAACGGCAAAGAGGCCCTGGAAAAGGCGTTGGAGGTTAAACCGGATATAGCGATTGTTGATATCAGAATGCCTGTAATGGATGGGCTGGAGTTTACCAGATTAATAAAAGAAAAAATGCCCGATATGAGGATTATCATTGTCAGCGGTTATGATGATTTTACGTATGCAAAGGAAGCGCTGCGTTTGGGAGTAAACGATTATTTGTTGAAACCCATTGGCGCAGATGAGCTCATCAACCTGACAAAAAAGCTGTGTAAAGAAATAATTGAGGAACGCAGAGAGCAGGACACGGAAAAGACATTGAAAAATATATTTACCGAAAATCTGCCTTATCTGCAGTCACACCTTATAAACTCCATTATAAAAGGGGAATATATAGACGAGAATTTTATCCATCAAAAAATGGATGAACTACAGATGAAATTGTCTGGGCGTTTTTTCGAAGTGGCCATAATCGATATAGACGACTTTTATCTTATCACTGAAAATTTGTCAGACCTGGAAAAAGAAAAATTAAAGGCTTCGGTAAAGATAATTGCAGACGACGTATTAAAGTCGTGGACTAACAGCGGCGGCGTTTATTTCAGTGAATTCGACTTTCTTATTGCGGTTATTAATGTAAAAAAATCCGGTCGCAAGGAACTTCACCAATTATATTCAAAAATCAAAAATGAAATAAGGGACAGGCTGAACCTAACAGTGACAATAGGCGTAAGCGACATGTGTTCCGGTATCTTAAATCTTTCGGAAGCCTATAATAAGGCTCTTACTGCACTTAGAAGCAAGGTATTTAAAGGTAAAAACAAAGTGCTTTATTATGAAGACAGCAAAAGACAGAACCCTTTGCCGGTTATATATCCATCGGAAGATGAAAAAGAGCTCCTTGATTCCCTTAAGACAATGAAAATCGATAAGATCAACAGCGTTATCGAGAAAATCTGCACTAACCTGTCAAATCATGCTGCTGACGAAAAAGAAGTAAAGAATATTTGCTTAAGGCTGATTATAATTGCCACCAGCGTCCTTGAGACGCTCGGCGTAAACTACAGGAAAAACAGTGTAATAGACTTTGACCCATACAGAGAAATTGAAAAATACGAAACAATCGCTGATATAGAAGCCTGGCTCAAACAAATATTCAGCAATTTCGTAGATGCTCTGCAAAACTATAAAAATGAAAAGTACAGCGGAATCGCGAAGATAGCCATTCAGTATATTGAGGAGAACTACTTTAAGGACATTAACGTACAGCAATTAGCGGCGGTTACTTGTGTTACGCCCAATTATTTCAGCCGGGTTTTTAAACGTGAAACGGGCAAGAGCTTTACCGAATGGCTAAACACAGTACGTATAGAGATGGCAAAAATGTACCTGAAAGATCCGAAATTGCGCATTTATGAGGTAGCTGACAAAGTTGGATATAACGATTACAAAATATTCAATTTCAATTTTAAGAAGTATGCTGGATGCACACCAAAGGAGTATCGCGAAAATATATGACACATTTTACGATATTATCATAGTTTTCGGTACTGGTTTTGTGTATTAAGTAGAATATATAATGAATACAAAGCTCGAGGCGCCGAGAGTTCTATGTTTAAGATGAGGATAAGAATGGGAGGTTTTCTATGAAAAAGCTTTCGGTAAAGATCGGTTCAATATTGCTGGCTTTAGCAATGACAGCTTCATTATCTGCCTGTAGCAACAACTCCACCACATCCGAATCAAAAAGTAGTAGTTCAGACGAAAAGATAACTTTATCAGTCATGCATATGTTCCCCAAGAGTAATACCGACGGTAACAGCATTGCATACAATAAAGCGCTCGATGAATTTAAAAAAGCCAATCCAAACATTATCATTAACGAAGAAGCTCTTGGCAACAACACTTATGAAACGAAAATCGCTGCGGTTGCAGCAGGAAATCAGCTGCCGGACCTATTCATATACAAAGGCTCCATGCTGGATATGTTTATAAACAACAAACTGATTAATGCGGTTGACGATGTTCTTGACAAAGACCCAGAATGGAAAAATGGTTTCTATGATGGTATATTTAATGATTTCGTAAAGGATGGCAAAACCTACGGTATTCCCTTCCAAAAGCTCGATACGCATTTGATTTTTTATAACACAAAAATATTCAACGATGTAGGCATTTCTGAATTCCCGACAACCTGGGCGGGATTTGTGGATGCTATCAAAAAGATTAAAGCTAAAGGCATCACACCTATTTCACTCGGCAATAAGGATAACTGGGTCGCGGAGTCCTGCATACTCAGCACGCTGGCTGATCGTTTTACCGGACCGGACTGGTTTGACAGCATAAAGAACAAGGGCGGTGCAAAGTTTACCGATCCTGAGTTTGTGCAGGCGCTGACAACATTGCAGGAACTTGCAAAAATGGGTGCTTTCAACAGCGATATGAACTCCCTTGATAACATGCAGCAGAAAACAGCTTACTATAACGGCAAAGCCGCCATGTTCATGGAAGGCAACTGGGCAATCAGCAGCGTTGTCAATGATGCTCCAAAGGAAATCTCCGAAAACACCAGCCTTGCAATCCTTCCGGCGGTTGACGGCGGCAAGGGCGATCCCCTTGATAACTCAGCGGGCGCCGCATGGTCTTGGAATGTTAACGCAAATGTAACAGGCGCTAAGAGAGACGCGGCATTTAAGTTTATCAAAGCAGTAACAGATTCTCATTATGCTACAATCGCCGTTGAAAACAACGCCTTCCCTGCCAGCAAACCCGAAAAAGTTGATAACAGCAAACTGGCTTCTCTTTCTGTAAAGTATCTTGATATTTCGGCAAAATTCAAGCCGGTTCCGATCTACGACTCACAGCTCCCGGCAGACCTGATTAATGTTATGAATACCGGTATTCAGAGCCTGATGATAAACAAAATGACCCCGCAGGAACTTGCTCAAAAGATACAAGCAGCCTACGAGGCAAGTAAATAAGAGATAACCCTTAGAGATATTTTTCCAGGGAGGCAACTCCCTGGAAAAAAATTAAGGAGTGCATCATGATTACCAAAACACTTCAGCCTAAGCGCGGCGTTATAGCCGCACTTCTTTTTCCTGGATTATTTATATATGGATTCATCGTCATTCTGCCACTTTTCACCTCTCTGTACTACAGTCTGTTCAATTACAGCGGCGGTCTAGCTTCGAAATTTATCGGCTTCCAGAACTATGCGCAGCTAATAAAAGACATGGATTTTTGGAATGCCTTTAAAAATAATTTGATAATTATTGCACTCTGCTTGATAGGCCAGTTGGGAATTGCAATGATTATCACAGTATTCATGACGTCCAAGCTGTTAAGATTCAATGCATTCCATAGAAATGTTATTTTCCTTCCGGCTGTTATATCGGCTGTTGTTGTAGGCTTTTTGTGGACCATCATATACAACAAGGATTATGGATTCTTAAATGTAATTTTGAAGAATATCGGTCTTGGTTCCTTGATTAAACCGTGGCTGGATGACCCGAAAATCGTAATGATTTCTGTAAGTATTCCAATAATATGGCAGTACATTGGATTTTATATGGTTATCTTTCTTTCGGCATATCAGAGCATTTCGCCTGATATTTTTGAAAGTGCGGAGCTGGACGGCGCAACCGGAATTAAAAGAACATTTTTTATTACACTGCCACTGATGAAGGATACAATGAAGGTCGCCGTAATGCTCTGCATAGCAGGCAACATGAAAATATTTGACCAGATTTACGTCATGACCGGCGGCGGACCAGGCAACAGTTCAACTGTGCTGGCGCAATACGCCTATCAGAATTCCTTTATCATGTTCAGACTGGGCTATGGCAGTGCAATTTCTATCGGTATCCTGATTCTTAGTGTCTCAATCATTCTTATCAGCCGGAGACTCTTTGGAGGAGATAAAGATGATACATAAAATTGCACACGGCCTATTAAAATTGGCAATAAACCTGTTTGTACTCTTGTTATCCATTTCGTGCATATTCCCGCTTATATGGATGCTCTATTCATCATTCAAGACAAGCAAGGAATTCAATCGTGATATTATTTCGCTTCCCACTCACATTCAGTTTGACAACTATCAAACAGTCATGAAAACCGCAAATTTTGTTGTTCCATTTCTTAATAGCATATTCAACAGTGTAATCTCAGTTATTCTTGTTATTATACTGGCTTTTGTAATAAGTTACTGCATAAGTAGGTACAGATTCAAAGCAAAAGGCTTTATTTATATATTGCTTTTATGCGGAATGCTGATTCCTATACACAGCCTGCTGGTGCCATTGTTTATACAGTTTAGGATTATCGGCCTGACCAATCAGCATTTTACGCTGATTCCTCCTTATGTGGCGATAGGTTTGCCGATGGCGGTGTTTCTGTTTGAAAGTTTTCTAAAATCAACACCGACCGAAATTGAAGAGGCGGCCTATATCGACGGAAGCAATCTGATGACCGTAATATTCAGAATTGTAATGCCGGTATGCCGTCCGGTTATCGCAACGGTTCTCATCCTTACGTTCTTGAACTCCTGGAACGAGTTCCCGTTTGCATTGGTGCTGCTTACAAATCCGAAATTAATGACTATTCCGGTAGCACTAACCAACTTCAACGGCCAGTATACAATTAATTATCCACAGCTTTTGGCTGCAATGACAATAGCGGTTCTGCCGGTTGTTCTGGTTTATATCTTATTCTCAAAGAATATTATACAGGGCATGACGGCGGGTTCAGTTAAAGGTTAGTCGAAAAATACTTTGTTAGAGGGTGAAATTATTGGAAAGAGGCGTATATTTTGACGGATGGTACAAGGACAATCATTGTTATCATCCCAGCTTGCCAATAAGAAATATCCGCATGATTGAGGATTTGGAGAAATACCGCGCTACGCTGCTTGTCTGGTCTGCATTGGGCGGCGGTTCAATATCACTGTCGTACCTTGAAAACGAGGCGTTTGGCAAGGTTGACCCAAGACTCAGGTTCTACGGATTTATGAACGATTCCGAGTATATCGCGGAATGCAATAAAAGGGGCATAAAGGTTTTCGGTATTGTCTTTGAGGTACAGGGCTGGGAGTTCCCGGTTGTACTAAGCGAAGATAAAAAGGAATTCCTTGATTTTAATATCATAAAAGGAGACAAGCCTCACGATTGGTACGGCCTGCGTGAATTCACCAGCGATAAATATCCCGATCTTTTTGAAAAGAAGTTCAGGGATTACTTCCCCGACGGATTATATAACAGCGACGGCGAAGAAGTAACCGATATCTGGGAAGAATGCTGCTCAAGAGATTTCTACGGCAATCCGACTCATTCGGAATGGGTCGAAGTAAAGGGACACAAGCATCAGGCGTATCAGATGTGCCGCAACAATCCCGTATGGCGCGAGTATTTGAAAAAAATAATAGAAATTCAAATCGACGCCGGGGTCGCCGGAGTTCAGCTTGATGAATGTGAGCTGCCGATGACATCTGTAAGATACGGCGGATGCTTCTGTAAAGACTGCATGAAACAGTTTAATGAATATCTGAAAGAGCTGAAAGCAAAAGGTGAACTGCCGTCAGAGCTTGCAGATGTTGACCTTGACAAATTCAATTACGGTGATTATCTGCGCGCAACTGGGCTGCCTTATCCGGGAAACATCAGCGACCTGCCTCTTTATAAATACTACTGGGATTTTCAGATGAGGGCTGTTAAGAAGCATTTCAACGAACTCGCGGATTACATACGGGAATACGGTGAAAAGAAGGGCAGAAAAGTACTCGTTTCAGGCAACTTCTTTAACATTATGCCGGTGTATTACCCGCTCGAGAGCAATGTGGACGTTATTATAACGGAAATGAGGCAAACCCTTTTTAAAGAAATAAGCTGGTACAGATATGTAGCGGGTTTTGCCGGTGACAAGCCTGTCATCGTGGCCGAAAATCCTTACGGAAGCGTAGTAATAGACCTTGTTAAAATGCTTAACAATGGCAAGGGGTATGACCTGTATAAATTATTGCTGGTTGAGGGTTCCGCATACGGCTGCAATATGGCGGTGCCTTACGGCGCATGGATGGGCAACACGGTAAAGGATGCCTTCTGGCCTCCGCGTGAAGTAACCGAGCAGGTACAGAACTTTATCGCCGATAATGAAAGGCTGTATTCCACCCATTCGGGCGCAAATTTACTTGTACTATACAGCTTCCCGAGCTATTACTGGAGAGAAGCGATAGCCGGTTACTCCAGCAGTGTACTGGATGACTCTGAAGGTGTTCTTTCATACAGCGTTATAGATGAAAATGATCCCAACAGCATCCGGCTTCCTTTCTGGGATGTAACGAAATGGCTTTCTAACAATCAGATTTGCTATGACGTAAAATTCATAGCTGACGGCGACTTGCGAGAGGATACGTTTAGCGGCGCTGATATTGATAAGTACGATTTGGTCGTATTGCCAGACTGCACTTATTTAACGCAAAATCAAGCTGATGTAATTGAGCAATTCGTCAAATCCGGCAAAAAAGTATTGGTATTCGGAAATACCGCGGAAAATATTCCGGGTTGGTTAGAGAACTTAAGGAAAATGGACGGCGTTTTCTATTGTCCGAATCCACGCGACAGAGCTGCCGCACTAAACGAATTTGCAAGCTGCTTTGAAAAAGCGTATGAGGGCATGCGTCAGATCTCAACAGACAATGATACTGTCGGTATACAAACTCACGAGATTGAGGGTGGGCTTGCCGTACATATCATAAACTATAACTATTCAGAAGATGCTGATGCGATTACGCCGATAGATAGGCTTAAACTCAAAGTTAATATTCCCGGAACAGAGTTTAAGAGCATAAAAGTCCATACGCTTGAAGGTAAGCCGTTAGAATTTAGCAGCAAGTCGGAAGGAAACATCTTTAATATTGAACTTCATAACGTTCCTCTTTATACCGTTGTTGAGCTTATTAAATAATGAAAGCTGGTAATAGAATGATAAGCAGGAAACAGTATGAAACAATATGTGAAAAAGTGCTGAAATTCTTTGAGAAAGCTTCAATAGCGATTACCGAAGACGAAAAGAAGAAAATTGAGGTTGCGGACTTCGGATTGAATGACATTGAAAATACAGGGCTTCAGTTGGTTACTTTTGTAAATACCGACAGGGTCTGCGCAAAGGAAATGGTACTCTTCCCTCACCAGACCTGCCCCGAACACCGGCATCCCGAAATGGGAAATTCGCCCGGCAAGGAGGAAACCTTCAGATGCAGATATGGAAAGGTTTATCTCTATGTTGAAGGCGAGAAAACAGAAAATCCACACTGCAAACCGCCTGCAGGCAGCGAACAGTATTATACAGTATTTCATGAAATTGTGCTCAATCCCGGCGAACAATATACTATCTACCCCAATACGCTGCATTGGTTTCAGGCTGGTGACGATGGTGCCATTGTATCGGAATTTTCAACCCATTCCGAGGACTCCCTTGACATTTTCACCGACGTCAGAATTGACAGAATCCCAAAGATAGGAGATTAAGTCCTAATAATCGCAATAAAAATTCAAGAAGGTGAAAACATGAATGGTAAAATGAAAGTCGGAGTTTTGAAGAGCACCGGAAATATAGTATTTGAGGAAAGAGAAATCCCTCAGATCAAAGAGAACGAAATTCTGGTAAAGATAAAACATGTCGGCATATGCGGTTCGGATTTACACTATTATGAGTACGGAAGAATCGGCGATTTCGTTGTAGAAAATCCAATCGTCCTCGGTCATGAGAGCGCCGGTGAAGTTGTAGCCGTCGGAGAAAAGGTAGCTGATCTCAAAATCGGTGACCTTGTAACGCTTGAACCCGGCTATACCTGCGGTAAATGTGAATTCTGCAAAACCGGCAGATATAATCTCTGCCCCGATGTAGTGTTTATGGCAACCCCGCCATATGACGGAGCGTTCGCGGAATATGTCGCGTATCCTGCCGACATGGCGTTTAAGCTGCCGGACGGAATGGATACGGTACAAGGCGCACTCATAGAGCCGCTCGCAGTAGGTATTTATGCTGCGCAACAGGGTAATGCCGGACTTGGGCAGTCGGCTGCTATTCTTGGCTCAGGATGTATCGGCCTCGTTACACTAATGGCTCTTAAAGCCATGGGAGTAACACGCATTTATGTGGCCGATGTTATTGAAAAGCGCCTGGCTAAAGCCGCAGAGCTTGGAGCGACAAAAGTTATTAATGCGGGTGAGCAGGATACGGTGAAAACCATTATGGAACTTACCTGCGGCAAAGGCGTTGATATGGTATTTGAAACAGCAGGCAGTAAGATTACCACATTACAGACTGCAGAACTTGTGAAGCGCGGCGGAACTGTTGTTTTGGTGGGTATGGCTCCCGAATCGAAATTGAACTATGATATCGGAAAACTGATGGGCAAAGAAGCAAGTATAAAAACAGTTTTCAGATATCGTAATATCTACCCAATTGCAATAGAAGCCGTCCAGAACGGGCTTATTCCCATTGACAAGATTGTAACTGATACGTTTAGTTTTGATGAGCTTCCGAAGGCGATTAGATACTCTATCGATAATAAATCCGATATTGTAAAGGCGGTAATCGAATTTAAATAATCGGAAGTAAGCGGTATGCCTGCGGCAAGACCGGCAAATTTGAAACGTGCCCGCAAAATTATTGCGGGCACGTTTTTGGTTAGTCTTTGCGGTAACGTGCGGTTTCACGCCGGTATGCACAACTGAGCTTATGGCATTTGCCAAAATGGCAAATGAATTCAAATCAAACGGAAGCGAATTGCTCGGCCTCTCCATTGATTCCAACCCTTCTCATATTAACTGGAGCCGTACAATGGAGCGGTATTCCTGGAAGGATATAAAAAACCCTAAAATAAACTTCCCCATAATTGCAGATAATTTCGGTAACATAGCAAAGCTCTACGGTATGCTGATGCCTGCTGCATCCGCAACAAGAACGGTCAGAAGCGTCTTTATTATTGACCCAAGCGGCACTATTAGGGCCATTCTTGTTTACCCCGTCTCAGCCGGCAGGAATATTAAAGAGATAATGAGGCTTCTTTTAGCTCTGCAGGCCTATGACAAAACCGGCAACGCAACGCCGGCTGACTGGAACCCAGGAGACCCTCAGGTTATGCCCGCGCCACAGACCATGGCTGAAGCAGCGCAGCGGATGGAAGATAAAAAAAACGGTGCAAATTCCTGTCTTGACTGGTACATCAGCTTTACTAAGGAATCAAAACAAGAGCCTGTAATTCAATCAGTCAGGCCCGAAATGAAAGCTGCCGAAAAAAAGAGCACCCCTAACGACGGCAGCAGCTTTGATATGTCGGGAATTATCAGAATGATGGGCGCTGACGCAATACTGCCCCAGCAGAGTCAAAAACAATCTTCTTCAAATATGGCCGCTTCAAGGCTTTCCCCATCTTCTGTTTTTTCTGCCGCTTCGCCTTCAGTATCCTCCCCGTCTACTGCCCCAAGTAATCAAAAACAGGCAACTACACAGCCCTCCAAAAAACAGTCAGCCAAAACACCTTACCAGCCCTCTGCTCCATATTCCTTCGGCGGAGGAATAATGGAACAAAACAGGCTGTTATTTCCGTCAGATGATAAATTCGGTCTGAACAGAGAATATTTGATCACCCGCGACTATCCGAACAACAACAAATGATAAATATATAAAACAAGCCTCACATACATGGGGCTTGTTTTTATATGCAGATAATGCGCAGAAAATTAGCGGACCAACTTGCTTGTTTAACCTGTTTAAACTCGGCTAAAGGTATGTTATTAAAGCTTATTCCCGGCAGCATAGACTTAAAACACTGCAGAATTATTTTTAAAATTGAATTATAGTGCTTGAAATATTATTTTCTTTATGATATAATACTCAACGTCGCAAATCCGGGTGTGGCGCAGATGGTAGCGCGCTTGAATGGGGTTCAAGAGGCCGCTGGTTCAAATCCAGTCACTCGGACCATAAAATACTTATATCAAAGAAGGCATAAACCTACTTTGATATAAGTACTTTAAAGAGCAATAAAAAGCAAACCTGCCTGGTTAGGGCAGACATAGCGCTA
>ENA-UPSB01002657-UPSB01002657.1-bioreactor-metagenome-genome-assembly--contig:-NODE-2657-length-15994-cov-5.198444_pt1 | contig 15994 bp, 13 predicted proteins | sample MGYA00238182_ERZ773286 | MGnify/ENA primary metagenome ERZ773286 (study PRJEB29026, sample SAMN07631240) | bioreactor metagenome | isolation source: Switchgrass digestor | place: USA: Dartmouth... | reverse complement strand
GGACGATATACCGCGGTTCTTCTTTGAAAAATACGCGAAGAACTTCGAAATCATGGGCTCATGCCTGCCTCCGGGCATGAAAGCGGTGGGCGGCCCGGGCAACGGCGTTTTTGAGCTGGTGCAGGACGTGGTCGGATATGAGCAGCTATGCCTGATATCGTACGACGATCCTGATCTGTACCGGGATCTGTTCCGGGCAGTCGGCGACATGATGCTGAAAATCTGGGACGAGTTTCTGCGGCGCTTCGGCGACCTGTACGCCGTATCCCGGTTCGGCGACGACCTCGGGTACAAGAGTTCCACCCTGCTGTCGCCCGATGACATCCGGACGCATATCATACCGCAATACCAGCGCATCATATCGGTGATCCATTCCTACGGCAAGCCGTTTTTGTACCATTCATGCGGCAAAAACTTCGCGGTGATGGACGATATCATCGAGATCGCCAAAATAGACGCCAAGCACTCCAACGAGGACGATATCGCGCCTTTCAGCGAATGGGTCGACAGGTACGGGGACAGGATCGGCAATTTCGGCGGCGTGGACATGAACCACCTGTGCTTCAAGTCCGAAGAGGAGATTGCCGAAATCGTACGCGACGTGATGAGCTACTGCAAAGGCAAGGGCGGCTTCGCGCTGGGTTCGGGCAACTCCATTCCGGATTACGTGCCGCCGGAAGGTTACCTTGCGATGATCAACGCGGCAAGAGCTTTCCGGGGAGAATAAACCTTCAGGAGACAGCAATAAGCCCTCAAGCGTTCGCTTAAGGGCTTATTGCTTTGTTTCTATCAGGGATGTGGGGCATAGCAGCCGAATTGTCTGTTTCCTAACGCCTGCTGATCAGCGCTTCGATTGTCAGGCACACGGCAAAAAACTCCGCGACATCGCTGACACTTCCAGTTTGCCGCAGGCTGCTTTCCTTCTAGGCCTTGAGTATGTATTCGTTCAATATCGTTTCGAGATACTCCTGACGGCCGGACTCGTTGGGAATGTCGCGCTTATTTAATATATAGGCTTCAAGCGACTTGAAGTCAGCGCGCCCTTCGGTGATTTCGCGCCCGATGCCCGTCTCATAGCTGGCGTAGCGTTTCTCCAGGATTTCCTCGAAGAAACCGTCGCGTATCAGCGCGTCCGCAACAACAAGTCCGCGCGCGAAAGCGTCCATGCCCGCAGCGTGCGCGTAGAAGAGATCGTCAGGCTGCAGAGAAGCGCGCCGCACCTTGGCGTCAAAATTCAACCCGCCTTTGGTAAAGCCGCCCATTTTCAGCACTTCGTACATGCACAATGTCGTGGTGTAAAGGTCCGTGGGGAACTGGTCGGTATCCCAGCCCAGCAGCATATCGCCCTGATTGGCGTCCACAGAGCCCAAAAGCCCGTTGATGCGCGCCACGCGCAGCTCATGCTGGAAGGTATGCCCGGCCAGCGTGGCATGGTTGGCCTCGATGTTAAACTTAAAGTATTGATCCAGCCCGTACGTTTTGAGGAACGCGATGCCCGAAGCGACATCAAAATCATATTGGTGCTTGGTGGGTTCCTTCGGCTTGGGCTCGATCAGGAACTGGCCGGTAAAGCCGATCTCCTTGGCATAATCCACAGCCATATGCAAGAACCGCGCCAGGTTGTCCTGCTCCCGCTTCATATCGGTGTTCAGCAGCGTTTCATAGCCCTCGCGGCCGCCCCAGAACACGTATCCTTCGCCGCCCAGCTCCAGGGTGATCTCCAGCGCCTTTTTTACCTGCGCCGCCGCATACGCGAACACGTCGGCGTTGGGCGAGGTGGCTGCGCCGTGCACATACCGCGGGTGATAAAACAGCGATGCCGTGCCCCACAGCAGTTTTTTGCCGGTGTCCGCCATCAGCTTTTTAATGAGGCGAACCATGTGGTCGAGATTCTTATTGGTTTCGGCCAGCGTTTCACCCTCCGGCGCGATGTCCCGGTCGTGGAAGCAGAAATAATCCAGCCCCATCTTATCCAGAAACTCAAACGCGGCATAAGCGCGCTCCTCCGCCAGCTTCATTGCGCCCGGTGTGTCCGTCCAGGACCGCACCGCCGTTTCGGCCCCAAACATATCCCTGCCGGCATTGCAGATACTGTGCCAATACGCCATTGAAAACCGCAGATGGTCGCGCATCGGCCTGCCCGCTACAATTTTATCCGGCTGGTAATGGCGGAAGCACAGCCCTGTACGCTTCTCGTCGCCCGCGTATTCCACGCGCTTTATACCCGGGAAGTATTCTTTCATGTGATTGACCTCCGTTATCCTTTATTTATATATTTAACAGGTTAATTTATCGGTCGAATGCAACAGCCTGCGCCGAACGCGTTTTACGCAAGGTTGCTGTATCCGAACAAACCGAGATACTTCTCAAAACTCTGCGCGACGTGCTCGATGGAATCGTCGAGATACTGGCGCGATTCGCACGCTTCGAAATCCCCCGCCCGGATACGATCCAGCCGCGACACCAGCCGCTCCGCCGCATACTGCCCGGCCTCGCGCGCCACCTTCGTCCACAGATTGACACGTATGACACCGTCTCCGGCTAAACCGTTCATCTGTGCTTCCGTCAGGCACGAAGTACCGTGCAAAACCAGCATCCGCCGGCCCAGTGCCCGCGTCAGATCTATTGCGCGCTGCTTCAAGTAAACCGCGCCGCCCGAAGCAGTGGACTGCTGCTCGGTCCCGAGGTCCGCCACCAGAAAGTCCACGCCGGTTTCGCCCACAAACCGTCGGGCCCGCTCCACATAGTCGTCGCCGCTGCGCGACTGCGTGGCGTCGCTGACCTTCAGCACGTCTATTATGCCTTCCACCAGCACCTTATGGCCGTACTGCTCCACATACCGCGCCGTGCGCTCGATGTTTTCCTGCAGGTCGAACCGTTGCGTATCGAACATCACGCTGGCGAGATATTTCGTCCCTTCGGTCAGCGCCCAGATGTCGGCCTCAGGATCCGCGTGGTCCAGATGGGGCATCACGCAGACATTGTAATACGGTGAATCCTTGTCAGCGCACAGCGCCCGCACATGCTCATCACCGACACAAAGCCCTGGATGGCTCGCCGGGAATACGTCGCGCGCTGCGCCTGCGGCATATGCGAATAGTTGAACGTCATCGCGAGGCTTACCGGTATATCCTTTATGCCGTGCTTCTGGGCGTACCGGTCGGCCGCAAGCAGTATCGCTTCCGCGTTCCAGTGGCTGGCGGTGCAGAATACCGCGATGCTGACGTTCTTCTGCTCCACCGATTTGTAGATGGCCAGCGCCTCATCCCTCGATGTGATCAGCGACATGCCGTTCTCCTTTCATCATTTCCTTTGCAGCCCAGTACATCCGGCTGTAGGCGCGGTATTTTTCCGCATAGACCTGAACTTTTGAGGGGTCCGGCTCGAACGTTCGGTCCGTCTTCACCATGGTGCGCGCCGCCTGCGCATAATCGGCATAAACGCCCTCGGCCGTCAGGCACAGCATCGCAAGCCCCATCGTGCCAGATTCCTTTTGGGCCAGCCGGGTCACCGGAATCCCCATAATATCTGCCTTGATCTGCATCAGTATGTCGGACCGGGAAAGGCCGCCTGCGCATATCAGTTTTTGAATATTCGACCCGAGATCCGCCAGCAGCTCTGCGTTCAGCCGTATCTCGAAGCAGATGCCTTCAAGGAAGGCTTTGTATAGCTCTCCGCGCGTGGTGGAAAGGGTGAGGCCCGCCAGCATGCCCCGAGAAAACGGGTCCATGTGCGGGGTGCCCGCACCGGCCAGGTGAGGCAGAAACAGCAGCGGGGTAGGTCCATCCGGACACTCGGATTCCATTTCGGCAAAAATGTCCCGCCCGTCCGCCGCACAGGCCGCGCTGCGCTCACGCTCTATCGTATCGCGGTACCAGTTGACTGCAGCGCCGGCTGCCGGATTAAACGCGAGCGTAATATATCCGCCCGCCGCGTACGGCTCGAGACAAAAATTATTGGACAGCATACGCTGCACGTCGGGCTGTTCGCTCAAAACGGCGGTGATGCACTCGCTGGTCCCCATGCCGTCAACACAGTCTCCCGCGTTCAGCACGCCCGCCCCCAGCGCGGCGCACACCTGGTCGTGCGCTCCCGCATACAGTGTCACGTAAGGAGGAATCCCCAGTTCCCCGGCGACACTGCGCCGCAGCCTGCCCACCGCCGTACCGCTTTGCACCGGAGACGACAGCAGGCCCGCGTCGATATCAAACCGGTTAAGTATCCTGTCCGCCCAGCGCTTGCCCCGCACGTCAAACATCAGCGTGCGCGACGCCAGTGAATAATCGATGGCCGCTTCGCCTGTCAGCATATACCCGATATAGTCGCCGAACAGCATGATGCGCCGGGCGCGGTTCAGATAATCGGCATGCTTTCTGGCCCATAGCAGCTTGCACAACGTATACATGGGATTGAGCGGCATGCCGGTAATGGCGAACAGCTCCTCCAAAGGTATGGCGCTTTTTATTTCTTCCGCCTCATCCGCGCCGCGCACGTCGGAATACAGCAGGGCGGGCGCCAAAACCGCGTCGTTTTCGTCCAGGCAGACAAAGCTTTCCCCCAGCGACGCAATCGCGATTGCACGCACATCCTGGCCGCGGGCCGCCTCGGCTAAAACCGCGCATACGCTGCGCCATACCACGTTTGGATCCAGCTCCGCCATACCCGGCCCCGGCGCCGACAGGCTGTACGGGCGATAGGCGCTCGCCAGAACCGTACCGTCCTCATGGACTACCGTGGCCTTGCAGCCCGCTGTGCCGACATCAAGGCCGATCACAGCCACTTATAATCACCTCTTTTTGAGTACAGGAAACTAACCCCCTGAAGCCTTCGCTTCCCGGAGAAACCACTGCAGGGCATTGTCCTGAGGGCAGGCCAATGCCCGCCTGTTATGCAGCTGCTTACTCTGAGCTGTCTACCGCGATGACGCCTTTGAGTTTGTCGCCCTGGCCCGTCTTCATGAATATGATGCCTTTTTCCGCATCTTCCAGGGAGAACTCATGCGTGAATATCTTGTCGGTGTCGATAATCCCCGCCGCCACCGCCTTGATGGCCGTGGGCCATACCAGCGGCGCCAGCCATGCGAACCGGATGTTGATATCAGACTGTATGCTGCGCAGCGCCGGCACCTGTATCATGTCGCCCTCGCCCGGCAGGCCGAAATAGACGATGGTCGCGCCGCCCGCCGCCACGTCCAGCGCCTTTTGGAGCGCTTCCATGTTGCTGGTCGGAACGATGACCCGCTCGGACATTTTCCCGCCAGTCAGCTCGGATATCTTGCCGACAACGTCGTCCGTGTAATTCGGAGAGTTTTTGTCGCGGATGTTGATGATATAGTCCGCGCCGCACTCTTTCCCGATGCCCAGAGGATAATCGCGGGTGCCCACCAGCGCCACCTTGGAGGCGCCGCGCGCCTTGGCCATCGCCACCATCATGTTGCCGATCGGCCCGGGACCGAACACCGTGACGAAATCGCCCAGCTGCACATCCAGCTTCTTCATGCCGTAAGCGGCGCATGCCAGCGGCTCCACGATGGAGGCCTGCTTATAGGTCATGCCTTCGGGCATATGGTACAGATGCGTGTATTTCATCACGCAATATTCAGCGAACGCGCCGTTCACCGAGACGCCGGGCACGACGCCGTGGGCGCAAAGATTGAACTTGCCCTCGGCGCACATATCGCAGGCGTTGCACTGCTGTACGGGGTTGCAGATCACGCGATCGCCGGGTTTGAACAGGCCCTTGTCCGCCGGAATCTTGCCGACTTCCACCACCTGGCCGCTGAATTCATGCCCCAGCACCAGCGGGCCTTTCCCGTCTGCGGTTCCCAGAGGGCTGTGACCGTAATAATACGAGATATCCGAGCCGCAGATACCGCAGTATTTCACCTTGACCAGCACTTCATCGTCTGCAATCTGGGGGATATCGATCTCCTCAAGCCGCATCACCTCAGGTTCGTAGAAAACCTGCGCCTTCATCTTTCCTTTCATGGTGACAGCTCCTTCCTTATCGGTTATTTGCAGTATTTTTCGTTGAGAGCGTCCACAAACGCCTTGCACCGCGCGGTGGCGTTCCAGGCATCCGGCCATTCGCACAGGTCGATGGCCCACCAGTCGCCCTTGTATCCGGCGATGTCAAGCAGCGCCGGTATCACGACGTCAAAATCGATGACGCCGTCTCCAAACGGCGCGTGCGTGCTGGTTTCAGCCACGTTGAGCGTGCCGTCCGAATCGATAAGGTGGACCAGCCCCACGTGCCCCTTGATCATCTCGCAGAACTCCGGAATGCCGCCTTCAAGCGTGCAGCCCGGTTCAATATGGCGCGCGCCGACCACTGCCGACATATGGCCGTGGCAGGTATCAAACAGCAGTGAAAAGTTCTTCTGACCGACGTCCTTAACAACCTCGACGATGTTTTTGGGCTCATTGATGATAAAGCCCGGCTCAAACTCCCACACCACCTGGATGCCGTAATCCGCCGCGTGCTGCGCACATTTGATAAACATTTCCTTGATGAAGTCCTTAACGGCTTCATAAGACATGTTATCCGGCAGTATCGGCGGAGCGCCGCTGTCGATACGGATTATCTTCCAGCCCATATCAGCCATGAATTTTAAGCTGTTGTCATAAAGCGCCATCCAATCCTTATTGCTCTTGAGGGAATCCGCGCTCCAGGTATCCGCGGCATAATCCGCTACCTCCAGGTTATAATCCGCCAGCAGCTTTTTGAGCTCTTTTCTCTTTTCGGGCGTATCATAAAGGTCGGGGTGTGCATGCGGTTTGAAACCGCCCATGCTGATTCCATCGAAGCCAAGCTCGCTCAGTTTTTCACAGAGGCGAGGCAGCAATATAGGGTCATCTGCAAACGCACCGAACACATAAGCCCAACTACCGATCGATACCTTCTTCATAACCTATACACTCCTTTGATTTGTTTTATAAATTTGCAAACCGACGTTTTTTGAGTACACTAAACACAGCTCCACGTCTGCGGGCTTATCCTTTTTGTATATGCGTTCTGGTCAGTTCTTACAGGATTCGGCGGACGCCGCAGAGGAAAAACCTCCGCGGACGTTCGCAAATTATTCATAGAAGAGCGGTTATCTATAAGATACCACGTATGCAGGCCTTAGACGTCAGCCTTCAATGCTTTTAACTTGAGCGTAGACTCGCGGATGATGATGTTGGGTTCCAGACATACGCTGGTTTCTTCCAGCTTCTTTCCTTCAATGAGGCTGAGCAACATCGATACCCCAATGCCAGCCATTTTATTAATGGGCTGCCATATCGTCGTCAGCGGCGGGCTGATCAGCTTGGAGAAAGGATCGTTGTCACAGCCCATAATCTGTATTTGCTGCGGAATGTCGATGCCGTGCTCTTTTAGCCGGGTGATAATACCGAACGCGAATTCATCGGAGCTCGCAAACACCGCGTCGATGTTGTCATGCAGCAGTATATTGGCCGCTATATTGTAGCCCATTTTCATCTTGTTATAGTCGTCATATGGATTCTGGGCGATAAAACACCACCGCTCGTCGAATTCCAGCCCATACTCCTGCAGAGCATTGCGAAAATACTTGTAGCGCGCTTGCAACACATCTACGCCCATCGGCTCGCTGCAATAGGATATCACGCGCGCCCCCGCATCATAAAGATGGGATACTGCCATGCGGGCCAACATCTGATTATCCACGAACACCCGGTACTCATCATGAGTGGTACCGTCGACATCCAACGAAACCGCGGGTATGCCGTGTTTTTTGAGCAGCTGCCTTGATTTTTCTTCAAGAAGGCTGTAGCCTACAATCACGCCCAAAACATGGTGCTGTATCAGCGTCCGAACATAATCCAGCTCCAGCTGGTTGCTGTAGAGCGTGTTGCATAAATACATCATAATGCCTTGCTTGCGGAGCTGCATCTCAATGGCTTTAACCATTTCAGCGTAAAATCTAATGCCCACGTCGGGTACGATAATCCCAATAATCTGCGACTTTCTTGACTTAGCGCTTTTGGCCGTGGCATTAGGTATATAGCCAAGCTGCTCAATCGCTTCATTAACCCTTTTAACTACGCTTTCAGAAATTGGTGCGGTTCCGTTGATCACATGCGATACGGTTGGCTGCGAAACACCAGCAAGCTTCGCAACGTCTTTCATGGTTGGCTGCATTCTGTCAATCCCCCGTTCCCAGCTGCAAAACTCAAAATCATCAATGCATATTCATTAAATACTTTATCGTATAAATGATTTATACATAAACGTATTAATTCTACATGCATGTGATTTATCCCTTCTTTGTGGATGATGCCCGCACCAACAAATACCATTAAATATTGAGTGGCTGCCCGCTCTTCTGCTAATTGACGCATCCCCCCAATTCTGCCTAAATGGCTCACCCCTTCTTAGGCATACCGCAGTCAGGACCAAAATGTTTCAGTATGACCAGCGGTTCATAAGCCGAGTCATTCCTGATGGTCACGCCGACACAGGACGCAGCATGAGAAACAAAGAACTCGTCCGCTGTCAACTGGCCGTAGCGGATCATCGTGGGTGATTCGCAACTGAAAGCCCCAAAGCGTCCGTGGCCCTGTACCACCACGCAGCCGTATGCCGCGCCGTCGCGGATGACTACCTCGGCGCCCGGGTCGATTGTCAGCTCCTTGGCCCCCACGTAGTCGTTTCCGTAGGCGATCCAGTTTTGCACATATCCTTTGCCGGAGGATTCCGGAAGCGGCGGCCTGAAGAAGCGCTCGCGGTAATCCGGACAGGTATTCAGCTCCCAGTTGGCTGTGTCGAGGATAACATCCAGATCGTATACATCCTCTTCCGGGATATAGCCGGAAAGCGCGTCGTAACCGAATACCTCGCCGTTCACCACATTCTCCCAGATTGCCATCACGTCGCTGTTCCACTGCGGCTCATAGGTGCACAGGCTGCCCGGCGCGTGCACCACGCCCGCCGGCGTATACCAGCCCGTACCCAGTTCCATGCGAAAGGCCCGTGAAAGCTCTGTGATGCGCCCGTCCTTTACCGTAAAGTTTTTCAGCCGTTCCTTGACTTCCTCACGCGTAACGGAGGGATCGAACCCGAAGTAGGTGATGGGCATTTCTCCCAGATGAGGATTGTACTGCCTCGGGAAGTAATAATGCTCGTGTTTGGGTTTGACGCCTCCATAGCGGGCACAGGCTTTCTCGTCATGGTGTATATGGTGGAACAACGGCTGCATATAATCGTAGAATTTGGAATACATCGGCCATGTGCCAAAGCGCCTCATCAACTCCGGCCCGATCAGCTCTTCACCCAGGGCATCCACAAAATCCTTGAACAGCACCGAATGAGACGGATCATCGTCCACGTTCACAAAGCTCATGCCTTCATAAGGCCCGGCTCCAGGAGTTTCCACATGCGTGATGGACGAAAACCACCGCTCGACAATTGCGCCGCGATTCATGCCCATAGCATAGTAGTCGTCCGGATGCAGCCTTAGCCGGCGCCCCGGCCGATTGAAGGGGCGCGGCACCCATGTCGGCACCATGCGCAGAACGCCGTCCCCGTCATTCAGCACTTTTCTCAAGAAATTAACGTCAGCCATGAACTAACCCCCGTTAGCTTGCCAGCATTCTGCGAATATAATCGTGACCCTCACGCGCCAAATCGTTGTCGCTCGGAGCGAAGGTGCGCCACAGGTGCAGCGCTCCCACGAAGGAAGGCGCACCCAGGTTGAACGCTTCGATAGTCAGATACCCGTCATAATCACTGTTCTTGTATACGTCGAAAACTTCCTTGCCGCAGGCATGGCCGGTGCCCGGTATTCCGCGGTTGTTTTCGGAAATATGCACATGCTTGGTATAGGGAAGCGCTTTTTTGAATGCAGCCGCTATATCCAGTTCCTCGATATTGGCGTGCATCGTATCAACAAGCAGCCCCACGTGATCCATGCCGATTTCCTGCACATATCTGATGCCGTCGTCCACAGTGTTGATAAGGAAACTTTCAAATCTGTTCAGCGGCTCGACGGCCACGGTGATGCCTTTTTCGCCTGCGTATTCGAAACAGGGTTTCATGACCTCCAGCGAGGTTTTCCATTCCCATTCCGTAGGCCGCTGATTGGTGAAATACCCAAGCCCCTGGTACAACGGTCCGCAAATCAGCGTGCCGCCCAGGGCGCACGTCAAATCGATATACTTTTTGAATTCGGGATAAACAGCGTCCCTTAAAGCCTTGTCCGGACTGATCGGGTTGCATACTTCGGGATTAAACACCCCCACGGTGGTGACGCCCAGACCCAGCTCGGCTGCATAATCGCCAAACTTGTGGCATTCGTCAAAGCTGTTGGTGATGCCCACGTTAAATTCTACGCCGTCAAAACCGACTTCTTTGCAGAAATCCAACAGCCACTTATGCTGGTCAAAGTGCGTATCATCCGACCAGAGCAACAAATTCATTCCAACTTTAATCATACGTGCCTGCCCTCCCCTTCATGATTTATAAAACTTTAACGTAAACCCCTGAACTGACCGGAGGTATCACTCCGTTGCCTGATACCCAATGTTTAGTCTCCCGGGGGGCCTGCCCAGCCCCCCGGCAGCCTGTTAAGCGTCAATGTTCTTATTGAAAGCCTTTGTTGTCAAGGAATTTCGGGTCGTTGATGTCATACACGAACTTCCCTGCGTTCCTCTGTGCGATATACTCCTCCACATCCGAGAACGGGAGCAGTTGCTTGGTGTCGATATCGTCCTTGGAGAACGGCGTGAGGTACGGATGGATGTACTTGCGATAAGGCTCGCCCTTAAAGTAGGCTTTCACCTGCTGGTAAACGACGTCGCCTTCCAGCGCGGCCGTCTGGTTGACGTCCATGGTGGTGATGCCCTTCTTGACCCAATCCCAGGACTTCTCTTTGCCGTTGGAAGCGCCCAGCCAGTAGTTGGAGGGATCCAGTCCGGCTTCCTGAATAGCCTGGATCGCGCCGTCCATCATCTCGTCATTCTGGACATAAGCGCCGTCCCAGCCATTCGGACCCAGAGAGGTGATTGCGTCGGTCATGATCTTCTTGGCCGGATCAGCAAACCAGTTACCGGAAGCCCACAGAACGATTTCGAGGTCTTTCCCGCCTTTGAGCGGCTTGTTGGTCGCATACTCTTCCGCGGTCTGGTTTCCGATATCCAGCCCCGCATCCTCGTAAGCCTTGATAAACCCGAGAGACTGAGCGCCGGCCGTGCCCTGTCCCAGCACGCCTTCAATCATGATGACCCTTTTTACTCCGCGGCTCAGAGCGTCCTGGCCAGCGTAAACACCGGACTGGACGAAGTCATACCCACAGGCGCCCGCCGCGTCTTTCGCGTTGCTCACCGAAGAGAAGTCGTGAACCACGCCGAAGTACGGAATGCCTGCCTCCTTAGCCTTGGCGATACATTCGCTGGTGGTATCCGCGTTGTTCTGTATCACGCAGATTGCATCCATGCCGGCTGTGATGAAGTTCTCCACAGCAGCAAGCTGCTCCGCGGCTGTGCTGGCACCCACAACGCTGGTCACTTCCCAGTTGCATTCGGGATCCAATTCGCCCAATTTGGTAAACGTCTCAACCAGCACTTTGTAATAGTCGTCCGACGCGTCGGAATAGAAACCAATCTTTTTGACTTCCGTAGCGTCGCCCTTGCTCTCTTCAGTGCTTTGGCTGGGCGGGGCTTCCTTGGACTCCGCCGGCGCAGCACTTTCAGCAGGTTTGGGCGATTCTGCAGGAGCCGCCTGCTGCTGGCAGCCAACCAGCACCATCAACACCATAACCAGGCAAAGCATAATGGGTATCAGTTTTCTCATTCAGTTTCTCCTCCTGTTTTTTTTTTATATCTCTCAAAAGAGAGATTGTTGACATGGTAATGCTTTACGGCTCTTGAATGCGTTTTAACTGCCGCCGCGCCGAAATCTGTGCCGAAAGAGCACCGCCGGCCACGGCGATAATGATGATGAGACCTTTCACAAAATACTGCCATTCGCTCTGGATACGCATAATGTTCATCGCGTTGGTGATGGCGCCCATCAATATCACGCCGATGAACGAACCCATCGGGCTGCCCTTGCCGCCAGACATGGCCACGCCGCCGATAACCGCCGCTGCGATGACGTCGATCTCCAGGTTCTGCCCCAGACTGATCGTGCCGACGTTCACACGGGCCAGTATCAGCACGCCGGCGATACCTGCGCACAGGCCGTTGAACACGTAAGTCAGCAGCCGGATTCGCTTGACGTTTATACCGGAAAGATAGGCGGCCTGGGGATTGGAGCCAACCGCATATACACGCCGGCCGAATTTGGTGTATTTGAGGACGAACCAGAATATCGCCGTTATCACGAAAAACACGATGACATAGATAGGCAGCATCAGTGAAAGACCATCGGCTGTTTTTGCGCCTTCGATCAGGTTAGTCTTAAAGAATTCAAGGTTCTGGTTCAACGTGACTTCCTGCGAACGGCAAATCAGCAGTGCGATACCTTTAAAGGCGATCATGCCACCCAGCGTGATGATGAATGATTCCACATTCAGCCGCGAGATGATAAACCCCATGATGGCTTCGACTGCGACCGCGATCAATATGGCCAGGATAATAGCTGGAACCACATCGATTCCCCAATCCTTGATGCTCTTGGCCACAAAAATGCCGATCATGGATACCAGCATACCCACCGACAGGTCGATACCTCCCGCGATCATGATGGCTGTCATACCCATCACGAGTATGCCTGTGCCGGCAACCTGCATCAGAATGTTCAGAATATTCAGCGGGGATATAAACGAAGGATATTCAACATTTCCGCTTACGATTCCCGAAATCAGCTGAACAATCACCACCAGCACAACAAACGCGATACTGATTACAACGACGGTAAACATATCTCCCCGTCTGGAGAAAAGACTTTTCTTTCCGGCTCCATTCATACCTTAGATCCCCCGATCGAATACTGAAGTATATTTTCTTCGGATATATCCGCGCGGTGTATTTCGCCCTGGACCCGTCCGTCTTTCATGACGAAAACCCGGTCGCTCATCGATATGACTTCAGGCATATCCGACGAAACCATAATAACGGCCTTGTTTTGCCGCAGCAGATCCATCATGACCTGATATATTTCCTGCTTTGCACCCACGTCGATGCCGCGGGTAGGCTCGTCAAAAATGAATATTTCCCCGTCCGTATGAAACCATTTTGCCAATACCACCTTCTGCTGGTTGCCGCCGGAAAGGTTCATAACCGGCATACGCGCGTCCCGCGCTTTAATGCCCAGCTTCTTGATATAATCGTCCGCCACCCTGATGTCCACCCGGGGGCTTATGACCTTTTCTTTTGTGTTCACCAGATTGGCCACAATGGTGTTTCGCGCGATGGAATGCTTCAGGAACAGGCCGGTATGCTGCCGGTCTTCGGTGATATAGCACATCTTATGGCGGATGGCATCGGCAGGACTCTTGATATGGGCAGGCTTGCCGAATATCAGCAACTCGCCGCTCTCCCGATGGGCGCCACCCATCAGCAGCGTCATCAGCTCGCTGCGTCCTGAGCCCACCATGCCCGCAAAGCCGACAATTTCCCTTCGCCGCACGGTAAACGATACATCCTTGACGCCGTTGCCCGTCAAATTCCGCGCCTCCAGCACGACTTCGCCCGGTTCAAAATACTCCCGCGAATAGAAAGCCGATGCATCACGCCCCACCATGTACCGAATCAGCTGGGGCTCGTCGATCTCTCCGATGGGACACGTGATGATCTTCTCGCCGTCCCGCAGCACCGTGACCCTGTCCGCGATGCGGAAAACCTCATCCAGGTGATGCGATATGTACACGACGGCGAGGCCGGTGGAGGCCACTTTTTTGACCACATCCAGCAGCATATCGATCTCGGATACCGAAAACGAGGCCGTCGGCTCGTCCAGAATAACGACCTTGCGCTGAAACACTAAAGCCTTGGCGATTTCAACCATCTTCTTCTGCCCGGAGGGAAGCTGGCCCACGTTATCGTCCGGGCCGAAATCGCAGTGCAAATAGGCCAATACCTCTTCGGTTTTGGCACGCATTTCACGGCGATTGATTACGCCGCCGCGCGCCATCTCCAATCCGGCAAAGATGTTCTCCGTCACCGTCAAGTGCGGGAACACCGTATGTTCCTGGTATATGGTTTGTATACCCAGCTCCATCGCACTGTGAGGCGTGAGCGAACACGCTTTGCCTTCAAATTCGATTGTCCCGCCGGCGTCCGGCTGGTAAGCGCCCGATATGATTTTGATCAGCGTGGATTTGCCCGCACCGTTTTCCCCGCAGATACAGTGGATTTCCCCCGGATACAGATCAAAATCGATATGCGACAGCGCCCGGACACCCGGGAACGTTTTGGAAATATTTCTTAACCAGAATATGGGCTGCTGCATATGCGTTCCCCCTTTGCAGAAACATGGCCCGCCTTGCTGAAAGAGACGCCGCCGCACGCCGAACGCCCATGCGCACGGCGGCGCCGTTTTATCAGTCTACCTTCAGGGCATCGTCGAATGCGACAGCCGACGGAGAGAAGTTGAGCTTCTTGACAAACTCGCAGGCCTCTGTCGCGCCGAATATTCGATCCATGCCGCTGTCTTCCCACTCCACGGAGAGGGGCCCCTGATAATTCGCCGCGTTCAGCACGCGAATGATTTTGTCGAAGTCCACATCCCCATGCCCCGGGGAAACGAAATTCCAGCCGCGCCGCGGATCGCCGAAAGTGATATGCGAGCCGAGTATGCCGTTCCGCCCGTTGAGATAGACATACACGTCTTTGACATGCACGTGGTACACATACTTGACGAAGTCCTGCAGGAACACCACCGGATCCACGCCCTGCCATACCAGATGCGAGGGATCGAAGTTAAAGCCCAGCGTCGGACGATAATCGAATACCTCCAGCAGCCTCTGCGCGGAATAATAGTCAAACGCGATCTCGGTGGGATGAACCTCCAGCGCAAACTTGACGCCGCACTCGTCAAACACGTCCAGTATGGGCGACCAAAGATCATAGATCAGTTTATAGCCCTTCTCGATCATTTCCTCGGTGGTCTGCGGGAAGGAATACCAGAACTTCCATATCGGCGACCCCATGAACCCCGTCACAACGGAAGCGCCGAGCGCCTTGGCGGCCCGCGCCGTGGTCTTCATTTCCTCGATGGCCCATTCGCGTATCTTCTCAGGCTGCCCGGCCAGCCGCGACGGTGCAAAGCCGTCCAGCCTCTCGTCCCAGAGATCGCCTACGCACTGTCCGGCAAGATGCGCGCCCAGCGCCCAGCATCCCAGACCGTACTTATCCAGCGTGTCGCGTATGTTTTTGACATACGCCGGATCCTCTACCGCTTTGTGAACATCGACCTGACCCCAGGTGGCAATTTCCAGCCCCTCATAGCCCATGTCCTTTGCGGTTTTGCACATTTCCTCTAACGAAAGATCCGCCCATTGTCCTGTGAACAAAGTTACCGGCCTTGCCATTTTTCTTCTCCCTTCGCTCATATTATTTAATTTAAACGTAATCAATTAAAGGTCGACCCAAACGTTACCCAGTTCCTGGCTCTTCAGGCATGCCTCCACAAAACGGATTCCTTCCACGCCGTCGCTGACCGTCGGATAATCAATCATATCAGGAGTAAAGGTTCCGTTTTTCTTGGCCTCAATGCATTCGATAAAGCTCTTGTAGAGATTGCCCATCGCCTCGAACCAGCCTTCCGGATGCCCGGAGGGCAGACGCCCGTATTTTGCCGCCTCCGGCGCGATGGAGCTGTACCCGCGGTGAACTTCCGTGATCGTGCCGTCCTTTTTGATTACGGTGATCTTTTCCGGCTCCTCCTGGAACCACTGGATAGAGCCGCCGTCGCCGTAAATACGGACGCGCAGGCTGTTGTCGTGCCCGATGGCTATCTGCGATGACCAGAAAAGCCCGGTAGCTCCGTTTTCAAACTCCGCCATGACAAAGTCGTTGTCGTCCAGCTTGCG
>ENA-UPSB01002656-UPSB01002656.1-bioreactor-metagenome-genome-assembly--contig:-NODE-2656-length-15999-cov-367.308016_pt1 | contig 15999 bp, 9 predicted proteins | sample MGYA00238182_ERZ773286 | MGnify/ENA primary metagenome ERZ773286 (study PRJEB29026, sample SAMN07631240) | bioreactor metagenome | isolation source: Switchgrass digestor | place: USA: Dartmouth... | reverse complement strand
TTCAGAACAAGTACCAAAAAGTGTAAAGAAAAGAAGATTATGTAAAAAAGCTTTTAGAACATTTAAAAGGGTAACAGGGCGCAGCCCTCCCCTTTCTTCAGAACAAGTACCAAAAAGTGTAAAGAAAAGAAGATTATGTAAAAAAGCTTTTTGAATTTAAAATGGGTCTAGGGCGCAGCCCTCCCTTTTTTCAGAACAAGTACCAAAAAGTGTAAAGAAAAGAAGATTTTGTAAAAAAGCTTTTTGAATTTAAAATGGGTCTAGGGCGGAGCCCTCTTCCCCTCCTTCGGTACAAATACCGAAAAAGTTAAAAAAATTAAGAATTAGTGAGAATTAGAAGTGGGGAGGTATTTTTGGAGAAACTAAAATTCAAAACAGTTATAGAATCTGAGTTTCATAATTTCTAAAGTAAGTAAAAATACTTAGGCAAGGAGGAAAAATTATGAAAAAGGCAAGCTTTTTTATTGTTTTGGGATTAGCTGTTTTATTGTTGTTTGGTTGTGCAGGTGGCGGAGGGCTATTAGGTGGAGTTTCTACAAAACCAGAAGGTACATGGTATGTAGAAGTGCTAAAAGAGTATGAAGGAAGATATGATACTAGTAATTATTTTTATATCGATATTGAAGTAAATGAAGCTAAAGATGCTTATGATGCAAAAGCTGAAGATGAAGAAGGAAACGAACTAGCAGGAATTACCGTTACTTTTGATTTTTCAAATGACAAAGTTAATTCGTTGAAAATACAGAAAGACGGCGAATACGATTACAATCTAACAGGAGAATTCTATGATGGTTCTTCAAAAGATCTAGACGTCATGTTTGGTACATATTCTGAGAGCATAGAATCTGAAGAAGGTCACTGGTTTGCTTTTAGAAAGGATTCTTCCACTCTTACTGGTGTTTCAACTAGTGAAGGTGCAGGAGATAATTTGAAACAATTAGAAACAATTATTGAAGGATTAATCAAAGAAACAACTGGAGAAGAAGTAGAAATAGATCTTTCTGAATTAATGAAATAAAAAAGCATAGACAAATAGGCTGGGATTTCCCCAGCCTTTGGCATTACAAAAATAGGAAGGGAGAGGATATAATGAAAAAAAAGTTATCGCTTATAATTATTTCATTGTTGCTACTTACGTCGTTTATATTTGCCGACAAATTCATTTTAGTTTCAGATAGTTCTTTTAAAGTATATAGACTAGAAGCTTATGATAGTTTTGAACTTACTGGAGACGCATTAACTTTGAAAAAAGCAGACACGTTATGGTCGGGTTCTGATGTTTCTGTAAAGATTAATCTTGTAACTGAGTTGGAGCTTCAGAAATATCAACAGCTCGAACAAATGTTAAAAGAAGGCAGAACAATTCCTGCTCCAACAAAACCAGGAGAAAGATCAACCGGTAAAATCATAACTGTTGAATGGTTAAAAGAAGATAAAAAAGAAAAGTTAACAGAAGAGATGAAGAAGTTCCTTGTTGATGCAAACCAAACAATGTTTGACCTTACAAAATGGTTAAATGATTGGGCAAATTGGATTCCAGTAAAATAGAATAATTTTAGTTATTAAATTACAAAGCGGTAGAGAATCTCTACCGCTTTTTGAATTATTATTCTATAGGTTTTAGTCTTGCTGTAAAATGCCTTAAAATCTTAGGTTCATAAACAAATTCTAGTCCTTTTAGTGTATGGGCTATCTTGTTTACCTCAATTAAAGATTCTGCAACGTAGTCCATATGGTTATTTGTATAAACTCTGCGAGGGATAGTTAGCCTTAATAGTTCAAGGGGAGATTCTAGTTGCTCGCCAGTATCAGGATCTCTTCCCAGCATTAAAGATCCTATTTCTACTGCTCTAACTCCCGATTCTAAATAAAGTGCATTAGCAAGTGCCTGAGCAGGAAACTGGTAATATGGAATATGTGGGAGCATTTTCCTAGCATCCACAAAAACAGCGTGTCCTCCAACAGGATATTGTATAGGAATATCAGCGGCTCTTAATTTGTTGCCAAGATATTCAACCTGTCCTATCCTATATTCAAGATAATCTAATTCTATACCTTCTTTTAAGCCTCTTGCCATAGCTTCGATATCTCTTCCAGATAACCCTCCATATGTTGGAAACCCTTCTAAAGGTACTAAATTAGCCCTAGCTTGATTGTACAGTTCTTCATCATCTTTTATTCCTATTAATCCTCCCATGTTTACTATGGCGTCTTTTTTCGCACTCATTGTAAATCCATCAGCATAACTAAACATCTCTTGAACTATATCTTTGATTGATTTATCTGCATAACCTTTTTCTCGATATTTTATAAAATAAGCGTTTTCTGCATAACGTGCAGCATCTAAAAACACATGAATTCCGTATTTTTTTGCTAACTGACTTGTTTCTCTAATATTCTGCATCGAAACAGGCTGCCCGCCTGCACTGTTGCAAGTAACAGTTATTACAATAAAGGCTATATTTTCGCTACCTTTTTCTCTAATGAACTTTTCCAGCTTTTCAATATCAATGTTTCCTTTAAAGGGATGAAAAGAAGAGGTATCAAAGGCTTCTTGTATTACCAAATCTACTGCTCTTGCGTTAGCTAATTCAACATGTGCTTTTGTTGTATCAAAATGCATATTGCTCAGTACATATTGACCAGGTTTAGATATCAACAAAGGAAATAAAACCTTTTCAGCGCCTCTACCTTGATGAGTTGGGATAAAATATTCATAATTAAAGATTTCTTTACAAGTGTCTATCAAATTATAATAGTTCTTACTACCTGCGTAAGATTCATCTCCCAACATTATACCCGCCCATTGATTGTCACTCATTGCGCCTGTTCCGCTATCGGTTAATAGATCGATATAAACTTCATCGGCTCGTAGGGCAAATACGTTGTAGCCTGCCCTTTTTAGAGCTTCTTCTCGTTCTTGTCTTGAAATTAATTTGATAGGTTCAACCATTTTAATCTTGAATGGTTCGGGTTTAGAGACTTTTCCCATATTTAGTTCCCCCTTTAAATATTTTGAAGAAAGTTACTACACCCTAGGAAAAAAGAGGAGAAAGCTCAACGTAGTTTATTGTTTTGTTAGCAATTTCTTCTTTGAGAAGATCTTTTATCTCATCTTTTGAGCTAAAATAGATTATTTGCCAGCCAGAATTCGCTATCTTTTTTAATAAGTTCATTTGTCTGTTTAACCTTTCAAAATCTGATTTTACAAACGGGTCGTCCATAATGAAAAATCCAAATCTATCTTTCAATAAAGTTCTTCCTAAAGCTAAACGAATTGAAAAGTATAATTGATCATATGCCCCTCCTGAAAGTTGATAGGCATCTAGCACTACTTTATCCTTTCTTCTTACCTTAATCTTATTTTCATTACTGTCAAATGTGACTTCATCATAAAGTCCATCTGTTATTTCTTTGAAATACTTTGTTACTAGACTGTTTTGTCCGAAAAGGCTAGAAATCTTTCCTTTTTCTTCCCTCTCCAGTTCTTCAAATATTGATAAAACCACTAAAGCATTATTTCTGTTGTTTTCATGTGTGTTGACGAAATCAGAAAGCAATTTTTTAATTGCCTCTAAATCTGTAGAAGTTTCACAAAAAAGGTGTTCCTCTGGAAGTAAGATTTTATTTACCCTTCCCTCTATATCTTCAAACATTTTTTGGATTAGTTTCGTATTATTGTGAACTTCTTCATACTCATTTTTATACTTATTCTCATTATTTTTTAAGTTAGTTAATAGGTCTTCACTAAATTTATCTTCAGGGAAGTTATCTTTGTATATTTCAAGTTTTTTTATCTCATTTTCCCAGTAAGGGATAGCTTCTTCCAAACTTTTACCCACATAACCAAAATGACTTTTTAAAATAGTTTCTTGCTTTCCAATATTATTTTTAATCTCATTTTTTAATTTCAGTTTTTCATTGTAAGATTCTAAGGAAGTCTCTTTTGATTTTTCTTTTAGTTTTTCGATTTTTTCTTGTATATTTTTTATATGTTGTTCAATTTCCGCAATTTCTTTATTTTTAAGATCATTGATCTGTAATTTTATCTTTTCTTTATCTAAAAATGCTCGGTTAAATTCTTTTAATTTTGTTTCATACCAAACTTCATAATTTTTAATGTTTTCATATATTTCTCCAAGCGTGTCTGCCATTAGTCCAAGGGTTTGCAATTTTGCTTTAAACTCTTCAAATTTGTTAATTACTTGGTCTTGATCTTTTATAACTTTATATTTTAATCCCCCAAAAGCTGCTACTGCTATAGACGAAACAACAGTTAATACATAAAACAGAAGAGATTTGTTAAAAACAATTCCCACTACCGAAATAGCCAAAATAACGATAGAAATAATCATAGATACAGTAAAAACTTTGTTTTTCTTTTCTAATTTATTAACATCCCTAGAAGAATTAAATCGGCTCATCTCAGGCTTTATCTCTTCATCAATCTTTTTCTTTTTTTCTTCATAGCTTTTAAACTCTTCAGATAGCTCTTTATATTTTTCATCTGCTTTTTCAAGCTCTTTGACTTTCACTTCAAGTTCTTTCTCTTTCTTTTGTTTTTGAGAGCTATACATATCAAGCTCTTTTTCTAAATCATTCCAAAGTTTTGCATCATTTTCGTTGTAAACATCTAATTCTTTAATTTCATCCATTAATTTTTTAAGAATAGTTAGAGCTTCATCGCCTTTTTCATATTTTTCACGTTTTCTTAATGCTTCTAACTTTTTTATCTCTTCTTCGATTGTTTCCAGTTGTTCTTTTAATTCTACTTTTTTTTCTTCAAGCTCGTCTAATCCCTTTTCTTTTACTTCCTGTATAAGCTGATCAATCTCTTCTATTAGTTTGTTTGCTTCATTAATCCTTGTTTTTAATTTTTCGTCCTTAACGTCTTGAAATTCAAGAGACTTATCAGTTAATCTTGTTATCTCCTTAATTTTTTCACTAATTTTAGCAATTCTTTCGGTTTCTAAACCAGTTAACTTGTCAGTTATACTTTCATAGAACATACTTTCTTTACTCAAGTCGTGTGCAACTGATAAATTACTGTTTCTAACAATAAAGATGTTGTTACATTCTGTGGCTGATAATTCCGATATTTTAGGCAAATCCCCTTTTTCAGGTATCTTGTATTCATTACCCTTTTCATCTACTAAAACAACATACCCTTCTGGTACTTCTTGTACTCTTTCTAAGTTTTCAAAGTCTTTTCCGGTTTTATTGAATAACAGTTTAACAAGCCCATCAATTGTGAGGGTTTTCCCACATTCGTTTTTTCCCCAAATTAGGTTAAAATCATTAAGTTTAATCTTATTCAAGTTTTCTAACGGACCATATCGAATTATTGAAAACTCTTTAAGTTTCATTATTTTACAACCTCCATCATTGCTTTAATAGTAAGATCTATAAGTTCGTTTTTCTTTTCTTGTGAGTAGTTTTTTTCTTGAAGTTTTTTTAAGAAAGATTTAAAAAGCTCATCTTCAAGGATACGACTTATGTCTCTTACCTCAAAATGCCTTTCGATAACCTTATCGTTTAAAGCATCTTTGAGTTGATTAGCTAACTCTTTTTCAGTAATTCCAATTAGTTTGCTATTTATATATCCAGTAACTTTCAGTATTACCTTAGCTTGAGGATGAACTTTCTGTAGTTCTTTTTTTATATGTTCTATAGGATTCATTTTTTCAAATGGATTTATCTTTATTGGTAATTCAATAAAGTGAGGAGTATCAAGTAAGTATTCAGAAGGAGCATTGCCTATCTCAAAAAGGTTTACCTTTCTCTGGCCCGTTTCTTTTTTGGTTATAGAAACCGGTGAACCTGGATAAACAAAGTATTTATTATCTTCAAATTCATATAAATCAAATTTTGAGTGAAAATGACCTGAAAGTATATAGTCAAAGCCCAGGTTTTTAAAGTAAGATAGTTTAGCAGGCATGTATCTTACTTCACCTTCATCTCCAAAATCGCTTGGTGAGTAAAACGTGTCAACCAATTCCCCATGAAATAGTAAGATATTTGTTTTGGCAGTATCTAATTTAGAAGAAATCGATTTTATTTTTCTAAAGAACTCTTCTCCTGATATAGGCTCAAAAGGAAACCCCCAAACGCATACGTCATTATACTCATATGGCTTGTTTAAATCAGTTAATATTACCACGTCTTCACCAAAATACAAATCTTCTGAAAATGATTTGCTATCATGATTACCTGGGATAATAACTGTTATGAATTCGTTGTTTGAAAAAAGCCCACGAATCTTTGACCTCAATACCTCTGATTTTACATCTTCGTCAAAAAGATCTCCACTTATTACAAAAAGGTCTATATTTTCGCTTTTTCCTATATCTATTATGTGTTCCAAACTTTTCCATCGTTCATCTTCATAATCACATAGATGAACATCAGCAGTGTGAAGAATTTTCATTCCGATAACTCACCCCTTAATAACTAAGATAATAGCCAAAGGCACTTAAAGAGAAAAAAGGAGGGCTACCGCCCAGCAACCTGTTATTAATATGATTTTTATAGGGCAATTACGAATATTATCAATTTAGACATCCATATAAGTTGCCTCTACAAAATTTCAAAGAACGATCATAATTTATCTATTCGATTATATTTTACTATATTTCTTGAGTAGATTCAAAGAAGATTTGAAAAAACATAAGTCTTTAAAAATATTCTTGTGTAAAATTTTAAAAAACTGCTAGACTTTTTTAGGAATTTTTTGTATAATGTTATACATACGTATAATAAGGGGGAATTTTATGTACTTTTTTGAAAAACTTTCAAAGTTGGTAGGAAATGAAATTAACTTTGTAAATAAGGAAATTAGCGTTAAAGGAAAGGTTTTTCGTGTTGAAGAAAATAAAGATTCGTTTTATGTGTATATATCAGATTATGAATGTTCTTTCTTATGCCAAACTCAGGATAAAATAAAAAAAGGAGAATGGTTTCGCTTCGAAGGTATTTTAGAATATGATTCGGTTATGGCCTCTTATTATATCAACGTATTTCAAGTAAAAAAAGCTGTTCCAATTGAAACCTGTGATTTAGCGGTAAATAAAAGGGTTGAACTGCATGCTCACTCAAAGATGAGTTCAAAAAGCTCAATTTTGGATATGAAAGAACTTGTAGATACCGCCTTAATTTATGGTCATCGTGCTGTAGCTATTACTGATAACGAAAATGTGCATATAATCCCGGCCTTTTATCAATATGCTAAACAAAAAAATATAAAACCAATATTTGGTTGCGAATTAAACGTTTTTGATGAGTCAAAAAGTATCATGAAAAATGTGAACGTACTCGTAAAAAATCAAAATGGTCTAAAAAATCTATATAAAATAATAACTATATCCCACATGAATGTTGTAAACAAAAAAGCAGTCATAACCTTAACTGACCTCATAAAACACAGAGATGGTTTGTTATTAGGTTCTTCACTGGATAGTTTTTTACTGTATTATTATCTAAAAGGTTCGTCAGAAGATAAATTATCTGAGTTAATCTCTTTCTATGACTACATAGAACTCTTTCCCTTAGACTGTTATATAGATTCAAATATAGAAACTTCAAAATTAATTGATTACTCCAAAACTATTTACAATCTCTCAAAAAAATTGAATAAGATCGTTGTCATGTCTGGCGATGTTCGCTATCTAAGAAAAGAAGAACAAGATTATCTAAACGTTATGATACTCGGAACTTCAACCAAAAGTAAACCAAGAAAGCAAACAAATAACGTCAACTATTTCAGAAACACACAAGAGATGTACGACGAAGCGTATAAGATATTCAAAAAGATAGGAATTGCAAAAGAAATAACAGTAAAAAACACTAGCAAAATTGCAGAAAGTATAGAAGAAGTAGTTCCATTTGATCTTAAGTTAAAGGTACCTAAATTCGAGTCTGCTGATGAAAATTTACGAAAATATGCTTACGAAAATGCAAGAAAGATATACGGAAAAGAGCTTCACCCCCAAATTATTGAAAGAATGGAAAAAGAACTAAATAATATAATCAACAATGGATATGCAGTAATATTTCTGATATCAACTGAGATGGTTAAAGAATCCCTAAGGCTTGGATATCCAATAGGTTCTCGAGGATCAGTTGGATCGTCTTTGATAGCGTTTCTTTTGGGCATAACAGAAGTTAATCCACTTCCTCCTCATTATTTTTGTAAAAACTGCGGATACGTTGAATTCAGTGAAAACCTAAATTTAAGCGGTTTTGATTTAGAAAAAATGACTTGTCCAAGATGTGGCAAAGTTTTATCCTCTGATGGTCATAACATAAGATTTGAAGTGTTTATGGGATACTCAGGCGAAAAGATACCTGATATAGATGTGAACTTTTCTGCAGATATTTTTAGCGATATACAACGATATTTAGAAAAAAGATTCGGAAGGAATTATTGTTACAAAGCAGGAACTATAAGCACGGTGTCAAGATATAATGCAACAAAAATGGTTTATAAATACTACAAAAACAAAAACGTTAAAGATATTAACTTTGCCCATTCTGTCTATATATCAGAAAAGATAAAAGGAACGAAGCTAAATACAGGTCAACATCCATCTGCGATGATCATCATTCCAAGAGAATACGATGTTCACGATTTTACTCCTTACCAATACTCTGCCAACTCTCCAGAAATAGGTATTATTACAACACATTATGACTTTAAGGCATTAGAAAATGATTTACTAAAGATCGATGTTTTATCCCATGATGGGCCAACTTTTTTGAAAATGTTGAAAGATTTAACCGGATTTGATTATAACGATATACCTATGGATGATGAGCGGGTACTTTCACTTTTTTCTTCGACAAAGGAGTTGGGAGTAGATCTTTCTGAGATAGAAACTGAAATCGGAACTTTGGGTGTGCCTGAAGTTTGGACACCATTTTCTCACAAGATGCTTATTGAAACTAGGCCAAAGACCTTTTACGATCTATGCAGGACAAACTCATTAGCCCATGGAACCAACATATGGTTTAACAATGCTCGTGAAATTGTTTTAAAAAATACGGCTGATATTAATCAAATCGTCAGTTGTCGAGATGATATCTTAATCATGCTCGAATATTATGGGGTCGATTCAAAATTATCGTTTCGAATAATGGAAAAAGTGAGAAAAGGCAAAGATTTAACTGATGAAGAGATCAGTGCGATTAAAGATTCTAATGCGCCAGAATGGTATCTTGATTCTCTCAGAAAGATACATTATCTCTTTCCAAAGGCTCACGCCGTTGCCTACATGATCATGGCTTATAAAATAGCGTATTATAAGCTATATTATCCTCTAGAGTTTTACAGTGTTTATTTTACCGTTAGAGCAAAATGTTTCGATATAGGTATTGTAATGAGCGAAGAGTTAACTCTTAAATTAATAAAAATACTTTCAAAAAATGAATTCCAGCATAACTATGAACAATCTAACGTCTATTCAACGCTTAAAACTGTGTATGAAATGAGAAAAAGAGGGTACGATTTTCTAGGACCAGATAAAGATAAAAGTGAAGCTCATGTGTTCAAAATAGAGGGTGACTACCTTAGAATCCCGCTAACTAAAATGAAAAACATAGGAAATAAAAAGGCAAATAAAATAATTAGGCAAAGACAACAACAAAAAATTATATAAAAATCAACATATTTTTTCTCTCTCATAAGTAATATCCGCAAATTAATTTAAGTTTTTGTGAATTTTTATTTAAAAGTATATTTTTTGAAATATTATATTTAGTATTATTATATAGTATTATATAATGTCCTATTTTTTCATACAGGTTCGTGTCAAAAATTGATACGATTCTGTATGAATTTTTCATACAGTTCTGTCTTAAAATTTAATACACCTGTCTGAATTTTTAAGACACATTAGATAAATAAAATTACATAATTTTTTTAAAGTGGTAAATAAAAATCAATATTTATCTATTAAAATAATACTGTTGGGAAATTGTTTTCTTTGTTTATATTTTTAGAGTTTTAGTAGAGATGCGTAAAATTTCGCTTCTCTACCTTTTTAGATTTAATTTACCATATAAAGGGTCGAAGGGGTAATAATTAAACCTCTATTTTTTTCTTACCAATTTTGCCGCTCAGCAGTAAGCAATCCTAAAAATTTCTTATTATTAATATTTAGGTATAGCAAGCCTTATTATATTTTTTATTATTTTCTGTCAAAAAACTAGTCGAAGAAGGGAGGGATGTCTATGAAGAACAATTATCTAACCAACGGTCCTATAACAAAAGCATTGGTAAAATTAGCCTTACCAATAATGGCTACTTCGTTTGTACAAATGACTTATACAATGATGGACATGATTTGGTTAGGAAGAATAGGAAGTAACGCAGTCGCTGCTTCGGGCACAGTTGGATTTTTTACTTGGATTGGTTCGGCTCTTTTTATTTTGTCTAAGATAGCAGTAGAGGTTGGAGTTGCTCAGTCGCTAGGAAAGGATGATATCCACGCTGCAAGAGAATACGTTCGTCATTCGATTCAATTGGATATTATTATTGCCTTAGTGTATACTGCTATTTTAATAATATTCAGAAATAGTATGATAGGCTTTTTTAGAATAGATGACCAAGAAGTTGTTCAAATGGCTCTTGATTATTTGGTTATCATTTCTATAGGATTAATTTTTTATTTCATAAACCCAGTTTTATCTGGTGTTTTCAACGGTGTAGGAGATAGTGTTACACCGTTTAAAGTAAACGTAGTAGGTTTGATAGTTAATATGGTTCTTGATCCCTTGATGATTTTGGGAATAGGACCTTTCCCATACATGGGTATTAAAGGTGCGGCATGGGCAACTGTTATTGCACAAGCTACTGTTACATTTTTGTTTATTTTTGAATGTAGAAAACTTACTTCTCTTTTTAGTGGGTTAAATATATTTAAACTACCAAAAAAAGAATACTTAAAAAGTATAATAAAATTAGGCGTTCCTGTGTCTATACAGAACGTAATATTTGCCACTATATCGATGTTTCTAGCCAGAATAATTGCCCAATGGGGATATCAAGCTATAGCTGTACAAAATGTTGGATCTCAAATTGAATCCATTTCTTGGATGACAGCTGGTGGTTTTTCAACTGCTATTTCTACTTTTGTAGGTCAAAATTATGGAGCCGGAAAATGGGACAGAATAAGAGAGGGATACAAGAAAGGATTAATGATCGTAGGAATCATTGGACTCATAGCCACTTTCTTGTTCTTCTTTGTTCCAGAGCCAATAATAAAAATATTTATACCTACTGATAGAGAAGCTATTGAAATTGGTATTAACTATCTAAAAATTCTGAGCCTTTCACAATTCTTTATGGTTGTGGAAATAGCTACTCAAGGAGCTTTCAATGGTTTAGGCAAAACACTTCCACCATCACTTGTTGGAATAATACTTAATGCCTTGCGTATTCCTGGAGCGTTAATATTATCTTCTACTGTTTTGGGATTAAACGGAGTTTGGTGGAGCATTTGTATTAGCAGTATTTTAAAAGGTGTTATTTTATTTATTTGGCTTGCTATAGTTTTAAGGAGTTTCCCTAAAAGCTCCTTAAATGAGGCTTATGAAGAATGCTAAAAAATATAATTAAAAAACGGGAGATTCGGTTTTCTCCCGTTTTATCTTTTTATTTTGCTAAATATTCATCATTCACTCTATCTTGTAAATAAACATTTGTGAACTCGTTTGAAGCATTTTTATACATTTTATAGCCTTCGTCGATACAATCTGAACAAGCATCCCTTGGTATGGTAATTGCAAAAACATTGAAACCTGTATCGCTTCTAGATCTAATCGTATTAACTCCAGAACATTTCTTACATATTTTGAATGTTTGTGTTTGCTGCTCTAATATGCCATCTGTGTCATAATATATTCTTCTGGTTCTTTCAACCTTTTCCATACCTTTGAAGTCGTTTAACCAAAGATCTTCTTTATTTTTCCATCTCTGATAAACTAGTTCAGAAAGACCCTTGATATAGTTTGTAATCTTCTCTGGCTGTTTTAATTTGTGTGCATCATAATCTGGTTCTCTAACGTTGGAATAATCAATTCCAGCCATCGCTAAAATAATTCCTAGGTTGATGTACGGAAGCGCACCTTCTATAGAATAACCGCCTTCAAGCACAGCAATATCTGGATTTAACCTATCATTGAGTTTTGCGTATCCTTGTGCTGTAAAATTCATGTTTGTTATGGGATCAGTATAGTGATTATCTTGTCCAGCAGAATTAACTATTATATCAGGCTTATACTCCTCTAAAATTGGCATAACAACATTTTCAAGAACGTATAAAAAGCCTTCTTCACCTGTTCCTGGAGGCAAAGGAATGTTTATATTATACCCATAAGCTCCAGGACCACCAAACTCATCAACAAATCCAGTACCCGGGAACAAAGTTCTACCGTCCTGGTGAAATGAAATAAAAAGTGTGTCTTTATCGTTCCAATAAATGTCTTGAGTTCCGTCTCCATGGTGACAGTCCGTATCGACAATAGCTACTCTTAAGTTGCCAAATTCTTGTCTGATTCTTTCAAGCATTACTGCCTCGATGTTTATTATACAAAATCCTCTATCTCCATAAACGACTCTCTGGGCGTGATGTCCTGGAGGACGAACAAGTGCAAAAGATTTATCAACCTCTTTTCCTAAAACTTTTTTTAAAGAAACTATTGCCCCTCCTGCAGATATTAAATGTGATTGGGTAACTCTTGATTTAACGTTTGGAACACAAAAATGTACTCTTTGAACATCTTTTTCTTCTGCAACTATAGGGTTATAAAAGGTTATACCTTCTATATCTTGAATTCCTTCTTCAAATATTTGATCTTGAGTATACAATAACCTTTCTTCTCTTTCTGGATGAGTCGGACTTATTGCCCAGTCAAATGCAGGAAAAAAGACAAGTCCTAGTTTGTTTTTAGCCTTGATCAATATTATCACCTCTTAAATTGTAAATCAGTCCGGGCTTTATTTGTGCTTTAATACGAATATTCTGACCGCTTGTATAAAACCCACGAACCATATTAAAGCAACTCTCTTCAACTATCTCTGCTTCTATTTCATCTTCTTTTGCCCCTAAGGATCTTGCTGATTCTTTGAGTAGTTCTATGGCCTTTTTTCTTGCCAACTCTAATGAGAACTTTCTATCAACATTTTGATAAATTTCTAGTTCTGGTACAGTCATTATCCCTCTTGCGGTATCTACAAGCATGTTTATCTCGGTTGTTGGTTTTGCAAGAACTGCCCCTATTGCATTTGCTACTGCATAGTTTTTTGGATAATAACATGGCAAATTAAACTTTTTTTCTAATGTTGGAGCTAAAGCCTTTGCAGGGGCTCCAATAATGTTTATAACCTTTGGCTCGATTTTTTTCCCATAAAGTAATTCTTTAATAGTATAAACAGGTTTTGAGTTTATCTCTGTTAATAATTCATCTACTTTGACTTTAATCATTTCTGCCATTGTTTCTAGAACTAGTTTTGCAGCATCAATTGAAGATAAATTAAGTTTTTTGCCGAGAGTTTCCATTGCTTCTATTGCCTTTTGTTTGTCTCCTTGGATAATTCCAAGAACAATCATAGCATCGGTTGGTGTAGGCTTAGGACCACCATAACTATATGCCGGGCCCTCTCGTCTTGGACCTATTTTTAGCTTACCATCATTTACAGATATACTACTATCTCCACCAAGACCAATAGAAACACTGTATATAGACCTTACTAAAGTATTGTAATTCTCAATTTTTATTCCTAGTGGCTCAAAAAGTGGAATTCCATCAGCTAGAAAAAATATATCTGTTGTAGTTCCTCCTACATCCAACAATATCGCATCTTGATTTGTTTCTAATAATGCGTTGATTCCCATACAACTAGCTGCAGGACCTGACAGTATTGTTTCAACTGGCTTTTCTTTTGCTGACTTGATGTTCATTGTTCCTCCATCTGCTTTTAGTATATATACTGGAGCTTTTATGTTTTCCTGTTCTAAAGATTTTTTAATGTTAGAAGAAAATTCTTCAAAAGTCTTAAATACTGCAGAATTTAAGAATGAGGTTGCAACTCTTCGAGGGAAATTTAGTTTTCCAGAAACTGTATGTCCCATTGTAACTGTTGAAAAACCTTCTTTTTCTAATATATCTCGAATATCTGTTTCATGTTTTGGATTACGAGGCGAAAATTTAGTCACAACAGCACAACAATCTAAGTTTTTTTTCCTAAATATTCTAACAGCATTATCAATTTCTTCTTTTTTCCAAGGTTCTACCTCTGTTCCTCTATGGTCAATGTATCCACTTATAAAAACATTTTCATCTCCAAAAGCCAAAAAATCATGCGGCAAACCTGGTCCTGATTGAATTATCAATCCAACCGGAGAGGTTGTGTTTTCAACAATAGCGTTAGTACAGATAGTAGTACTTAAGTTAATTCGTTGAATTTTTGAAGTGTCAAAATCTTGAAGAAGTTCAGTTAATGTTGTCCATATTGATTGAAATAAATCATTTCTATCAGTTGGATTTTTTACGCTATTTATAATCTTACCGTTATCAATCAAAACTGCATCAATATTAGTTCCTCCCATATCTAAACCAACAATCAATTAATTAAAAACCTCCTTTATCGTTTTGTAGTTAAAAGCAGAATTTGGAATAACAAACGAAGTCGCCAGCAGGTCGAATTTCTTAATATAAAACCAAGAAACAAGCAGAAATAATTATCTTTCTATATCAATTATACCAAAATTACAAAAATATAACGATAAAATCTGTCGACCCCCAATAAGCTAAAAAACCCGGGGGGTCGACAGACTTGTTCTTTTCGTCACAAGAATGATTAATTAACATTTTGAGTTCATTTTTACCTAAATTTAATAGAAAAGCTTGACATCAACCTATTTTTATGTTATATTATTAGTGATGATCTTATGAGTTCTTATCCTACCTATGAGGAATGGAAACGTCCCAAAGATCCTTGTTTATAAATGAAAACTTTGAGTTCTTATCCTACCTATGAGGAATGGAAACTTGTTACAACGTCATCCTTTTCTTGGAACTCATATGGTTCTTATCCTACCTATGAGGAATGGAAACTAACTCCTCTCTTTTTTCTTCAATTAAAGATATCCGTTCTTATCCTACCTATGAGGAATGGAAACAATGTTCAAACGGTGTAAGATGACCATTTTTAATTGTTCTTATCCTACCTATGAGGAATGGAAACCTTCGATCGAGGATCGAAATTGAGGGAGCTAAAAAGTTCTTATCCTACCTATGAGGAATGGAAACAACACGATTTCGGGTATATAAGCGACAAGTATATGCGTTCTTATCCTACCTATGAGGAATGGAAACGCCCCATCTGAAACTCCGATGGACACTAAGGTACACGTTCTTATCCTACCTATGAGGAATGGAAACCTGGTATGTCCATACTTCTTCACCTCCTTTTTAAATGTTCTTATCCTACCTATGAGGAATGGAAACATATTTTAGTGAAAACAGATGAAAAGGAAAAACTTTGTTCTTATCCTACCTATGAGGAATGGAAACACTTTTTCAATTCAATAGCTGTGGTTTCTAGAAAATCCGTTCTTATCCTACCTATGAGGAATGGAAACCAAAATTCTTCGTCATCTCTTTCTGATACATAATCTAGTTCTTATCCTACCTATGAGGAATGGAAACTAAATTATCCTTTCGTTGAGTCTCCCATACATGCTTAGTTCTTATCCTACCTATGAGGAATGGAAACTACAAATTTGACTGTTGGTCAATATATACTCTATATGTTCTTATCCTACCTATGAGGAATGGAAACTAGAAAGGGAAATTTACTATATAGAGGTCCAAGCAGTTCTTATCCTACCTATGAGGAATAAAAAACAAAGAGACGCGCATATAGCACGTCTCTACAATTTAATAATTAACAATGGTTATAACATGTTTTTGTAGAGACGCCCTATATGGGCGTCTCCA
>ENA-UPSB01002649-UPSB01002649.1-bioreactor-metagenome-genome-assembly--contig:-NODE-2649-length-16077-cov-6.078829_pt1 | contig 16077 bp, 15 predicted proteins | sample MGYA00238182_ERZ773286 | MGnify/ENA primary metagenome ERZ773286 (study PRJEB29026, sample SAMN07631240) | bioreactor metagenome | isolation source: Switchgrass digestor | place: USA: Dartmouth... | reverse complement strand
CCGTGACTGGAGTTCAGACGTGTGCTCTTCCGATCTACGAACTCGGCGCCGATGGTGTCGAAGGCGCAGGTCTCGGAGGCGAGCACCCAACTCCCGTTCAGCCTTCCGAGCTGCAGGGGACGGATGCCGTGTGGGTCGCGGATGCCGATGAGCCGGTCCTCGGCGAGGATGAGCAGGGCGTAGCCCCCGTGCACCTGGTTCACCGCGTCGATGATGGCGTCCTCGAGGTTGGCGGCGCGGGAGCGGACGATCAGGTGGGCCAGCACCTCGGTGTCGGTGGAGGTGCTGAAGATCGCCCCCTCCTCCTCCAGCCGGTGGCGGATGGCCCCGGCGTCCACCAGGTTGCCGTTGTGCGCCAGGGCCAGGCCCCCGCGCCGGGTGTTCACGACCACCGGCTGGGCGTTGCCCAGCCGGGAGGAGCCGGCGGTGGAGTACCGCACGTGGCCGATGCCGATATCGCCCACCAGCCGTGCGATGGTCTCGGGCTTCTCGAACACGTCGCTGACCAGCCCCATGCCCCGGTGCGTGAACAGGTTGCCGCCGTTCGCGGTCACAATGCCCGCGGACTCCTGCCCCCGGTGCTGCAGGGCGATCAGCGCGTGGTACACGACCCGCGCCGCCTCGGGGTGGCCGTAGATGCCGAAGACGCCGCACTCATCCACGGGCCCCTTGTCGGGGCTGGTGGCCCACCCCATCCGGTAGGGATGCAGGGCCAGCGCCAGGGTCGGGTCGCCGGACCGGGTCATGCGCCCATCCACCGGGGAATCGCCTCCTCGTATGCGCGCTGCAGTTCGTCCACGGAGAGGTCGATCAGCTCCTGGCGCCGGTAGATGCTGTCCGACTCGACGCCGGGCGCCAGGGCCGCCAGGCGGAACCGGCCGTCGCCGGTCACGTCGCCCAGCACCTTGAAGGGCACGTCCTCCACCATGAGCAGGGCCTCCAGGCGCCCGACCTGCTCCCGGGTGGCGGTGACCAGGATGCGGGACTGTGACTCGCCGAAGATCTGGCCGTCCACCCGGCCGCGCCCGAGGAACAGGTTGACCTGGCAGCCCCGTGCGCCGGGCGCCGCGGCGATGGCCATCTCGGCCAGGGCCACGGCCACGCCGCCCTCGGCCACGTCGTGGGCCGCGGTCACCAGCCCTTCGTGGATCGCCCGCAGCACCACCTGCTGCAGCTTCTTCTCGAAGGCCAGGTCCAGGACCGGGGCGTCTCCCGCCAGCACGCCGTGGATCACCTTGGCGTACTCGGAACCACCCAGCTCGTCCCGGGTCTCGCCCAGGAGCAGGATCACGTCGCCGGCCTGCTTGAAGCCGGGGGTGGTCAGCCGGTCCAGGTTCTCGTGGACGGCGACCATGCCAATGGTCGGCGTGGGATGGATGGCATCGCCGCTGGTCTCGTTGTAGAAGGAGACGTTGCCGCCGGTCACCGGCGTGCCCAGGGCCTCGCAGGCCTCGGCCATGCCGGTGATCGCCTCATCGAAGGTCCAGAAGATCTCCGGCTTCTCAGGGTTGCCGAAGTTGCAGTTGTTAGTGATGGCCACGGGCAGGGCGCCGGTGACCACGCAGTTGCGGGCCGCCTCGGCCACGGCGATCGCGGTGCCCCGCCGCGGGTTCAGGTAGACGTAGCGGCCGTTGCAGTCGACGGAGACGGCGATGCCCTTCGGGGGCCCCGCCGGGGCGGGCCGCGCCGGTGCGTCGGCCCCGGGCTGCTGCCGGGCGAGTTCGTGCGCCCCGGGCGCCACTGCCGCACCGAGCCGGATGACTCCGGCGTCCCCGCCGGGACCCACGACGGTCGCCCCCTGCACCATGTGGTCGAACTGCTCGTAGATCCAGCGCCGGGAGCCGATGTTGGGCGAGCCCAGCAGCCGGAGCAGCGTCCCGTTCCAGTCCTCGGGCTCGGGCAGGCGGGACCAGTCGAAGGCCCGCAGCTCGGCAAGATAGGCGGGCTCGGCCTTCTCCGGGTGGTAGACGGGGGCACTGGCCAGGGCCCTGGCCGGCACCTCGGCCACCACGGTGCCGCCGTCCAGCACCCGCACCATGCCGTCGTCGGTCACCCGGCCGATCACGGCGCAGCCCACGCCCCACTTCCTGCAGATCGCCTCGACCTCGGCCTCCCGGCCCTTCTGCACGCAGACCAGCATGCGCTCCTGCGACTCGGAGAGCAGGTACTCCCAGGGCTCCATGCCCTCCTCCCTGGCGGGCACCTTGCGCACGTCCAGCTCCACGCCCACGCCGCCCCGGGCCGCCATCTCCGACGACGAGGAGATGAGGCCGGCGGCGCCCATGTCCTGGATGCCCACGACCGCACCGGTCTCGAACAGCTCCAGGCAGGCCTCCATCAGCATCTTCTCGGCGAACGGGTCACCCACGGGCACGGTGGGCAGGTCCGCCCGCTGCTCCTCGCCGCTGAACTCCGCCGAGGCCAGCAGCGACGCGGCGTGGATGCCGTCCCGCCCCGTGGCGGCGCCCACGGCCATGATGAGGTTGCCCGGGCCGGCGGCGACACCCTTATGGATGCGGTCGGGGCGGACCACGCCGACAACCATCGCGTTCACCAGGCAGTTGCCCCGGTAGGACTCGTCGAAGTAGACCTCGCCGCCGATGCAGGGCACCCCCACGGTGTTGCCGTAGTGGGCGATGCCCTCGACCGCGCCCCTGAGCAGCTCCTGCTGCTTCGGGTCGTCCAGCGGGCCGAATCGCAGCGAGTTCAGGCTGGCCACCGGCCGGGCGCCCATGGTGAAGACGTCCCGCAGGATGCCCCCAACGCCCGTGGCCGCCCCGTTGAACGGGTCGACAAACGAGGGGTGGTTGTGGGATTCGATCTTGAAGGCCACGGCCAGGTCGTCGTCGATCCGGACGACGCCGGCGTTCTCCCCCGGGCCCTGCAGCACCCGCTCGCCGCTCGTGGGGAGCCGCCGGAGCGCGGCTTTCGAATGCTTGTAGGCGCAGTGCTCGGACCACATCACGCCGAACATGTGGAGCTCGGTGTGGTTGGGTTCCCGGCCCAGGATCTCCACCACCCGGCGGTACTCCGCCTCCGTAAGGCCCACCAGACTCCAGGGCTGTTGCTTCTCAGACACGAATGACCCTCCCTGTCAGATACTGCACCATCGACGCAAAAAGAAGGCGCCCGTCCGCAGAACCCAGGATCCGTTCGCTCGCCCGCTCAGGGTGCGGCATCACGCCGGCGACGTTGCCGGCCCGGTTCACGATGCCGGCGATGTTCCCGGCGGACCCGTTGGGGTTGGCATCAGGAGTGACGTCCCCCTCCGGCGTGCAGTAGCGCAGCAGGATCTGGCGGTTCTCTTCCAGGGCGCGCAGCGTGTCGGGATCGGCCTGGTAGTTGCCCGCGCCGTGGCTCACGGGGATCCTGAGCACCTGGCCCGGCTCGCAGGCCAGGGTGAACGGCGTGGCCGCGTTCTCCACCCGCACGTGGCTCCAGGCGCACCGGTACCGGCCGTGCGCGTTGGGCCGGAAGGCGCCGGGCAGGAGCCCCGCCTCGGCGAGGATCTGGAAGCCGTTGCAGATGCCCAGCACCAGCCCGCCCCGGTCGGCGAACTCGGCCACCGCCTCCATCACCGGGGCGCGGCAGGCGAGGGCGCCGCTGCGAACCCGGTCGCCGTAGGTGAAGCCCCCGGGGATGACCACGGCGTCGCAGCGGGCAATGTCACGCGACTCGTGCCACACGTACTCGGCCTCCTCCCCGACGACCTCACGCAGGACGTGGAGGGTGTCCATCTCGCAGTTGGTGCCCGGAAAGACCAGGATCCCGAATCGCATCTCCCCTTGCCTCCCCTATGCCAGAACCCGCCTCAGCCGCTCCAGCACGTCCGCGTACCGGCGGGCGGTCTCCTGAATCAGTTCCTCCGGCAGCTGCGGTGCGGGGGGCTGCTTGTTCCACCCTGTCCGCTCCACGTAGTCCCGCACCGGCTGCTTGTCCAGGCTGTCCACCGGCTCCCCCACCCGGTACCGGTCCGCGGGCCAGTAGCGGCTGGAGTCGGGGGTGAACACCTCGTCGATCAGCACGATTCCGTCCCCTGCGAAACCGAACTCGAGCTTCGTGTCAGCGAGCAGGATGCCCGCCTTCTCGGCCACGCCGGCGGCGAAGGCGTAGAGCGCCAGCGCCTTCTCCTTGATGAAGTCGGTCACCTCGTCGCCGAACCGCCGCCGCACTTCGGCCTCGGGCACGTTCTCATCGTGGCCGAGGTCGTTCTTCAGGGCCGGCGTGAAGATCGGCTCCGGCAGGCGGCTGGAGAGCTGAAGCCCGTCCGGCAGCGGAATCCCGCAGACCGTGCCGGCGGCCTGGTACTCCTTCCAGCCCGACCCGGCGAGATACCCCCGCACCACGCACTCCACGTCGATGCGCCGCGCCCGCCGCACCACCATCGAGCGCCCCTCCAGCAGGGGCCGGACCGCCCCGGGCAGGTCCAGGCCGCTGAGGTCGGTGGTGATGAGGTGGTTGGGCACGATGTGCCGGGTTGCGTCAAACCAGAGGGCGCTCATCTGGGTGAGCACGCGCCCCTTGCCGGGGATGCCCTGGGGGAACACGACGTCAAAGGCCGAGAGCCGGTCCGTGGCGACCATCAGGAGCCGGTCGGCGTCGATCTCGAACATCTCCCGCACCTTGCCCCTGTGCAGCCGCCTGAGTCCCAGATCGGGAACCGTCAGCAAGACTTCCATACCTCAATCTCCTCCCAGGAGCGCAGCGACTTCCTGCATGTCCTCGGATCCCAGCCGGCACTCCAGCGGGTTGATCACCTGCATCAGGCACGCACCCTCATCCGTGAGGCCGAAGCGCATCCTGAGCTGCAGCCGCTCCACGCCGCGCAGGCTCAGGTGCGCCCGCAGCGCCCGGGCGGCGTGCGCCGCAGCGTCCTCGATCCGCTGCAGCCGCTCCGGCGCCAGCCTGGCTTCGGCCTCTTCCCGGCCGATCTCCCGCCCGCCCTCCAGGAAGGTCAGGTCGACCCGGCCGGGCGCCGCCTCTGCCTGCACCTCCACTGCCAGGGGGGTCGTCTTCTGCACCAGGAAGGCACGGCCTGAAAGGCGCGCCTCGAAGCATGTGGACAGGGCGTGGCGGGCCAGCAGTTCCTGAATGCGGAAGGCCGCCTCGCCCGCCGTCTCGTCGTCGAACTCCACGATCTGCCGGCCCGGCCGGTCGGCGGCATAGACGGCCATGCCCCCGCCCGACCAGAGCCGCTTTCCCTTCTCCACCGGTTCCGTCATCCTCCGGGCCTCCCGCTAGATCTGCACCTGGGTCATGAGCAGCGCGGCCACAACAAACCCCAGCAGCGCCGCGACCACGGCGCCCACGTGCCGGTTCCGGCCCCGGGGCCACAGGTACACCACCAGCACGGTGACGATCAGGCCACCCAGCGCGCCCACGATGATGCTGCCCGTGGTCATGATTCAATCAACCCCAGTCGCTTCAGGATGGTGTCCACGTGGCGCAGGTGGTGCTGCAGGTCGAAGGCGGCGTCCAGCTCGGCCGGCGTGAGCAGGGCCTGCACGGTGGGATCCTCCTCCAGCAGGCGCCGCAGGTGCGTGCCCTCGGCCCAGGCCCGCATGGCCCGCTCCTGCACGATGGCGTAGGCCTGCTCCCGCGAGAGCCCCTTCTCCACCAGAGCCAGCAGCACCGACCCGGAGGAGGTGAGCCCGAAGGACGCCTGCATCGAGCGCAGCATGTTTTCGGGGTAGACGTGCAGGTTTTCGATGATCCAGGTCATCTTCGCCAGCAGGTAGTCGGCCAGAATGGTCGAGTCGGGCAGGATCACCCGCTCCACGGAGGAGTGGGAGATGTCCCGCTCGTGCCAGAGCGGCACGTTCTCCAGCGCCGCCATGGCGTTGGCGCGAAGGATGCGGCTGAGGCCCGAGATCTGCTCCAGCGTCACGGGGTTCCGCTTGTGCGGCATGGCGCTGGAGCCCTTCTGGCCCTTCGAGAAGGGCTCTTCCACCTCGCGGGTCTCGGTTTTCTGCAAGAGCCTCAGCTCGGTGGCCAGGCTGTCCAGCGAAGAGCCGAGGATGGCGAGCGTGGTGAGCAGGTGGGCGTGCCGGTCGCGCTGCAGCACCTGCGTGGAGATCTCGGCCACCCCGAGCCCCATCTGCTCGCAGACGTACTGCTCCACGAACGGGTCGATGTTGCCGTAGTTGCCCACGGCGCCGGAAAGCTTGCCGACGGCGATGGACCGACGGGCCTGCTCCAGGCGCTCGGCGTCCCGTTTGAACTGGGCATAGAAGACCGCCAGCTTCAGGCCGAAGGAGGTGGGCTCGGCGTGCACCCCGTGGGTGCGCCCCATGATGGGCGTGTCCTTGTAGCGCACCGCCTGGCGGCCCAGCGCGGCGATCAGGCCGTCCAGCCCCTTCTGGACTTCCCGCACGGCCTCGTTCAGCACCGCTGACAGCGCGGTGTCGACCACGTCGGTGGAGGTGAGGCCGTAGTGGATGTACCGGGCGGACGGATGATCGATGCGCTCGGCGCAGGCGGTGCAGAAGGCGATCACGTCGTGCCGGGTCGTCTCCTCGATCTCGGCCACGCGGCGGACGAAGGCCTCGTCCACCGTGAACGCCCGTGCCCGCAAGTCGGCCACGGCCTCCGCCGGGATGACCCCCAGCCTCGCCCAGGCCTCGCAGGCGAGGAGCTCGACCTCCAGCCACTTCTGAAAGCGATTGGTCGCCGACCAGAGCTGTGCCATGCGCGGCCGCGTGTAGCGTTCAATCATGGGCATCATCTCCCTCTTGCGACAGTTCTTCCCGCCCTCAGCGTAGCTTTCCCGCGGCCACGCTGCAAGAGAAGTCAAACGGGGCCCGGGGTCTTGCCCGAGCCCCGCCATGTCTGCTGCGAGGTTATGTCTTCCCTGAAACAACCTACACGATGAAGTGGATGATGAAGAAGACGGCGAGCACCCACATCATCCAGTGGACCTTCGCGGCCTTGCCGGTCAGCAGGGCGATCACGGCGTAGGCGATGAAGCCCATGGCCAGGCCCTCGGCGATGGAGTAGGAGAAGGGCATCATCAGGGCGGTGATGATGGCCGGGATCGCGATGGACATGTTGTCCAGGTCGATCTGGGTGATGGAGGAGGCCATCATGACGCCCACGATGATGAGGGCCGGGGCCGTTGCGGCGGCGGGAATGGCCAGGAAGATGTCGGAGAAGAAGGACGCCAGCAGGAACAGGGCCGCCACCACGACGGCGGTGAGGCCCGTGCGGCCGCCGACCGACACGCCCGCCGCGGACTCGACGTAGGTGGTCGTGTTGGAGGTGCCGAAGAGCGAGCCGATGATCGTGCCGAGGGAGTCCATCATCAGGGCCCTGCTGCCGCCCTTCATGTTGCCCTTCTCATCCATCAGCCCGGCCTTGGAGGCGACGCCGACGAACGTGCCGATGGTGTCGAAGAGGTCGGTGAAGAACATCGCGAAGATCACGGTGACCATCGCAGGGCTGAACAGGCCCTTGAAGCTGAGCTGAAGGAAGGTCGGGGCCAGCGACGGCGGGGCGGAGACCAGCGACGAGGGCAGCTGGGTCACGCCCATGGGGATGCCGATGAGAGTGGTGATGAGGATGCCCAGAAGGATGCCGCCGGTGACCTTCCGGGCCACCAGCACGCTGGTGATGATCAGGCCGATGATCGCCAGCAGGGGCGTAGCCTGGGAGAAGTCGCCCAGTGCGATCGTGGTCGCCGGGCTGGCCACCACGATGCCGGCGTTGATGAGGCCGATCAGCATGATGAAGAAGCCGATGCCGGCGGAGACCGCGTGCCGGAGCGACAGCGGGATCGCCTTGATCATCAGCTCCCGCAGGCCGGTCATGGTGACGATGAGGGCCAGCACGCCCGAGATGAAGACCGCGCCGAGGGCCTGCTGCCACGAGAGGCCGAGGGCGCCGCAGAGCGTGTAGGCGAAGAAGGCGTTCAGGCCCATGCCGGGCGCCAGCGCCACCGGCCAGTTGGCGACGAGGCCCATCACCAGCGTCGAGAGGGCCGCTGCCAGGATGGTGGCCATGAAGATCGCGGACTTCTCCATTCCGGTGCCGTCGGACAGGATGGCAGGGTTGACCGCGATGATGTACGACATGGTGACGAACGTGGTCAGGCCGGCCAGGATCTCCGTCTTCACGTCGGTTCTGTTTTCCGTGAGCTTGAAGATGCGGTCGAGTACCCCTTCAGATGCCTGGTTCGGGCGGATCGCCTCACGAGCAGCCACAGCCAAACGCCTCCCAGATGGAATAATGACGGATGACGCCTTCCAGGGATCCCGAACGATCGAAACACTGGGCGGGCAGGTGCACTCCCCGCCTGGAGTGAAACCTGCCCGCCCGGGTTTTTGGCCCACCGGTGTAGCCGGACCCCGTCCGGCCTGTGCCGCTCGGTCGCAGACCGGCGCCTGCGGGGCGCCGCGGAACCCTAGGCACACTTTCCTCCGCTGCCGGTCGTCGGACCGGCCTCTACTTCCACTCTACGATCCGGGCGGGCCGGTGTCAACCGTAAACCCGAACTTTTTTTGGTTCGAGACGTTAAACGTTCGGGATGTGCGCCGCGGTCCAGTCGGTTCAGTCTGCCCGGTTCGTCGCCCGTCGATTCCAACGACCGGCCATCGCAGCACAAATTGGCATCATCCAATTTGGTCCTTGAGTGGATGTTGACGAATTGGCTGGGTCGGGGCACCATAGCCTCCAGAAACACAGCAGGCAGGAGGGAGCGGAGTTGCGCAAGGCACTGACCATCGCCGGGTCCGACACCAGCGGCGGCGCGGGCATCCAGGCGGACCTGAAGACTTTCCAGGAGCTGGGCGTCTACGGCATGTCAGCCTTAAACGTCATCGTGGCCATGGACCCCAACGGCTGGAGCCACCAGGTCTTTCCGCTGGACCTGGATCTCCTCGAGCGGCAGCTGGTTACGGCCTTCGAGGGCGTCGGCGTCGACGCCGTGAAGACCGGCATGCTGGCCTCGGCCGCCGTGGTGGAGCTGGTCGCGCGCAAGCTCGACCAGTACGGCGCGGAGCGGGTGGTGATCGACCCCGTCATGGTCTGCAAGGGGACCGACGAGGTGCTGATGCCCGACCATGCGGCCGCCATCCGTGAGCTTCTGGTTCCGCGCGCCCTGGTCATCACCCCGAACCTCTTCGAGGCGGCGCAGCTCGCACAGCGGCCGCCCATCCGCACCCTCGACGACATGCGGGATGCGGCGGTGCGCATCGCCGAGGCCGGGGCGAAGAACGTGCTGATCAAGGGCGGCAGCAGGCTGGAGGGCGTGGAGAAGGCCGTCGACCTCTTCTACGACGGCCGGGAGTTCACACTGCTCGAGGCCGAGAAGGTCACGCACGGGTACACCCACGGCGCCGGCTGCACCACCGCGGCCGCGATCACGGCCGAGCTGGCCAAGGGCGCCGCCGTGGCCGACGCCGTCCGCACCGCCAAGCGGTTCGTCAGCGCGGCCATTCGGTACGGTTTCCGGCTCAACCAGTACGTGGGCTCCGTCATGCACGGCGCCCTGCGGTTCCACGGGGACGCGTAAGACTCGGGACCTTGCATGCACAGAGGCCCCACCCTGCTGTTCGGGCAGGGTGGGGCCTTCCTCGTCATCTCATTTCTCTATGACGCCGTCCAGGAAGCCAAAGTCTTGTTCATCGTGCCCGGGATCCGTCCGCCGGTCCACAACCCGGCCTGTGACCACCTCCACCGCGATGGTGGACGGACCTCTGCGCAGCACGTAGATGGGCGCCTGCGGGCAGGGGGCTTCCGCCATGCACGAGACGCTGATCACAAACTGGTCGACGTACACGTCGGGGGGCAACTGCACGTCCTTGCCGGCCACGCGGATCACCTGGCCCGCGGTCTCCGGACCGGTCACACGCCTGATCTCCTGCGAAGCGCCCGGACCCGGCCGCGGCGGCGGGGGAGGACCCACCCCGGCGCCTGTCAATCCGCCGTCGCGGGTGAAGACGGCCGCTAGCAGAACGAGAACCGCAGCACTCCCCAGCACGGCTTTTTGGACGTTCAAGGCAAGCATCCCCCAAGATCAACATGACAAGAATATTATGAACAACCCGCCGGGCAGATCAAGAGGCTGATGCTGCCGGCACCCCCGCCAGCGCCCCGGTCCAGCCCCGCAGTCTCGCCGGAGTCCTGCCCCTGCGGCAGAAGGTCACATCTCCTCCCCTGCAGCAGAAGGCCCCACCCCGCCCGTCCGGGCAGGGTGGGACCATTCGCGCTGTCTGACTACCGTGTGAGCACCAGCTTCATGCCGCCGAGGATCAGCAGCACGCCGACCACCTGGGGCCAGCGGATCGGGATCTGCCCCGCCGTCCCCAGCCCTGCGGCGTCGATCAGGAGGGCTGCGATGAGCTGCACGCCGGTCAGCAGGCTGATGGTGGCGTTCGCGCCGATCTTGCCGGTGCCGACGATCACGGCGCTGACCACCATCGCCCCGCAGAGGCCGCCCACGAAGCTCCACGGCGGCGCGGCGGCCAGGCCCTGGCCCAGGCCGGAAAGCCCCTGCCCCCGCAGGGTGAACAGGGTGAGCACCAGCAGCGCGAGCCCGCCGACGGCAAACGAGACCAGCGACGCCGGAATGGGCCGGATGTGCTGGGCCAGGGTGGCGTTGACCGGCGCCTGCAGCGCCCCGGCCACGCCGCCGAGGACGATGAGCAGCCAAACAAGCCAGGAAGCCATCCCGCCGCCTCCTTTGCGACTCAGGTTCAGGGTACCCCTGTGACCCTTCTTCTGTTCGGCGGCGGCGGGAGAAGTCCTCCGTCATGCCCTCACCCCAGGAAGCCGGCCTCCTTCAGAACGGCCCGGGCGGCCTCCAGGTCCTCGCCGGCCACCAGCACCACGGGGCCGGTGCAGCCCATGCCGGACTTGGCATAGATGCCCCGCCGCCAGAGGCAGGCCACCGCCTCCTCGAGCTCCAGGATGTCCACGCCCGGGATCTCGGCCGTCGCCACCTTCTCCGGCGGCGGCGCCACCTGGGCCGGGGCGCTCCGGCCGCCGTCCGGTTCGCCCGCCGTCAGGGCCCCCCGGGCGGCCTGCGCCGCATCGGGCTGCTCCTCCGCGGCGCGGCCCGCGCGGCGCTCCGCCAGCAGCCGTTCCAGCCCGGCCTCCCGGGCTCGGGCGTACTCGTCCGCGACCGCCTGCAGGAGCCCGCCCCGGGCCATGTCCGCCGCGTAGCGAATCGCCCCGGCGATCACCGGCGCACCGGACGCCCGGCTGATGATGTGCACGATCTGCCGCTGCTCCGGGCCGACCCCCGGGCCGTAGCCGTAGCCGGTCGCCTCGTAGCTGCCGCCGGTGGACTGGGCCGAGAGCAGCTTCATCAGCAGGTTCCCCGTCAGGCTGTCGGTCACCAGCACGTCGGGTTCCCCGGTGAGCACGTCGTTGCCCCGCATCAGGGCGCCGCCGTCCGCCCGGCCCGACGCGGCCCACCGAATCGGGTAGCCGGCCCGGCGCAGCTCCTCCAGGATCCGCTCCGCCTGGCGCGCACCGTCCACGTTCAGGATGCCCACCGAAGGCTCCGCGAGCCCCAGCGTGCGGGCAACGGCGATCCCGCCGATCGCCGAGCGCACCATCGCCCCCACCCGGTCGGCCGCAGCCGTGCCCGTGGTGCAGGCGATCAGCATCTCCCGCCCGCGGGCGGGGGTGACGACCCGGCCCACCGTGGCCACGCCGATGGGGAACGCGTAGTGCAGCGTGACCGCCGCGGCCAGCTCCCCCGAGGCCAGCATCCGCTCCATCGCCCGGTGCTCGTCGGCGAGGCACCCGCCGCCCGCCTCCACCCAGCGCAGGCGGGTCTCCCGGGCCGGCCGGCCGATCAGCACGACCTCGATGTCCGGCCACTGCCGCTGGGCCTGCTCGGCGCCGCGCAGCACCTCCTCCTCGCCCAGTTCGCTGCCGTGCAGGGTGATGCCCACGGCGGGACGGGCCGGCCGCCGGGCGGCGCCGGCCGCTGCCTCACCCTGCTCCCCGGCCTCGGCTGCGGGCCGGCCCGGGTTGCGCTCCAGCAGCACCGACACGCCGTCGAACAGGTTGGTCATGCGGCCGAGGAACAGCGACCCCTTGCCGATGATCATGGCCCGCCGGATTTCGCCGGCCATGATCGCGTCCCGCACCGGCCCGATCACCGGCACCCCGGAGGGGATGTGCCCCTGGGTCGGCGCGAAGCCCGGCATGCCGTGGGCGGCGACGAAGGCGGGCAGGTCCGCCCGGCCGATCTCGCCCCGCTTCACGGCCAGGGCGGCGATCATCTTGTAGTTGGACTGGGGCACGTCGCCGGCCCCCGCGGGCTCAGTGAGCTCGGGGTTCTGCATCTCCACGCCGTACCGGTCGACGTCGGCGAGCTTCAGCCCGGCGCGGGTGAGGGGCTCGGTGACCAGCGCCTCCATCACCGCCTGGGGCGAGGAGCCGGAGCCGATCTTGTGCCGGCCCACCGCATCCAGCCGCACCCGGGGGCTCACGTAGTCGTCGGCCGACAGGTGAACGGCGAAGGCGCCGATGACGTCCTCCAGCACGGGCAGCCCCTTCGCCACGTGGTCGCGGGAGTTGAGCCCGAGCTTGGCCGGGGTGCCGCCCGCGAGCACCACCACGTGCCGGAAGACACCGGACTTGATCAGGGCCGCCGCCTCGATGAGCGCGTGGGTGGGGCCGGCGCAGAAGGAACGGGTGTCGGAGCCGGTGGCGTTCACGCACCCGGCCATCTCGCCGATGGCCTTCGCGAAGTTGCCGCCGCCCCGCTGGTTCATGTCGCCGCACGCCTCTTCGGAGCACTCGATGATGTACTCGACCTCTTCCGGCTTTTCGCCGGTCTTGGCGAAGAGGTGCTTCAGCCCCAGCACCGCGGACGCCTTGGTGACCAGGTTCTCCAGCATGACGTGGCTGGAGAGGGTCTCGTCGTGCTCGTGGGCCCGGCGGACGACGCCCACCAGCCGGTCCCCGAGATACAGCGGGGCCGCGTGCTCCGCCAGGAGCTTCTGCAGCTCGGCCTCGTCCACGCCCGGCCCCAGCCTGGCGGCGTCGGCGGCCCACAGCGGGTGGGCGGAAAGCCGCTCCGCCATCGCGGCGGCGAACCCCGCCTCCAGCCGGACCAGGTCGAACGCGTCGACCAGCCTGAGGAGGGCCAGAAACTCGTCCTCCGGCATGATCTCGCCGTAGCGGGCCTCCCGCTCCGCTCCTTCCAGCGGGTGCTCGTACCAGGGGCGCGGAATCCGGGCCAGGTCGTCGGGCCGGATGCGGCCCAGGTAGGCCTGGTTGGGCGGGTAGGCCAGTGCGGCGTCGTAGCTGCGCAGGTGCTGCGCCAGCCTGGCGAGGTAGGGGCTCTCGGGGTTCAGCCGCCGCTCCATCGCCGGCGTGGTGCCGTAGTGAACCAGCAGGTTCGGGGCGTGGATGAGGCAGTAGGCCGCCCCCCGGATGACAGGCTCCGTCATGCGCATCACACTCCTTCGTAACGTGCCGGGCGACACTGCCCCACGGCACGGAAGGGGCGCCGTGCGCCACGACGCCCCTCCGAATCTCATTCGAACACCGTCTGGCCGTCGACCGGGGTGGTGAGCGCCCTCAGCGCCTTCATCACCAGCCGGCGGCGCAGCGCCCGCTCCTCGTCCGGCGGCAGGGCCGGGTTGCCCAGCGGGTGGGGGATGGCCACCGCCGGCACAATGCGGTTGGCGCCCACGGTCAGCGAGATGGGCACCACGGTGCAGACGTGGACCACGGGGATGCCGGCCCGCTCGATTTCCTTCACCATCGTTGCTCCGCAACGAGTGCAGGTCCCTCAGGTGGAGGTGAGGATGACGGCATCCACCTCGTACTTCTTCAGGTCCTCGGCGATTGCGCGGGCGTAGGCCCTGGCGTTGGCCACCGAGGTGCCGTTGCCCACGGTCGCGTACCAGTAGTCGTGCAGCTTGCCGATGACGCCTTCCCGCTCCAGCTCCCGCATCACGTCCACGGGCAGCACCCGGTCCGCGTCGGCGTTGGCATAGGTCGGGTCGTAGCCGCCGTGGGCGGTCTGGTGCGTCTCGGCGGTCAGGTCGTCAACGTCCCCCAGGTAGTACTTGCCGTACTTGGAGGCCGAGGAGGATTCGATGTGATCGGGGTTGCCCTTCGGCACGATGCCGCCGGAGGTGACCAGGGCGATCTTGGCCTTGCTCAGGTCCTTCACCGGCGGGTTCGGGGGCACCCGGTCGAAGGAGGGCATGGGATACTCGGTGGTGAACGGCTCGCCCTTCAGCTTCCGCACCAGCATCTCCACGGCCCGGGCGGAGCCCCGCTCCGCCGCGAAGGTGTTCACCCGCAGGCCCCGCTCCAGGTAGGTGCCCGGCTCGGGCTCCAGCCCCGCCGCCAGCCGCTTCACGATCGCGGCCATGGCCGGGATCGCCGTGCGCATGGCGGCCGCGGAGTTGCCGGTCTCCACCACCCAGGCGTAGCGGCGGTAGACCTCCACGCCGGGGTTTTCCGGGTACATGCCCGTGACGACGGGGATTCCCAGCTGCTCAGTGACCACCTGCGCCACTGCGCCGCAGGCCATGCCGTAGCGGCCGGCGTTGAAGGCCGGGCCGGCGACCACCAGGTCGGGCTCGTGCTGCCGGATCAGCCCCAGCACGGTCGCCTTGGCCTCCTCCAGGTTCTCGTTGAACCAGGAGTCGCCGCAGATCACGGTGGCCACGATCTCCGCGGTGCCGCCCAGCGCCGCCTTCAGGGCCATGCCGGGACCCACGGGGCCGGGGCGCACCTCCGGCCTGTGGCCGGCGTGCTCCTCGCCGCCTATTCCGCCGAAGAACTGGTTCAGATAATGCACAATCCGCACGTGTGACCCCCCTTACCAGGCGGCGTACTGTTCGCGGATCGATCGGACCTCCTGGACGATCGCGTCCACGTCGAGCACCATCTCCATCAGGGAGACCTGCTCCTCGTAGACGGCGGGATCGACCTGCTCCTTGATCTCGGGCTCGAAGATGTGGTACGCCTTGAGTCCTAACTGGACTCCGGCCAGTGGACCGGCCCAGGCGGGGTCGCCGTTGCTGACCGTCTCCGCCGCCAGCCCCGAGGCCTCAGCCTCGGCGCCGCCCAGGATGACCACGAGGTCCTCCTTCGGATACTTCTCGGCCAGCTCCTTGACCCGGCGCTGGTTCTCCATGTCCATGGCCCCTGCGCTCGTTCAGACGAAGCACTCGGTGGAGGCGAAGACCACCTCGGCGCCCGCGCTGCGGATGCAGGCCTCCAGCGCCGGACCCGGAATGCCGTCCCGGTCGCCGAGGATGATCGCCTTCTTGCCCTTCAGTTCCATGCTCTCACTTCCTTTGCAGACAGTCGTCGCATCGCCGCCGGCCCCGTCGCGGGCCCCGGCGGCGGGAAACCCCGGGTCGCTAGATCGTCCGCGCCGACAGCCGGGAGAAGCCCAGCTCGTTGGTCGCGCCCGTGATCACCTGGATCTCGGCCTCGATGGAGCCGTCGGGCCGGAGCGACCCTTCCCAGCCGCCGGCGATCACGTTCACCTGCTCCGGATAGCCGATCACCTTCTCCATGGGCGGCAGCACGACCACGGCGTTGGCGTTGCCGGCGGTCACCACCGCATCCGCGTGCGGGGTGGCGTCGGCCAGCGACTGCGAGGCGCCGTCGCGGCCCGCGTACTCGTCGGTGATCAGCACCGTCCTGATGCCCTTCTCCTCCAGCTTGCGGCAGTTCATCATCAGGTCCGTGTCCGGGTTGCCGAACCCCTCCTCGGTGACGATGGCGCCGTCCGCCCCCAGCATCTGCACGAGCTTGGCGGCGTAGCTGGACGAGCGCTCCTTGTCGGCCAGGGTCACGTTCTCGTTGGTGATGACCACGCCGATGAAGTTCAGGTCCTTGCCGTGCCGGGCGTAGAGGTCCTCAATCACCGGCGAGTTCTGGTGGTGGTAGGTCGTATTCTTGTCGCAGGCGGAGACGCAGTTGCCGCTGACAATCGCCCCGTCGAAGACCTCGGTCGGGGAGATCAGCGTCGGCAGGATGCGCTTGGCATCCACACCGTAGACGTAGGTGTCGTGCAGCAGGCCCTGGGACTGAAGCATGTAGACGTAGACCACCTTCGGCAGGTCCGGGTACCGGGCGATGGACTCT
>ENA-UPSB01002631-UPSB01002631.1-bioreactor-metagenome-genome-assembly--contig:-NODE-2631-length-16159-cov-6.578117_pt1 | contig 16159 bp, 11 predicted proteins | sample MGYA00238182_ERZ773286 | MGnify/ENA primary metagenome ERZ773286 (study PRJEB29026, sample SAMN07631240) | bioreactor metagenome | isolation source: Switchgrass digestor | place: USA: Dartmouth... | reverse complement strand
TTACCAAATTAGGGATAGTTGCATAAACATTTACAATTTACTGCACGACACTAATGAGATACTTTAAAAAATCATTATGGAAAATTGACAAATGATTAAAAAAATTTGCTGATTGCAAAATACCGTCCGACAAATGGGAGCAAGCCTGATCCTCTTGAAAATTCGGCAAAAAGGTGGGGGGACTCCTCAAAGGACATGTTATTGTATTTCTTCTTTAAATGCTGTTATAATTGCATTTAGAAAACCGGTCTTGGAGGGATGAAAACAAAAATGAGTCTGAATCAGCCGCCCCTTGTGGGAAGAAATATATTAAACCTGAGAAAGCAGAAAGGCTACAGTCTGGACGAACTGGCAAAGCGCTCGGGGGTTTCCAAATCCATGCTCTCTCAAATTGAGCAGGACAAGGCGAACCCGACGATAGTAACCGTATGGAAAATAGCCCATGCCCTTGACTTGCCGATGCAGGAACTTCTGGAGTCCGCATCCGGCAGCATCATTGAAGTCATCCGTGCTGATGACGCCCCTATCATATATTCAGAAGACAAGCTCTGCAAAATCCGGATAAATTCGCCACTACACATGACCGATAATCTTGAACTGTATCAGATGATTTTCAAGCCAGGAGGCAAGAATGTCTCCATGCCCCATTACCCAAAAGCCGAAGAATTTCTTACGGTGATCGAAGGAAAGTTCAAGGTCACCTCGGGCGATTACTCGGCAATTCTTCATAAGGGTGATACCGGCAGATACCGTGCTGATGTCGAACATGCGATTGAGAATATCTCCGGAGCCGAAGCAGAAGCATACCTGGTGGTGTGGTTCCCCAAGTAAGTTATATCGGTCTGGGTTCAGTAAATCGCAAGGGATGGTTTTTGCAGCTAAAACGCTATAGCTGCCTGTATGACCAAATGCTCATTTACAATTGCATAATTAGAAAACCCCTTTCATTCGTATTTTGTCTAACGAAAGGGGTTCACTTCACAGAAAAACAGATTGCTTTGTTCTATTTGAATTTCACAACTGACCGATAGTTATAGTATGCCCAGTTCCTTTGCTGCTTCAGTGAAAGCACCAATTGCGTAATCCAGGTCCTCTCTGGAATGGGCGGCGGAAATCTGAACCCTTATTCTTGCCTTTCCTTTGGGAACCACCGGATAGAAGAAGCCAACCGCATAGACTCCTTTTTCCATCAGTTTTTTAGCCATTTCCTGGGCCAACACCGCATCCCCCAGCATGACGGGCACAATCGGATGCACGCCTTCTGTAATATTAAAGCCCGCCTCGGACATTCTTCTTCTGAAATACATGGTGTTCTCCATGAGTTTATCCCTGAGTTCAGAGGATTCGGACAGAAGTTCCAGGACTTTCAGGGATGCATATACTATGGCAGGAGCCAGCGTGTTTGAAAACAGGTAAGGTCTGGAGCGTTGCCGCAGCAGGTCTATGATTTCCTTTTTACCGCTGGTATAGCCACCGCTGGCACCTCCGAGGGCTTTTCCCAGGGTACCGGTTATTATATCAACCCTGTCGGAAACCCCGCAGTATTCGGGAGTACCCCGGCCATTTTTCCCCAGGAATCCTACAGCATGGCTGTCATCTACCATCACCATGGCATCGTATTTGTCCGCCAGGTCGCAGATATCCTGCAAATTGGCAATAATCCCGTCCATCGAGAACACACCGTCGGTGGCAATCAGCCTGAAACGGGCATTTTGTGCTTCCTTAAGCTTTTCTTCGAGGCTCGCCATATCATTGTTTCTATATCTGTACCGGGCAGCCTTGCAAAGCCTGATACCGTCAATTATGCTGGCATGGTTGAGCTCATCGCTGATGATTGCATCCTGTTCCGACAACAGGGTCTCAAAAAGCCCTCCGTTGGCATCAAAACAGGAACTGTACAATATCGTGTCTTCCGTGCCCAGAAATTCCGACAGTTTTTTCTCAAGCTTTTTATGGATGTCCTGCGTTCCGCAGATAAAGCGGACTGAAGACATCCCAAACCCCCATTCGTCATAGCTCTTTTTCGCAGCTGCTACAATATCGGGATGGTTTGAGAATCCCAGGTAGTTGTTGGCGCACATGTTGAGAATTCCGTTTTTGCCCGGCACATCAATTCTCATTCCCTGTGGTCCGAGAATCGGACGTTCATCTTTCCACAGTCCGCTCTTTTTTATTTCTTCCAGCTCGGACCTGTAAAACTCCATAGCCTTTTTTGACATTCAAAACCCCTCCGTTTCATTTTATGATGACATCAGTTTTATACCCATTCCAGTATTACCTTGCCGGAGTTACCTGAAGCCATTATATCAAAAGCTTCCTGGTAATCGGTATACTTGAATTTGTGGGTGATCACCGGGGTAATATCAAGACCCGACTGAAGCATGACCGTCATCTTGTACCAGGTTTCATACATTTCACGCCCGTATATGCCCTTGATGGTCAGCCCGTTAAAGACCACCTTGTCCCAGTCTATAACCGTACCGGGTTCCTGCAGTCCGAGCATCGCGATCTTGCCCCCGTGGCACATAACATCCACCATGCTGTTTAAGGCACTGCTGCTTCCTGACATTTCAAGGCCGACGTCAAAACCTTCCTTCATGCCCAGTTCTTTCATCGTGTCTTCTATGGAATCGGTTTTGACATTCAATGCCCTGGTTACCCCGACCTTTTTGGCCAGTTCCAGGCGGTAGGGGTTTACATCGGTGATGACCACATACCTCGCCCCGGCGTGTTTTGCCACTGCGGCAGCCATGATGCCTATAGGTCCCGCCCCCGTTATGAGCACATCTTCGCCCAGAACATTGAAAGCAAGAGCGGTATGCACGGCATTGCCGAAAGGATCAAAGCAGCTGAAAAGTTCCATTGGTATTGACGGGTCACAATGCCATACATTGGTTACCGGTATGGCGATGTATTCGGCAAAAGCTCCGGGCCGATTCACCCCGATACCCCGGGTTTCCTTGCAGAGATGCCTTCTTCCCGCCAGGCAGTTCCTGCATCGCCCGCAGACTATGTGACCTTCTCCTGACACTATGTCGCCTATTTTGAAATCATGCACGTTGCTTCCCATGTCCACAATGGTCCCCACAAATTCATGGCCGATGGTCATCGGCGTCGGAATCGTCTTTTGCGCCCATTCATTCCATTTGTAAATGTGTATGTCCGTACCGCAAATGGACGTCATATGTACTTTTATCAGGACATCATTTATGCCTATCTCCGGCATCGGAACGTCATCGAGCCATATCCCCGGCTCCCGGTATTTTTTGACTAATGCTTTCATAATATGCCTCCCTGTTCATGTTCTTTTACTAATATTCAATATATCGAACATTTTGTATATTATATTATAATCTCAGGAGATATATGTCAATCAGTTTTTAATATTTTTCAAGTTAACAGAGGCGCTAATGCGGTTTTGCTGCAGCCAAGCAGGCTTGAGAACTGTATTGGGGGAATAGCGGCATTATATGGAAAGATGCTTCAGCAAAAAAGAGCACTGAAAAAAAAAACGGGTTTTATGGAGGTATGGAGAAAGTGCATATGAAAAGGAGCAAAAGGATTAATACCCCTGGATGTCAGGGGTATTAATCCTTTTGCTCCGCCCCTATGGCCTATTCCTTTTTAAACCTGTCCAGCACTCCGGCTCCTTCCAGAGCAAATATGCCCAGCCTGTGAAGTGCCCGGGTGCATACGGTATAGAAAAGATGATCCTCGGCCATGGTGTATTCGTCCTTGGATAATACTGCCGCTATGACAGCATCAAATTCAAGGCCTTTGGTCAGATAAGACGGCATCACAGCAATCCCCCGGGGTATTTCCTCATCTCCGTCCTTTATGAGGTGTGCCGGCAAATCCGCTCCAAGATATTCGAATATCTGACGGCAACCTTCCAATGTGCGTGAAACAACAGCAATGGAACGGTAGTTTTCTCCCTTTACACCTCTTATGTATTCCGTCATCAAACTGCACAGTTCTTTAACTGTCCCGGCAGTCACTATCTCCGGTGCTTTTCCATGCCTGCCGAAAGGTTTGATTCCGGAAGGGACTATCCGGGAGGCAAATTCCATGATCTCCAGAGTTGAACGATAGCTTTTGTCAAGCTCAATATACTCAAAGCTTTCCGGATCAATCAGCTCTCCGGCGGATTTCAGGCTCCCGATGCCGGTCGCAGTGTTTATATTCTGGTTTATATCCCCCAGGAGTGTAATATTGCAGTGGAAATATAGCAGGGAAAACAGTTTATATGCAACTGCGGAATAATCCTGAGCTTCATCTATTATTACATGTCTGATTCTCCTGTCGGGTTCGATCATTCCGAGCAAAGCCATCATGTAAAGGATTGGTGCCTGATCCTCATAAAAAAGTACTCCTTGGTCCAAAGCACTTATTGTAACCTTGCGTATATCATCAGAAAGAACTTCACCACAGGAATCCCAGACTGCTGAATATTCAAACAACATCCGGTATAACCTGGAAATATTGACAGACAGCATGTTTTTCGTATTTTGCATAACCTTTTCCAGTTCCCGGGTCACCCTTATGCGGCTCAGTGCTTTTATTTCCGTGTTGTCAAGATATTCTTCACCGTCAATGAATTCCTTCATCACTTCCTGCCGGCGCCGCCTCTCATATTCCCTAATGCGTGTCGTCACCACTATTTCCATTCGGGAAAGCCTCTTTGCCAAAGGCATGTAGCGGTAACTGACATGGAAAAGCTCCTCAAGTTCTTCCTTGCTGGCAAAAACCACATTTCCAATTCTTATATCCTCAAACTGCATTATTTTGCTCTCAAAATCCTGGACAAATCTCTCAAGCACAGCGACAAATCGTTTTGATGACTTGAAGCACATGCTCTCCCACCGGCTTCCCAATCCCACTGTACCTTTGCCTGTAAGAAGCCATTCCGTCATTTCCGCATACGACTCATACTTTCTATACAATCCACCGAGTATTTTCCGGGCAAGTCCGGCCAATGTAACAGATTGCAGGTTTTCTTCGCCCAATTCCGGCAAAACCGCTGAAATGTAATCCGAAAAAGCCCCGTTCGGCGTAAGGAGGCAAATGTTGTCTGCTTTCAGGTTGTTTCGGTAGCGATAAAGCAAGTATGCGGCTCTGTGAAGCGCTATGGAGGTTTTGCCGCTGCCTGCCGGTCCCTGTACTGCTACTACCCGTTTGCCCTCATATCGAATCGCCCGGTTCTGCTCCCTCTGAATAGTGGTAACTATAGTTTTCATCCTGTTGCCGGCGCTTTCCGCAAGAATATCCTGCAGAATGTTATCCCTCACAGCAATATTGCTGTCAAACATCAGCAAAAGCTTGCCCTTTTCAATCCGGTACTGCCGCTTGAGGGTCAATTCGCCCTCGATGCGTCCCGAAGGGCTCTCATATGAAGCCCGCCCCAGCTCATAATCATAAAACATGCTGCTTACCGGTGCCCGCCAATCATAGATCAGAATCTCTCCCGTGCTTGCAAGACGCAGCCCATAAATGCCAATATACAAGCTTTCAGCATCCCCCTCATCTTCCCTGAAATGGATCCGGCCAAAGTAGGGTGAATCAAGCTGCCTTTCGAGTCGTTTGATCTTCCTCTGGTTTTCTGATGTGTAGGCATAATTTTGTTTTAAAAAATCTATATTCTGCATGAAAGTTGGAGTTGAATCCATCGTGTCAAACCCGGAAAGGGCTCCCACATCCTCCCACATTTCCCTATTGATTTTACGCTGCCGTCTTCTGAACGCATCACCGTTTCTCAACCTCTCGGTTAGCTCTCCCTCAATTATTCCTTTTATATATTCAAGCCTTTTGACCTCAACTTCCCAATCACGGTGCATAAAAAAACTCCTTTTTATTCCACCTCTATATTATTAGTCTTGATTATATAATTACCAGCAGCTTTTAACAATACCTTTTGTACCTGTTCATTTGCATAGGGAAATCATGCTGCGAAAGATGCAAAAGGGGTTGCCTCAAAACCTGTTTCGAGACTGCCCCTTTCTTCAAGTTTGTATATATTTCGGTGCAGTTATTGATGCTACCTTGCTTTGCTTTCTATTTCGTCGGTTATCTTATTTATGAAGTCATCTATGGACATGGAGCCCAGCTGTCCTTCCTTGCGTGATCTTACAGCCACCGTCCTGCTTTCCATTTCCTTGTCTCCGATGACGATCATATATGGTACTTTTTCCATCTGAGCCTCTCTTATCTTGTAGCCGATTTTCTCATTTCTGAGGTCTGCTTCCACTCGGATCCCCTTTTCACTCAAAATCTGCTGAAGCTCCAGCACATAGGGATGGTGCTTTTCTACCAATGCGAGGATTTTGACCTGCACCGGTGACAGCCATACCGGGAAGGCACCTGCAAAATGCTCTGTAAGGATGGCTATGAACCTTTCTATGCTTCCGAAGACAACCCTGTGTATCATAACGGGCCTATGCTTTTCCCCATCAGGACCGATATAGCTCAGATCAAATCTTTCAGGCATCTGGAAATCAAGCTGTATTGTCCCGCACTGCCATGTGCGTCCCAGGGAGTCTTCAAGGTGGAAGTCTATCTTGGGACCATAGAAAGCTCCGTCCCCCTCATTTATTTTATAATTCATGCCTTTTGCTTCCAGAGCGTTTTTCAACGCATCGGTTGCCAATTCCCACTCTTCATCGGAACCCATGGAGTTTTCCGGCCTCGTGGAAAGCTCCACGTGATATTTGAAACCAAATACTCCGTAAAAATAATCTATTAGGTCAATTACACCTAAAACCTCATCCTTTATCTGATCAGGAGTCATGAAAATATGAGCGTCATCCTGGGTGAAACACCTTACCCTCATCAGCCCGTGCAGCGTACCGGACATTTCATGCCTGTGCACCAGACCCAGTTCGGCCATTCTCTGGGGCAAATCCCTGTACGAGTGGAGTCTTCTTTTGTACACCAGCATTCCTCCCGGGCAGTTCATAGGCTTTATGGCATAATTCCCCTCATCTATTTTGGTGAAATACATGTTTTCCTTGTAATGATCCCAGTGTCCGGAACGGTGCCACAAATCCTCATTCAGTATTATAGGAGTCCTTATTTCCTGGTAGCCCCTCTTTTGATGCTCTTTCCGCCAGAAATCCTCCAACTGGTTTCTGAGCACCATTCCCTTGGGCATGAAGAAAGGAAATCCCGGGCCTTCCTCCAATATATCGAACAAATCCAGCTCTTTGCCCAGCTTCCTGTGATCCCTCTTTTTTGCTTCCTCCAAACGGAACAGGTACTCGTCCAGCTCGCTTTTCTTTGAAAAAGCAGTGCCGTATATTCTCTGGAGCATTTTATTCTTTTCGTTTCCTCTCCAGTACGCTCCGGCCACCGACAAAAGCTTGAAAGCCTTTACCTTGCCCGTTGATGGCAGATGCGGACCGGCGCAGAGGTCAACAAACTCTCCCTGCCTGTAAAAGGATATCTCCTCATCTTCAGGAAGGTCCTTTATAAGTTCCACCTTGTAGGATTCGCCTTTCTCCTCCATGAACCTTATTGCCTCTTCCCTGGGGAGGGTAAACCTTTCCAGCGGATAATCCTCTTTTATTATATTGGCCATCTCTTTTTCGATAGCGTCAAGCTCTTCTATGGAAAAAGGCTTGTCGGTATCGAAATCATAATAAAAACCATTGTCTATTGCCGGACCTATTGCCAGCTTTACATCCGGATAAAGCCTTTTTACGGCCTGTGCCATTATATGGGATGTGGTATGCCTGTAAGCGAGCTTTCCGCCATCATCATCCCATGTAAGCAGATTCAAACTGCAGTCCTTTTCCAGCTTGTAACTCAAATCCTTTACCTCGCCGTCCACTTCACCGGCCAGGGCCACCCTTGCCAGCCCGGCGCTTATGCTCTCAGCAACTTCCCTAATTGATATGCCCTCATCATATTCCTTGATGCTGCCGTCCTTAAGCGTAACTTTGATCATGCTTTCTTCTCCTTTCTTTTTACATAAAACAATATATAGCACTAAACAGAACATTAAAAAAAACTCTCATCCCTCTAAGGGACGAGAGTTTATCCCGTGGTTCCACCCTAATTGCTTCTCATTGCGATTATAACGGAATCACCGATTCGGCTCAGAGGTGGTCTTCAACCGGTTTTCTTTAAAGGCACTTGCAGCCTGCGATGCCTTCTCTCTTGAAAGAAATATCCGGCCTACTCTTCTCATCATAGCCGATTATAATGATGCCAACCAGCCAAATGGTCATGGTCTGCACTGTCATGAGCAATTTCCATATAAGCAATCAAATGTTTACACAATATTATATCCCTGCGTCACAAAGCTGTCAAGTTTCAATTTCAGGCGCTTAACCCATGTAAATTTTTACTTTGCATGCCCCTTAAACATCATCTCATCCTTAATCGTCCATAAACCATGTCAATGACAAAAGCCATTAACCCCATATGGTTCTGTACGCATCAAACATCATAATCAGCTAAACGCTTTATTCCGATATGCGGCCGGGATCCGGATCGAGCAGGGCAACCATCTCCAGAAGCATAACGCCGCTGAGTTGCGCACATAGCTGTACAACAGGTTCCACTTTTCCTTTCCATGCCCTGCTGATAAGCCCCCGTTCATTTCTTCCGGAATCCCACATGACAGTGGCATTATGAACCAGCATCCGTCTGATGCTGTGTAAATCAGGACGCATTTTTACCAGTTCATACAAGTATCGGACAAATATGCCTTTGAAAAGTCCGCAATCATCCTTTCCTTCGTCGGGAAGCATGCCGCTTTCCGGATCCACAAAGCGTTTCAGCGCAAACTCTGCCGTACGTATGGCGTCATTGATATACATCATATCGCCGGTTATCCTATAAAGCTCAATTGCCGCTCCGATAAAAACACCCTGGCAATAGGTATATTCCCAGTCGTAATCGATTTTCCCGTCTCCCAGCCGGTTTATTCCGTCCCAAACAAATCCGGTATTTGGATCCACCAGATTGTCCTTATTCCAGTGATAGATTCTGCGTGCCCATTCATAGTCATCCGGCCGATTGAATCTCTGGTACAACCTGGATGCAAGTATTGAAGCAGGCGCATTCGCAGGCGTATTCTTATAGTCCGGCTGATCTTTTTTCCATGCCATACCACCGCCCATGCTGTCGTTCCATGCCGTCTTAATGCTTTCCCATAAGGTCAGGACCTGCTCCTTATAGAATTCTTCCTTTGTAGCGTCATATACCCTAAGCAGGGCAAGGGCCATCCACTCCATATCATCATAGTAGTTGTGCAACAAAGTATTTCCATTCAGCCTCCTTACGCCTTCAATAACAGTATCAATCATATCAATATACTGAAAGTCCCTGGTTCTTTCATAACCATCCATCAAAACATCGATCACATGGGCGTGCCACCAGTATATTAAATCGTCCCTGCAAACGCTGTTACCGGGAAAGGCCTGATTCATGATGCCCTGTTCCTCGTTCCAGAAGTTATACTTCAGTTCTTCCTGCGCAGTTTGTGCTCTGACAGCCCAGTCAATTCTCATATCTATTCCTCCTTGTCTCTGAGCAAAGCAGTTCTGGCATACATTTCCACCATGCAGCTCACATGAAGCAATGATTTGCTTTCGCTTTTCAAAACACCGCTCCAGTCGCTTTCCAAAAGGCCGTTCTCATCCCTTGCATTCATCCACGCGTAATCAATATTGTCTATAATGGAATCGATATAGCGTGGATTTCCGTCAACCTTGTAAAGCTCTATATAGCCTCTGTAAAGAATGGTGTTAAACCATGGGTTTTTATCAGGATAAAAATAAATGCCCCGGCTTCTTTTCTCCGTAAAATGCTCAAGGCTCGTCTCGGCCACCTTCTGAGCTTCCAGAAGATATTTGTCCTCCCTGGTTATATTGTACAATAAAACTGAAGCGTGAATCATCGTGCCGCTGTTATATGTATAGGTGGTCTTATCAATATTTCCCTTCAGGTCAATATTATCCCAGTAAACTCCGGACGGAGACTGCAGATTGTGTTTTGTCCAGTTGTATATTTTCAGCCCCCACTCAAAATACTCTTCCTTCCCAGTATCTTCATACAGCATCAGAGCCAGTATTGCGGCAGGCCCGTTTGAGCATGTGTTCTTCGTTTCCCTCTTCTGCTCACACCAGTAGATACCTCCGCCCAACTCATCAGTCCATCCGCTTTTCACAAATTCAAAAATCATTTCAGCCTTTTCCAGATACTTCTTATCCCTAAAAATTCTGTAGGCTTCAACAAAATCCAGTCCCAACCACATGTTGTCATCATAATATCTGTCCGAACCCCCAAATTCGCCCGGATAAGCTTCATATGCCGCAGGCTCCCGTATATCGTCGTAATAATGTTCCAATCCTGAAAGAATTTTATTATATGATTCCATGTACTTATCTTCATTTCCAGGCAGACTGATTATGGCATTGGCGGCAGAAAACATGCTTGAAAACGGCCATAAGTATGAGACTGCATTATCTTCCGGCCTGGGAGGATAATTTTCGAGGAACAGATTATATCCTTCAATGGAATACAGTTCCAGGACCTTTTCATATAGTGATTCAGCCTTTTCCCGATACGAAATTTGAGTATTTTCCATCACAGTTTCATCTTCCTTTCTGCTGAGATTATCAATACTTGTTCCTTTGTTTGTACAACCGTATAAAATCAAGGCATAAAGCAAAAACATCAAAACCGTTATCGTTCTTTTCATTTTTCATTTCACCGACATTACTCAAACTTTTATTCCTGAAAATGCAATACCTTTGACAAAGTATTTTTGTGCGAAAACAAACAATACCAGCATCGGTATTATGGCTATCAGGGAGCCTGCCATCATAGCCCCGTATTCCGTGTTCCTGTTGTATGAAAAGGCCTGAAGCCCCATCTGTATTGTGGCTTTCTGAGGATCGTTCAACACTATCATGGGCCACAGAAAGTTGTTCCAGCCGGCCTGAAAGGTAAATATGGCTAACGCAGCCAATGCCGGTTTGGTCAAAGGCATGTATATGCTCCAAAATATTCTGAATTCACCGGCCCCCTCTATTCTGGAAGCCTCAGCCAGTTCAGTAGGCAGTGTCAGATAGAACTGGCGCATAAAGAAGACCGCGTATGCTCCTGCAGCGCCTGGCAGGATAATTGCCCAGTAGCTGTTCAGCAAGCCTATGCCCCCTCTGCCCAGTATGTCATGTCCACCTTCAAGGGGAAAATTCTTCAAAACAAGAAACTGAGGTATCATGGTTACAATACCGGGAACCATAAAAGATGAAAGCAATACCCTGAAAATGAAGTTTTTGCCCTTGAATCTCAGCTTTGCAAAGGCATAACCACCCAAGGAGCCAAAGAACAGATTCGAAATAACACCCATTGTGGCCAGATAAAAGGAATTGGCAAAATATCTCGTATAGGGGACGGTCGTAAACGCATCAATATAATGCTGGAGAGTTATTCTGTTCGGTATCCATATGATGGGTATGGCAAAAATATCCTCATTGTATTTAAAGGATGTTATCAATGACCAGTAAAAAGGAAGTATCATTATAATTGCCACAGGAATTAAAAAAACATAGTATAAGGCATTTCCCAGATGTTTTTTGCTGACACTTGCTTTGCTCACCCGTTATCCCTCCTGTTCAGAACTGTTTAGTCTAAAGTTCAGGAATGAAAAAGCCAGAATTATGACAAACAATACAAATGCCATGGCGGAGGCATAACCCATGTTCAACTGGTTAAATCCCTCGTTATATATCAGATAGACAGGTGTAGTTGTCGAATATCCCGGTCCTCCCTGGGTCATGGCAAATGCCTGATCAAACAGCTGAAACGAACCGATCATTGACATGATGAATATGAAGAAAGTAGTAGGTCTTAATCCCGGCAATGTTATATAAAAAAATAACTGCCATTTATTGGCCCCATCAAGCTTGGCAGATTCATACAGGATATTTGGTATTCCCTGCAGTCCGGCTAAATATATCACCATATTTCCACCTATTCCCTGCCACAAAGTCACCATCACAATGGATATCATGGCGGTACTGGTATTTGCCAGCCACGCAGGTCCGACAATGCCGACATAGCTTAAAATCTGATTCAGAAGTCCATATTCCGGGTTTAATATCCACATCCACACTGTAGAAGCAGCTATTGATGAAGTCAGCCCCGGAATATAGTAAACTGTCCTGAACAGGTTGGTACCCGGCAATTTTCGGTTCAATGCAAGGGCGATGACCAGCGAGCATATAATCATCAAAGGAACATACATGGCCACATAGAACAATATGTTTTTTAGCGAAGTCAGAAATATTTCATCCCCCAAAAGCTTTTTGTAATTCCTCAGTCCCACCCATTCAGCAGTTGACAGGACATCATAGTTGGTAAAACTCAGGTAAAATGCATTTATAATGGGTATTCCCGTAAAAATTATGAACAGAACAACGCTTGGGGCTATAAACAAATATCCCATTATGGCCTGATAATATCCCAGCTTGTGGCTTTTTCCGGCTTTTGTCCGTTTATCAGCATGTGCTGTGGCATATGTCAAAAGCATCCTTCAACCCCCTCAATAGCAGATTTTCCATTGAACGAACTCCATAGTGCAACAACAACCAATGACTGAAAGTACAATCAACAATGAAATTACCCCTTTTCGTGTTAAGTTGATTTAAAATCAGCATCTCATCCCGAAGCCTAAATTGGACAAGACAGTCAATTCAGGTTCCGGGATGAGATTTTCACAGACTGTTATACGCTTTGTTTTGTTTGTCCGTATAGCTACCCGACATTATTCGGCTGATTGCTCTGCAAGTATTTTATCACCCATCTCCTGTGCTTTCTTAAGCGCTTCTTCCGCTGTCAGCTTTCCTTCCACGAATAGTTGAAGCTGAGGTATCAGGGCTTTTGTTTCCATATTTGAGTACTGTTCAACCGGGGGTCTTATCTTGGCAAATTCAAAGGTTTCAACAAAAGGCTTATATAATGAATCTTCAGCAGAGAAAAACTCATCCTGTGCCGCAACTTTTGATCCCGGAATGTTCAGGCTTACTTTACCAAACATGGTGGCATTTTCAGGCTCTGCCAGCCACCATTTCATCAGTTCCCATGCCTCTTCCTTATGCTTTGATGCCGAGGGTATGACAAGACCAAATCCTCCGATCATTCCTCCCCTGTCTCCATTCGGTCCTGCCGGCGGAGGAACGATTCCAAACTCCAGGTCTTTCCCGTATTCCTTATACGTACTGAGCATCCACGGCCCGGTATAAGTCATGGCAACTTTTCCTGTGGCGAAAGCATCCACATCGTTACCCAGTCCGCTTTCGAAGCCAACCTTGTATACCTTGTCTTCATTCAGCAAACGGTCCCAGAAATTTAATACCATTAACCCTTCCGGACTGTTAAAGGCTGTCTTTTTTCCGTCTTCAGTAAGCATATCCCCGCCTGCCTGCCTTATCCACATGCTGAAAAGACCTACATCGCTCAGTGAAAAGCCTGCCCTTACCAACTTGTCTCCGTCCCACTCGGTCAGTGCTATGGCAGCTTCACGCAATTGATCCCATGTAGTCGGAGGATTCAGTCCCTTTTCTTCAAACAGCTTCTTGTTGTAGAAGAGGGCGCGACAATCCACGGTTAAAGGCAGACCATATGTTTTCCCGTCATAGGACAGCTCCCGCAAAGCTTCCTGATAGAAGTCATCCCTGTTTACGTTATCTCTCTGCATGAACTCATCAATGGGCTCCAGTACGCCTTTTGGTGCATAGAGGCAGGTTCTCCAGCGATCCCACAACATGATGTCAGGCGACTGTCCTGAAGCGGATGCTGTCAAAAACTTGGTGATTATATCCTGGGTAACAACATATTTGGCTACAATTTTATCCTGCGACTTATTGAACTCATCCAGCATGGTCTGAAACTGTTTTTCCCCTTCTCCGGTCCAGTCTCCCCAGTAAATGATCTCTACCGGCTCACTTTTTTCCGCCTCAGTAGCCTTTTTATCTTGTGTTCCCCCTGTAGTGCCCTGTTCCTGTGCTTTTCCCGAATCATCCCCAGTATCTGCGCTATTGGATCCACAGGCTGCCAAAGACACAGCCAGGCACAAAACAAGGACCAAAGACAGTGTTTTTACTGTTTTTGCTTTCATTTTTAATCTCTCCTTTTTACATTTATATTTCTAAATCTATTTGAAAAATAGATTTAAGTATCCAATAGAACGGAATACCATATACTGTCTTGTCGCCTGTAATATGTTCTGTCGTGAAATCTCCGAAGACACTGTACGCAATGATTGCTAATCAGCCGGAAAGCAGGTTTGCTATTTAAAAAGCCATTTGAAGAACGTCAGCCTAAGCTCGGATTTGCATGGCAGTTTACAAGGTATTTGATTTATCATTCCAATTATGGGCTTCGGAATCCCTCTCATTGATACCAGCCTCACAAAACCGTTATACCTATGTTGCTATGTGAATATTTTATGATATTTATGTGAATATTATATAATATTTATGTATTTTGGATTTATATTGTATTATTTAATATGTTATTTATTACATTTATATTATATGTAGTTTCCCATGAGTTGTCAATAGTGAAAATATATTTTAAATATGTTTTGAAGATATTAAATAAAAAAACAGCATAATATATATCGTAATCAGCGATACATACTATGCTGACGTATTTTTTCCCTTACTTCACTGGCTTCCCGGTGGTTTGTCCTATAACCAGTTCTGCTTCCAGGAAAACTTTTTTATTGGAATCCCCGTTTTCAATTTGGTTTTGAATAAGCTGCACAGCGATTGCTCCCATCTCCCTTTCCTTCTGGCGGACATGGGTAAACAGATAGTCTCCTGTGTAGCTTCGTGGCTCATCAAAGCACATTATAGATATGTCATCCGGAACCCTTTTGCCCAGGTTCATAACCGCTTTCCTGCACAGCAGGGCGATATTGTACTCCGTGGCAAACAAGCACGTGATTTGAGGGTTGCTCTCTATATGCTTCATAATTTTTTCTATATCTTTCCTTATGTTCTCTTCGGTATTCATGCCGGGTATTGTGCTTGTAATATCCATTAAGTGCAGACTGCTTTCCACAGGAACTCCGTTTTCCGCATGGCTTTTGATGAAACCCTCCATGCGTTCCTCTATTGTTGAGGTATCAATTGATGGGGGTGAGATGAAGCTAATATACCTGTGCCCCAGTTTTATCAGATAATCCACGGCCATCTTTGATGATGAGATGTTATCCGTACATACACAAGGTGAAGGTATGCCTTTTAGATATCTGTCAACAAAAACCACAGGAAATCCGTCCAGCACCAGTCTCAATATCTTTGGATTATAGTTTTCTCCATGCACAGGCATTATAATGATCCCCTTGACTCCGAGGTTCACCAAACCATCCACCACTTTTTCCTCTATGTCCTGGAAACCGAAAGTTCGCCTGTGGACTATATACAAATCATGTTTTGTTGCTTCCTCTTCCAGCCCCTTAAACAGTTCAGTGGCATATCCGTCCGAATAGTCAGGCAGAACAAAGCCTATTAAGGAATCGGATTTTATGAGTCTCTCGCTAGTTTTTTCGCTGTTGTCCCTAAAATCTTTTGTGATATACGAGCCTTTGCCTCTTATCCTTTTTACAATTCCTTCCTCTGACAGCATTTCAAGCGCTTTCTTGGTGGTTATCCTGCTTACGTTGAATTTTTCCGTCAGTTCCTTTTCTGTAGGCAGACGGTCTCCTTTATTATAGTTGCCTGATTTTATTTCATTGATGATATGATTATATACTATCTCATACAGATGACCATTTGTGCCACTCAATAAGCTCACCTCATAAAATAACTTAAATATCACATATATTATATCATTTATGTTATTTATGTCAATATTATAGATTTTTATCTTTTCTTTGACATCTTATGTCCTCCAGAGTAAACTGAAATATCGTTGTTTGAAAATTGCAACCTGTCATGAATCTTCCTCTCGGAAAGCGAAGATCGATTTTTGCTTATCCACTCCGTCTTTTACCTGAATAAGCCGGCGTTCCGCTTCAGCCGCATTCTCTCCGTATTTCCGGGCAATACTAGACATATGAAGACTTATGTTATAATGGAAAATAATTCCATTAGATCGGAAGAGCACACGTCTGAACTCCAGTCACGGCTACATCTCGTAT
>ENA-UPSB01002630-UPSB01002630.1-bioreactor-metagenome-genome-assembly--contig:-NODE-2630-length-16175-cov-4.412283_pt1 | contig 16175 bp, 12 predicted proteins | sample MGYA00238182_ERZ773286 | MGnify/ENA primary metagenome ERZ773286 (study PRJEB29026, sample SAMN07631240) | bioreactor metagenome | isolation source: Switchgrass digestor | place: USA: Dartmouth... | reverse complement strand
AAGGTGATATGTTAATGTCCGATTTGGTAATAGTTGAGTCACCCACAAAGGCGGATACAATAAAAAAATATCTCGGAAGAGGTTATAATGTCATAGCTTCAATGGGACATGTCCGAGACCTGCCAAAAAGCCGCATGGGTGTAGACTTAGACAATGGTTTCACGCCAGAATACATCTCAATAAGGGGCAAAGCCGCCCTTATAAAAATGCTTAAAAAGGAAGCAAAACAAAGCAAAAGAATTTATCTCGCAACAGACCCCGACCGCGAAGGAGAAGCAATAAGCTGGCACCTGTCAAAGATACTCGGTATCGATGAAGACGCGCCGGTTCGGGTTACATTCAATGAGATCACAAAAACCGCTGTCAAAGAGGGAATAAAACACCCGCGCAGCATTGACCTCAACCTTGTAAACGCACAGCAGGCCAGAAGAATCCTTGACCGCATTGTTGGTTACAGCTTAAGCCCATTCCTGTGGAAAAAGGTAAAACGCGGGCTTTCTGCCGGCCGAGTCCAGTCTGTCGCGGTGCGTATGATAGTCGACAGGGAAGAAGAGATAAGGGCTTTCCAGCCGCAGGAATACTGGACCATAGAGGCCAAAGACCTAACTACAAAGAATTCAAAAAAAACCTTTGACGCAAAATTTTTCGGAGACAAAAACGGGAAAATTGAGATAAAGACAAAAGAACAGGCTGACGCCATACTTGAAAAGGTAAAAGAAGCGGAGTTTGCGGTTGTGTCTGTTAAGAAGAGTGAACGCAAACGCTCGCCCGCCCCTCCTTTTACCACCTCAACCCTTCAGCAGGAAGCGTCCAAACGCCTTAATTTTCAGTCAAAGAAAACTATGCAGATCGCGCAGGAGCTGTATGAAGGTGTTAAAATAAAGGACTACGGTGCAATAGGCCTTATCACCTATATGAGAACCGACTCGCTGCGTATTGCTGATGAGGCGCGGGAAAACGCGGCAAAGTTCATTGAGCAGCATTACGGCAAGGAATACCTGCCGGAAAAACCGCGCGTTTATAAGACGAAAAAGGGCTCTCAGGACGCACATGAGGCTATCCGCCCGACTGTGCAGGAACTGACTCCAGAGAAGGTCAAAGACAGCCTCACAAAAGACCAGTATAAACTCTATAAGCTCATTTGGGAGCGCTTTACGGCGAGTCAGATGGCAAACGAGGTTTTTGACACAGTGTCCGCCGATATCGACGCGGACGGCTATGTATTCAAAGCGGCCGGCAGCACCATTAAGTTCAAGGGCTTTGCCGCCGTTTATGAAGAAGCTGATACGGAAGCCACAGGCAAACCGTTGCCCGCATTGCAAGAGGGCGATATACTCAATAAAGGCGAAATTGAGGCGAGCCAGCATTTCACCCAGCCGCCTGCACGTTATACCGAGGCGTCGCTTATAAAGACGCTTGAGGAAAACGGCATAGGCAGGCCGAGCACATATGCCCCGACCATCACGACTATACTTGCCAGGGGATATGTCACAAGAGAGAACCGCCAGCTTGTGCCGACTCCACTCGGCGAGGTTACGACAAAGCTGATGAAAGAGAATTTTGCGGACATCGTCAGCGTTGAGTTTACGGCAAAGATGGAGGAAGACCTTGACAAGATAGAAGAGGGAGGACAAAACTGGGTTGATACGCTGAGCAATTTCTACAACGGTTTTAAGAATACGCTTAAGACCGCCGAAGAAGTGCTCGGTGACGTACATGTAAAGGTGCCGGACGAGGAATCAGACGTAATCTGTGAGAACTGCGGGCGCCGTATGGTAATTAAGATGGGCAAATACGGCAAATTCCTTGCATGTCCCGGATATCCTGAATGTAAAAATACAAAGCCTTTAGTCCAGGAAACAGGGGCATTATGCCCTGCCTGCGGCGGAAAAGTCCTGCAAAAGAAATCGAAGAACGGCAAGACTTATTACGGCTGTGAAAACAACCCGAAATGTCCGTTTATGACATGGGATGTGCCGCAGCAGCAGAAATGTCCTAAATGCGGGTCAAACCTGTTCAAAAAACGCGGCGGGGTACTGCATTGTCTTAAAGAAGGCTGCGGATATGAACAGGAAAGGGGAACAGATAAGTGAGTGAAGCTGCAATAACGGTTGTGGGAGCTGGCCTTGCCGGCTGTGAGGCCGCATGGCAGGCGGCAAACCGCGGCGTTAAGGTTACGCTTTATGAGATGAAGCCGAAAAAGTTCTCACCCGCTCATCACAGCCCCAACTTTGCGGAACTTGTCTGTTCAAATTCACTCAGGGCCGATAGGCTTGAAAACGCTGTAGGCCTTTTGAAGGAGGAAATGAGACGCCTCAACTCTGTCATTATGCGAGCGGCGGACGAGACCCGCGTTCCGGCGGGCGGCGCTCTGGCAGTTGACAGAGAGAAATTCTCACAGCGGGTAACATCCCTTGTGCGCTCACATCCGCTTATCACAGTCAAAGAAGAGGAAGTAACCGAGATACCAGACGGCTATTGTGTAATCGCAAGCGGCCCGCTGACATCTGATGCATTGTCGGACAGTATCGCAAAACTGACCGGACAATCCTATCTTCACTTTTTCGATGCGGCAGCGCCTATCGTGGAATTCGACAGTATAAACATGGAAAAAGCGTATTTTGCCGCGAGATATGGGCGCGGCGGAGACGATTATATAAACTGCCCGATGAATGAAGAGGAGTATGAGGCATTCTATCAGGCGCTTATTACCGCCGAAACTGCACCCCTCAAGGAATTTGACGAGAAGGAACTGAAGGTTTTTGAGGGCTGCATGCCGGTTGAGGTTATGGCAAAGCGCGGGCACGATACTCTACTTTTCGGGCCGCTTAAGCCTGTCGGGCTTCCCGACCCGAGGACGGGAAAAGTCCCATATGCAGTGGTGCAGCTAAGGCGCGACAATGCGGCGGGAAGCCTGTTCAATATAGTTGGATTTCAAACCCACTTAAAGTTTGGCGAGCAAAAGCGGGTGTTTTCAATGATACCCGGCTTGGAGAACGCCGTATTCGCACGTTACGGCGTCATGCACCGCAACACATATCTTGATTCTCCGGCATTGCTCGACCGCTTTTACAGGCTTAAGAGCCAAAACAGGATTTTTTTTGCAGGCCAGATAACAGGCGTTGAGGGTTATGTTGAGTCAGCGTCATCTGGGCTTGCCGCCGGCATATCGTGCGCGCGGGCGGCATTGGGAATGGAGCCGGCCGATTTTGGGCGCAGCACGGCGATAGGGTCGCTCGGGTATTATATAAGCTCAGCCGAACCCGGGCGGTTCCAGCCGATGAATATAAATTTCGGGATTATGCCGCCGCTCGAGGAGAAAATTCGCGATAAGCGCGAAAAATACAGGCGGATATCCGAAAGGGCACTTAAAGAAATAGACGCTATTGCTGCAAATCTATAAAATATGGAAGGCGTAAATATGAAGATATTAGTGGATGGTTTTGGAGGGGACAATTCTCCTGATGAAGTCATTAAAGGCTGCAGGTTGGCGGCGGATGAATACGGCGTTAATATAGCTCTGGTCGGCAATAAGCAAAAGCTCGAGGAAGCGGCCGGAAAACTCGGCGTGTCGCTTTCAGGGATAACAATAATCCATGCCGATGGGTTTATAACTATGGAAGATTCCCCGAGGGACGTATTAAAAAAGAAAGCTGACAGTTCAATGGCGGTCGGCCTAAAGGCCCTCGCGGACGGGCAGGGCGATGCTTTTGTCTCGGCAGGAAACACCGGAGCGCTCGTTATGGGCACCAACTTCATCGTGAGGAGCATAGAGGGCGTTAAACGGATGGCCCTCGCGCCTATTCTCCCGTCAGAAAAGGGCTGTTTCATGCTGCTTGACGGCGGTGCCAACCTCGAATGCCGTCCCGATATGCTCTTGCAGTTCGGGCTGATGGGTTCGATTTATATGAACAAGATTTTGCATCTGGATGCGCCGCGGGTCGGATTGGTCAATGTAGGCACAGAGCCGACAAAAGGCACACAGTTGCAGCACGATACTTATGAGCTTCTTCAGAAGGCTGACTGCAATTTTATCGGCAACATTGAGTGCAGGGACCTGCCCTTGGGTGTCTGCGACGTGGCGGTTGCCGACGGCTTTACCGGCAATGTTATATTAAAGCTGACCGAAGGAGTAGGCCTTACCTTTGTCAATAACCTTAAAGCGCTGCTGACCCGAAACCTCTTGTCAAAACTCGCTGCGTTAGCAGTAAAGCCGGGGCTTTTGGAGTTTAAGAAAAAGATAGATTATACTGAATACGGCGGCGCGCCGCTTATGGGTGCTTCGAGGCCTGTTATAAAGGCCCACGGAAGTTCAAACGCTAAGGCGTTTAAAAACGCAGTGCGTCAGGCTATCGCTTTCGTATCCGAAGGCGTTGTTGATACAATAAAGGACAGCATGCAGGCATATGTCGGATAATTTTTCGTGAACATCAGTATCACTTAGGCATATCATGTAAGGGCCACAAAAAAGACTGCATAAGTTTGCCTTTAATTTTGCAACATAATATTAGTAATAATTGACATATATTCTTATTGACAATTAGAGGCATATCGGCTGAACCGCAGGGCAAAATAGCCGCGATGGCAGTCTTTTGGAAACACTTGATTTCAAATTAGTTTTCTAAAAGTGGTAGGAGAGTGGGGTGCCTTTTGTGATAACAGAACGTGTCAAAGCCGTTATTGCCAACCAATTTGACGTTGAAGAGGAAGAAATCACTTCAGAAATGACGTTCAGTGAACTGGGGGCCGACCCGCTTGACATAGCGGAACTTGTGGACGCCCTCGCTGATGAGTTTGACTGCGACATCCCGGTATCCTGTGCCGACAGTATTGAGACGGTGGGTGACGCGATTAAATGTGTGAAAAAGTATTTACGTCAGGTATAAATTAAAATGTATAATAATTGTTTTTGTCCGAGTTAATGGCTGTTTTACTCTGGAGGCTGAAAGCATAGAACCGTGTAATAATCAGCCGGTTCTATGCGCTCCTTAAAAATTTTCCGGCAGTTCTGGGCGATATTATTAAAAATGGTATGTTCGGAACTGCCGGTTGATAATACATTAAAAAGTAACGGAGAAATTTTGATGGATATCTCAGAATTTGAAAAAACAATTGGGTATAGTTTTAAGAACAAACAGCTTTTGATTACAGCCCTTACCCATTCCTCTTATGCGAACGAGGCAAAGGGGAAACATTATGAGAACAACGAGAGGCTTGAGTTTTTAGGCGACGCGGTGCTCGGCATCATTACGGCAGAATACCTTTTCATGCATAACTCCGATATTCCGGAAGGTGAACTGACAAGGCTCCGCGCCATGATGGTGTGTGAAAAATCGCTGTATAAGTTTGCTCTCCAGATAAACCTCGGCAAGTACTTAAGGCTTGGGCACGGCGAAGAAAATACGGGAGGGCGGCAGCGCCCCTCAATTCTCGCAGACGCGTTTGAAGCGGTTACTGCCGCCATCTATATTGACGGAGGGCTTGAGGCTGCAAAACGCCATATCACGCATTTTGCTGACCAGTTCTTTTCCTCACATATGAGCCCGAGGCTCAAGGATTATAAGACTACTCTGCAAGAGATTGTTCAGAAAAATCATGGCGAGCAGCTTAAATATGTACTTATTGAAGAAAGAGGCCCAGACCACAACAAGGAGTTTGTCGTAGAGGTTCACCTCAACAGCAATGTAATCGGCACCGGACGCGGAGGTAGCAAAAAGGAAGCCGAGCAGATGGCCGCCAAGGAAGCTCTGGCTTTGATGGGACAATGAAGAAAGCAAATGTAGCGATTTTTGTGCCGAACCTCGGCTGCCCGCATAAATGTTCGTTCTGTGACCAGACGAAAATAGCGGGGCAGGAATCGGCTCCGACGCCGGATGAAGTGAAAAGGACGGCGGAGACTGCATTGTCACGGCTTGGCCCAAAGGCAAAGGATTCAGAAATTGCCTTTTTTGGCGGCAGCTTTACGGCAGTCGAACATAACTACATGGTGTCCCTGCTTGAGGCGGCGCAGCCGTATATAGGAGAGAACGGCTTCAAGGGAATACGCATATCCACGCGGCCTGATGCCATTGACGCGAATATGCTTATTACCCTGAGGCGATACGGCGTGACGGCGATAGAACTCGGCGCCCAGAGTATGGACGACAGGGTGCTGGAGCTCAATTACCGCGGTCACAAAAAGCGGGATGTTGAACAGGCCTCAAAGCTCATTTCAGCTTATGGCTTTGAACTTGGGCTCCAGATGATGACGGGCCTTTACGGCTCAACGCGCGAAACCGACCTTAAAACTGCCCGAGAAATAGCGGATTTAAACCCCAAAACTGTACGCATTTATCCGACAATAGTTCTAAAAAATACACTTTTAGCGCGTTATCTCGACGAGGGTAAATATAACCCGCCCTCGCTGACGGACACTGTTGCGCTCTGCGCAGAACTGCTCTTATTTTTCCATGAGAGAAATATTTCAGTAATACGGCTGGGGCTGCATGCCGGGCCGGGCATCGAGAAAAATTACAAGGCAGGCCCGTGGCACCCGGCTTTCCGTGAGCTGTGCGAGAGCGTTATATATAAAGAAAAGGCGGAGGCAGCGCTGAAAAGACTCGGCGTCAAAGAAGGCGGCAGTGCTGTCCTTTATGTATCTCCGTCCGCCGTATCAAAGCTTGTCGGACAACACCGCCAGAATCTGACAAGCCTTGAAAACGCTTTTAAGGTGAGGTTAACTGTACGCGAACGCGATTTGCCTGAGTTTGTGGTAAATGCGGAAAAGTTTTCTAAGTAAATCTTTGCGGGGGTAGAAGAGTTTTGTACTTAAAATCTCTCGAAATACAAGGCTTTAAGTCATTTCCGGATAAAACGCTGCTCAAATTTGAAAAAGGGATAACAGCAGTAGTAGGACCGAACGGCAGCGGAAAAAGCAATATAAGTGACGCAATTCGCTGGGTTCTCGGGGAAGTTTCATCAAAAGCGCTGCGCGGAACCAAAATGGAGGATGTTATATTCGGCGGCACAGTGGACAGGCGTCCGCTGGGGTTTGCCGAGGTTTCTTTAACATTGGACAACACCGAGCGCAGACTGCCCTATGACAGTGACGAGGTCAAGATAACCCGCCGCTGCTACCGTTCCGGAGAGAGCGAATATTTAATCTGCGGAAAATCCGTGAGGCTAAAGGATATCCACGAGCTTCTCATGGATACGGGTCTTGGCCGCGACGGCTATTCAATAATCGGGCAGGGGCGTATCGACGAGATAGTCAGCGCGAAAAGCGAGGACAGGCGCCAAATCTTTGAGGAAGCGGCAGGCATATCAAAATACCGCAGCCGCAAAGAGGAATCGGAACGCCGCCTTGCCGAAACGGAGGAAAACCTCGTCCGTCTGCGGGATATTCTTGCGGAACTTGAGTCCCGCGTTGGACCACTAAAGGAACAAGCGGAAAAGGCAAAGAAGTACATAGAACTCGCGGGAGAAAAGAAAAATCTCGAAATCGGGTTGTGGCTCAATAACCTTGACAAGCAGCGCAGCGTTTTGCGCGAGCATGAAAACAGGCTGGAATATGCCCGCGCCCAGTACGACGCGGTTAATGAAAAGCTCGAGGCCGCCCAGGCGAAGATGGAAGCGGTATGGCTTGAATCGCAGAAAAAGGCTGCCCAGATTGAGCAGTTGCGCAGGGAAGCGCGCGAGCTTTATGAAACCGCCATACAAAAGCAGTCGCAGACCGGCATACTCCAAAACGACATAAACCACAACACCGAGAATATTGAGCGCTTAAACGATGAGATAAAAAAGGCTGAGAGTTCCGGCGACGAAAGCGAAACCGAGATGGCGAGAATCAATGCGGAAATCGAGAAAAAGCTCGCCGAAGCCGAGGATATAGAAAAGCGCCTCACCGAATGTGAAAACGGTGTGACGGATATTTCAAAGCAGAGCGAGGGACTTTCTGGAGAACTCGAGAGAGCTGCGGCCGAACTGTCGGCGCTTACAATAAAGCTGTCCGACATCCGCGTCGAGAAAAACGGCGCAGTTGCTTCCATAGCACATTTGAAGGAGCGCTCCGAAGCGATAGACGGCGAAATAGCCGCGAGAGAGCAGAGGCTTTCAGAGGCTAAGTCAGGTTTAAAGGACGCTGAAGCAAGGCTTTCAGAGCGTGAAGCTGATATAGAAACGCTGTCGAATGAGCAGCGGGGTTATGAATTAAAGCTCAACTCGAAAAAGGACAAGCTGTCAAGGATAGACGAGAGCATCCGCTCTTTTACGCTGCAGTATGAAGGGAAAAAGCAGCGCGCCGCAATGCTCGAGGATATGGAACGCAGCCTTGAGGGCTTTTCCCAGAGCGTAAAGACCGTTATGCGTGAAAAAGCATACGGAAGGCTCAGCGGCATACATGCCCCTGTTTCAAAGATAATAGACGTGCCTGCGGAATATGCACTGGCTATTGAAACTGCCCTCGGGTTTTCCGCACAGCACATTGTTGTAGATACAGAAGAAAACGCAAAAGCGGCAATAGGCATGTTAAAGCGGACAAACGGCGGCCGCGCGACATTCTTGCCGATAAGCTCAGTTCACGGCAATATCCTGTCGGAGCGCGGGCTTGACTCCGAAAGCGGCTTCATCGGCATAGCAAGTGAGCTTATCAGCTTTGACAATAAGTATCAGGGCATAATCAGGAGCCTTTTGGGCCGGACAGCACTCGCGAAAGACCTTGACTGTGCCGTCCGGATAGCGCGAAAGTACAACTATCGTTTCAGGATTGTTACGCTTGACGGCCAGCTTGTCAATGCAGGCGGTTCCATGACGGGCGGTTCAACAAGTAAGAATATAGGCCTGCTGTCCCGTTCGGCGGACATAGCCAAACTCCGCAAAGAGGCCGAAGCGATAAAGCAGAGAATAGACGCGCTGACGGAGGAACGGAAAACGCACGCTCAGCAGTATTCTGCGTTAGAGGCCTCCGTTTTGGGGATAAAAGGCGAGCTTGCGACGGCGCAGGAGGATAAAATCCGCATAGAGGCTGAAAAACGCCGCTTTGAGGAGCAAATAGCCCAAATAAACGACGAGATAGCCGCCTTAAAGAGAGAAAAAGAGGAATCCGCGCACAGAATAGCGGAGTATGAGAAAAAGGCCGCTGAAAACGACGAGGCAATAAAAGCTATCACCTTAAAAATAGAGGAAGAACAGCGCAAAACTGAGGACTTAGGTATAAGCAGAACCAAGCTCATGCGTATGCGTGAGGAGCGGACTGAAAAGCTTGCTGCCCTGCGCCTTGAGAAAGTCACATGCGAAAAGGATATCGAGGCTTTAAGGCAGGAACTCAACAATATCATTCTCCGCCGTCAGAGCAGTGAGGACAGGATAAAGGAACTTAAGCTGCAGATTGCGGAGCTTAACGCGAAGAGTGAACAGGCGAGGGCAGATATTCAAAGGCTTAAAGATGAGGAAGAAGAGCTGCGCCGCCTGAGCGAAGAAAAGACTAAGGCTGCTGCAGAGCTTGCCGAAGAACGCGAAAAAATGGAGCGCGACACCGCCGATATGCGGGCTAATGAACGCGATCTTTCCGATGAAAAGGAAAAAATCAGCGAGGAGCTTGCAAGGCTCGAAGAGCGCAAGTCCACTGCACAGGCCGAATATGATTCGATTATTGCGCGCCTGCTTGACGAGTATGACATGACACGCTCACAGGCTGAGAAAACAGTGCCGAAGATTGAGAACCCTGCACAAGCGCAGCGAAGGCTCAATGAGGTAAAGAACAGCATAAAGGCCCTCGGTACAGTCAACGTCGGGGCAATTGAGGAATACAAGGAAGTAAACGAGCGGTACACGTTCATGAAGACTCAAACCGACGACGTCGAAAAATCGAAGCGTGAACTCGAAAAGCTCATTGCCGCGCTGACTGACAAGATGAGGGATATATTCAAGGAGCAGTTAGAAATCATAAACAAGAACTTCTCCGAGACATTCGTCGAACTGTTCGGCGGCGGGTCGGCTCATCTTGAACTGACCGAGCCGGAGGACGTGTTGAACTCAGGTATTGATATTATCGTTCAGCCGCCGGGCAAGATTATAAAGAACCTTTCAATGCTCTCCGGCGGAGAGCGGGCGTTTGTCGCAATCGCGCTTTACTTTGCGATTTTGAAGGTTCGGCCGTCGCCGTTCTGCGTGCTTGACGAGATTGAGGCGGCGCTGGACGACGCGAACGTCTCAAGGTTCTCTGCATATCTGCGCCGCATGTGCGATAATACCCAGTTTATCGTTATAACCCACCGCCGCGGCACTATGGACGAAGCGGACGTGCTTTACGGCGTTACAATGCAGGACGAGGGCGTTTCAAAGCTGCTCACGTTGGACGTCGACGAGCTGGTCGAGAAGCTCGGCCTTAAAAATTAAATATAAGACGTTAAGGTTTTGCAGGTTCAGGTTTCGGCGGAATCTGGACCTGCCTATTTTATGCCGTTGACGCATCACGTAGTTGTATAAATAAAAGAAATTAAGTAAAATATTGTAATAATTAAAGAATAAATTCAAAAATAATTATTGCCATAAGCGCTAAAATCGCCATGAAACTGTTGCCATATGTCAATACTGATAGTACAATATATATTACTCCTATTTTTTATTTAGCTAATTTTTGAAATTACTTTATGCCATTGCGGCAGGATGGAGTAACGATGGGCTTTTTTGAAAAAATAAAAAACGGGCTTGCAAAAACGCGTGAAAGTGTTATGAAACAGGTTAACGGCGTTTTCAAGTCCTTCACAAAAATTGATGAGGAACTTTTTGAAGACCTGGAAGAAATTTTGGTAAGCTCCGATGTGGGCATCGAGACGTCGGAGTATATCATCTCGGAGCTGCGCGCTAAGGTTAAAAAGGAAGGCGTAAGTGATCCGGCCGATGTCAAAAAGCTGCTTCAGGAGATAATGGCGCAGATGTTGTCTGGCGGCGAGGAACTTGACCTTTCGACAAAGCCGTCGGTAATTCTCGTAATCGGAGTAAACGGCGTCGGCAAGACTACGACGATAGGCAAAATGGCGGCGAATCTAAAGTCTCAAGGCAAGCGCGTAATCTTGGCGGCGGCGGATACATTCCGCGCGGCGGCCATCGACCAGCTCGAGATATGGGCCCAGCGGGCCGGAGTTGAGATTGTAAAGCAGAAAGAGGGTGCGGACCCGGCGGCGGTTATATTTGATGCCATCAATGCCGGCAAGGCAAGAGGCGCCGACGTAGTAATATGCGACACCGCAGGGAGACTGCACAACAAGAAAAATCTCATGGATGAGCTGGCCAAGATATCTAAGGTTATCGAAAGGGAACTGCCGGGCGCGGCGCGCGAAAATCTTCTGGTTCTCGACGCTACGACGGGGCAGAACGCCGTCAATCAGGCGAAGGTTTTCAAAGAGGTGGCGGGGCTTACCGGTATTGTGCTGACCAAGCTTGACGGTACAGCCCGCGGCGGCGTAGTTTTCGCGATAAAGCATGAACTGGGTGTACCTGTAAAATATGTGGGTGTCGGTGAAGGAATTGACGACCTGCAGCCGTTCAATGCCAGCGACTTTGTCGACGCCTTGTTTTCAGAAAAATAGAAAAGAGGGACAGCCGTGAAATTTCTAATTGCGACGAACAATGAGGATAAGCTGAAGGAAATCAGGCATATACTCGCGCAGTTCGTTATCGAGGGTATTTCGCTTAAGGAAGCCGGGGTCACATCAAAGCCGGAAGAGACAGGCGCTACCTTTGAGGATAACGCGAGAATCAAAGCGTTAAGCGGCATGGAAGCAACCGGTTTGCCGACAGTTGCCGACGATTCCGGACTTATGGTTGAGGCGCTTCACGGCGCGCCCGGCGTCTATTCGGCCCGTTATGCTGGCGAAAACGCCACTGACAGCGACCGCATAAATAAGTTGCTTTATGAGATGCGCGATGTCCCGGCCGGAGCAAGAGATGCCAAGTTCGTCTGCGCTATTTGCTGTGCCTTCCCAGATGGAAACATAATTAATGCACACGGCGAATGTGAAGGTTCAATTGCTTTTGCACCTCAGGGCAAAGGCGGGTTCGGCTATGACCCAATTTTCATCGAAAAAACCACAGGGAAAAGCTTTGCGCTGCTTGCCGGCGAAGAGAAAGACAGGCTCAGCCACCGCGGCAAGGCACTTGCGCAGTTCGCGAAACTGCTGCATAAGCGTTTCGGTGCGTAGCAGGACCTTTATTAATAAATGTTATTTGTAAATAAGTAGGAGGAATATATTTGCTGACTTCAAAACAACGCGCTAAACTCAAATCCATCGCGAGCACGGCTGACACTATAGGGCAGATTGGCAAATTAGGGCTTAATGACACAACCTACGAACAGGTATCTCAGGCGCTTGCAGCCCGGGAGCTTGTAAAATATAGAGTGCTTGAGACCTGCCCGTTGTCTCCCCGCGAGGCGGCAGAGCTTCTCGCGGAAAAAACGGGCGCCCAGGTGGTTCAGGTCATAGGCTCGCGCATTGTGCTCTACCGCCCGAATCCGGAAAAACCGGTGATCCAACTGTGACAGAGCGCATCGGAATCTTAGGGGGTACCTTCAATCCCATTCACAACGGTCACATCAAGCTGGCTCTTGAATTTATCGAGAGGCTCGGCCTTGACAGGCTGCTTCTGATACCGGTGTGGACACCGCCGCACAAAAGCGCGGACGGCATGCTTCCCGCTGATTTAAGGCTTGAGATGTGCCGCTTGGCTGCTTCAGCTTATCCGAAGATTGAAGTGAGCAGTATAGAAATCGAGCGTGGCGGGACAAGCTATACTGTCGACACGCTTAAGGAGTTAAAGAAGCTGTATCCGGAAGCGAGGCTTTTTCTGATAACCGGCTCGGATATGTTCCTGACTCTCGATAAGTGGAAAGATTTCAAGGCCATTGCGGAAATGGCGGATCTATGCGCATGCGCAAGGCATGGGGGAGAATACTCTAAATTGAAGCAGTTCGCCCTCAAGCTTGAGAAAGAATACGGGGCAAGGTGCCATATAGAGGATTTCCCAGTTGTCGACTTGTCGTCAACGGATGTGCGCGAGCGTCTCAAAAATATGCATAGTGCAAAGGGCCTTGTGCCGGACGAAGTATTGAAGTTCATTGAAGACAAAGGGCTTTATAGGGATAAGCCCGGCAGTGACAGGAGCAATTTAATGGACAGCGGCTCTTACGAAGAAAAACTCAGCTATTTTCGGGACATACTAAAAAGAAGACTTAGCGAAAAAAGATTCATTCATTCGCTGGAGGTATCAAAGGAAGCCGAATTTCTTGCAAAAAAGTTCGGCGCCGATGTCAAAAAGGCTGAATTTGCGGGCCTTGTTCACGATATTGAGAAAGAAACGCCGAAGGATGTCCAGTTGCAAACGATAGAAAAATATAGTATAATCCTTGATGATGTCGAGAGGTCGGCTCCAAAGCTGCTGCACGCTATTAGCGGCGCGGCTGTGCTACAATATGAACATAAGATAACCGATACGGAAATTCTTAATGCCGTACGGTATCACACGACGGCAAGAGCGGGTATGAGCCTGCTTGAAAAGATTATCTACCTTGCCGATTACATTTCGGCCGACCGTGACTATGATGGTGTGGACGAATTGCGCCGAACGGTTCATTCATCCCTTGAAAAAGGGCTGGATGTCTGTTTGCGTTTTTCTATTGAGGAGCTTCTTAAAAAGGGAGCGCCTATCCATCTTGACACGGTACGAGCTCGAAATGAGCTGATATTGGCAAGGAAGGATTCAGAATAAGGCGACTTTATAAGCTGACAGACGGCTGATAAAGTTAATTTGCGCCGGTTTTCCGGTGCAAATGCTCACTTGCCAATCGGCTTAAACGTCCGGACTTTGTCCGGCGCTGGAGGTCGATTTTTTGAAACATCAAGGAGCATTAAAACGCGGCATACTGATATTTGTTATTGCCGCAACTTTTATCACCGTGGCTGCCGCAGCAGGAACGGCTGCGCTCAAAAACTGGAGGCCTTTGAAGGAAAAGGGCTCAGCGCCCGAAACCGCCTCAAAAACATCTTCGACAGAAGACTTTTCGAATTTCCTTTTGTGCGGGATTGATAATACAAATTCGCTGACCGATGTTATCATGGTTGCGAATTTTGACAGCAAAAATCATAAGCTCACGTTGTTGCAAATCCCGCGGGACACCTATGTCAGCGGGGATGTGCCGTCGCACAAATATAACGCCGTTTACAGCCATCACGACAAGAATGTGAGCGGCATGGAGACGCTGAAAGCCCAAATTGAAAACGATTTCGGAATAACTATCGACCATTACGCGGCTGTAACGACAAAAGGGTTTAGAAAAATTGTCGACGCGGTCGGCGGGGTCGACATTGACGTACCGATCAATATGAATTATGACGACGATGAGCAGGATCTTCACATCCATCTGAAAAAAGGGCTTCAGCACTTAAACGGGGCAAAAGCGGAACAATTTGTACGCTACAGAAAAGGATGGTCCCAGGGCGATTTGGGGCGGCTCAACGCCCAAAGAATCTTTCTGGCGGCACTGATGCAAAAGATTAAATCCATGAGCGCTTGGGAAATTGGAACAAAGATAGTTCCGGTAGTATCTGCCCCCAATTTCCTGACGGATTTGTCAGGGTATCAAATGCTTGAGTTTTATAACTTGGCAAAGGATATAAACTTATCCGACGCCGCTGTTTACACTATGCCCGGTGAACCATTCAGTTTGGACGGCGTAGATTATTACTCGGTGCATAAGGACGAACTTTTAGAAATTTTAAATGCTCATTTTGTGCCCGAGGGCACTGAGCTAAGCATATATGACCTTAAAATTGTGCAGATGGCTGATTCAGTCAAAACGGACGAGAACGCCGATGATTTTGAAAATATACTGTCAGGCAACAGATGATTTGATACGAAGAATTGATATTTAAGGAGGCGGTATTCCTGACAGGCAAAGAAATTTTAAAAGAGGCAGTCAAGATTCTAAACGGCAGAAAAGCTGAGGACATCAAAGCGATTGATATTGCCGGCATAAGCATTTTAGCCGACTATTTCCTCATAGCGTCGGGCAGCAGTACCACACAGGTCCGCGCGCTGGCTGAGGAGCTTGAATTCAAGTTGTCAGAGATTGGGGTAGAACCTCTCCGCGTTGAAGGCATGCAGTCTTCTACATGGATTATACTCGATTACGGATCAGTCGTAATTCATATATTCCACCGTGATACGCGGAGTTTCTATAATCTTGAAAGACTTTGGGCCGACGGCAGAGAAGTCGAACTGTCCAAGGTAGCTGACGGCGGAAGTGCTGGGGCACAATAACGCCGTCAAACATATTGGAGGGAAAAACATTGCGTTACGATTTTGCCGCAATAGAGAAAAAGTGGCAGGACATATGGGAAAAGAAAGGCACGTTCCGCGCGAAGGACGATTATACACTCCCGAAATATTATGCACTGGTTGAATTCCCTTACCCATCGGGGCAAGGGCTTCACGTCGGACACCCGCGTTCATACACCGCGCTTGATATTGTCGCGCGCAAACGCAGGCTACAGGGATATAATGTCCTTTATCCGATGGGCTGGGACGCTTTCGGACTTCCGACCGAGAACTTTGCAATCAAGAATCACATACACCCTGAAATAGTAACAAAGAAGAATGTCGCGCGCTTTAAGCAGCAGCTCAAAAGCCTCGGACTGTCCTTTGACTGGTCCCGTGAAATAAATACGACAGACCCGAATTATTACAAGTGGACACAGTGGATTTTCCTCCAGTTGTTCAAAAAGGGTCTTGCATACAAGAAAGAAATGGCCGTAAACTGGTGCACCTCATGCAAGGTTGTACTCGCCAATGAAGAGGTTGTCAACGGTGTTTGCGAGCGCTGCGGCGGCGAGGTCATCCGCAAGGTAAAATCCCAGTGGATGCTCAAGATTACTGACTATGCGCAGAAGCTCATCGACGACCTCGATGAGGTTGATTATCTTGAACGCATAAAAACCCAGCAGCGCAACTGGATAGGGCGCTCGACGGGCGCAGAAGTCAACTTCAAAACAACAGCGGGCGACACGCTCACTATTTACACCACCCGCCCGGATACGCTTTTTGGCGCGACCTATATGGTTATAGCTCCAGAGCACCCGAATATTGAAAAATGGAGCTCGCTTATAGAGAATATGCCAGAACTCATCGCATACCGCGAACAG
>ENA-UPSB01002620-UPSB01002620.1-bioreactor-metagenome-genome-assembly--contig:-NODE-2620-length-16240-cov-6.435959_pt1 | contig 16240 bp, 9 predicted proteins | sample MGYA00238182_ERZ773286 | MGnify/ENA primary metagenome ERZ773286 (study PRJEB29026, sample SAMN07631240) | bioreactor metagenome | isolation source: Switchgrass digestor | place: USA: Dartmouth... | reverse complement strand
CTTGCGGTCAATGTTTGCCCGCTTATAAACTTCAACGTCCGTTTTCCCTTTTGCATCTATAAGGCGCAAAAGTGTTTGGGAAAAAGGCTCATCGAGATTTCCAATCAAATCATCAAGTCCTGTGGGCAGTCGTTCAGCCTCTGTATACATCGAAGGTGCATTGTAGACTTGCAGAGCTTCTTCTTCAATTTCAAGTAATTCCCGGCTGCGCCTACTGTCCCGGTGTTCACTCACATAGTGTTCGCCAATATAGCTGGCAACTTCACCCATGAGCTTTTCACTGATGATGAAAGCATCCTTGTCGAACACAACAAGATACACATTTATATCATGCTTGTTTATAAAATCAGATATGGCACTGGTTGCAACTTGAAGAGCCTTATCTTTCGGATAGCCGTAAATTCCACTTGAAATAAGGGGAAATGCAATGCTCTCACACTTATTCTTAATAGCACATTTCAGACTGTTCAGGTAACATGAGCGAAGTTGTTCTTCCTCTCCGTACATGCCGCCTCTGTAAACCGGACCCGCCGTATGTATGATATACTTTGCCGGTAGTCTGAAGCCCGGTGTTATAACCGCTTCACCTGTTTTAATGGGTGCTAGTTTATCACAGGCTGCTTTAAGGTCATCTGCTCCCGCCGCTTTGAATATGGCCCCACAGACTCCGCCGCCCATCAGCAGCGCGGTATTTGCCGCATTGACAATGGCATCAACCTGCATCTTTGTAATATCCTGCCGTACGATTGAAAAAGGCATATTCTAATCCTCCAATCTGTTTCGAGCAATTAACAGCTACATGGTATTTTTTAACGGATGGCTAATACGCAACACCTCACGCGTATCTGTTTAATTCCACAAATAATACCATTAATTATAATTTTATCACAGAAGAAAGCAGTTCTCAAAAACTCCCATTCCTATTTTTGTTAGTAGTATTTATATGTGGATGATATAATATTGTAATAAAGATTATCAGTGGGAGCATAAATCATGAATTATAAGTCTATCTCTGAAAACACCCTGGAATGAATATATACATCTTCATGACTGTGTTATTTATTTTTCTGGAATGAGTTGGTAAGCGGCTCCTGGTTTGTAAATTGGAAATCTGACTGGCATTAAATATAAAACGCCTCCCGCAAACATGTGGTTTGCAGGAAGCGTATACCAGGTGCAGCTTTCGTCCCTACTTACACCGCCGGCTATAATATTGGCTTAAGTACAACATTTGCTTCTGCTGCTATTTATTTATCTTCCGTATTTCATCAAGCGGAACTTTCAGCTTCCTGTCCGAGGTCATCAGTCCGTTTATTTCCTGCATGACATCAGTCAGCTGGGTATAGCAGTAGCCTCTGAAGTATTTAGTTTTCCTGACAGCATTGGTAATACTGGAATACCGTTCAATAAAGCTCTGTATATCCTTTACCGCTCCATTATATCCCCATGCTTCCCTGTCAGAGCTCTCAAACGCTATTCCACCGTATTCTGTAAGGATTACCGGTTGGCCTTCATATTTATTCCCTTGGGCAAAGATCATCCTGCCCGAAGTATTCAGGTCATAAAGAATACTCTTATCTCCATATTTTTCAATGAACTCTTCTCCCCATGCGATATAGTCATGAATGGAGCAAAAATCAGCTTTTATATTTTCCCATCCGTCATTCGTGCTCACAAGACGTGTACCGTCAACGGCTTTTGATATATAATATAAAGCAAGGCCAAAGTCCTGTTGGTTCTTGTCTGTATAAATATTTCTTACACCCCAGGATTCATTCAAAGGCACCCAGGTAATTATGCAGGGATGATTGTAATCCCTGTTTATAAACTCAATCCATTCTCTTGTTATGTTTTCTATTTCTTCAGCATTAAAATCATAGGCGCTGGGCATTTCTCCCCATACCAGAAGTCCAATCTTGTCAGCCCAGTAATAGTATCTTGGATCTTCAATTTTCTGATGCTTTCTTGCGCCGTTAAAGCCCATCTTCTTGGTCATCTCTATATCAAATCTTATTGCTTCGTCACTCGGAGGTGTCAAAAGGCTTTCCGGCCAATATCCCTGGTCAAGAATCAATTTTTGGTACAGGGGCCTGTTGTTCAGCATAATTAAATCTCCGCATACTGAAATCTTTCTCATTCCAAAGTAGGTTTTCACAGAGTCAAGAGTTTTTTCATTTTGCTTTATTGTAACCTGCACATCATAAAGATTGGGTGTTTCGGGTGTCCAGTAATGTATTTCATCTATACTGTCCTCTTCCTTTAAGCAAACAGCAAATCTTGTTATCCTGTCTTTTATATTTAAATTCATCCTGACAATATTTCCGCCTTTATAATCTATGGCAATTTCCATATATAAATTTGCCGCTTCCCTGTCAAGATGCACTTCTCCGTAAACACACCTTTTGTCAATATCAGGGGTCAGCCTGATTTTTTCTATATGTACCTCACCTACCGCCTCCAGCCACACAGTCTGCCAGATTCCCGATGTTGCCGTATACCAGCACCTGTCCGGTTTTTCTTTCCAATACTGCTTTCCCCTGGGCTGGACTGTATCATACCGGTCTTCGACTCTCACAGCTATGATATTATCCCTGTCTTTAACATAATTAGTTATATCAAATTTGAACTGAACATATCCTCCCTTATGTTCTCCTGCAAAGTTTCCATTGACCCATACCCTGGCATGGTAATCAACCGCACCAAAGTTCAGCAAGACCCTCTTGTTTTTGAAGCTTTCAGGAATGCTGAATGTCCTCCTGTACCACATTATTTCATGAAGGCCCTTGTCATTAATTCCGCTCATTTCACTCTGATAGCAGAATGGCACGGTTATTTTTCTGGAAAAACTTATATCTCCGGCTTTATACCATCCCTCTGTTTCACCTGTATTATTGTCATCAAATTCAAAATCCCATTCTCCGTTAAGATTCAACCAATCCTGTCTTTCAAAATCCGGCCTGGGAAATTCCGGACGCGGTATTGATACACTCATTTAAATACCCCCCGTATTTATGTTTAACTATGTAGTTAATTAATTAACCATTAATGAGTACAATATCATTATAATCCTCTGTTAATTCCCCGTCAACACCAGCATTACATATAAGTCAAAGCAATTGACTTGTTAACTTTTTAGTTATATAATAAAAAAAACTTAACAAAGGAGCAGGCCCATTTAATGAAGATTGAAGTAAGTACAAAAAATATGAAATTTTTTGAGTCTCTGTCCTCAAGCACAAGAATTCAAATTCTGGAATTATTGAGTGAGGGTCCCAGGAATATTGGAGAACTTGCCCGCCAGCTTGGTATATCTTCTGCCATAACTACAAGGCATATTCTCATGCTTGAAGAAGCAGGCCTGATTCACTGTAAAAACATCCCGGGCAAAAGAGGACTTCAGAAGTTATGTTATCTTTCAGATAATGAAATAACTCTTGTATTTGATAAAAACAAGAAAAGCAGGCAATACCGTTCCATATCCATACCTATCGGGCAGTATATCAACTATGAAGTTACGCCTTCATGTGGTTTGGCATCAACAGAAGGTCTTATCGGAATGTTGGACGACCCCAGGTATTTCAGTGATCCGGCTCATGTAAATGCAGCATTGCTCTGGTTCAGGACGGGCTGGGTAGAATACCGGATACCAAGCTATGTTTTCATGCCACAGCCGGTTAATGCCATTGAAATTTCCCTTGAAATATGTTCAGAATTCCCCAACTACAATGAAAACTGGCCATCGGATATACATTTTTATTTAAACGGCATCCTGCTGGGAGTCTGGGTGTGCCCCGGAGACTTTGGAGAAATTCATGGAACATACACCCCCGACTGGTGGAAGAACAACTCCCAATACGGCCTTCTTAAAACCATCCGCATAACACATTCAGGTTGTATGTTGGATGGGACGCCCCTTTCAAATATTACCCTGGATCAGCTCCAACTGAGAACGGGAAAGGATATATCATTCAAGCTGGCCGTACCTCCGGACTCACGCAATCCCGGTGGATTAAACATTTTTGGGAAAGGCTTCGGCAACTATGACCAGGATATAGAGGTAATGATTGAGTACGAATAGGCAACAGCTGAGCAATAATGAAAGCCGGAACAGTACCCTGGCATTTATGAACTAATCAAACTGAAGCAGTGAAGTGCCCTGTTTTGCCGCAAATGTAAAGCATCTTCTTTAGCAGCAACTGTAAAATATCTATTAGATGTAAAATATCTATTTGTTGGCTGCAACTTTGAAGTTCCCAAAGAAAGCGGTTGCTCCTTCCGTCCTGATTCCCGCCTTTCCATGGGTAAACGGGTCCTTGTCGGTATAGTTTATTACGGCTTTATTCATGTCATCAATATAAACCTTAATGTTATCGCCTTTTACTTCCACCTTTAAGTGGTACATCCTGCCGGGGTCATAATATATCTCTGCACCGGCAAGCTCTTTCCTGTTATAGTTTTGTTTCACCAGCACAACACCTTTAGTTGTCAATCCGGCAAAATAACCCCGGTAAAAATTCGTCCCCAGCATGCAATCCCAACCTTCCCCGCCTTCTGCCGGGTTTGTAACCCTGAAAATAACACCGGAATTAATATCGGAACCTGCTTTTATATCCACTTCCACCGAATAATCGCTCCAACCGTCCTCGCCTGCTGCAAGTTTTCCATAAGGGCCCAGTTTAAGCGTTCCATTTTTACAGATAAACTCCTGTCCCAACCCCGTAACATAAGCCCAATTGCCAAGACCTGTATCAAAGCTTTCTTTGAAATCTGGCTGTTCTTTACTTGCTTTATAAATATCCATTCTATAAAACCTGAAACCACCGTTAACCAGTTCCATCCTCAAAGTATGCAGTCCCTCCGGAAGTTCCAGCCCTTTCAAAGATACAGTCCTCCACTCCTCTAAATAATCTATGTCCAAATTTTCAGATTCTGAAATTACCACATCATCAATCCAGATTCTGACCTGAGTATCAGGTTCTATATCTGATACTCTCATAGCTTTTTTACCTCTTACAAACTTTTTTATACCTCCTTAATTATTAATAGAAAAAACAAGAATAGCTACCTGAATAGATACACTGCATCACTCCTTCATTGTGTAATGAAATAAAAGCTATTAATTAAGCCGGTTATTTTTATAAAGCAGAAATTATTGTCTGTTTTTTGGAGCGGATATTTATGTCATTCTTTAATAAGATACTAATGCCAGTCTTTTATAATATTGTTATTTGCGTCGGTTTTAAAGAAAATATTTGTGTCAATTGTTAATTAGTTTTATGCTATTTGTTTTGTTTCACATTTTTTGTTGATTTATGCAAAATGTAGATGCCGTCATAGATACTGTTATAGATATTGTGTAGATACTGAAATAGATTCTGTATCTGAAATAGATACTGTAATAAATACTGTAATAGTTCATTTAATAGATTCTGCGTAAATACTGCCAGTCTGTTGTTGAATAATTAATTATAGAAAATTACCGTTGTAGTCTATTCGCATTACGATATTCTGGGGATGGTCGCCAAATTTTTCTCCAAATATATTAATCCCGCCAACATTCTTTGCGTCATCTTTTATGCCTATTCTAACGCTTATATAATCACCTTTTTCAAGAGCAAGGCTGCTTAATCTTACATCGGATACTTTCACTTCATCAATAAATGTACCGCTTTCTGTCACCCGCCATGTTTTCAACAGGCCGTACTGCGTGCTGCCATCCGGCCACCACAGAGGATTCAGCTTTCCTCTTCGTCCCCCGAAGTCCCCGGGGCTGGTCCATGTTCCAACTTCAATTCCATTTATCCACATAGTGATGTCAGACGGCCAATTATTCCTGTAATTTGGAGCTTCAGAGCACAATTCAAAAGAGATTTCCAGGAGTGTGGCTTTTCCATGCTGTAAAACGCTGTTTGGAAACCTGTATTCTACATATCCCTTATGAAACCAGATCAACTGGGCTGAAACTCTCTCAGGGTTATAAAATCCCTTCGGATTGTCTTCAACGTCTATGTACCCTTTTTCGCTTGTTATCCCACATGTAGGGAAAATCTTGCAATCAACATAGTTGCCTATGGGCATATTGGTATAAAAAGAATTTATGTTTCCTATGTTAAATTGCGAAGCCAATTCAATATCTATTCTGTCTACTCTCCTGCTGCACAGCTTCATTGAACCCCTGACACCCGGCTGCAGTTCTGTCAATATCAAACCTGCATCTTCAAGCACCTTTACATTCACCGCTGCCGTAGAGGCAGGTATGTTAAGTTTTTCAGCAATCTCATTTACATTCAGGCTTCCCGAATTAAGAAGATTAAGGATATCAATCCTTATTTCTGATGCCAGAGCCTTCGTTATATTATATAATTCATCTTTCTTATCAATGGATAATAATAATTGTTTCATAAGTGATACATCATACCTCACATGTTTACTGTTTTTTATTAATCAATTTTTTATACATTTTTTGATATATTTTACTTTTTTTATAATATATCATATTTTTTGTTTTAATACAATAAGTTTGTGATTTTATTTGATAATTTTCTTTATTTTTATTTGAAAACCTCCTTTACTTCAATAGGTTTATTGGAAAACAGAAACTTCATGTTACACTGTTAACATAATTTATATTTGTAACCATAATGTGCAAACATACATTGGGATGAGTAAAATATACTCTATAAGAAGATGATGAGTAATGAAGGATTAAGAAATAATATGGAATATTTTAAAAAATAATATGGAATATTTAACATAATATATTATTATAAATTATCATTTTATAAATTATTATTTTATAAAAATTATTTAAATATATAAAACCTTTTGTGTATTATTTGCAAGTTAAATCAATTTTATTTTCATATAGTTAATTTTTGACATGTATATTGGGTTCAGCTGCACTTTTTATCCATTGCCCATTTGCACAGGAGGAGCATGTTATGAACAAGTTAGATACATACAATGCCCGAAGAGCCGATAAAGTCAGTGTCCTAATAATTTATTCAGTTATTATCCTAATGATTTTGCAATCACTTATTGTAGGTGGTGTAAGTGAATTTCTGGATATGGCATCTAAGTCGTCTGTAGTTTTAGTGCTGGTTGCCATAATTTATTTCCTGCCAATCAACAAATATCTGCGTGGACTCCTGTTTGGACTAATTCCCGGCATTGTTTCCCTTGTACTTTTTCTGATGCATTTTATTCTCTTGATAAGCACTATATCCTTTTTGCAGCAACAACCATTATCACCTTGTACTTCAAAAAGGAGCTTCTGATTGCTTATGGAATTATAATGGATATTACAATAGTTGTAGTATATTTGATAAAGCCTGATAATTTTCTTGGACAAACGCAGATTATCACCGATTTTATTTCTTTATTTATGCTATTTAACGGATCTCTTGCAATGCTTTTCTTCCTGACAAAATGGGGAAGGAAACTTGTTGATGAGTCAATCGAAAAGGAGCATAATGCAAAAAACTTATTTAAAAAACTTCAGAGCACTTTTAAGAAGATTGACGCCAGCTCTGATTTGCTTGACAGTAATATTGATAAATTCAACACCAGCATTCAGCAAACAAAGGAATCCAGCATTAACATCACCAACTCTATACAGGAAATGGCAAGTACCATACAAAATGAAGCAGTAAGCATAGGCAGGATTAATGAGACAATGAGCAATTCACTGTCCGGCGCACGTCAAGCGCAGGAAATATCTAAAGGAATTGCACTGAAGTCTGACGGGATGAGCAAAAAAGTCGAGGAAGGATGGAATAAAATAATACAAATGAACAACCAGATTGACATTATAAGCAGCGCAATTAATTCTGCAACTGTCACTATTTCACAACTGCAAGACAGTATGGATTTAATAGCTGAATTCCTTGAAGGTATAAATCAAATAGCTGAGCAAACCAATCTTCTGGCACTAAATGCGGCAATAGAATCTGCCCGTGCCGGAGAGCATGGAAAAGGTTTTGCAGTAGTAGCTGACGAAGTCAGAAAGCTGGCGGAAAAAAGCTCTAAAATTGTTAATGACATAAACACTATAATAAAAGATGTTTTTACCAAATCCCAGGAGACCTCAAATATAGTCAATGAAGGCAACAAAGCTGTGGAAGAAGGAAAACTGCTCATTGATGATATTTCCACTTATTTTGATGAAATTAAAATTGCCTTTAACGAAACCAATACAGAAATCCTGTCAGGTATGAAAATTATTGAACAAATAACAGAGAAGTTTATCGACGTGCAGGAGCAGTCTGAAAACATTACACGTATTTCGGAGCAAAATGCTGCCTCAGCACAGCAAGTTCTTGCAACGGTAAAAGATGAGAATGAGCAAATTATGGATGTAAGCAGTGCCGTTGAAGAAATAAGTATACTGAGTAAAGAATTGAAAAATATAATTAGCTCGGAGTATGCTTAAAACTGACTTTTTCTTTAGAATCTGCAAGTCCTTAAGTATTAGTTCTATAAATCCTTAAATTTGTGAGCAATAAACACATATTTTTAAGGGGGCTATTATTTTAAAGGGGCTATTTGGTAAAACCTGTAGCCCCCTCTTTTCTCAAGGTTTCATTGCACTTTCTTAATAGATTTTATTAAAACATTTTTATATATTTTATTGCAACATCGTAATAGGTTTTCATTGCACCATCTTTATCGGGTTGCACGTAGTCCCTGTAGAAGGATAAACATAGACATTGTTCATTGTAGCAGTTTGATAACCTGCTTTTGTTACTGTAAGAGTATATGTGCCTTCAGGAACTGAAATCATATAAAAGCCATTGGCATCAGTTGTTGCTGATATATAGGTGTTTGTCGTAACAACAGCGCCTGCAATTGGAGCTCCAGTGCTTGTAACCACCTTGCCTGTCAGTACAGGCCCTGTAATTGGTGCCAGGCCTGAAACTGATAATTCAATTACCGTTACCGAATTCTTTGGGATAGTATAACTGAATGAGGTAGATGCATTAGAAATACTTGAAGTTTGTACAAGTATCAGGTCAGGGTTGGCCCAACTGTTCATATCCATATAGTTGTCTGAGCTTACTGTATAAACGTTTGCCGAGGAACTTACACTGCTTACTCCCTGTATAGTTATTGGAACAGTGTAACCTGTTGTATTGTTACGGTTAATAATCGCCAAATATAACTTGCTTCCGTCCATGGTTCTGGTGGCAACCGCATCAATATACGGTACATTATTAAGTGCGGGCACATTCCCCACTGCAGGAGAATTAAAGGTATCAGAGGTTACCGAAGTTTTAACCTTCATCGGGCCGCGCTTATTGGAATACAGGCTTAGTACATGATAGCTTGGTGTTACAAAACTGCCTCTTTGCCCAAGCCGTATAGCGCTTCCGTCCCAGAACTCAGCAAGGCAGGAGTAGTAATTGTGGTCAGTTAAAGAAGGATCGCTCATAAAGGTATGCAAATGGCCGGCTACCTGAATAGCTGCTTCCATAGTCCTCGTTCTTCTGTCTATCGAAGAAAAGTACATTGCGTTATACTCAGTAACTGCAATTTTAGTATCTTCATTTGAGTTGTTTAATATCACATCCTGTGTCGCCTTAAGATGTTCTTTTATCCGGACAGGTGCAGCTACACTTGCCTTGTATACATCAATGTCAGAATAACCCCATGGCAACCACTGAGGTGGATAATAGTGTATAGAAAGCTCATCTATTTTGTTGCCTGCAGTTGTTATCATAGTGGTATTCCAGCTCTGGCTCGATGTGTTCCCATCACCACCCTCGGCTATTACCTTGATTGTTGGATCTTTTGCAATCATGGCATCGCGGAAAGTAATATAACTGTTGGCAAAGGTGAGAGCGTCTGTATGACCCGGTGTCCACGATCCCCATGTCTCATTGCCTACTTCCCAGAACTTCACGTTATAGGGTGCCGGATGACCGTTGGCAGCCCTGACGCTACCCCAGGCCGTTCCCGTTGAACCGTTAACATATTCAACAAAATTGGCTGCATTTCCAGCTGTACCTGTACCCCAGTTCACATTGATCACAGGCTTGATATCCAGCGCCTCACATAACTGCAATACCTCATCTATACCAACATCATTTGACAGCCATTGGGCATTCCACTGTCCATAATATTGAGGAGGCCTCAGGTCCCTATCGCTTCCAATTCCATCACGCCAGTCATACCAGTCTGCAATAATACCTCCGGGCCAGCGCAAAGAAACCGGGTTCAATTCTGTCAAAAGGTCTACAAACTCCTTTCTCCATCCGCCAAGGCTTACCTCCGAGGCATCTGTGGGCATGATTGAAATCTGGTCAATCCACAGGGTACCTGGACCGCTTGTGCCTACATACAGTTTCGCATTAATATCAGTTGTATTTGAAGTGAGATCTACTGAATATTTGGCAAATGTTGTACCAACACCGCTGATTGTGGCACTGGCATATGGCGTATAGTTCGGGTTTTCACCAACGTTAGGTCCCAGTTTAACCTGGACAGGTGAAGTCAGCCCACTTTGTTTAAGCCACATTGTCACCCTATAATTCTTACCTTGCTTCACATCTATTGCAGGCTGGGAAATTCCTTTTGAACCGTTGTTTGAAGAGAGTATTTGTATCTTTTGCGCATATTCCCCGGATACCGGTGCTGAAGAATCATCCAGTGAATACAGGGCAGTCCCGTCATAACCATCTTCTGTCCATGATTCCATTGGGTAGGCATCACAATAATCCCATGTAGTTGTGGAATTCCCATATCCATAGAGGAATACTTTGAACTCGCTATTTCCAAGGGCGGTATAATTATTAAGCTGATATACAGGCTCACCGTTATAGACAAAGGTTAATGTTCTGCCTCCGGGCTTATATTCACTGACATATATATCAAGTTTTGCAGGCAAAGTTGCTACCTTGCCGGTCCAGTTACCAACACCGCTTGGTGTAAAAACTTTCAACCGTCCTCCTTCAATACCGAATTCTACAAAGTTACTTCCCATAGAACCTCTCGCTCTGTCTGTTGTCAGATGTACCAGGCCATTGACCCCTGAATAGCTTGTCAGCAATGCGCTAACCTTGTATGGTTTAATATCGCTTTCTCTGAAAGGCATACTACCAATACCGAAACGGCTGTTGGAAGCACCTGTAATCGTACAGAATGAGTCATGGGAGTTGATAGAACCATAGCTACCTTCAAGGGTACTGGGAGCCCAAAATCCTGGCAGTACTCCACCCTCGAAATGTGGGTCAAAAGCATCTGTAAAATGTTCCTGGCTGATTTTAACATAATCCCAACTGGTTACCGAGCTTCCATACCCATAAAGGAAAATCCTGAAATCATCCTCAGGTATATTTTTAGCTTGCCAATAAGCATATACAAGGTTTCCATTCCAGTAAAACCTGATATTCCTTCCATTTGTGTAGTAGGGCGTGATCTGTATCTTCAGTGTGCCCGGCAAGGATACTGCCCCTCCGGTCCAATTGCCTACAGCGGTATCGGAAAACACCTTGAGTACACCGTTTTCTATTCCAAACTCCACGAATTTGCTGAAATCTCCGGTACCGCTTCCCCCGTATATACTAAGAAGCGCATTCATACCAGAATAGGAATTGACCCTTGCCTCAATCTCTGTCCAGTCAACGGCTGAATTCCGTATCCTGTCCGACAGCACACCATATCTGCAGTTAGCTGTTCCATTGATGACAAGTTGTCCCCCGGACACACTTACAGATCCCGGATTTGTGCCTTCAAGAAGTGTTGGTGTAAAATGCGGGTGAAGACTCGTGCCATCAAAGCCATCATACAAATCATTCTGGTATATGGATATTGAATCCCATACAGTGTTGCCCGAGCCCCAACCATAAATGAGTACCTGAAAGTTGTCACCAATATTGGAGAAATTGCTTACCGAATACACTTGAGTGTCGTTATAGTAGAAAGTGAAATCCCTCACATTTCCTTTTTTATGGCCTACAACAATTTTAAGGGTGGCAGGAAGCGAAGCAGCACCTCCGGACCATGGTGTCAATCCATCCCCATACACCTTTAAAACACCATCTTCAATGCCAAACTCAATAAACTTGTCATAGGGACCACTTCCATTTCCCGAGTAAATTGAGACCATGGAATTCCATGCTGTTTTACTTACGATCTCCGCCTTAACAGTGGTATCTTTCAGCACTGAATCCTGCACAGTCCTTGATAACAGCCCATAGCGGCTGTCAGCCCCACCTGTGAGCGTGAGATATGTCCCTGAAACCAAATAACTTCCGCTGTTTGATCCTCCAATTGTTTTGGGAGTCCACTTAGACCTGTCCAGGCTGCCATTAGAGAAATGGTCATACAATGGTGAATCGAATGAATTAACAGAGTCCATCTCAAAGTTCCTGTTCAATGCCCTTTCAGCCCAGGTTTTGTTCATGGATTCCCCTTCCCATTCATACATATTACCGACTAAATTAGGGCTGATCACTCCCTCGTTAGTAGCAGCGTCAATAACAATATCAGGTGATGCGGCGTTTGCATACCGGGAGATAAAAACAGGCATCAGAAGCAAGCTTAAAACTACACAGACAAACTTTTTTAACCGCACATTCATAGGTTTTAACATATACATCCCCCATTCTTAAATATTATTAAAATATTTAATCTCCGTAACGTTACGATTCAGCATTTATATCTGCATCCAAAGCTGCGCTGTCTGTATCCATAGTTACGTACTCACCATAGCTGTGCAACTTTTGCTTCTGTGAGCTTTTTGTTTTTGTAAGCTATTGTTTCTGTAACCTTTTTGCTTTTGTAGCTTTTCGCTTCTATTAACTTTTTGCTTTTGTAAAATATTTTTTATTTGTCAACCGGCAATCTCAATCTGGTAATGGAGTGGGAAGATACAAGAAAACCTTTTGCAGGGTCAAAATCATATATGACAGAGTCCTTTATTTTCACCTTTTCCTTTTCCATGGTATTTGCGTCGTATGGATTGGCTGATGTTATTTCAGATACAAAAACATTTCCTTTTATGTTGGCTCCATTCACATTAATACTGACAAGCGAGCTTCTTTCCAGGTGCCTGTTAACGATAAATATAATAATTTCTCCTTCACCAAGGCATGCAACAGCATCAACATAAGGCACGTCCTGAATATTGCTTACATGGCCAACTTTGCAAATATCATAGGTTTCACAATCCGTCCTGGTCTCAAGAACATATTGGGCACCTGAATTCGAGTACAACTTAAGAGCATAGTAACTGGGCGTAAAGAATACTTTTCCCCTGTCACTGCGTATACATCCTCCTTGCCATCCATTAACAAGGTCGGAAAAGTTGCATATGTCAACGATATTGTTGTTTCTTAAGAAGAGGTTCAACATTCCTGCGCTGAAAATAGCTGCTTCCAGGGTATGCTCCCTGTAGGAATGGTTATTGAACATCGTATTCCATTCTGTTACGGCTATTTTAATGTTTTCCTCCGGAGCATAATTCTTAATGGCCTCATATGTATTGTTTATTACTTTTTCATATTTTTTCACTGCTCCTACAGTACCATAATACAGAGTTTCGTTATCTATTGCTATTTTACCTATCTGTGGTGCGTAACAATGGAGCGTTATATAATCCATCTTACCCTTTGTCTTGCTCAAAAGGGTTTTATTCCATTCCTGTGACAGGTCATTCCCATCTCCGCCACAGGCCAGGATAATAATGGAACTGTCTTTTGCTTTCATTGCCTTGTAAAACTCCATATACCTTTCTGCAAATGCTTCAGCAGTACAATGTCCGGCTTCCCATTCCGCAAATATCTCATTCCCTATATCCCAGTATCTTACATTGTAAGGTTCAGGATTACCATTTAAAACTCTTAATGCACCGTATTGGGAATCAACGCTTCCATTGCAGTATTCGACCCAGTTTGCAGCTTCTTCGGGTGTACCTGAGCCAAAATTTACACAAATCATAGGCTCGCTTCCTATATTTCTGCAAAAACGGATAAATTCATCTGTACCAAAATTGTTTTCCTCAATACCTTTCCAATGGCTGTTTTTCCTTGCTGGCCGCTCATCCCTTTTGCCGATACCGTCCATCCAGTGATAGCAGTCTGCAAAGCAACCTCCCGGAAATCTTATAATACTTGGCTTTAAATCTCTTGCTGCCTTTACCACTTCTGCCCAAATGCCGTCTACAGCACTTACCGGCATCAAAGATGCCTGATCAAACCATACCGAACCTTCCCCATGTACAGCCAATTCAAGCATGCCATCTTCCACATCATTACAGGCAATATATTTAAAATCATATCTTGCCCAAATATCTTTTCTGGGTACAAAGCTCTCTGTGTAATATAATTTGTTGCTTTTATCCTTTATCCTGACTTCTACAACCATATTTTCATTGCTGGATTTTACCCAGACATAGCCATTGTATGTTTCATTATTAAATATTCTGAGGTTTCCCTGGGCTATTCCGCCGTAACCGCCATAATGGTTTACTACTTCAATTTTCTGTGAATATCTTGAGTTATAGCTGTTGTATTCATCCATCGAGTATTTTACAATATCATTCATTCCTGTCGGGTACCACGGCTCCGAAACCCCGTCATTATTTGAATCTTCATTTTCAAATCCTCTGTTTAACAGTAGTTCTGCCCACATTCCCTTGTTTATACAGTCATCTATAAATTCAATGAAATTGCCATAAATATTCGGATTTACTTTGGCAATGATACTGGCAGCATCTATTTCAATGTTAGTCATAATGTATTGGTCCATAATTTAAGCCCTCCGTTTATCCTATAAGTCCTGTTATCCCTTAAGTCCTGTCATTGCAATTCCTCTGATAAAATATCTCTGTGCGAAGACATACGCAATTATGATGGGAGCAAGCGCCAGGCATGCACCTGCCATCAGCAACGCATATTCTATTACATGTGCTCCCATAAATAGGGCAAGTCCTGCCGGTATAGGCCTCATTTCATTTGTTGTAGTCAGGAGCATCGGGTACAGTAAATCATTCCAGTTATACATAAAATGGAATATTCCCAAAGATATGAGTGCAGGTTTGCATAACGGCAACATTATACTCCGGTAAATCTTAAATTCATTACAGCCGTCTATCCTTGCCGCCTCTTCCAGATCCTTTGGCAGGGTAATAAAAAACTGTCTCATCATAAAGATCCCGAAAGCATTGCTGGCCCTTGGTATAATCAATCCGGCATAACTGTTTAGCAAGCCCATTCTGGTGATTTCAACAAAAAGGGGAATCATTGTTACGTGAAATGGTATCATGAGTGTACACAATACTGCAACAAACAGTATATTCTTCCCCTTGAATTTAAGCCGGGCAAAGGAATAGCCTGACATCGAATCAAATAATAATGATATAATTGTAACTCCGCTGGCAAAAATTATTGAGTTTTTGTAATAACTGATAAAAGGTATTTTCTTCCATATGTCGACATACGCCTTAAGCACGAATTTTGAAGGAAGAATGGTTGGAGGAAATTTTACTACATCCGATTCAAGCTTGAATGATGTGAAAAACATCCATACAAACGGGTAGATTGTTACTATAGCAATGCATACCAGTACCAGTTTTATCAGTAAAGAAATTATTTTATCCTTTTGTTTCAACCTAAGCTTTTGTTTTAAGGCAATCGAATTTTGCATGATAACCCCTCCTAAAAACTTTCCTCACTCTTTCTCAATGACTTCAGCATCACTATAGAACAAATCAGAATTATTAAAAATAATGCTTCGGCTATTGATGACGCATATCCCAGTTCATATGCTTCGAAAGCCCTGCTGTAAACGTATTGCACTGTTGTCTCAGTTTTGAACAACGGGCCTCCCCTGGTCATTACAAATACCTGGTCAAATACCTGAAACGAATTAATGACAGATGTAATAGCAACAAACCCTAGAGTTGGCATCAGCATTGGAAGAGTTATCTTAAAGAATTGTTTGATATTCCCTGCTCCATCAATCTGTGCCGCTTCATAATACACAATTGGAATTCCCTGCAATCCTGCTAAAAATATAACCATGTTGAATCCAAAAGTTTTCCACACTCCGACTAATATAACCGTCGGCATTGCCCAGGCCGGTTCTTTCAGCCATGCAACAGCATTTATACCAATCTGCCTAAGGTAATAGTTGAGGATACCTATATCATTGTCGAGTATGAATGTCCAGATAATTGAAATTATAGTCATTGAGCATATGGCAGGCAAAAAGTAGACTGATTTAAGCATTGCATTGAACA
>ENA-UPSB01002610-UPSB01002610.1-bioreactor-metagenome-genome-assembly--contig:-NODE-2610-length-16273-cov-6.024232_pt1 | contig 16273 bp, 12 predicted proteins | sample MGYA00238182_ERZ773286 | MGnify/ENA primary metagenome ERZ773286 (study PRJEB29026, sample SAMN07631240) | bioreactor metagenome | isolation source: Switchgrass digestor | place: USA: Dartmouth... | reverse complement strand
AGACCCACGCCGACATGCCGGTGGAGGTACGGGAGCGGCTGGGCATCACCGACCGCCTGCTCCGGCTGTCGGTGGGCATCGAGGACGCCGAGGACCTGATCGCCGACCTCGCGCAGGCATTGGAGGGGGAGTGCGATGGAGTTCGGGACGAGGCTTCTGCACACGGGGCATGAGGTGGACCGCACCACCGGCGCGGCGGCCGTGCCCATCTATCAGGTTTCCACATTTGGGCAGCCCGGCCTGAACACCCCGGGGCCGTATGACTACGCCCGCTCCGGCAACCCGACCCGCCAGGCCCTGGAGGCAATCATCGCCGAGGTGGAGGGCGGCGTCAGGGGTTTTGCCTTCGCGTCCGGCCTGGCCGCTCTGACCAGCGCGCTCATGCTCTTCCGCGCGGGTGATCACCTGGTGGTCACCGACGACTGTTACGGCGGCACCTACCGCCTGCTCACCCGGGTGCTGAGCCGCTTCGGCATCACGGTGAGCTTCGCGGACACCAGCGACCCCGACGCGGTGCGGCGGGCGCTGCAGCCGAACACCCGGGGACTGCTGATCGAGACAATCAGCAACCCCTTCCTGAAGCGGACCGACGTGCGGGCGATGGCCGAGATCGCCCGGGAGCACGGGCTGCGCCTGCTGGTGGACAACACCCTCCTGTCCCCCTGCCTCTGCCGCCCGCTGGGGGAGGGGGCCGACATCGTCATCCACTCCGCCACCAAGTACCTGGGCGGCCACAGCGACCTGATCGCCGGCGTGGCGGCCGTCCGGGACCCCGCCCTGGCCGACGAACTCTACTTCATCCAGAACGCCGTCGGGGCGGTGCTCGGCCCGCAGGACTGCTTCCTGGTGATGCGCGGCATCAAGACCCTGCAGGTCCGCGTGGAGAGGCAGGCAGCCACCGCCGCCCGCATCGCCGAGTGGCTGCGGGAGCGGGAGGAGGTGGCCGAGGTCTACTACCCGGGGGTGGGCGCCATGGTCTCGTTTCGCCTGGTGAGCGCGGCGATGACGGAGCCCTTCGTGCAGCGGCTGCACCTGCCGCTGCTGGGCGTCTCCCTCGGGGCGGTGGAGAGCCTGGTCGCCGTCCCCGCACGCCACTCGCACGCGTCGATGCCGCCCGAGGAGCGCCTCCGCCGGGGCATCACGGACGACCTGATCCGCTTCTCCGTGGGCATCGAGGAGCCCGCGGACCTGCTGGCGGACCTGGAGCAGGCGCTGGTGTATGCAGCGGCACAGGTGCGGTCCTGAGCCCCCACAGAGATGGCCCGGATGCTGTAAGGCATCCGGCTTTTTTTGACTCCTCCGACGGAAAACCAGAACTTTCCCTAATCACCCAGTTGACTGGAAGGCGGAATACTGCTACCCTTCAATGCAACGTATTCCGACCGGAATACATGATATTGCTGGTGAAAGGGGAGTGGTTCTGGTGTCTCTGCGCAGGGCGCAACACGCCCGAGTACTGCTAGCGGGGGTTCTGACGTTTGCGGTGGTGACGGCCGGTTGTAGCCTCGCACCTACGACCCCGTCGGGGGCGCAGGGCCCGGCAGGGGCCCAGAACGCGGCGCAGGGAGAGGTCCTCATCGGCGTCATGGGCCCGCTCACGGGGGACAACGCCGAATACGGGAAGATCTGGCGCCGGGGGTTCGACCTGGCGTTGGAGGAGATCAACGCCGCCGGTGGCGTGCAGGGCCGGCCGCTGAACTACGTGTTCGAAGACACGCAGAGCGACCCGAAGCAGACCCCGGCGGTCGCCCAGAAGTTTGTGAGCGACCCGCGCATCGTGGCGGTGATCGGCGACTTCAGCTCGCCCGCCTCCATGGCCGCCTCGCCCATCTTCCAGCGGGCGGGCCTGGTGCAGCTGGGCATTACCAACTCGCATCCGGACTTCACCAAGACCGGCGACTACATCTGGAGCAACTCCGGCAGCCAGGAGGACGACGCCCCCTTCCTGGCCACCCTGGCCGTGGAGGACCTGGGCAAGAAGCGGCTGGCGGTACTGCATATGAACACGGACTGGGGACAGACCTCGGCCGACCTCTTCATCGCCAAGGCCGAGTCCCTGGGAGCCGAGATCGTGCTGCGAGAGGCATACCTGCTCACGGAGAAGGACTTCCGCCCGGTCCTCACCAAGGCCCGTGACGCCAATCCCGACGCGCTGATCCTGATTTCCTACTACAACGACGGGGCGCTCATCGCCCAGCAGATCGACGATGTCGGGCTGGACGTGACCGTGGTGGCCATCGGCTCGACTTACTCGCCCCAGTTCATCGCCCTGGGCGGCGAGGCGGTGGAGGGCGTCTATACCGCCACCCGCTTCCACCCCGCCGACCCCCGGCCCGAGGCGCAGGAGTTCGTGCGCAAGTATCGGGAGAAGTACGGGGTCGAGCCCGACAACTTTGCAGCGGTGGCCTATGACGGCATCAAGATCCTGGCTGCGGTCCTGAACGAGGTGGGCGTGGACCGCAAGGCCCTGCGGGACGGCCTGGAGAAGGCGGAGAACCTCCAGACCGTGATGTACGGCACCACCGCCTTCGGCGAGGACCGGCGCCTCCGGAACCCCCGTTACCTGAGGCTCGTGGTCCGGAACGGGGCCTTCGAGATCTGGGAGCCGTAGGAGGGGGAGCATGCTGGACCAGCTGATCAACGGTCTGGTGGTCGGCAACCTGTACGCCCTGACGGCGGTGGGCATCACCCAGATCTACGGCGTGGCCAACGTGATCAACTTTGCCCACGGCTCGATCTACATGGTCGGCGCCTTCGTGGGCTGGATGGCGGTCACCTGGTTCGGGCTGCCGCTGCTGCCCACGCTGGGCCTGGTCCTCGCTGCCTCCGCGCTGCTGGGGCTGCTGGTGGAGCGGGTGGCGATTCGCCCCTACACCGGGTCCGGCCGGACGGTGCTCCTGCTCACCACCATCGCCGCCGGGCTCATTCTGGAGCAGGCGGCCCAGCTGATCTGGGGACCCGAGACCAAGGCTTTCCATGCCCCGATTGCCGACGTGCGCTTCCGGGTGGGCGGCGGGTTCATCGGCACGCTGGACCTGGTGATCCTGGCGGTGGGGCTGACCACGGCCCTGGTGCTCTGGCTTTTCCTGAAGCGGTCACGTCTGGGCTGGGCGGTGCGGGCCACCGCCCAGGATCGGGAGGCCGCCCTCCAGATGGGCGTGGACGTGCACCAGGTGAGCCGCATCAGCTTCGCCATGGCGGGCGCCCTGGCGGGGGTAAGCGGGCTGTTGGTGGGGCTCTACTACCACAGCGTCTACCACACCATGGGCTTCTCCGCGAGCCTGAAGGGCTTCACGGCCGCCCTGCTGGGCGGCCTGGGCAACATCCCCGGTGCCATCCTGGGCGCATACCTGCTGGGCACGGCGGAGTCGCTGGCGGTGGCCTGGCTGGGTTCCACCTGGCGTGATCTGGTCGGCATCGCCCTGCTGCTGGGTGTGTTGCTCTTCCGGCCGGGCGGTCTCTTCGCCGCTACCCGGGCGCTGCTGCCAGAGCCCACCGTCGGCACCTTTATCCCGATCGGGCGGCCGCTCCGCATTCCCCGCTGGGCGCTGCTCGCGGCGGCCGCGGCGGCCCTGGTCCTGCCCCTGGTCGTCCGCAACGGCTACTGGCTCCAGGTGCTGGCCACCGCCTGGATCTTCGGCCTCCTGGCCATCAGCCTCAACCTCATCACCGGAACGGCCGGGCAGATCTCCCTCGGCCATGCCGGCTTCCTGGCCCTGGGGGCCTACGCCTCGGCCATCCTCACCACCCGGCTGCAGCTGCCCTTTCTGCTGGCCCTCGTGGTCTCGCCCCTGATCGCCGCCGCGATCGGCGTGGTGATCTGCTACCCGGCCCTGCGGCTCCGGGGGCAGTACCTGGCCGTGGCCACCATCGGCCTGGGGCAGGGGATCGCCCTGGTGGCGCTCAACTGGACGTCGCTCACGCGGGGGGCCCTCGGCATCAGCAACATCGCCCCGCCCACCCTCTTCGGCGTGGAGATCGCCTCGGCCGCGGGCTTCTACTGGCTCACCCTGCTGCTGCTCATCGGCGGCGTCTGGGTGGCGGAGCGGCTCTCCGGTTCGTACCTGGGCCGCGCCTTCCGGGCCGTGCGGGAGGACGAGGTGGCCGCCCGGGCCTACGGCGTGGGGCTGGAGCGGTACAAGTCCATCGCCTTCGGCCTCAGCGCCTTCATCGCCGCCTTTGCGGGCGTGCTCCTGGCCCACTCGTACACCTATATCGCCCCGGACACCTTCACCCATGCCCTGTCGCTGCAGGTGCTGACCATGGTGGTGCTGGGCGGGCTGGACAGCACCATGGGTGCCGTGGTGGGGGCGCTGGCCCTGATTGCCATCCCCGAGTCCGCCCGGTTCCTGGCCGAGTACCGGTTCCTGGTCTACGGCCTGCTGCTCCTGGCGATGCTCCGGTTCCGCCCCCGGGGCCTTCTGAGCGCCGCATCGTGAGGAGGTGAGCCCCGTGAAGGTGCTTTCGGTGCGGAACCTGACGAAGCGGTTCGGCGGCCTGGATGCTGTGAAGTCCGTCAGCCTGGAGGTGGGCCCGGGCGAGACGGTGGCCATCATCGGCCCCAACGGGGCCGGCAAGACGACCCTGTTCCAGCTCATCACCGGCGCCGAGCGCCCCGACGGCGGCGAGGTCTACCTGGACGGGGAGCGCATCGACGGCCTTCCTGCGCACGTGATCGCCGCGAAGGGGGTCGCCCGCACGTTCCAGAACGGGCGGGTCTACGGGAACCTGACAGTGCTGGAAAACGTGCTCCTGGGCGCCCACAGCCGACTGCAGGCGGAGTTCGGCCGGCCGGCCGGACCCGTGAGCGGGGCGCTCGGGGCCATCCGGGAGGTGGTCACGGCGCTCTCCCGGCCGGCCCGACTGCGGCGCCTGGAAGCCGAGCTGGTGGAGGAGGCCATGGAGATCCTCTCGCTCTTCGGCGACAGGCTGCTCCCCCGGCTGCACCAGCCGGCCTACTCGCTCTCCTACGCTAACCGCCGCCGCACCGAACTGGCCCGGGCTCTGGCCCTCCGCCCCAAGATCCTGCTGCTTGACGAGCCCACCGCGGGCATGAACCCCACCGAGACCGAGGAGATGACCGAGCTCATCCGGCGGCTGCAGGCCCGGGGCCACGCCATCCTCCTCATCGAGCACAAGCTGGACCTGGTGAGCGCCGTGGCGCACTGGGTGGTGGCCCTGGAGGCCGGTCAGGTGCTGGTGGAGGGCACGCCCGAGACGGTCTGGGCCGACCGGCGCCTGGTGGAGGCCTACGTGGGCCGCACGGGCGGCGGTGCACCGAAGGGGGGGACCGCGCGTGACGGCGATTCTGGAGCTGCGGGGGGTCGACACCTTCTACGGACCGGTGCAGGTGCATTTTGACGTGAACCTGACCGTGCGGGAGGGCGAGATTACCTGCCTGCTCGGGGGCAACGCCTCGGGCAAGTCCACCGCCATGAAGGTGATCCTGGGCCTGGTCCGGCCCCGCCGGGGCCGGGTGCTGCTGGGCGGGGAGGATGCCACCGCCTGGTCCACGCCCCGCCGCATCCGCTGGGGGTTGGGGTCGGTGCCGGAGGCCCGGAGGCTCTTCCCGTACATGACCGTGCGGGAGAACCTGCTGATGGGCGCCTATGCCCGTACCGACCGCGAGCAGGTGCAGGCCGACTATGAGGCCATGCTGGAACTGTTCCCGCGGGTGAAGGAGCGGCTCTCCCAGGTTGCGGGGACGCTCTCGGGCGGCGAGCAGCAGATGGTGGCCATGGCCCGGGCCCTGATGGGTCGCCCCCGCCTGCTCTGCATGGATGAGCCGACGATGGGCCTGTCGCCGCTCTGGGTGGACCGGGTCTTGGAGCTGATCCGGCAGGTGAACGCCCGCGGGACGACCATCTTCATGGTCGAACAGAACGCCCGGGCCGCCCTGCAGATCGCCCACCGGGGGTACGTGCTTCAGAACGGGGTGGTTCGCCTGGAGGGGAGCGCGGCCGAACTGATCGGCAACCCGCTGGTGGAGCAGGCCTATCTGGGAGGGCGGTCGGCATGACGGAGCAGACCTGGCGGGGAGGAGTACCCGCCGTGACGGCTGCGGAGCAAGACCTGTTCGTGCAGACGGAGCGGCAGCGGCGGTTCGTCGCCCTGGCCGCCGAACTGGCTGACCGGTTCGCCGGTCGGGCCGCCCTGTATGACCGCGAGAATACGTTTCCTTTTGAGAACTTCAGCGAGCTGAAGGCGGCCGGTTACACCCGCCTCACCGTGCCCGCGGAGTGGGGCGGCGAGGGGGCGAACCTGACCGAGATGCTGCTGGCGCAGGAGCGACTCGCCCGGGGCGACGGTGCCACCGCCCTCGCCGTTGGTTGGCACCTGGCCGTGGTCGGGAAGCTGGCCGAGACGCGAGCCTGGCCCGCTGACGCGACCGAGCGAATCTTCCGCGCCGTGGCAGAGCGGGGGGCCCTGATCAACTCCGCCGCCAGCGAGGTGGAGACCGGCAGCCCGTCCCGGGGCGGCCGGCCGACCACAACCGCCCGGCGTGCGCCCGGCGGTTGGATTCTGACGGGGCGCAAGTCCTTCACCTCGCTGGCACCGGCCCTCGACTATGCCGTGGTCTCGGCCAGCTTCGAGGGGTCCGACCGGGGCGGATGGTTCCTCGTGCGGATGCAGAGCCTGGGGGTGACCGTCGCGGAGACCTGGGACGCGCTGGGCATGCGGGCCACGGGCAGCCATGACCTGATCCTGCAGGACGTGACGGTGGAGGACGACGACCTGCTGGAGGAGTTCGGCCCCGGCAGCACCTGCCAGGTGGGCATGGGGGCGGGCGCCGGCTGGGCCCTGCACATCCCCGCCGTCTACCTGGGCATCGCCCGGGCCGCCCAGGACTTCGCCCTGGCGTATGCCCGGACCCGCCGGCCCAACTCGCTGCCGGGTCCCATCGCCGACCAGCCCCACATCCAGGCTCTGCTGGGTCAGAACGAGGTCGACCTGCTGGCGGGCGGATCCACCCTCTACACGGTGGCCAACCGGTGGGACGCGGAGCCGGGGCGGCGCGGCGACCTGGTGCCCCTGCTCGGGGCCGCCAAGGTGCTGGCTGTGAACCTCGCCCTGCAGGTCGTCGACCGGGCGATGCGGGTGGCGGGCATCGCCGGGCTCTCCCGTCAACTGCCGCTGGAGCGGCTTTACCGGGATGTGCGGGCCGGCCTGCACAACCCGCCCATGGAGGATGCCGTGCTTCGGAGCCTCGCGCGGGCGGCGCTCGCCCGGCGGGCTTCCGCCGCAGAGATTCTGTAACAAGGGGGTCGTGTTATGGCGATCACGCACATCGACCACGTGTTGATTGCAGTGCGCGATCTGGATGAGGCCGCGGACCTTTACCGCCGGCTCCGGTTCTTCATCACGGCGGGCGGAGAGCATCCCGGGCGCGGCACCGCCAACCGGCTGGCGGTGCTGGACCCGGAGTACCTGGAGCTCATCGCCGTCCGGGACCCTGCGGCAGCCTGGCCGGCACTGGTGGACCACCTGGACCGTTTCGGGCCGGGGCTCTTCACCTTCGCCCTGGCCAGCGACGACCTGGAGGCCGACCTGGCCGCCTTCCGCGGTCGGATGGACGAGGGCATCACGCCGCTGCGACCGGAGGAGCCCTGGGACGGGGAACTGGTCACCCCTGGCGGGCGGCGCCGCACCTGGAGGGCGTTCCGGGTCGCAGGCGGAAGGGCGGTCAATCCCTTCCTGATCCAGCACGACAGCGACGGGGAGGAGAAGCGGCGGAAGCTCGCAGGGGATTCCGACCTGTTGCCGCACCCGTTGCAGTACGGCGCCATCAACCGGCTCGCCTTCGCCTTCCCCACGCTGGAGGAGGGGGTGGCCTACTTCCGGGACGGCTACGGGCTGGAGCCGGAGGGCGGCCCGTCGGTCTGCCCGAGCCGGCAGGCCGACCGGATCTTCTTCCCGCTGAAGCGGGGGCTGATCGAGGTGATCGCACCCCGCAGCGCCGATAGCCCGGTGGCATCCTTCGTGGCCGAGCGCGGCTACGGCGTGCACAGCATCGCCATCACCGTTCCCGACACCGCCGCCGCAGCCGATCAGCTGGAAGTCCGGGGCGTGGCCGTCAACCGATTGCCTTCCGGCACGGTGCAGGTGGATCCGGCGCACACCCTGGGGGTGCGGCTCTCGCTGGTGAAGGGTTAGGCTACGGGCGGACCAGGTCACGCGCGCGGAACCCGGCGGAACGTTACCGCCGGGTTCCTGCGCGTTCAGCGGGTTTCGCTGCCGGGGCCTTTCTCGCCGGGCTCAGTGCCGGAGCCTCCGTTACCCGGAGTTCCTCCGTGCTGCGGCCCCTGACCGGGGGAGCCGCCCGCCCGGGCCCCTTCAGCGGGCGTGCCCTCGTCGGGAGTCCCCCCGCCCGCCTCTCGACCACTCGGGTGCCCGTTCGCGGGCTGCTCGGGGCCCGGCTCGCCGCTGCCCGGCTCCCCAGTCACGGGTTCCTCCTCCCCCGGCTCGCCCGGTTCCTCACCGCCGGATTCTCCACCGGGCCCCACGTCGCCGGGCTCTTCCTCCCCCGGCTCTTCGGGGCCCTCGTTGCCCGGACCGGGCGGCTCGCCGCCGGGCTCCTCCATCCGCACCTCCACCGGAAGCGGGGCGGAGGGCTGGCCCATCGCACCGGTGGCGGGGTCGACCGCCACGACCCAGTAGACGTAGATGCCGGGCTCGGCCAGCACGTCCAGGAAGGGCGGGCCGGCCACCGTGGCCACCACCTGGGCCTCGGTCGCGGCCGCTGCGGCCGCACTGCTGCGGAGGATCCGGAACTGAGCCCCCGCGGCCGCCGCGTTGCCGCCCTCGGCCCGCCAGGTGAGGTTGACGGAACCGGGCTGCGGCCCGGGGGAGGCCGCAAGGTCCACGATCGCGGGCAGCACCGGCTGCGCCGGCTCCTCCGCCGGCGGCTCGGGCGTTGCGGGTTCCGCAGGTTCCTCCTGCACCGGCGACTCCACGACCTGTGGAGCCCCGCCGTCAGGGCCGGGGAAGGCGAGCACCGGCCGGCCCGCCAGCGCCGTGCCCACGACCTGCCGCCAGATCCAGGTGGGGTAGGTGGATCCGTTCACCTCGGGCGGCAGGTAGTGCGTCGGGTCCACCTGGTCGTAGCCCACCCAGACGCTGGCGACCACGTCCGGCGTGTAGCCCACGAACCAGGCGGCCGAGTTGCCTGAGAGGCCCGCAAACGCGTCGCCCTGCGGCAGCTCCACAGTGCCGGTCTTGCCGGCCATGGGGCGGTCGAGGAGCGCACCGGTGCCCGTGCCCTGCTGGACGACGGTGGTGAGCATGTCGGTCACCGCGTGGGCCGTCTCCGGCCGCATCACCTGCCGGGCCCGGACCTCCCGGCCGTGCAGGACCCGGCCGTCGGCGGTCTCCACCATCGTGATCAGGTGCGGGGTGCGGTAGGTTCCGCCGTTGGCGAAGGCCTGGTAGGCGCCGGCCAGTTCCAGCGGACTCACCCCCTCGGCCATGGCGCCCAGGGCGAGGGTCAGGCCGCGGTCCGCGTCCGTGACGGGGATGCCCAGGCGCTTGGCGAAAGCCCGGGCCCGCTCCACGCCCACCTGGTCCATCAGCCGGATGGCCGGGATGTTCAGGGAAAGGCGGGCCGCCTCCCGCAGGGTCACCTCGCCGCGGAACTGGTGGTCCCAGTTCTGCGGCTCCCAGCCGTTCACGTTCAGGGGTTCGTCCAGCACGGTGCTCTCAGGCGTCATCCCGGCGTACTCGATGGCCGGGGCGTAGACCACCACCGGCTTCAGCACCGACCCCGGCGACACCCGGCCCCGGCTGGCCCGGTTCAGGCCGCCGCCGGGCGGGTACTCCCGCCCGCCCACCAGGGCCAGCACGTCGCCACTGCGCGGGTCCACCGCGGCGAAGGCCGCCTCCACACCGTCGGGGGTGTTGGCCGGGAAGATGCGCTCGGCCAGCAGTGCCTCCGCCGCTTCCTGCAGCACCGGGTCCATGCCGGTGTGGATGCGCAGGCCCATGAGGGCGACCTGCTCCGCCTTCAGGCCGTAGCGCTCGCGCAGCTCGCTGCGCACCTCGTCCATGTACCAGGGGTGGGAGGCTGCCGGCTCCACCTCGCCCTGCGACACGGCGAGCGGCTGCGCCTTCTCGGCCTCCGCCTCCTCCGGCGTGAGGTAACCGGCGGCCACCATGCGGTCCAGGACGGCGTCGCGCCGCACCCGGGCCGCCTCGGGATCCCGCAGCGGGCTGAACGCTTCGGGCGCAGGGGCGATGCCCGCGAGCGTGGCCGCCTCGCCCAGGGTGAGTTTGGACGCGTCCTTGTTGAAGTAGAGGCGGGCGGCGGCGCCCACACCGTAGGTGCCGTGGCCCATGTAGAGCTGGTTCAGGTAGAGGGCGAGGATCTCATCCTTCTCAAAGCGCGCCTCCAGCAGCAGGGCGAGCACGGCCTCGCGGACCTTGCGGGTCAGCGTCTGGCGCTGGGTGAGGAACGTGTTGCGGGCCACCTGCTGCGTGATGGTGCTGCCGCCCTCGGCGATGGCCCGCTCCCGCAGGTTGGTGATGATCGCCCGGGCGATGCCCCGAGGGTCCACGCCGTGGTGCTGGTAGAAGCGGATGTCTTCCGAGGCCACGAAGGCCTGGGCCACGGCGGGCGGGAGTTCGTCCAGGGTGACCGGAACCTGGTAGGCGTAGGCAGTGAGCGGTCCGATCTCGCTGCCGTCCGCCGCGTAGACCACCGATGGCTGTCCCGCCGCCAGCCCGCCCCAGGGCAGGGCTGCGAAGGCGACGAGTGCGGAGACGATGCAGAACAAAAGCCATGCGGCGGCGGCCAGTGCGCCTGCCAGGACGGCGCGGCGCGCCCACCGCCGCCACGAAATCTTCACCGGTCGGCGGCTGGCCCGCCGCCGGTTGGTTCCGTCTGTCGAGTGCGACACAGGCTCCACCTCCCGAGTTGCTGCAACCGGTGGAAGCGGGCAGCCGGTCGCGTGAGGGTGCACTCCTTCAGGCGCCGGTGGCCTTCTGCGTCCGCCGGGCCACCAGTTCGAATCGCACGGAGGGGAAGCGCTCCGCCAGCCGGCGGCGCATCATCTCGCCCGTCCGGCCGTATCCCGGGGCGCTGTAAAGCAAGTCGATGTAGCCGTAGCGTACCCGGTCCGTGAAGGCCCGGGCGTAGCCCACCAGGCGGTCGTCCACCCACGCGGACTCCACCGCGGAGGAGAAAAGGATCATGCGCTCGGCCTCGGCGTGATCGAGCCCGATCCCCGGCAGCCCGCCCGCGCGGGCGATCCCCAGGAGCCGGTGCTTCTCGCCGCTGTACTCCACCCCGTCGATCAGCAGGTGGCGGTAATCCTGTTCTCCGGCCAGGGTGAACCCCTGCCCGTCATAGACGATTGGGATGACGCCTGTGTTGCGCGCGATCGCGATCGGCGCGCCCACGGCGCGCTGCAGGAAATGGGCGATCAGCCCGCCGTGGGTCACGATGAGCACCCGCTGGCCCGGATGCCGCCGGGCGATCTCGGTGAAGATCGCCTCGCCCCGCTCCGCCAGCTTTTCGTTGGACTCGACGCCGGGAATCTCCCCCAGCGAGAGCCCGGGCCAGAGCACGTCCCGCTCGACCTTGGTCAGACCCTCCGCAGGGCCGATGAACCGCTCCCGGAGCCGCGGGTCGGTGATGAGTTCGTTTCCGGTCCGGCGGCAGAGCGCCAGCGCGGTTTCACGGGCGCGCACCAGGTCGCTGCTGTAGACCGCGTCCCAGTGCTCCGTCGCCAGGCGGGCGCCGGCCGCTTCCGCCTGCCGCTTCCCCTCGGCGTTGAGGGGAATGTCGGTATGCCCCTGGGCCCGGCCGTCGTAGTTCCAGTCGGTCACCCCGTGTCGCATCAGGGCGATGTATGTTTTCACGCGTATGCTCCTTCCTTAAAACGTTGCATAGTTTGAGTATAAATCCGACCTCCGCAACGGTCAAAGTGGGCGGCGTTTCCCACGAATTCCCGCCATTGCCACCGCATATCTGTGTACCGGGCGTGTCCACCACCACGCCCGATGACGGAGAAGAAGGGAGAGGAGACGCATGCCGCTGAGCAAGGAGGCCGAGGCCTTCCTGAAGCAGCTGGCCGAGGTGGGTGGCCCGGCGCTGAACGACCTGCCGCCGGCGGAGGCGAGGGCGATGGCCGCGCAGCTGAGCGCCCACGCCGAGGTGGAGCCGGTGGCGAGCATCGTGGACCGGACGATTCCCGGGCCTGCCGGGGAGATTCCGGTCCGCATCTACACCCCCGCCGGGGAGGGCCCGTTCCCGGTGCTCCTGTACTTCCACGGCGGCGGGTGGGTGATCGGCAGCCCGGACACGGTGCACGCCACCTGTGCGCTGCTGGCGAACCGGGCCGGGGCGATCGTGGTCTCGGTGGACTACCGGCTGGCGCCGGAGCACAAGTTCCCGGCGGCCGCGGAGGACTGTTACGCCGCCACGGCCTGGGCGGCCGAGAATGCCCGCAGCTTCGGCGGCGACCCGCGGCGTATCGCAGTGGCGGGCGACAGCGCCGGCGGCAACCTGGCGGCGGTGGTCTCGCTGATGGCCCGGGAGAAGGGCTATCCGCAGATCGCCTACCAGGTGCTCATCTACCCGGTGACCGACCACAACTTCGAGACCCAGTCCTACCGGGAGAACGGGGCGGACTACTTCCTCACCACGGCCATGATGCAGTGGTTCTGGAACCACTACCTGGGCACCGAGGCCGACGGGAAGGACTGGCGGGCCTCCCCGCTGCAGGTGGCGGACGCCTCCGATCTGCCCCCGGCCTTCGTCATCACCGCCGAGTTCGACCCGCTCAGGGACGAGGGCGAGGCCTACGCGCAGAAGCTGGCGGCGGCCGGCAACACCGTCACGGTGAAGCGGTTTCTGGGCCAGATCCACGGCTTCTGCACCCTGCTAGACGCCATGCCGGCCGGCAGGCAGGCGCTGGAGGAGGCGGCGGCCCAGCTGCGTCTGGCCTTCGCCGCCGAGTAGCGGCGCCGCCTGGGAAGGGGGAACCGGAACATGCGGCACTTCGACGCCGTGGTGGTGGGTGCCGGTTTTTCGGGGCTGTACATGCTCTACCGCCTGCGGGAGCTGGGCCTCTCGACCCTGGTCTTCGAGGCGGGCGGCGACGTGGGCGGCACCTGGTACTGGAACCGGTACCCCGGCGCCCGCTGTGACTCGGAGAGCCACGTCTACTGCTACTCCTTCTCCAAGGAACTCCTGGAGGAGTGGGAGTGGTCGGAGCGGTACCCGGCCCAGCCCGAGATCCTGCGGTACCTGCAGCATGTGGCAGACCGGTTCGACCTGCGTCGGGATATTCAGTTCGACACCCGGGTGACCGCGGCCGCCTGGAACGAGGAGAAGAACCTGTGGGAGATCCAGACCGACGACGGCGAGGTGACCACCGCCCGGTTCTTCATCACCGCGGTAGGCTGCCTCTCCGCCGCCCACATCCCGAACTTCCCCGGGCTGGAGTCGTTCCAGGGCAAGTGGTATCACACCGGCGAGTGGCCGCACGAGAAGGTGGACTTCACCGGCCAGCGGGTGGGCCTCATCGGCACAGGGGCGACAGGCATCCAGGTGCTGCCCGAGGTGGCCAGGGAGGCGGCGCACGTCTACGTCTTCCAGCGCACCCCAAACTTCGCCATCCCCGGCCGCAACCGGCCCCTGGACCCGGAGTTCATTCGGGAGGTGAAGGCAAAGTACGACGAGGTGTGGGAGACCGCCCGCCGGTCCCCGGCCGGCCACTACATGGTGCCGCCGGACCTGTCGGCCATGGCCGTCTCGCCCGAGGAGCGGGAGCGGATCTTTGCACAGGCCTGGGAGAAGGGCGGCTTCTGGTTCCTCTTCGCCTTCAATGACCTTACGGTGAACCAGGAGTCCAACGCCGCCGCGGCCGAGTTCATCCGGAACCACATCCGGCAAGTGGTGAAGGATCCGCAGGTGGCCCAACTGCTCATGCCTTACGACCACCCCTTCGCCACCAAGCGGCCGCCGCTGGAGCACGGCTACTACGAGGCGTTCAACCGGGAGAACGTCACCCTGGTGGACGTGCGCCGCGCACCGATCGTCGCCATTACTCCCACGGGGCTGCGCACGGCCGAGGCGGAGTATGAGCTGGACGCCATCATCTTCGCCACGGGCTTCGACGCCATGACGGGCAGCCTGCTGCGCATGGACATCCGCGGCCGAAACGGCCTCTCACTCCGGGAGAAGTGGGCGGAGGGCCCCCGCACCTACCTCGGCCTGGCCACGGCCGGCTTCCCCAACATGTTCATGATTACGGGGCCGCAGAGCCCGTCGGTGCTCAGCAACATGCCGGTCTCCATCGAGCAGCACGTGGACTGGATCACCGACTGCATCCGGCACATGCGGGAGCGCGACCTGCAGGTGATCGAAGCGGAGGAGCAGGCCGAGGAGGGCTGGGTGAGGCACGTCACCGAGGTGGCCGAGGCGACGCTCTACCCGAAGGCCAACTCCTGGTATGTGGGGGCGAACATCCCCGGCAAGCCCCGCATTTTCTATCCCTATGTGGGAGGGGTGGGCAACTACCGCCAGATCTGCGACGACGTGGCGGCGAAAGGCTACGAGGGCTTCGCCGTGAAGGCGGCGAGCTGAAGCAGGAACCCGGGGCCGCGGGGCCCCGGGTCGCATTCTGTCTGTGGTCACTGGCCCAGCGCCGCCCGCAACCGGGCCGCCAGACCCTTCTCCAGTTCTACCCGGACGTACGTGCCGTCCTCCCGGTGCTCCTCGGCCAGCACCTGTCCCCGCTCGTGGGCCCACGCCAGCCAGGCGGCCTTTGCGTAGGGGATGACGGCCTCCACGATTACCCGGCGCGCCTGCAAGGCCTGCTGAATCGCCCGCTGCAGCCCGTCCAGGTTCTGGCCGAGGGCGGCGGCCACGGCCACGGCGCCGGGGGTGGAGGCCAGCAGGTGCTCCATCTCGGCCGGATCCACCAGGTCAGCCTTGTTGTAGACCACCAGCGTGGGCTTGTCTCCCGCACCCAGGTCGTTCAGCACCGCCTGCACGGTCTGCATCTGCTCTTCCCGCTTGGGGTGGGCGGCATCCACCACGTGCAGCAGCAGGTCGGCTTGGTTCACCTCCTCCAACGTGGAGCGGAACGCCGCCACCAGGTCGTGAGGCAGGTTGTGGATGAAGCCCACCGTGTCCACCAGCAGGTAGGGTTCACCCTCCGCCGGTTCGACCCGGCGGGTGGTGGCATCCAGCGTGGCGAAGAGCCGGTCCTCGGCCAGCACGTCCGAGCCTGCCAGGGCCCGGTGCAGGGTGGACTTACCGGCGTTGGTGTAGCCGGTGAGCGCCACCACCGGAATCGCCGAGGTGGCCCGTTCCGCCCGCAGCCGGGCGCGGTGGGCCTTGATCTCTTCCAGTTCCCGCCTGAGGGCCGCCATGCGGTCGCGGATGCGCCGACGGTCGACCTCCAGCTTGGTCTCGCCGGGGCCCCGGTTGAAGACGCCCCCGGCCGAGCCCGCCTGGCGGGAGAGCTCGATGCCCTTGCCGGTGAGGCGCGGCAGCCGGTAGCTCAGCTGCGCCAGTTCCACCTGGAGCTTGGCCTCCCGGGTGCGGGCGCGCAGCGCGAAGATGTCCAGAATCACCGCCGTGCGGTCGATTACCTGACAGTCGATGATGCGCTCCAGGTTGCGCTGCTGCACGGGGGTGAGCTCGTCGTCGACAATCACGAAGTCAAATTCCATTTCCCGGCGGAGCAGCTCGACCTCCTCAGCCTTGCCCCTGCCGATGTAGGTGGCGACGTCGGGCGCCGGCCGGCTCTGGATCTCCCGGCCCACCACCCGGGCCCCGGCCGTGTCGACCAGTCGCTCCAGCTCGTCCAGCGACTCGGCCGCGCTCCAGCCGCCCCGCTGGCGGGCGGGCAGCTCCAGGGCCACCAGGAAGGCGGTAGCGGTCCGGTCTCGCAGTCGATTCTCTGTCATGCGTGGCCACTCCCTGTCGTGCGTGATGGATTCTGCTCTCCGGGGCCGTCGGGCGGCCGGCGGACGGCGGGGCTGCGGCGCACGCGCACAGACACAACAAGGCCGCAGCCCTCACCAGGGCCGCGGCCGCATCGCTTGCCTGTGCCAGGCAATGGCTACCGAGGGCGCGCCGGAGAGGGCGTATGAACGGAGCCCAGGCTGCGCAGCCGCCCGGCGATCCAGATCATCACGAACCCCTCCTCTGCGAAGTCTGGCTCCATTCTAGCGCCGGGGGAAAGGGAAGTCAACGCTGGCAGGCAGAACGTAGCTGTCAACGGTAAGTGGGGTCCAGACCTCTCCCAGAGTCACAGATTCG
>ENA-UPSB01002607-UPSB01002607.1-bioreactor-metagenome-genome-assembly--contig:-NODE-2607-length-16286-cov-58.821946_pt1 | contig 16286 bp, 20 predicted proteins | sample MGYA00238182_ERZ773286 | MGnify/ENA primary metagenome ERZ773286 (study PRJEB29026, sample SAMN07631240) | bioreactor metagenome | isolation source: Switchgrass digestor | place: USA: Dartmouth... | reverse complement strand
GGGGTGGGTCAATTCCTTTTCGTTGCTCCTGGGTCAATTATACACCGGCGGTGACCTAGCGCTGTCTGACTCCTGCGCCAGGCTTGGGTATTTCCTTTCGGCAGTGTTGGGCTTCGTTTTGTTTTTCAAACTCGTCCACTCCATTTCAGCCTTGTATGCAGTTCTTATTCATCGGGCCAGGATTTTGCCTCCAGCTTCCTTCAGATTCCACCTTATGGTGGACACCTTTGCCTTTGGCTAGTAGTTCCCACTACCAAGCCCACAGCGGACTTTCACTGCCAAGCTATCGCCCATGCCAGGCGCACATAAAAAAGAACGGTCTTACAACCGCCCTTTTTTATTTTGAGGGCATCAATTCTGCTACAAATCAGTTATATGAGTAGATAATTTGTCCAACCATTCTCCCTGAACCTTCTCATGGATTTCCTATACTTATCGCTGAATGAATCTCCTGATGGATGGACAGCTGGTTATTAATTGCATTGTAGATTTCTTCCGCTCTCTCTTTATCTATATATTTAAAATGAACGCATAAGGCCAAAATATCATAATAAGTAAGCATAATAAATTCATCCAGGTAACGAAATTCCGTGGAATTGTCAGATATGATTATCGGTATTCTCAAAGCATATGCGTAACCTGCACATTCACTTTCACCAGGACCTACTATCGAGAATTTTTCATCGATTATATCTTTTGCAAGGTAGTTTACTGACGGTTCCTTTTCCCTATCCAGGATGTGAAAAATACTTCCTTCTTTGCTTATAGCCCGGTTAATTGTGGTAAGATACCTACCTGCCTTTTTTCTCAGTTCAACTTCATATACATACTGAGGGATTATTATTTTTTCAAATAGATATTCCAGTATATCCAATCTGTCAACCATGGCAAGGTGTATCAAGATATCGGCATCAGAAATTGCTCCTGTATACCGGTGCACCTCAATACTCCTCTTCTTCAGGATATTCATATCCGAAATTTTCAGGCTTTAATCCAACTAACGCAAGGATAGCTTTTAGTTTTTCGTATGATATATCCCCTCTTTCGTAGTTGCTTCTGATAAATTCGATGTACTCTTTTGGAATATAGGTCACTCTTGAGGGGACAATTAGTTCCGTAGAATACCCCTCACGCATGGATAAAGATTGGAGCAAACCTGCGTTTTCTTTTGAACAGATTTGATAAAGCTCATCATATTTGTCCCCGGAACACAAACCCAGTTTGATAAGCCTTATAAGCATTGCCTGGTAACTGACTTTAAAATGATTATGCATCTTTATTATGTGCTCCGGTCTGACGCTGTTTTTATCTACCCTTATAACCCTATAAAAGAATTCTTTTACATAATCTTCAGGCATCAGGAATTCAGAAGCAAATATATTAGCTGCTTTATCTTCTTTTTCGTACCTGTCTTTGTCAACTATCTTTTCTCTTTTAAGGATGTCCGCATTAAAAAATACATGATATAATTCATGAGCACCTGTAAATCTTTCATGGCCTAAAGTTAAACTCGAATTTAAAAATACAACAAACTGGTCCTCACAATACGTGCTGAAACCCGAAATTTCTTCCGTCTCCAGCGGTTTTCTTATCAGAAGCGCTATATCTGAAAGAATATCGAATATATCGCAAAGCCCTTTCCTTGCAAACCGAATTCTTGCTTCCTCAGCTAATTCTTTTACTTTCAACCTTAAAAGTTCATCGGTTACTAGCTCCATATCATCACTCCTTCCATAGAGGTTTTAGCTTAATAGGTTTGTATTCTCCGTAAAAGATCTTTTTCTGACGAGTAAGATCTTTAATCATTTTCTGGATCTCTTCTATCTCTTCAATAGCCTTTTCAGAAAGATTTTTCTTACGAAAAAGAGTAACCAAATCATCCTCCTCTGCAAAAAGGCTTTTTATGTCTATATTCAAGATATCACACAAAGCGTTAAGCTCAAGTGCAGATATACTTCTATTTCCATTTTCAATCTTGCTGAGGGTTTCTCTGCTCATGTTGATATTTTTATCCGCAAGCCTTTTGACAACCTCAGCCTGACTCATGCCTTCCTTTTCTCTTATCGCTTTGAGCTTAAACCCCAATTCATAAATGGATGCCATAACTACCACTCCTTCCTGTAATAATATATTACGTAATTATAATTTTTGTGTCAATAAGTATTCCCATTTTGTAACGATTTATTACATAAAAATATTGATTATAATCTTCTAAATTTTGAAAAAAAATCTGGTTGATTAATTAAATACCTAGATTTTGCGCAAACCAAATCTCAAGAAATGGTTGAATAAGGTATCTCAACTTTATTTTTACATTTTTCTTCATATGTTTGCACAATACTTAGGCAGTTAAATAAATTCGTAAGTTTACAAGAATTCTGCAGAAAGCCTCGTCCTTGTAGGGCGGGGGTGAATGCAAGGGTTGAAACTGAGAACCAAGTATGATATAATTAAATCAAATTTTGGAATTAAGAAGGTTGGTTTAGAATGAATACCTACAAATCCACACGACATGCTAAATTCCTAATCAACTACCACTTTGTTTGGATACCAAAGTACAGAAAAGACTTTTTAAAAGACCCTGAGGTAAAAAATACAGTTGAAGAAACAATCAGGGAACTATCCAAGACATACAAGTTTGATATTTTAGCACTTGAAATAATGCCTGACCATATTCATCTATTTATTTCTGCACTTCCAAGGTATTCTCCAAGCGAACTTATTAATGTTATAAAGGGCGCTACTGGCAGGAAGATAGGACAAAAGTTTCCTCAGTACAAACAAAGAGATTCTGTCTGGACAAGAGCATACTTTGTGGCAACTGCAGGTAATGTATCTGCCGAAACCGTCAAGAAGTATATAGAGAGCCAATGGAAGAAGGTAGAAAAGGATGGATAAGACATATATTTTGTCAGTTCCAGAAGAATATCAAGGTTTAGCGAGAGAAATTTCAATGGTATCTGGTAAAATCTACTCTAAAGCAGTAAATTTTTTTAAAAGGATACAAACAAAAGGGATAAATGTTTCGAGAAAGACATTTGACCAGTATATGGAATGGTGGCTGCATCAAAAGAGTTTTAAACTTCACAGTCAAAGCAAACAGGCAGCATACCAGCAGTTTTGGACTGCATATCAGGCATACCTGAAAAGATTACAAAAGGCAAAGGAGAAAGGCCAAGATACATCCAAGATAAGATCACCATTCAGGAACAAGAAGTATAATAAAGTGGTTTTTAAGAAAAACGCAATTCATTTTAAAGATGGAGACTTGATTTTGTCAAATGGGAAGGAACAAGCACCAATGGTTATAAAAGGGTGTTGTTTAAAAGGTGCTCCCAAGTATGCAGAGCTGATTTTCCATCAAGACAAGAAGAAATATTATCTTCACATTGTGGTTGAAGTAGGAGAAGGAAAAATTGAGAATACCGCAGGAGTCATGGCAATAGATCTTGGAGTAATACATCCGATGGTTTGTTTTGATGGCAGAGAAGTTTTAATCTATAATGGTGGTATTCTGAACTCAAAGATAAGATACCGCAATAAAAAACTTGGAGAATTTCAGCAAAAACTATCTAAGTGTCAGAAAGATTCAAGAAAATTCAAAGAGCTTTTGAGAGCAAAGAGGGAAGTATTGAGAAGAGTTAACAATCAAATTAGAGATGTGTTGGAAAAATACACATCTTATTTGGTAGGGTATTGTATTAAAAATGGTATAGGGACAATTGTATTAGGTGATTTGAAGGGTATAAGGAATGGAGCAAGACATGGGAAAGTACCAAATCAAAAAATCCATCAATGGATGTTTAGAAGAGTAGCAAGAAGGATAGAAGAGAAAGCCGAGTTTGTGGGGATAGAAGTCAAATTTATAAAAGAAAATGGGACATCACAGAGTTGTCCTGTGTGTGGTAGCAAAAACAAGCCAGAAAACAGGAACTATGAATGCAAAAGCTGTGGTTTTAGATATCACAGGGATGGAGTGGGAGCGATAAACATATACAGAAAGTATACAGGCTCTTTAAGCCTGGTAGTAGGGCTATTGGCTTGCCCCACAGGTGTGAGGTACACACCACACCTGTGTTGCCCTATTGAGTGGAATATCCACCCAGTAGGGAAGACGGCCTGAAATTCGGAGCTGTCAAGAATCCTCGCCCCTTCCAGGGCGGGGAGAAGTCAAATACTCAATTATAGCAAATAAAGGATCCCCCTACTTTGCACAGTAATATTTTTATAATAAACAGCTTCAATAGAAAGGAGGCCACCTTGGTGCCAAGTAAGAAGGATAAGCCTGTAGAAAACGCATATGAATCGGAAAAACGCATTGTTAAAAAAGGGCTCGGATCCATCGGTGAGATGTTTGGCAGCGGTGGTACAAAGGATAACTCGGATCTCTTAAGATTAGCCAGGGAGATAACACCGCCTCCTAAAAAGCCCCAGCATAACGGCGATAGCAAGAAGGATTAATCCTCCTTGCTATCCCCTTCTCTTTTTAACCTTTCAAGCGTTTCTATAAATTCCGTCTTATCAAACACTTTAATTATCGTTCCGCTATCAAAATGATAATACACAAAATCTACCTTCGTTATATAATCGTTCCATTTCTTAACCTCTTCGATTCCCTCAAGGGTTATTTCCCTGACTTGATCCCCTGCAAAAGTAAAATCTTTAAGAAAGCCTTTTACAGAAAATCCATCATCCGGCCTGATGATCTCCACTATTTGGCTATCACGGTTACAAAAGAGCTTATCCCAAGGGGACATTCCACCGCTAACACCCGGCTTGTTTAACCTTTTCCTCAAGAGATTTAAAAATCTGCTAAAGATACTTACTTCATTGGCCTGCGAAGCCATGAAATATCCGAACATCAAGCCAGATAAAAAACCGCATAGCAAATAGACAACCAAAAACAACATAAACTTGCCAAAACTACTGCTAATAGCATTGTCACCGGTGACGTTCCCATTGATCGCATCAAAAACGAAATCTAAATCTTCCAATGAGAATATGTGTATATATGACACAATTTTTAGCAGTACAAGAGTTATAGCAAAGGAAGGAATGGCATAAACGAAAGCAACAAACAATCTATCCAGCGATTCCTGTCTGTCCTTTATAGAACCCGTTATTAATTCGTCGGTAAAAAGAGCGACCAATCCAGGAAACAACAGAAGAATAATTTTGATGGTTTCCGGAAACAAATCCATACGCATCATCTCCTATTAAATCGCTTCCACCTAGATAACTCACTCCCTAAAACTATGTATTTAATTTTGTCATAACCACAACGCTTCGCTTAATACGCTCCTGCCATTCAAATCTTCAACGCAGACCATCTTAACGAGAAGCCATGCACGTTCCTCATCGGTAAGCTCCTGCAGCTTGGCTGCTTCCTTCGATTTGACGATGAGTGTTGTTTCATTTATACGCTTTACTCCCGCCATTGCAGTCCTGATATTCATCAAGCTGTTTATGAGCATCATCAAGCCTTTCAATAATCCAATTTTGTACTGAAAAGCCGCCGTGAGCTCGCCAAAAGTCATAGAGGATGGCTATATCGGCGCAGGTTACAAGCGTATTCATATCGTTGGTATTTTTAGCAGTTACTTCCTGTACGTTTATTGCAAACCGCGTCATTGGTTTGGTGACAAAAATCCGATTGATCAAAATATGCGGGACAACAAACAACATGATCAATCCAAACATCCTCGGATCCATCAAAATGAGAATCAGGGAAGAGGCGCAAATATTTACAATTGCTACAACCGCATGGGGTAGATGTATGGATTGATTCAGCATAGCCGTCGCTGCCTGAACGTCAGCATTCAGCCGCGTCATCCATTCTCCTATTGGCCTGGATTCAATCTGTTGCAAAGGCAAGCCGGAAACATGGCTAAACAGCTTCCGGCGTATTGTACCCACCCATTTTGTAACATTGGTAGCATATAGCGTCCATACAGTTCCATTATATAAAAAAAGAAATAGACTTCCAATGCCAAACAATGCGCAAACATGACACAATTCATTTGGATTTGCCTTATTTATTGCCCCAAAAGCAAACCGCAAAAAGCTCGCCTGGATAACCGTATACAGGGCGTCAAAAGGGCAGCGCAGCAGTATTAAGATGATAAATTGCCTAACCCCGCCTGCCATCCTAAAAAACCCCAGCATATCACGCATCGTAAAGCTGGCCTCCCTCCAGCCGGTATATACGGTTACACCATGCCAGGGCCTCAGGCCGGTGGCTTACGCTTACGACAGTCTTACCTTTTGTAAGGCTTTCAAGCGCGGATAAAACGGCATAACTTGTATCACCGTCGAGCGCGCTTGTCGCTTCATCCAGCAGAACAACCGGTGCATCTTTTGCAATGGCACGGGCAATGGCAATACGTTGCGCTTGTCCCCCGGAAACCCTTCCTCCCCGTTCTCCAACAAAAGTATCTATTCCGTCCGGCAGTGTGGCAATCCAATCCGAAAGCTGTGCCGCTTCACAAGCCCGCCTGATCTCCTCATCGCTCATGGGATGTCCGCAGGTGATATTGTCTTTAATGCTTGCTGGAAACAGCATTGGGTTCTGCATCACCATAGCGCTGCCTTTTCAATTATCTTGCTGGAATAAATGGTATACCATACGATAATGGCAGTTGGAACATTGGCAAGCAGGGTCAATTTTGGATTGAGCCAGAGCATATATGAAAAAGTACCGATAAATTTTATCGCATCATCTACAAAAGCAAATAGATTGGTGCGAAGGAAATCCGATACATCGCCTATTTCATTTTGAAGCCTGGAAAGGTGTTCACCCGCATTTAGATTTTCAATTTCGGTTAGCGGCAAAGCTGTGATATTGTAAACTATGCCCCAGGGGCAGAGTCAATGAGCTGTTAATTAAATAAATTTTTTGATATAAGCCGTTGTAATGCCTGTATATAACCAGGTATTTACATTAATTCCCATGTCGTATTCTCAGACCTTTATAATCGTTATGACAAAACCTTAGCGGCTATGCAATAAAAATGACACCATTCCCGTCTCGGGAATAGTGTCCGCTTCCTTCCCATCCTAAAACGCTTTTCCGTGCTTATAGCTTCTGCTCTTATTTTTATCCATCTTTTTCTTTATTTCAGTTTCTAAGTCTATCCCCAATCCCCCGCACAGATCCCCCAGCCTAATGGCCACATCCGCCAGTTCTTCTTTAAAGTTGCCTTCATCGCCTCCCCTCAATGCTTCTAGTGCCTCCGATACCTCGGATACTATCAGCATCAATTTTGTGGCAATCGCATTTCTCCATAAATCTTTTAATTCAAATACACAATCTCCCGATTTTACCGTTTTTTCGTCCCAGTTAACCAAATCCCAATCTTCCCAAAATCCATGGTTCTTGGCATTCTCATACGCTTCCTTACACAGTTCTTTTATCGTCACGCTATTCTCCTCCCCTTTGTGTACAATATTTCTTTCGTAACAGATCTATAACAATATATACTATTTGCGCAAGAAAATTAAATGCAGGTTCTACTTATTTCCACAGCTACCCATATAAATCCCAACGTTGTTACCTTTCAAGTTGTTTGCTGGAGTTACTAATGTTTTCACAGTACTTATACAAATCTTAATCCTTATAATTGTACCTTTTCTACCGCAAATTCCGAATCTGATTCTTTCAGCAAAAAAATGGTGATATTCAAAGAGTCAATTAGTTTTTTAAGATTAGGTCGTTTTTTTTCTTGCATTTCTTTGATTTCTACATGCTGCGATCCACATTTAAATACAAGTACTGCTTTTTGGATACAATCGGTTTCAAGACCAGCAGGGAGATCACGGTAAGATTCTATAAATGTTCTTTTGTCGAGCAATTGGTAATAAGTTGCAACCTCCAACGCACAGCGCAGCAGCGTTTCCCTGTTGTCCCGCCTTTTCAGCTCTATTAGCCATATGATACCTTTATTTCTGTTAAAAGACACCAGATCTATCTTGCCAGCCTTATCGTCGCGGATACCCTTCAATGGCACTTGATAATCAAATACATAGCCCAATTCACCCAGGCTATTGCCCGCTCTGGAGTAATTGAAGAGTTTCTTGGCCAAAATCTCCTCTTTTCGGTGCGTCTGCCGTTCAATTTTCCCGTCATGCGTTTCTACAAAATAGCCTTCTCTCTTAATAGCCGGCAATAAACTCAGCTTTTGCGAAATGTCTAATTCTAATAGCACTTCGGCAATTATCTCTGTATAATAAAGCAGCTCATCATCCCTCGTTTTCCCTTTCCAGTTAATGAATGGTTTCTGGTACAATTGCCCGATATTTTGCATTGCCCCCTCTGTTTCACAAATAACTCGCTCTTTGGTATAAGGAGTTTTTTCATTCATTTTCATTTTATCCATAGAGAAAATAAAACCCCCTTCACACGGGCTAACTTCTAATAGGTCCAAAACGGCACTTAAGAGTATTTCTCCTCTTTGATTATTTCTCCAGAAGCTTCTCCATTAGCTTCTCCATGTTTTTATTCAGCCTGCTTAACTGCCTGATTATCATCCAATTCTGTTCCGTCAATATTGATAAGTAGCTAATCTTGGCCTGCTGTACCACATCGGCAAACGCTAGCGCCCTGTTTTCCAGAATCGATATATTGCTCACTAAATCATTTGCTATTTTTTGCAAAACAACTAAATCCTTTTCATCTAAATCCTGCAATTGGTACCGCTCCATAAACTGATTCATCTTTTCCTGCTGCCTTTCTTCTTTGGACTTCTTGTCTCTGCCAAAAATGCCCATGCGTATCCCTCCCGGTATTTTTCAAGTATTATACCATATGCTGGCAGGGTTTTGTACTTTTAGTGCAGTCCAATTGCATCACCGGCCATTTCAATTACATTAACTATACTTGTGCCTTGCGCAGTTATACCGAAATTGAATATAGTTACATAAAAAACATCTTTTTCTTATATTGCTGCCGGATAAGCTTCCCTCATTAATCTTTCATCCTTAAAAACCTGGCAAACAACAGATTTTTTAGCAAAACAAAAGGACACTGCTCTCACGTCCGAGAATAGTGTCCGCTGGATGTCCTTAAAACTCGTTTAATAATTACAGCTTACTTATAAAAAACCTCATTCTTCAATAAACTTCATCAGCTCTTCATTAAATTTATCCCGCTCTTCATAAAATAAACCATGACCGCTATATCTAAATGGTATGAGTTTGGAATTTTTTATACACTGTTTCTGCACCTGACCCAGTTGAAACGGAACGATTTCATCATGAATACCGTGCATGATCAACGTTGGAACGTTTATCGCCTGCAAATCGTGGAATAGCTCTTCAAGTATCCAGGTATTTGCAACGGCAGCAGTTGCCCATGAAGCAGCTTCTAAACCCAGTTGTAGGAACCAATAAGAAAAAGGCTCGGTTATATGCTGGAAGAAAAACATATTGCCAAAATCCTTCAGCATTTTAGGGCGATCATTGTATGTATCCTCAATAATTTTAATTACGGTTTCCCTGTCTATTCCATAAGGGAAATTAGGACGTTTGATGAGGCTGGGAGCTGCCGCTGCAATAAGGACAAGCTTAGATACTCCATACCCCTTATGCCTGGCCATATATCTAACAGCAATGGCCCCACCCGTTGAATGCCCTGCCAGAACAAAGTCTTGCAATTTGAGATTTTCGACCACGCATCGTACGTCATCGGCCAACCTATTATAGTCGTATCCTCTCCACGGCTTATCCGATTTACCAAATCCTCTTTGGTCTATTCCGATGCATCTGTACCCATACTTGGGAAGCACATTAAACTGATACTCAAATAGCTTATGGCTACCGGGCCAACCATGTAAGAACACGATCGTCCGGTAGCCTTCGGGATTGAGATCCTCTACGTAAATATTTACGTTTGGCTCTACCGGAACATAGTATCCCATCATAATACCCCCTGATGATCAAGTGATTATATTGACATTTTATTAGCTAAAGCATGGCTTTGTGATTGAAATAACCATGTCTTACTCGGTACATTTGAGGCAATTTCAATCCATGCATTATAATTTTTGCCTATCAAGCATTTAATTTTTATCTGCTCAACAAAGCCAATTAAATGCTATACATGATTATATGCATGGCATCTTTTCTGGCCGGTAGAGCCGCTTAACGCCTAACAAGGCCATCTAAACAAAACCATGTGTCCTAAGTGGTTCATGGTATTCTTTTAAGCACTATTGGTAAAAGCGGCCTATCAAGCTTTCCCTTCCACCACAGTTCGTAATTTTCCTCCACCTTTTCCCAGCGCTCCGGTCCAAAATCAATACCCATATGGTTGCTCCTTTCATTCTTTTCAATTTCTTTTGCTCTACATTATTTTAAGTGTGTTGAAACCCAATTCGAGACACAGCTCTATTATATATAATTGGGAAACAGAGGAGGTACAGGCGTTATATACATCAGTCTGCACTGCTGCTATTTTTTGTCCAGCTTCTGTCAAAGGCATTGAAACGACATGCATTGTCAATGTAGATCTTGACCATGCTTGGTTCCTTCAGCATTTCAAGAGTTTTTTGGGGCACTACCGGTTTCAATTTGGCCTCAATCAGCGTTATTGTACTTTTAAGGCATTACCTCTATCACATCGATGATCAATTTCTGCTATAAGAATATCATCATGCAATAAGCCAATCGATCAAAACGGAAACTTATGGTTGTTGAAGATAATTATCAGCCGAAGTAATCTATGATATAGCTTTTCTGTAAATATTGGTTGCCCAGCTAATAGTAACAACCAATAGCAGTACCATAATCGTAAATGCCCAGAAAACTTTGATATTCCACAACGTACCGCTGGCTAATACCCGGGAAGCCTCCACTACATAATACAACGGGTTAAAATGCGCGATAACCTGTAGCCATGTCGGTCCAAATGAAATGGGGAGCAAAACCCCGGATAGCAGGGTTATCGGAAGCTGCAGGCCCGTAACAACAGCTGCTATAGTCCCTATATCCCTTGCTATGAGCCCCAAACCGCTGCACGCAGCAGAAACTATGGCTGTCAACAAGCAAAGCAAAATAAATAAAACGGCAAGCCCTAATACGTGAATATGAAAACCAATAAAATTCGAAACAACGGTAACCATCAATGAAGTAATCAAGAACATGACGACATCTTTAAGCACATTTCCCAATAATAGCGATAAACGGCTGACCGGTGAAACCCTAAAGCGTTCGATGACTCCTATAGTACGCTCATTGTTGACTATCCATGCAATGCCGGTACCACTATTCAAGGCAAATAGAGCTAATAACCCCGGTACAAATGCATCTGCTACACCATCTCTCCCCACATTAGGAATTCCACCCAAAAGAGGGGCAAACAAAACGAGATATAACAGGGGGTTTATAAGTCCCATGAAAAACCACAAGGGAGAGCGAACCTGTTCGATCATTCTCCTCATAAAGAACAGCTCCGTTTCGCGAACAACCTTCATGCGATCCACTCCTTCGTATCGCGTAATGACCTTCCGGTATATTTAAGAAATACATCATCAAGAGATGGCCTGGTCATGGTCACCGATTGCATTTGCAAACCATTATTGTTCAACAATTCAAAAATGGGGGGCAAAACTTGCGCTCCATCTTTAACAAAAAGGTAGATATTCTCACCTTCAACCACGATTTCATTTATGAAGCTTATAGCCTCAAATAGATTTCTGGCCCGTTGCATTTTATCCCGTGAAAGTCGGATTTGTATAACGTCATTGGAAATGCGTTTTTTAAGTTCCGATGGCGTGCCCTCCACAATAATCTTACCGGAATCAATGATTGCTACCCCATCGCATAAGATATCAGCTTCATCCAAGTAATGCGTCGTCAAAAAAACGGTCATGCCTTCCTTTTGTAACTGCCTTATTTGTCCCCAAAGATTAGCTCGGTTTTGGGGGTCAAGCCCTATTGTCGGTTCATCAAGAAATAGCACTTTAGGTCGGTGTATCATGCCCATTGCAATTTCAAGCCGTCGTTTTTGTCCTCCGGAATACGTCCTAACGATTCTATCTGCCACCTCGACTAATTGAAAGGCATCAAGCAATTCATCAGCACGTTTTTCTGTATCAACCCGGCTCATCCCGTAAAGCCTGCCCTGAAGCAGTAAATTTTCACGACCGGTTGCTTCCATGTCAGCCCCTCCAAGCTGGCTGACATAACCTATATGGCGCCGTATCTCCTTCGCATGGCGTACCAGATCATATCCGCAAATCATTGCCTTACCGCTATCAACAGGCAAAAGCGTTGTCAGCATCCGGAGGGTTGTGGTTTTCCCGGCACCGTTGGGACCGAGAAAACCGAAAATCTCGCCACTTCTTACCGAAAACGAAATACCGCGCACAGCCTCCACTATGGTTTTTCTGCCCTTTATTTTGACCGAAAAACTCTTTCTCAAATTATCGATTTCAATGACATTCTGCATATAACCACCCCATAATTTACCTTCTTTTTTTCAATAATACGACTACGGCATGGGCGATTTGCCCTAATCCCAATCCAATGATTGTACCGGCTACACCTCCGATAAGGGTATCAATCCACCCTCCCGAGAGGAACATCTCCCGTCCCCCGCTTGCGATAAATCCGGAAAGCGCTCCGATGGAAAGCCCTAGAAACATAAATCCCGCAATAAACAAACCGATGACTTCGTAATCCACCGGATCATAATTTTTATAGTATTCTGCGAACCTATCCTGCAAATCAGAGGTCCTTGTCGATTCGCTTGAATATTTAAGTTCCTCCTTAGCGCGCTCAAATGCTTCCTGTTCCGAAAGGCCTTTTTCCATCAAATCCTTCATGTAATCGCTCATATAGAGGATCAGATCGTTTTGTATATCAAGGGACATATTGGAACGGCTTTTTAACTTTGATAGCTTATCTATGAATCTGCTCTTGGTTTTGCCGATTTTTTGCTGCAACTTTTCCATGTAGGTCATTTCCGCTTCTTCCAAGTAATACCGCGATTGCTCTCTTGCAAACTGTTTTATTTTCTCCCTAATTTCATCGCTAAAATTCATTATTTTCAATCCCTTCCTTTCTTATAGTTTCGATACATTCGCATAGAAAATCCCACCTTGCCCAAAAAGAGGATAGCTCCTCGCGTCCCCTTTCGTTTAGCGTATAGAATTTCCTAGGCGGGCCCATTTCTGAAGGCTTTTTTCTAATGTCAACCAGTTTGTTTCTTTCAAGCCTAAGCAGCAATGCATACACGGTGGCTTCTGCAAGCTCTTCAAAGCCCAATGATCGCAATTTCTTCGCTATCTCATAACCGTATATTTCACCGTGGCTTATGATTTCCAGTACCATGCCTTCCAAAATGCCTTTGAGCATTTCACTCATGTTATCCAGAAAACCACCCCCTTGGTATCCCGGTATTCAATAACGTTGGTAACCAATAATGTTGAGTACTGCTATATAATAACATAGAGTAGTGGATTTATCAATATACTTTCTCAAAATTTTTGTTAGGACAATAAAAAAAGGGGCACAATGCCCCTCTTAGAGTTTAAGCCTTTATTCCGGAACTATTATTCCAAAATGGTTATCCCAAGACGATGCGCATTCCCTGCCCTTTGCTGATCCTCACGACATCGCCAAATTGAATGCTAGCCCCATCCTTTTTATAAGCCACCGGTACGTTCCCCACAAATACCAATTTTACAGCTCTATTTTCCGCAAAAGGCAGGCATAGCTCCTTTATATCCAAATGCCCGTACAAAACCTTTAAGTTTATTTCATCGCTGGTCCTTTCGAAGACTCCCCACCCGGAATCAAGCGACCAGAAGACTTTGAAGCGATGATCGCCGATGACGGGATTAAAGCCTATCATGCCTTTCACCATATCAAACATAAAGCCCGAAAGAGCCAAAAGCAGCGAGTAACTGGCCATGGACCTGGCATAGTTGTTTCCGCACTCATACTCGTTCCACGGGTTACGCCTGTACCCGTCGTACCTGCTGCGTATGGCATCAACTATTTCCAGACCTTCCTTAATAAATCCCTCCTGAATCAGGTGAACCGCTATCTGGTACTCAAAACCATTCATGGTCTCCTGGGCATAGGGCACCGGAACTGCCGGCCTTCTCCTGCCCTCCGGGTATGAGCAGATTATCACGCCCTTTTCATCGTTCAACGAAAACACCCTGCACGGATTGAATACATCCCTCATGCTCTTAAAATTGTTTTTGTAAACCGAGTAGACGGCTTTTCGAACCTTGTCCGGATCAAATATTTCGCCCAGGCCTATTAAATTAGCATGCCACTGGGCCAGCACCTGATCCACAAGGCATCCTTCACCAACCTGATACTTTATCTCGCCTTTTTCCTCGTTCCAATAGGTGTTCACCGTCGCTCCGCCCACGATAGTATCGCTTTTACCCACATCATACCGCTCCAGGATTGATTTGTCGTTCAAGTCGATGAGGTGATAATAGTATTCTCCGTTGAATAGGTTGGAATCCACCCACTTCTTGCCCCGCTGGAATATATCCAAATACTCCCGTGCGGTGTCCTCTTCTCCCAAATGCTCCGCCATCTCGGCACCGGCCTTTAAAGCCCCTAGATAGAACCCGGTAAGCCACGAGCTGGGACCAAACAGCTCCATATCGAGGGTATGGTGCTGACGCCCGGTCAAAACGCCGGTACGTTCGGGGTCCCACCTGTCCTTATTGGTTTCGGCCCAGGCGTACTCAATGGACTTTTTTACCGAAGGCCAGAGCTTACGCAGCCACTTCGTATCGCCCGATATCTTCCACTCCCTGTAAACCTTCAAGACGTTGCCAAACTGGCCGTCAACGCAAGGCCTGAACTCCCAGCGCTTGCTCCCCAGCGGAAGCTGCAACCTAAATGCCATGTCTCCGTCTTCACCCATATTGTACCGGTAATCCAGCTCCCGCATGGAACGTTCCAGCTGCGGGAACAAAAACGGCAGCGCATAGGCGTAATTCCATACATGGGTGCATGATCCCTCGCAGCAACCGGAATCGCAGTGGCACCCTTCAAAGCCGTAAAAAGAACCATCTTCCAGCCTCAGGCAGGTAGGAGTTTTCAAAATGGCTATATTAGCCGAAATAGCGTCTAAGACAACCGGTGGGAGCGTCGATGAAAACAGGGCTTCCTTAAAGCAAAGAGTTTCCTCATATAGCCGATCCCAGTTGTGAAGCGCGTAAATGGCACAATCGAGGGAATCCAGGAATAAGCCTGCGTAATAGTTCTTCCATTGAGCCTTTATGTACGATTTACAGCCGCAGGAGCTTTGACAGCAGGTCTGATCGCTCCCCCCGCCCTTCCAATAGGCATAACAGTTGGGATAATACCACGTCAGGACAAAGCGCACCTTTTTGCTTTCACCCGGCTTTAAGGAAAAATGCACGGCCAAAGTGCACATGTCCACTTCATTCCCTGAAGCAATGGCGTAGCTTCCCTCTTCGCTCTTATACGTCCTGTTTTTAAACTTCCCGGGAGCGGTAAGGTCACTCCAGTACATCTCCAGGTCATCGAACCAGCTTCCCCTGTACCAGTATTCCTGATAGCTTATATCCTCCTCGTCGGTTGCTATGGTGAGCTCTCCGTATCGCACATCATCGAGTTCGACTCCACGGCAACCCATCCTGATCCCCTTAACCCCTTTACGCTGTGTAAACCGGTTATACCCCATGCTTCGGCCGTTCATGTTGCCAACACAGGATACCACGGCATAGTCGAGGGGTTCATCCGTCGTATTTTTCACCTGTATTTCAAAGAAAGCCGCCGGCAGACTTGAATCCTTATCATTGAGGGGTATAAAAGGATTAAACGCCGTCATGGTCACTTTACCGGGAAAAGTGTCATCCACAAATGCAATGCTGGCAAAGGGGAACTCCCCTCTAAACTCCGCATCCCTGAAATGCGGCACCCCGGATAAATAGGCCCTTGGTGGGCCAAAGCCAAACCCCCTGAAATTTTGCTCCTTGAAACTGCCCGTATAGGGAGGATGCAGGTCGCTGTTTAACACCCTGGCATCTATCACCCGACCATCCTTTTCAACCTTTACGGCAAAATGCGAATAGCCGTTGAAGCTACCTTTGTTAGGCCGATTTCTAATCTCCCAATCGACCAGCCTGCCGTTGCCCGCCAGGCCAATGCACCCTGCACCTATTCCCCCCAACGGGAACGAGATCTCATTGAGCCTCTCTTTGGTGTACAGGAAATATGGATTGCTCATAAAAACCCCCCTCGTATAATAGTGTTTGTAAACAACAAATCAATTAGCCTTTAGGCCATTT
>ENA-UPSB01002606-UPSB01002606.1-bioreactor-metagenome-genome-assembly--contig:-NODE-2606-length-16291-cov-60.090724_pt1 | contig 16291 bp, 12 predicted proteins | sample MGYA00238182_ERZ773286 | MGnify/ENA primary metagenome ERZ773286 (study PRJEB29026, sample SAMN07631240) | bioreactor metagenome | isolation source: Switchgrass digestor | place: USA: Dartmouth... | reverse complement strand
TGTTTATGCAACTGGAGGAAATATAAAAGCTTCATATGCAGCTGGAATTAAAATAAAGTTTATTTTGATTTCTGTTTTTGCAATTAGCTCATTTTTTTCTGCTCTTGGAGGAATGGTTCTTACTTCAAGATTGGGTAGTGCTCAACCTAATGCAGCTACTGGTTACGAACTTGATGCTATAGCTGCGGTTGTTGTGGGTGGAACGAGTTTATTTGGTGGAGAAGGATGGGTTTTAGGAACTCTTTTAGGAGGCCTTCTTATGGGAACTTTAAATAATGGTATGGCTATAATGAATGTTTCTCCATATGTTCAACAAGTAGTGAAAGGCCTTGTTATTGTGGCTGCTGTTTTACCTTCTACAGTGAGTAAAAAATTTTGGAATGAATAAATTGATATAATATTGGATTTACAAGCTAATAATCTGGTAAATAAATCCATAATTTAATATTTTTATTTATTCCATATGATAGTAAATTTATCTCAACGATAAATTTTTTCAACGAAGGTTCAAGTATTCAATTGATCAACTTTAAATGAAAAATCATAAAATAATAAGAAATAAGTTGATATCAACATGAAAATCTATGTATTTAACTGATGTAAAGACTGCTTGAATTTTTTATAATATTTATGATTAATTCAATATTATTACAATCAATTATTAAAAATGTTAAAAAATGATCTAATCTTATTATCAAATTATATAAAAAGATAGTTTACAGAAAGTCAAAAACTTTTTGGTAAGTTTTATAAAGTAGTCGATTTAATATTTATAACCTAAAAATGATAATGAATTTCAAAAAATGTCTTTATTATCTAACAATAATACTAATGAAAATTATATTAAAAGGTTCGGAGGAGGAAAAAATGAAAAACATTCAAGAATTGAAAAAGAAATCAGCTGAAATAAGGATGGAAATATTAAGGATGATAAATCGAGCGGGAAGTGGACACACTGGAGGATCACTTTCAATTACGGATATATTAGTAACATTATACTATGGAATTATGAACATAAAACCACAAGAACCGCAATGGGAAGAAAGAGACAGGTTCATATTAAGCAAAGGACATTCCGTTGAATCATTGTATTGTATTTTGGCCGACAAAGGTTTTTTTGATAAAGAAGAATTAAAAACATATTGTCAGTTCGGTTCAAGATTAATAGGGCATCCCAATAACAAAGTACCAGGAGTAGAAATGAACACCGGAGCACTTGGGCATGGATTATCAATATCGGTAGGGATTGCAAAAGCCGCAAAAATGGATAAAAAAAATTATAAAGTGTTCACAGTTATGGGAGATGGAGAATTAGAAGAGGGATCCAATTGGGAAGCAGCAATGTCAGCCTCACATTTTAAGCTTGACAACCTAATAGGAATAGTTGATAGAAACAAGTTACAAATAACCGGGGAAACAGAAGAGATAATGTCGCTTGAACCCTTATCTGACAAATGGAAAAGTTTTGGCTGGGAAGTAATAGAAGTGGATGGTCACGATCATGAACAATTATATTCAATTTTGAAAAATACGCCATTAAAGTTTGGGAAACCAACCCTAATAATAGCTCATACAATAAAAGGGAAAGGAGTGTCATTTATAGAAAACAAAGTAGAATGGCATCATCGAGTGCCAACAGATGAAGAATTAGCAAAAGCAATAGAGGAACTTTCCCAGGTGAGTGGAGATGGTATAAATGGATAAAGTTGCATGCAAACAAGCAATATGTGAAGAATTAATAAAATTAGCCAAAAAGGATAAAGACATAGTAGTACTCACAGGTGACTCAAGGGGTTCAGCATCGATGACGGAGTTTGCACGTCAATTACCCGAACAATTTGTAGAGGTAGGGATTGCTGAACAAAATCTAGTAGGAATAGCTGCAGGATTAGCATCTGCTGGTAAAAAACCTTTTATTGCATCTTACGCATCTTTTTTAACCATGAGATCGATAGAACAAATAAAAGTAGATGTAGCTTATTCAAATGTCAATGTTAAAGTAATAGGAATAAGTGGAGGAATAAGTTATGGACCGCTTGGCATGTCTCACCATGCACTACAAGATATAGCAATTATGAGAGCTATACCAAACATGAGAGTTTATTTACCAGCTGACCAACATGAAAGCAAAAAACTAATTGAACAATTAGTGAAGGATGAAAAGCCTGCGTACATAAGAGTAGGACGTAACCCTGTAGAAAATGTATATGATGCGAATAATTTCAAATTTCAAATAAATAGAGCAAATACCTTAAAAGAAGGAAAAGATATAACCATCATCAGTTGTGGAGAAATGGTTCAAACAGCTCTATCTGCTGGGAAAATTTTACAAAACGAAGGAATAAATGCAAAGGTTATAGGCATCCATTCCATAAAACCTTTAGATGAAGAAGCAATCTTAGAAGCGGCTAAAGAAACAGGTTGTATATTAACGCTTGAAGAACACAGTATATATGGAGGACTTGGATCAGCTGTAGCAGAACTATTAAGTCAAAAAAATCAAGTGCCTTTAAAAATATTGGGGCTACCTGACGAACCAGTTATTACAGGCAAACCTAGAGAAGTATTCTCTTACTATGGATTAGACGTAGACGGAGTTATTAAGTCAGTAAAAAATTTACTTAGTAAAAAGGTGAAATAAAAAATGAAAAATCAATATATTTTAACGATTGATCAAAGTACATCTGGAACAAAAGTTTTAGTTATAAACCAAAAAGGTGAAATAATAAAAAAAAGATCAAAAGAGCATCGACAATATTATCCACAACCGGGATGGGTAGAACATGATCCCAATGAAATATATAGAAATACAGTTGAATTAATCAAAGATATAATACAAAAAGAAAACCTAAACTATGAAGAAATAAAAGGAATAGCTATAACTAACCAAAGGGAAACCGCATTAATTTGGGAAAAAAGTTCAGGTAAACCAGTTTATCCAGCGATAGTATGGCAGTGTAACCGAACAAAAGATATGTGTGAACAGTTAAGTACGAAAAAAAACAAAGAAATCATTAAAAATAAAACGGGGTTGCCCATAGATCCATATTTCTCTGCAAGTAAACTAAAATGGATATTTGATAATATCGAAGGGATAAAAAACAAGGCAGAAAAGGGTCAGATAATAGCTGGAACAATTGACTCCTGGCTCATTTGGAATCTTACTGGTAAAGAAATCCATGCCACTGACTATACCAACGCAAGTAGGACTCTTCTATTTAACATTAAAGAATTGTGTTGGGATGAAGAATTATTAGAACTTTTTCAAATACCAAAAAGCATATTACCGCAAGTTAAACCATCAAATGCAATATATGGATACACAGATGTCGAAGGAATTCTAAAGAAAAAAATTCCAATAGTAGGAGTTATAGGGGATTCACAAGGAGCTCTTTTAGGTCAAAAATGTTTTAAAAAAGGGATGATAAAAGCAACATATGGAACAGGAACATCGATCCTAATGAATATAGGTAGAGAGTTGGTACTGAAAAATAATCTGGTTACTACAATAGCATGGGGAATAGATAATAAAATAAATTATGCTTTTGAGGGAATTATAAGGAGTTCTGGAGATACACTCAAGTGGCTAAAAGATAATCTTGAATTGTTTAATGATTTTGAAGAAGTCGAGTCCAAAATAACACAATTAGAAAATAACGAAGGAGTATATTTGGTACCAGCTTTTTCAGGATTAGGTTTTCCATATTGGGATATGGCTGCTAAAGCTGCAATAATAGGTATAAGTAGGAAAACAGATAAAAGACATTTTATACGAGCTGCTGTTGAATCAATAGCTTACCAAATAACAGATGCAATTGGGTTAATGGAAAAGGAGTCTAGTATCCAATTAGAGGAACTAAGAGCGGATGGGGGAGCTTCTAATAACTCTTTTTTGATGCAATTTCAGTCGGATTTATTAAAAACAAAAATATCGGTATCTCCAATATCTGAATTATCAGCAATGGGAGCTGCTTATTTATGTGGATTAAAATTAGGAATATGGAAGACTTTTGAAGAACTAAATGAATTAAATAAAAATTATATAGTATATGAACCACAAATGGATGAAAATGAAGTTAAAAAAAATTATCTAGGATGGTTAAATGCTGTTAAAAAGGTGTTAAATTGAAGACTTTCAAAATATTAATAACTAGATTATTGGGAGGAGAAAGAAGATATGCATAAAGATATAAATATGGGCATAATTATCGGAAATAGAGGTTTTTTCTCTGATAAGATATGTCAAGAAGGCAGAGGCAGATTACTAGCTGTATTGAAACAGCATAATATTAACCCAATTATTTTATCGGAAAACGAAGGAAGCTCAGGAAGTGTAAAAAATAGAAATGATGCGATACAATGTGCCTCTTTATTTAAAAGACATAGTGAAGAGATTAAAGGAGTTATTGTATCCCTACCTAACTTTGGAGATGAAAAATCTATCGCCCAAACATTGAAAATGAGCGAATTAAAAGTTCCTGTTTTAATACATGCTTTCAACGATGATTTAAGTAAGTTAGACTATTCTCATAGAAGAGATAGTTTCTGTGGTAAGATTTCAGTTTGTAATAATCTAAGACAGTATGGAATTAATTATACCTTAACAACCATGCATACCTGTGATCCTGAAGCTGAAGATTTCCATAAAGATTTGGACAAATTCATTAGAGTGTGTAATGTTGTAGACAAAATTAAAAATGCTAGAATAGGATTAGTTGGAAGTAGGCCATCAGACTTTAGCACAGTTCGATTTAGTGAAAAGATACTTGAAAAAAATGGGATATCAGTTGAACCTATAGGTTTACTTGATTTTATGAATAAAATTAAATGTTTAAGCGAAGATCATTTTGAAGTGAGAAAAGCTATACAAGAATTAAATTCATATATGGATACTACGAAAGTACCTCCTATTTCAATTTCGAAAATGGCGAAATTATTAGTTGTTTATAGGCAATGGATAAAAGAAAATGATATAGATGCCGTAGCTTTCCAATGCTGGGATTCGATTCAAAATTTTTTGGGAATTAATCCTTGTCTTGTAATGAGTATTATGTCGAATGAAGGTATTCCGTCTGCTTGTGAAAGTGATGTAAGCGGAGCATTAAGTATGTATGCGCTACAAGTTGCTTCAGAATTACCAACTGGACTTGTGGATTGGAACAATAATTATAACAATGAGGCCGATAAAGCAGTAATTTTTCACTGTGGAAACTTCCCAAAGAGAATGTATTATTGCCAAGGAAATGCTTGTCCAAAAGTTAGTTATCCCCATATATTGGCGTCTACTTTGGGAAAAGATAATACTTTTGGGGCTATAGAAGGTAGAATTCAACCTGGTAAAGTGACTTTTCTTAGATTAACCACAGACGATACTCAAGGAAAAATAAAAGGATACATTTCGGAAGGTGAGGTAACAGAGGAAACGTTAAATACTTTTGGTTCATGGGGAGTTGTAAAAGTAAAGGGATTACAAGATTTGATGAACTATATTTGTACAAATGGTTTTGAACATCATGTAGCTGTTTCTTTGTCTTCAGTTGGTGATGTATTGAAAGAAGCTTTTCAGAATTATTTTAATTGGGAAGTTTATTGTCATAACTGAACAAATATTAATTGATTTGATAGACGTCAATATAGTTTTTGAGAAACTAGAATTTAACTTTGAGAACTCTAATATTATCTCAAATTACAGTTTAAGAAATGGCAAGTATATCTTTAGAATCAAGACGACAGAAAATAAAGATATTTAAAATAATAGGAATATATTCCACTTTCATTTTAAAGGTGTTAAATTATTAAAAGATAATTAAAATAAGAAATGAATAATGGAAACTCCTCAGAAGTATATGAAATCAAAAATATCGCCATTTGGAGATATAGAATTTGAGAAAGTTTGTTTTTACTCTTTCTGATATTAGCTATAAAGGACATGCTTGGATATAAGTAGAGGAGATGTCATTTTAAAGTTATCTAGATGATATAAAAAATGCCATTAATTTAAGCGTTAGTTATTTAAAGAGCAATATGGTTAAGTTGAAAAAATAATCTCTTCTTTTTCCAGATAAAGGTTAGAAAAATTTTGGAAATTAATGAAATTCAAAGTTATTATATTACATAATAAAATATGATTTAAATTAGCTAAATAATTTTAAGTTGAAATAAAAGTTAGAGTGAAGAGATAAGATAGTTTTCCAGCAAATAAGTATATTTAAATGGAAAAATGGAAACAGATTAATTTAACCAATACCCTGTTAGAAAAAAAGACAGTTTGCAAATATTCAGGGATAAAAGTATTTATTATTTTATTATTAATATTCCTATCCATGTTTTACTTTCAACAGCCTGATTTTATGTTCATGCAAAGAATAATTACTCTCTTATATGAATATAAAGTCATGCTGTTTTTATTTTTGTTCTTCGTTTTAAAATATTTTCTTTTTTATCAATTTTATCTCCTTCAAAAATTTATAGAAACTTTTCTTTCTTATTATATAAAAACCTTAACCCTTTATAAATTTTTTTCAAAAACTAAGAAAAAAGTTGATAATACAAGTTATTTGTCCTCAAAGTCTCGTAATTATATGTAATTGATTTTAAACACATTTTGATATATAAAGATTTAAATATATAATTTGTATATACAACTTAGGAAAATATAAAATTAGACAGTGTACATCTTTTAACATTATTATCATACAAGTTACATTACACGTAATAAAAATAACAGTTATGAAATATCTATTACAGAGAATAAAAGGAGTGCATGCTAATGTATGAAGATTTGAAAAATCAACTTTATGAGGCTCATTTAAATCTAGAAAAATATGGATTAGTTGCATACACAAGCGGGAACGTTAGCGTTCGAGTAGGAAGCCACATTATAATAAAGCCTTCCGGTGTTCCATATGATAAATTAAAGCCTCAAGATATGGTTGTGATTAATATGCAAGGTAATGTTGTTGAAGGTGACTTGAAACCTTCTGTTGATTCTGCAACACATTTGTACATGTATAATAATTTAGATGATATTGGAAGTATCATTCACACACATTCTCCATACGCTTCGTCTTTTGCCTTACTAAACCAACCTCTTCCTGTATACAGTACAGCTCATGCAGATGTCTTTGGAGTAGAAATTCCAGTCTCTCCATATGCCCCTGTTGGAACAGAAGCAATAGGAAAGGTTGTTGTTGATGTAGTTAATCAAGCAAGAGCAGTTCTCTTAAGTAAGCATGGAGTAATAGTCATGGGTAAAGACATCCAAGAAGCTATACGAAACGCTATATTTTTAGAAGAAGTAGCAAAAACAGCCTATTTTGCTAGAACCATGGGAAATCCAGAACCTTTAGATAAGGAAGAAGCTAAAAGACTTTTTGAATTTCATCATAAAAGTTATGGACAAAAGGAATAAGCAATCTTAAGGAGGAAATGAAAAAGATGTATTTAATAGGAACTGATATTGGAACAACAGGTACAAAGACAGTAATATTGGATGAAAATGGCACTTTGGTATCAAAAGCATATAGAAGTTATAAAGTTAACACACCAAAAGCTTCTTGGGCAGAACAAGAAGCGAAAGTCTGGGTTGATGCCGTAATTCAAACTTTGAAGGAAAGTTTAGAAAAAGCTAATGTAAATCCTAAAGAGGTAGCAGGAGTTTCGTTTAGCGGTCTGTACGGAGGGTCGGGCGTTCCAGTAGATAAAAATATGAGCCCTCTCTATCCATGCCTTATTTGGATGGATAGAAGAGCTTGGCAAGAAACACAATGGGTTAAAGATAATATCCCTCATGATAAACTTTTTGAAATTACCGGAAATTATGTAGATTCTTATTTTGGATTTACAAAAATAATGTGGATAAGAGATAATTTACCAGACATTTGGAATAAAACGTATAAATTTGTTAGTCCGAAAGATTATGTTATTTTTGAATTAACTGGGGAATTATCAACAGATTATAGTTCGGCGGGTAATCTCGGGGGAGTTTTTGATATTAGAACTAAAAATTGGTCTAAAGAAATGGGAGATGCATTAGGAATACCAATAACTATGCTTCCTGAAAAGATCCTTAATTCTCATGATATTGCAGGTTATCTTACTAAAGAAATGTCTACAATGACAGGCTTAATTGAGGGTACTCCAATAATAAGTGGAGGAATAGATGCACCAATGGCTCAATTAAGTGCAGGGATTTTAAATGAGGGAGAACATGTGTTTATGGCAGGAACTTCAACTTGCTGGGGAACTCTCTTAAACGATAAAAAACCAACTTCTTCAAAATTAGTTAATTATCCTTACGTAGTCGAAGCAGATAAATTACTCTACACTTTTGGGGGAAGCGCTACAACGGGGGCTTTAGTTGATTGGTTTATTGATGAATTTGGACAACTAGAATCTAATGTAGGTAAACAAGTTGGTATTTCTCCTTATGACCTTCTGGAATTAAAAGCAAAAAAGGTGCCTTTAGGAAGTGAAGGACTATTAGCTTTGCCATATTTTATGGGAGAACGCTCACCTATTTGGGATCCGGACGCAAGAGGAGTTATTCTAGGACTTTCGCTCTATCATCAAAAGCATCATGTATATAGAGCTTTAATGGAATCAGCAGCATACTCTTTGAGACATAACATGGAAACAGCTAAAGAATCTGGTATTAAATTGAATCCAGATTGTTGGATAGTAGGTGGAGTTGCCAATTCAGAATTGTGGACAAAAATATTTGCAGATGTTACAGGATATAACATGATAAAACTTTCTGATAATATCGAGGCACCTTTAGGAGACGCATTTCTTGTAGGTTTAGGGACTGGTATATTTAAAAAACCAGAAGAAATAAAAAAATGGATAAAGATTGAATCAAAAATTGAAGCAAAAAAAGAGAATTTCAAGAAATACGATCAATATTACCAACTCTTTTTAGAATTGTATGAAAACACAAAAGACATAATGCATAAAATATCAAAATTGTAGATTTTTAGAAATAATATTTTGAATTTAGAATAGAGTAACCTTAGCTTTCATTACAAGCAGCGATTAAGTTAAAAAATCGTATTTAATCAAAAATGAAAATTATATTATAGTTAACTTTGGAGGTGTGATGATGATAGTAAAAAGAAAACCAAAAATCGGTATTTTAGGAATCATGCAAAAACTGTACGACAAGACTTATCCAAATATTGTAGAAACTCAATCAAATTATGTAAGAAATGTTATTAAAGAACTCCAAGATATTGCAAACTTTAAATTCTCAAGACCTGCAAGAGATAGAAAAGATATTGAACAAATAGTTGAAGAATACAACAACGATAAAGAGTTAGACGGAATAATGATTATGATGTTAACCTATAGTCCGGGACAAAGAATAGTACCAGCATTAAAAAATAACAAATTACCAATAATGCTTGCTAATACTCAACCTTTACCTTCTGTTACTCAGGATTGGAATATGGAACACTTAACATACAATCAAGGAATACACGGCGCTCAAGATAACATGAACGCAATTGTTAGATTAGGAATAAATTGTCCTGTTATTAGTGGGGATTGGAAAGATGAAGCGTTCAAAAAAGAGATAGAAGATTGGGCGCTAGCTGCTCAAGCTGCAAAAGCTGCTAAAAGAATCAGAATAGCAGTTATAGGAAGAATGCCGGGGATGGGTGATATTACATTTGATTCATCAGCATTACTAAAAAAGCTTGGAGTTGAAGTTGTTGATGAAAGTATGGGTAAGATATACTCATATTTGGAAAAAGTAACAAAAGAAGAAATTGAAAAAGTTAAGGGAGAAAATGCCAAGAATTTTGAGATTGATCCTAACCTGAAAGAAGAACAATACAACTTTGCCGCAAAGTTTCAAGTTGCAATTGAAAAATTTTTGAAAGACGAGAATTACGACGGATACAGTATATATTTTGATTCAGTAAAAGACGATGGAAGATTTGAACAACTACCTTTAATGGCAGCTTCCAACTTGATGGCAAAAGGCTATGGATATGGAGCTGAAGGAGATGCCCTTGCTGCAACTGCTGTGATATTAGGCCATATTTTGGGAGAAAATGGACATTTTACAGAAATGTACGCAATGGATTTTGAAAGAGACTCTATTTTTATGAGCCATATGGGTGAGGGAAATTGGAAGGTCGCAAGAAAAGACAAACCAATAAAACTTATAGACAGATTTTTGGGAATAGGGGATCTAAACAACCCTCCAACAATTGTATTTAACGTTCAACCAGGGCAAGGAACTATAGCTTCGTTAGCTCCAATCAGTGAAGGTAATTTCAGGTTAGTTGTATCAAAAGGAGAAGTACTAGACAGCGAAGAATATCCAAACGTCGAAATGCCATACTTTCATTTTAAACCAGATACCGGAGTAAGAGACTCTATGAAGAACTGGCTTAAGAACGGAGGGACGCATCACCAGTGCTTCAACATCGGAGATATTGTTAGGAGGTGGGAGCTGTTTGCAGAGATGGTGGGTATTGAGTGTGTAAGGGTTTAGTGATTTATGGTTTTATACAGGAAAATTATTATTATACAAAATTGAAGGTAGCTAAGAAGATTTTTTGAAACAGAACATAGTGAACAAAGGACCGAATATTAAAAGGAGGGGAATTGGGTGAAAAAAACACTTAGAAGTATATTTTTTATAGGACTTATATGTATATTAGGAGTATCAACTGTGATGGCTGGTAATATTGAAAAAGATTTTTGGGGTTTTACTAGTGATGGAATGCCTGTATATTTATACACTCTTATTAACGATAACGGAGTTTTTATTCAAGTTACTGATTATGGAGCTACATTAGTATCTTTATACGTACCTGATAGAGAAGGCAATTTAGACGATGTTGTTCTTGGATTTGATAGCGTAGCTGATTACGAAAAACCCGATCCACAAAATCCTCATTTCGGTGCAACTATTGGTAGATATGGAAATAGAATTGCAAAAGGGCAATTTATTCTAGAAGGTAGGACTTATTCTTTGGCTCAAAACAACTATCCTAATCATCTTCATGGAGGAGTTAAGGGAATTGAGAAACAATTATTTAAAGGCGTAGCAATGAATACTCCTGATGGCCCAGCTGTTCGTTTTAAGTATATGAGTCATGATGGAGAAGAAGGTTATCCTGGTAATCTTAGCATAAGTGTAACATATACTTTGACTGATGAAAATGAAGTAAAAATAAGTTATCTTGCAACTACTGATAAAACTACCATAGTTAATTTGACCAATCACAGTTATTTCAATCTTTCAGGAGAAGGTTTGGGTGATATACTAGATCATAATTTAATGATTGTTGCAGATAATTATACTCCCGTGGATGATACTTTGATTCCACTAGGAAAAATAAGCCCAGTAGCAGGAACTCCCCTAGATTTTGTAACACCACATAAAATTGGTGAAAGAATCTCAGCGTTTTCAGAACCCCCTTTCAAAGGTTATGATCATAATTTTGTACTAAACAACCAAACTGGTGAGTTAGCATTAGCTGCGAGAGTTGAAGACGAAAAATCAGGAAGAATAATGGAAGTTTATACAACAGAGCCTGGAATTCAGTTTTATACCGGAAATTGGGTAGATACTTATGGAAAAGAAGGAAAATACTATGGGCAATATTCAGGTTTTTGTTTAGAAACTCAGCATTATCCGGATTCTCCAAATCATTCCAATTTTCCATCAACTACTTTAAAACCAGGAGAAATTTATCAAACTTTGACAATATATAAATTTTTAGTCAAATAGAATATGTATATTAGTAAGTAGAGAGACTTAAATCAAGAATTGGATTATCAAAAGAATTGTAAAAATTAGCTTCAATTTAATATAAGTAGTTATTATTAAATCTCAAAATTATCTACGGAGGTGGAGAAAGTGAAAAGAAGTTTTATAGTAGTTTTAAGTTTAGTTTTGGTAGGAGTATTGTTTGGACAGACATTTCTTCTAAGTCCAAAATCTTTAAACAATGCTTATTGGTTTGCTGTCGAAAATGGTATGAAAGATGCTGCCAAAGTTCTCGGAGTTAAGGCTATTTTTGATGCACCTATAGAAGCAGACGCTGCTCAACAGGCTCAAAAGATAAACAGTTACATTAGTAGTGGAGTAAACGGAATTGCTATTTCACCAAATGATCCAGCAGGTATAAAGATCGTTGTTAAAAATGCTTTAAGTAAAGGTATCCCAGTTATTACATTTGATTCTGATGCTCCAGAAAGTGGCAGATATGTATATTTAGGGACAAACAATTATAATGCTGGATATGAAGCTGGTAAATTGATGGCTGAAAAGATATTGAGTGAAAAACCAGGTCAATCTACTATTAATTTGGCAATATTGACTGGAGGATTAGCTGCTCTCAATACAAATGAGCGTATAGCCGGTTTTAAAGACGCTTTAGCAGATTTTGAAAAAGAAACAGGTATAAAAGTTAGATATGTTGCCGATCCATTTCCAAGTGAAGATGACGTAGCTAAAGCAGTTCAAATAGTTAGGGATGTTGAAAGAACTTATCCTAATCTTGATGGATGGTTTACGGCAAATGCTAATATTTTGCTTGCTCCAAATCAGACTGTCATATCAGCTTTTGGCGGTGAGCAGAAGATGAAGGATAAATTAATAGTAGGTTTTGACACACTTCCCCAAGAATTAGAATTAGTTGATGCTGGTTTAGTAGATGGTTTAGTTGGTCAAAGGCCTTATGACATGGGTTATCTATCTCTTACCGTTTTGTATATGATGGATAAAGTTGGAGTAGAAAATGTATTAAAAATACTTCCAAAAGAACAATACGAAGATGGTTCTTATGATTATATAATTGATACAGGGGTTGATGTCATTACATCTGAAAATGTTAAAGAGTTCATAGAATTCGCTAATAGGATATATACAAGATAATAGTTAAATTTGTTTATTCCATAGGTTGAACTTTTTCAACCTATGGAATAATATATTTTGTGACACATTAAGAAAATTACATCTATCTAAAAAACTACAATTAAAAAGGTGGGAAAAAGCGCAATGCAAAAAATAAAGAAAATTTTTGAAATTAAAGAGATCGGAGTTTTTCTGATCCTAATAGTTTTAATGGTTTTTCTATCAATTGCAACTGACACCTTCTTTACTGCGAGCAATATTTTTGATGTACTCTTGAATAGTTCTTTTATTGCTATTATGGCTTGTGGAATGACAATGGTTATTATCACATCAGGAATAGATTTATCTGTAGGTTCTGTTATGGGGTTTGTAGGTATGTTTATGGCAATTATGATGGTAGATTATTCTTTACCCCCAATCATTGCAATATTGCTTGGTTTAGCTATGGGAACTCTTTTTGGTTTTATCAATGGTTTACTAGTAACCAGAGCAAAGTTACCTCCTTTTATTACTACACTTGGAATGATGAGTGTTGGAAGAGGATTAGCTTATGTGATGAGTGGAGGATGGCCTGTTTCAGGGTTTCCCGATAGTTTTATGGTTAGTGGCCAGGGCCATTTTTTAGGAATACCTTTACCCGTTATTTATCTTCTTATAGTTGCAATTATTGCACATGTTTTTTTGAAGTATACTGTTTTGGGAAAGCATATATATGCTGTTGGAGGAAACGAAAAGGCTGCAAAATTAGTAGGAATTAAAGCAGAAAAAGTGATATTAATTACATATGTAATAAACGGTTTTTTAGCAGCAGTTTCCGGATTTTTAATGACTTCATGGCTAGGTATGGCTCAACCAAATGCAGGCCAAGGATATGAATTAGATGTAATTGCGGCTACAGTAATAGGAGGAACAAGTTTATCAGGTGGAGATGGAAGTATTCTAGGAGCAGTATTAGGAGCATGGATAATGGCAACACTAAGGAATGGTATGATTCTATTAAGAGTATCGTCTTTCTGGCAAGAAATAGTTATTGGGGTTGTTATAGTGGTTGCAGTGGCACTGGATAAAATGAGAAGTAGAGGGGAAGAATAATGAGTGAAAATATACTTACTGTGAAAGATATTAGTAAAAATTTTCCAGGCGTTCAGGCATTAAAGAATGTCTCCCTTTCTCTAAAAAAGGGAGAAGTACTTGGTTTAGTTGGAGAAAATGGGGCAGGAAAATCCACGTTAATGAAAATAATTGCGGGAGTATATACACCTGATGAAGGTAAAATTATATATCAAGGAAAAGAAAAAAAATGGAGGCATCCTTCTGAGCCCATAAAAGAAGGTATAATTACAGTTTTTCAAGAGTTGTCAATAATATGGAATTTAACCATAGCAGAAAATGTCTTTTTAAATGATGAACCTACTACTAAATTAAATTTCATTAACTATAAAAAGATGGTTGAAGAAGCAAAAAGGTTATCAGATATGATGTGTTTAAATGTTAAAGTTGGTGATTTAGCCAAAAAATATCCATTGGCAGTTCAGCAAATGGTCGAAATTATGAGGGCTGTGTATAAAAATGCTAAGGTGTTAATAATGGACGAACCCACATCATCATTAACAGAAAAAGAAGTGCAAGAGCTTTATGATATTATCAAAGATTTAAAAAGTAAGGGAGTTTCAATTATATATATTTCCCATCGTTTAGAAGAAATCTTTGAAGTCACCGATAGGGTCGCTGTTTTAAGAGACGGAGAACTTGTAGAAATCTATGAAACTAATAAAGTGTCTCCTGATGTTATTATAAAAGCGATGGTAGGGAGAGAAGTTAAAAATTTCTATGTTTATGAATCTCATAAAATTGGAAAAGAGTTATTGAGAGTAGAAAACTTATCTGGAAAAGGGTTTAAAGATATTAATTTTTCGGTTCATGAAGGAGAAATTTTAGGCTTTTCTGGCTTAGTTGGTTCTGGAAGGAGTGAATTAATGGAAACCATTTTTGGTTATAGGAAAAAGACTTCGGGGAGTATTTATTTCAATAACCAAAAAGTTGAGATTAGCACTCCTCAAGATGCCATAAAGTTAGGTATAGGATTTGTTCCTGAAAATAGAAAAGAAGATGGCCTTTTTTTAATACATACAGTAAAAGATAATATATGTGTATCAATATTAGAAAGAATCTCCAAAAACAAATTTGTTTCACCTTCAAAAATAACTAAAGTTGCTAAAGAATATGTTAGTCTTTTAGATATTAAGACTCCCAGTGTTAATCAAAAAGTCATGTACTTATCTGGAGGAAATCAGCAGAAAGTCGTATTGGCCAGATGGCTAGCTACTTCTCCTAAGCTTCTTATTCTTGATGAACCAACTAGAGGTATAGATGTTGGAGCCAAAGTGGAGATATACAATTTCATATCAAATTTATCTAAAGAAGGCGTTGGAATAATTTTTATATCTTCTGAACTACCTGAGATAATACAATTAAGTGATCGTATAGCCGTAATGAGCTATGGAAGATTAGCGGGGATTTTAGAAAGAGAAGAAGCTACTCAAGAAAAAATTATGGATATGGCTACTGGAATAGCAGAAAAAATAATCAAAAAATAAATAAAATTTTTTATTAAAAAAGGCCGCTATATTTGAATAATTTTTAGGAGGAATAATAAAATGACTTTATTCAAAAGTGTTAAAAATAGAACAATTACAATTATTGTTGTAATTTTTATTTTTTTTACTGCGGCCATTGGTTTTAACTTATTAGCCTTATTTTCTTCTAATAAAGGATTAGAAACATACAAAAGTTTATCAGATCAAACAAACAGTATTTCAGAAATTGAATTGAATTTTTCTAATGCTTCTTTAGCTTTAAAAGATTATATTATTCATTACGACAATGAAACAAAAGATATATTTTTTGATAGTTTCAATAGAATAAAAGATTCAATGCAAGATTTTGAATCAAATCAGAAGATGTTGTTCGAACAATTTCAAGAATATATTTCTTATTATGAAAATAGTTTCAATAAAATAGTAAAATTAAATGAGGAAAAAAGATATTTTGTGGATCAGAACTTTAATATCAAGGTTAATAACTTAAAGACAAGTATGCATGATTTTCAATTGAAATTTTCAGAAGAAGGGTTTTATACTTTCTCCTCATATATAGTTAATATTAATGAAATAATAGACAATATAATTTCATATACACAGGTTTATTTTACTTCTCAGTCTCTTGGAGATAAAAATACAATATTAGAAATGTTTGATCAATTAAATTCTCAATTATCTTTAATCCAATATGTTTTGCCTACAGATGAATCAATTCAATTTATTGTTCAAATTCAGAATCTTACTAGTGAAGTGTTTGATACTTTCAACCAAATAGTAGAGGCAATCGAATCTCAAGACCCAATAATCCAAGAAATGG
>ENA-UPSB01002605-UPSB01002605.1-bioreactor-metagenome-genome-assembly--contig:-NODE-2605-length-16302-cov-5.929649_pt1 | contig 16302 bp, 13 predicted proteins | sample MGYA00238182_ERZ773286 | MGnify/ENA primary metagenome ERZ773286 (study PRJEB29026, sample SAMN07631240) | bioreactor metagenome | isolation source: Switchgrass digestor | place: USA: Dartmouth... | reverse complement strand
CGACGCTCTTCCGATCTCACCGCGCTCCGCACCAGCTCCTCGCCCGGGTCGGAGATGGCCGGCATGCCGGCGTCGCTCACCAGGGCCACGTCCTCGCCGTCCAGCAGCCGCCGGATCAGGGCCGGGCCGGCCGTGCGCTTGTTGTGCTCGTGGTAGCTGGTAGTCGGCGTGTCGATCTGAAAGTGGTGCAGCAGCTTGCGCGTCTCCCGCGTGTCCTCGCACGCGATCACCGCAACCGACTTCAGGACCCGCAGGGCCCGCTGGGAGATGTCCTCCAGGTTGCCGATCGGAGTGCCCACGATGTAGAGCGTGCCTGCCACGTTCCGGTGCCCTCCCGCGGGTCAGCTGCCGGCCGCCGGAGCCCCGCCCGCCGGGGGCGCCCCGCCTGCGGCGCCGTCGGTGCCCGCGGCGCGCCGCCGGCGGCGCCTGCGGGCGCTTCTCCCGGGCCGCGGCCCGGTCTTCGCCTCGGCTTGTCCGGCCGCCTGCTCCTGGCTGCCGCGGGCGCGCGCATCCCCGTGCTGGCCGCCCCTGGCATGCTGCTGCCCACTCTGGTCGCCCCGGCTGCGCTCCGTCCGATCGGGCTCCTCCCGGCTTTGGTCGGCCCGGGCCTGCGGCCGCTTCCGCTGCCGCCTCGCCCGCCTGGCCTGGCCGGACTTGCTCCGCCCATGCCGCTCGGTCCCGGAGGCATCGCCCTCCGGCGCCGGGTCGGACGCGGCGGCGTCCTCCTCCGGTGCCCGAGCGCGCCGATTCCGGCCGCGCTCCCGCCGGGCCGGCCTTTCCTCTTCGGCCCCGGCGATCCTGACCTTCTCCTCGTCGATCTGCTGAGCCACCTCTTCCGCAACCGGGGCCGCAGGCTCCATCAGCCAGTCGACCTCGGGCACCTCCTCCGGCTCAGGATCGGGCAGGGGCGGCGGCACGTAGGCCGGAGCCAGCGTCGGATCGGTTTTCGCCGCCTCGTAGGTCTCCTGCTCGAAGCGCAGGCAGCACATGAGCCTCCCGCAGAGCCCGGAGATCTTCGACGGGTTCAGCGAGAGGTTCTGGTCCTTGGCCATCCGGATCGACACCGGCGCGAAGTCGCCGAGGAAGCTGGTGCAGCACAGCACGCGACCGCAGGGACCGATGCCCCCGAGCAGCTTGGCCTCGTCCCGGACGCCGATCTGGCGCATCTCGATGCGGGTGCGGAAGACTGAGGCCAGGTCGCGGACCAGCTCGCGGAAGTCGACCCGGCCCTCGGCGGTGAAGTAGAAGATGATCTTTGAGCCATCAAATGTATACTCAACGTCGACCAGGTACATATCGAGGTTGTGCGCCTCGATCTTCTGCAGGGCGATCGCAAAGGCATCCTTCTCCTTGCGCTTGTTCGCCTCCGCGATCTGGGCGTCCCGCTCGGTCCCGATGCGGATCACCTTTTTCAGGGGCTGGACCACCTCTTCGTCCGGGACCATCTTCGGCCCGACGACGACCTCGCCGTACTCCACGCCCCTGACCGTTTCCACGATGACTCGATCTCCCTGGGCGACGGGCAGCTCACCGGGATCGAAGTAGTAGACCTTCCCGGCCAGCTTGAAGCGTACGCCAACGACACAGACCACCCCGTCACCTCCTCGCTGCCATCGGCAGCATCCCTATCAGTATCTCATTCTGCAGACCCGCTCAGGGCTGAGCAGCGCCATGAAGGTCAAGCAACAGCACATCCAGCACCAGCCGGGTGTTGGCGTTGCGCAGCAGCGCCCCCCGTGCAGCAGCCAGGCTCTCCAGCATCGCCATCAGGCCCGGGCCTCCGTAGCGGAGGGCCAGCCTGCGTGCGTCCGCGACCCGGTCCCGGTTCACCACCAGCCGCTCCGGGGCCTCCCGTGCGAGCAGGAGGGCGTCCCGCAGCCAGAGGGCGGCCATCTCCAGCCGCTCCTCAAGGTGCTCCTTTTCCTTCTCCCACACTCCGGCCTGCTCCAGCAGGTCGGCGTCGTCCATCTCCCCGAGGCGGAGGAGGAGGCTGAGCGCTTCCTCGCGGTGCTGGCTGACCTCCGGATCGGCGGCCATCGCGAGAGCCGCCCCCACCGAACCGCCGGAGAGCGACGCGAACAGGCGCGCCTCGTCAGCGTCGATCCCGGCCTTCTCCTGCAGGACGGCCGCGACCTCCTCAGGCGGCAGGGGCGAGAAGTGGACGATCTGGCACCGGGAAACGATGGTCGGCAACACGCCGGCCGCGTTCGTCGTCAGCAGGACGAAGCGGGCGTAGGCGGGCGGCTCCTCCAGGACCTTCAGGAGACGGTTGCCGGACTCGGCGTTCATGCGCTCGGCCCCTTCGATGATCACGACCTTGTAGCGCCCCTCCGTCGGACGGGCGTACACCTCGTTCTGCACCTGGCGCATCTGCTCGGTCCGGATCATCCGCCCGTCGGGCTCCACGATCATGACGTCCGGGTGGACGGGCGGGTCCTCGGCCAGCTTCAGGCACGAGCGGCAGGATCCACAGGCCTCGCCGTCCTGAGGCGCGAGGCAGTTCAGACTGCGGGCCAGCTCAAGCGCGGCCAGCCGCTTGCCCACCCCGGGGGGACCGGCGAACAGGTAGGCGTGGGCCACCCTGCCGCCGGCCGCGGCCCGGCGCAGCAGGTCCACGGCCAGCTGCTGGCCTCGAATCGCGGACCACGTCACGCCCACGGCCTCCTAGAACTGCTCGAAGCGCTCCACGCCGAGCACGAAAATAGTGGCGCCACCGACCGTGATCTCCACCGGATAAGGAATGTACGAGTCCGCCGGCCCGCCCATGGGAGAAAGCGGCGTGACCAGCTGCTCCCGCGACCGGCAGGTGCTCTTGATGATGCGCAGGATGTCCTCCACCTTCTCATCGTCCACGCCCATCAGGAGGGTGGTGTTGCCCTCGCGCAGGAAGCCGCCCGTCGAGCTGAGCTTGGTCGCGCGGAACCCCTCCTGGGTCAGCGCCGAGAGCAGGCGGTGGGTATCCTTGTCCTGAACGATCGCGATGACCAGTTTCACGCGGGTTCGCCCCCCTTTCGGTCACGATGTGGTTGCCGCCCTGCGGAACCGGCGGGGCAGCACCTCCGCCACCAGCGCCCGGATGTCCCGCTGTACCTCTTCCACGCTCCGGGACGCATCGACCACCTTCACGCGCCGGGGCTCCGCCCGGGCGAGCTCCAGGTAGCCCTCCCGAACCTGCCGGTGGTACTCCAGGGCCTTGCGCTCGATGCGGTCGGCCCCGTCGCCCTGCCGCCTGGTCAGGGCGACCTCGGGGTCCACGTCGAGCACGATGGTGCGGTGCGGGCGCAGGGCGCCGGTGGCCATCTCGTTGATCTGCAGCACGAACTCCGGCGGAAGACCGCCGGCCAGAGCCTGGTACACCAGCGACGAATCGACAAAGCGGTCGCAGATGACGACCTTGCCCTCCTCCAGGGCCGGCCGGATCGTCCGGGCCACGTGCTCGGCGCGGCTCGCCGCGAACAGGAGGGCCTCGGTGATCACGGACATGCCCTTGTTCGCCGGATCCAGCAGGATCCGGCGGATCTGCTCGGCGATCGGCGTACCGCCCGGCTCCCGGGTGAAGACGTAGGGAACGCCCAGTTCATCGAGGTACTGCAACAGAAGCCTGAGCTGAGTCGACTTGCCGGAGCCGTCGACCCCCTCGAAGCTGATGAAGACCGACACCGCCGCTCACTCCTCCACGACCTGAATGCTGCGCAGCGCCGGATCCGCAGGGCCCTGGAGGTGCCAGCCGGAGCGGACGGCGTGCCGGAGGTAGTCCAGCACGTCGGCCGTCAGCCGCTCGCCGGGCGCCACCACGGGAATCCCCGGCGGGTAGGGCGCCACCAGCTCGGCCGCGATGCGCCCCACGGCCCGGCTCAGCGGCACCGACTCCTTCCTGGCTAAGTATGCCTCCCGCGGCGGCAGAACCACCTCGGGCCACGGCGGCTCCGGCGGAAGGGCGGGCACGCCCCCTTCCCCGGGCAGCCGCTCCAGCCCCGCCACCAGCGCGTCGATCTGCTCCCGGGAGTCCCCGGGGGAGAGGACGGCGAGGAGGTAGGTCAGCCCGGCCGCCTCCACGGCCACCCCGGCCTCGCTCCACAGCCAGTCCGCCGCGCGGAAGCCCGACGTGCCCCGTCCCCGCACGTCGATGATCAGCTTGGTGGGGTCGTCGGCCGGTCGGACCCGCAGCCCGGGAAGGGCGTCGATGCGCCGCTGCGCCTCGTGGGCCAGCTCCAGCGCCCGCCCCCAGGCCTCCCGCCCCGCCAGGGCCAGCTCGCGCCGGGCCAGGTCCAGCGAGGCCATGAGCAGGTAGGACGGGCTGGTGGTCTGCACCAGCCGGAGCATCTCCTGCAGCCTGGCCGGGGCGATGCGGCTCCCGTGGCCCAGGTGGCAGAGGGAGGACTGGGTCAGGCTGCCGCCCGTCTTGTGCAGGGACTGCACGACCCCGTCGGCGCCCAGCGACAGCGCCGATGGCGGCAGCGCGGGATGGAAGGGGAAGTGCGCCCCGTGCGCCTCGTCCACCAGCGCGGGCAGGCCGGCCCGGTGGATGAGCTCAATCGCGGCGGCAGTGTCCGCGGTGATACCGTAGTACGTGGGGTGGACCAGCACCGCCGCTGCGGCCCCCGGAAGGGCCTCCGCCAGCGACGCGAGGTCCGGTCCTGTTGCGATGCCCAGCTCCGGATCGAAACGGACCCGCACCCACCTGGGCCGGAGCCCGGCCAGGATCAGGGCTCCGAGCACCGACCGGTGCGCGTGGCGCGGCACGGCGATGGCTTCGCCGGGAAGGCAGGCCGCAAGGATGAGCGCGTGCAGGCCGGCCGTGGTGCCGCCCACCAGGAAGTAGCTCCGCCAGGCGCCGAAGGCGACGGCGGCCAGCTCCTGCGCCTCGGCGATGACGCCCTCGGGCGCGTGCAGGTCGTCGAGACCGGGCGCCTCGGTCAGGTCGATCGCCAGGGCGTTCGGCCCCAGGAAGTCCCGCCACTCGGGGGGCGCCGCCCGGCCCATCTTGTGACCGGGCACGTGCAGCGGTGCCCGCACCCGCCCCGCGTACGCCTTCAGCGCCGCAAAGAGCGGCGTGCGGTCCTGCTCCAGTGACATTCGGCCACCCTCCTCACGGCTGTATTCGACGGTGCTCCGCCGTACACCTTCGCGGTTCACCGTCCGCCCGCCCGCAGGCGCAGCACCCGCCGGACGTCCTCCCCCTCCAGGGTGAGGACCTCGAATCCGAACAGGAGCCGCGAGGCAATGCGCTCCCCGTACGTGTCCTCCAGTTCGGCCGCGCGCAGGTTGGTCGAGACCACCATGGGCATCTGCCGGTTCAGCCGCAGATTAATGAGGTTGAACAGCTCCTGCGCCACGAACTCCGTGGCCTTCTCCGCACCCAGGTCGTCCAGGATGACCAGGTCCGCCTCCAGCAGCCACTGCGCGGATTCGCGGAAGTCGGCCTCCTCCTCGAACTTCTCGGTGCGGATGAGGTCGACGAACTCCGCCAGCGTGAAGTAGAGCACGGTCCGCCGGGCCGCGACGACGTAGTTGCCGATGGCCGAGGCCAGGAACGTCTTTCCCAGGCCCACCGCCCCCTGCAGCAGCAGCGAGGTGCAGCACCGGCCCTCCGCGACCGCCTCGGCGAAGCGGCGGCAGTCGGCCAGGACCCCGGCGTTGTGCTTGCGGTTCTCCGGCGGGTAGACGGTGAGGTCGAAGCGGTCGAAGGTCTGCTCCCGCAAGGGGCCGGTGAGCCCGGCCACCCGGTAGAGGTCCTCGATCTCCTCCTGGATGAGGCAGCTGCACTTGCGCGGGGGCGAGATCGTCTCGCCGGCCTCGGTGTCACGGATCCAGCCGGTGTTCTGGCACCGCGGGCAGTCCCAGTGCACCTCGAGCTCCCAGGGGTCGATGCCGTGCCGGCGCAGGAGCTCCTCCCGCTCCTGCGAGAGCCGGAGCGACCAGTCCCGGAGCTCCTCGAAGGTCATCTTGAAGCGGGTCGGCCGCTTCAGGTAGAGCCGCGCCACGTCCAGGCCGATCTCCGCCTGCAGCTCCTTGATCTCGGCCAGCCGGGGCACGCGCGCGAAAATGGCCGCCTCCCGCTCGGCGCGCTCCTGCTCGAGCTGGCGGATGCGGGCCTCCCGGCGCTTGGCCCGCTCAATCGTCATATCGCTTAAAGACGACCTCATAGTAGCTATCATCCTTCTTCTCGCGCTTCAAGATGACGTTGGACTTCCCGGACCCCCTGCGGCCCGAGCGTGCGCTGCGGCCGGACTCCACGCCTGCCGCGGCCGTGCGCCGCTTCTGCTCCAGCATGCGGTCGAGGTCGGCGGTGGTGCGGATGCCCTCCTGCAGCCAGCTCTCCAGCACCTTGTTGGTGTACTGCAGCGGGTTCTTCGCGCCGGCCGCCTGCTCGCAGGCCTGAAGAATCACGTCGTCGTCGAACCCCCACTCCTCGTACCAGCGCTCAATCATCGTCTGTTCCGCGGCCGTCAGCGGCCGCTTGATGCCCAGGGCCTGCGTCGCCTTGCGGTGGCGGGCGGCGGCCTTCTGGTGCTCCTCGAGGTAGGCGGCCACCTGCGCCGGCGTCTGCAGCCCCGCATCGGCCCACTCCCGGGCGATCGCCTTCAGATAGTTCATGCGGGTGACCCCCTGCCGGAGACCTTCCCGCAGCACGGCCTCCACCATCTCCACGGTGAATCCGAGCTCGTCCACCCACTCCAGGATCTCCCGCACGTCGCGCGCGGAGAGCGAGCGCCCCAGCAGCCGCTCGGCCAGTGCGACGGCCGGGTGGGGCCCCTTGCGCTCCAGCTCTTTCTGGTGCTCGTGCCAGTACTCCTCCCAGACCGCGTAGAGGCGCGCGAAGAGCGGGCCGAACGAGAACGTGATCTCGTTCTCCGTCACGTTGTCGCAACGGGTGATCATGTCCTCTTCCAGTTGCAGCACCAGCGTGCGGACCTGGTCGAAATCCCGGGGCGTGTTGCGGCGGGTGACCGTGTAGGCGGCATAGGGACTCTCTCCCGGCCCGCCCACGCACGCGAGCACGGCAAAGATCTTGCCGATCCGGTCGTAGTCGAGGCCGAGGTCCAGCGTGTAGTCGAAGAGCATCCGGGGGATGTTGACGAAGCCCCGCTTCATCATCGCCTCAAAGAAACCGAATTCACCCGGCCCTTCCGGCCCGAGCGCCATTCGGCACCCCCCCTTTTCCGAAGTCGGTCCACCCGCGCGCCCGGGTGAGGCGCGCTGTTCTGTGGCGTCGCGAGTTTCTCCGTGACCCGTGCAAACTCCTGCCCTGCGGGAGCAGCCCTGCGCGGCGGCGGGCGCGCGGAAGGCCGCCGGCGGTGACCGGCGGCCTTCTGCTACCTACCGCTTCTCTCTATAGATCAGGGTGCTCGCTCATGGCCTTGATGCGGCGGAACCGGCGGTCGACCTCCCGCTGGAACTCGGCCAGCACCTCGGAGAACTCGGGCTTCAGCAGGTGGCGCGTCTTGCCCATCATCTTCAGCCACTCTTCCACCGGGATCTTCTTCCCCTTGGCCTCGGGGTCGTACGTGAGCCGGGTCTTGCCCCGCTCCACCTCGTAGAGCGGGAAGAAGTTGCAATCGACCGCGGCCTGCACGATCTTGGTGCCCATCCGGTCCTCCGAGAGCCAGTTGAGCGGGCAGGCAATGAGGAGCTTGCCGTACGCCAGGCCGACGTTCCTGGCGTACCACTGGGCCTTGGCCGCCTTCTTCCACAGGTCCTGCGGCTGCGACTCGACGGCCGTGAACACGTACGGGATGTGGCAGGCCGCCATGATCTGCGGCGTGTCCTTGTGGTGGAACGCCTTGCCGCCGCCCAGGCTGCCCACATTGGAGGTGGCGGTCTTGTGGCCGAGGGGCGTGGAGTACGAGAGCTGCGACCCGGTGTTCATATAGCCCTCGTTGTCGTACTCCAGGATGATCATCTTGTGGCCCCGCAGGGCGGCGCCGATGGCCGGCCCCATGCCAATGTCCATGCCGCCGTCGCCGGTCACCATCACGAAGGTGATGTCCTCTCCGGCGTCGATCTCGCCCCGGCGCTTCTTCTCGTGGAACATCTCCACCACGCCCGAGAGCGTGGCCGCACCGTTCTGGAACAGGTTGTGGATATACGTGACCCGGTGGGCCGAGTAGGGGTAGCCCGTGGTGACCACCATTGCGCATCCCGTCTGGAACAGCACCACCACGTCGCCGGAGAGCGCCCGGAAGAAGTTGTCCAGGGCGGGGAAGATGCCGCAGCCCGGGCAGGCGCCATGCCCCGGCGTGATGCGCTTGGGCATGCCCATCATCTGGCGGGGCGGCGGCACGGTGACCTTCAGCTCGTCGCCCACGACCTCCACCTTGACCGGCGACTGCTGCTCCTCACGGCTCAGCGGCTGCACCACCGGCAGCGGCTGGGTCTCGGTGGCGGCGGTGGTGCCGTGGTAGTCGAAGGGCACCTCCACCCGCCCGGTGCGGGCCATCTCCAGGGCCAGCGCGTAGAACGCCTCGGCGTCGGCGGGGTAGAAGTCCTTGCCGCCCAGGCCGTAGATGCGCGTGGCCACCAGGGTGCGGTTGTCCGGGTCGTCCTTCAGTGCGGACTTGATCTCGTGCGAGAGGTTGCCCCCGCCCGAGCCGTAGGAGTCGGCCCGCTCGCCGACGACGACCGCCGCCACGCCCCGCAGGGCCTCCCGGATCTCCGCCGCCGGGAACGGCCGGAGCACGTGCAGCGTCAGGAGGCCGGCGCGCACGCCCCGCTCCCGCAACTGGTCCGCCACCTGCTTGCCGGTGTCTGCAGCCGAGCCCAGCAGCACCAAGGCGACGTCCGCGTCCTCCATCCGGTACGCCTCGACCATCTCCAGCCGGCGCCCGGAGAGCCTCTCCCACTCGGCGAACACCTCGGGGATCACCCGGCGCGCCGCCTCCATGGCCAGGTGCAGTTGATACTTGTTGTTGATGAGGTCAGGATCGTTCATATACGGGCCGAAGGTCCGGGGATTGCGCGGGTCCAGGGCGTGGGGGAAGCCCTCCGGCTGCGGCCCCACGAACTCCTGCAGCACCTTCGGGTCCTCGAAGTACGAGACCCGCCGCTTCTGGTGGCTGGTGAAGAACCCGTCGAAGCCGACGATGACCGGCAGCCGAACGTCGGGGTGCTCGCCGACCCGCACGGCGATGGGATGAAGGTCGTAAACCTCCTGCGGGTTGTTGGCGTACAGAATGACCCAGCCCGTGTTGAGGGCGAAGTAGAGGTCGGAGTGGTCGCCGCGGATGTCGAGGGGCCCCGACACCGACCGGGTGACCAGGTCGAGCACCATCGGCATGCGGGTGCCCGACTGGACCGGCATCTGCTCCAGGGCGTACAGGTAGCCGTTGGCCGAGGTGGCGTTGAACACCCGCCCGCCGGCCACCGCCGCGCCGTAGCAGATGCCGGCGGCGCCGTGCTCGCCGTCGCCGGCGACCATTGCGATGGTGTTCTCGCCCTCTACCCGCATCTCGTCGATGAACTCGGCGATCTCGGTGGACGGCGTGATCGGATAGTAGCCCATCAGGTGGAAGTTGATCTGGCTCGCGGCCAGCGCGGCCATCTCGTTGCCGGACTTGAACGTGGTCTTCTGGACCTTCAGGTGCTCCTCTTTCAGTGCCATCGACCGCTCACCTCCCCACCGCCAGCAGGTGGTCGTGCCGCACCGTGTGGGCGTCCGCCCAGCCGTCCTGCTCGCGCAGCTCACGCAGCGCGTCCACGGGGCAGGCCTCCACGCACTTCAGGCAGCCCTTGCAGTACTGGTAGTTGATGCCCTTCAGCACCATCGCCGGCCGTCCCCGCTTGTCGACTCCCTCTTCCCACACGAAGCAGAAGTCGGGGCAGACCAGGTCGCACTGGGCGCAGTCGATGCACTTCTCCCGGTCGAACTCCGGCAGGAAGCCCTGGCGCGACGCGCTGAGATCCTTCAGGGCCATGTTGCCCGGGTTGGGAATGACGCCGCCGATGGGCATGTTCAGGTACCCGTAGGCGGCCGCCGAACGCCGGCCGCGGGCCGCCTCCGCCTCCCCGGAAGGGCCGAAGCGCTCGAACCGGATCTCCTCGTACCCTCGCTCGAAGCAGCGCAGGTTCCCCGGGACGGTGCGGGGGTACTTCTTCGAGAACGTGTCGGTGATGAGGGCCTTGATCGCCTCGGGGTCCAGGAACTCCGCCGCCCGGGCGATGGCCCCGAGCACGGCCATGTTGACCCGCGATCCCGTCTCCACGGCGATCGTCGTGGCGTCGAAGGTGCCGATGGTCGCGTCGTCCACGCCCAGCGCCTCCCGGATCTCGGCCGGCGACTTGCGCGTGTTGACGATCACCACCCCGCCGGGGCGGAGGCCGTCGACCACCGGCTGCGTGCGGATGAGGGCTTCGTGGAAAATGCAGACGATGTGCGGCTCCTCGATCGGCGAGCTGATACGGATCGGCGTGTCGGGCTCGGCCAAACGGATGAAGGACTTCACCGGCGAGCCTTTCTTCTCGGAGCCGTAGGAGGAGAAGTTGGCGCCGTTCAGCCCCTGGTACAGCACGCCGGCCTCGGCCAGCATCTTGCCGGCGATGTTGGCGCCGTATCCCCCGATCGACTCCAGCCGGATGTTGAAGAACCCCAGGTCGTCCTTGACAGGGAGCCGGACGGTTCCCTGCGTCGGGGTCGCAGCCATAGGAGTCTACCTCCCCTGCACAGTCATACTGCCTGGCACGAAAGGACTACGATTCTTGATCGTGGTAGGCAGAAGGTACCTACACTATAGCACGTCAAGTCCTCTGCTGCCAATAGTCGGTTTTTGCCGATGAAATGCATGTAGTTGCCGGTGAGTTGCATCCAGCAGGCTGACGAAGCGCCCCGGATGGACCGTTGAAACGCGAAAACGGGCTGCTTTCCGGAAACGCCCGGGAGCAGCCCGTCTGCTTCTCACGATCGGCCGGATACCATACATCGGGCGAGCCGCCAGTCCGGCCCTAGCCCTCCTGCATCGGCGGAGCCGGGTCGCCGGCCGAGCGGATCAGGTCCACCTCCGTCCCGTCGGCCGCGTCCACGAAGACCCGGAAGTGCTGGTCCTCCACGCGCCCCGGCACCTCCCAGACCAGCCGCTCCTGCCCGCGCCGGTCGGCGATCAGGGCGAGGCGCGGCTCGCCGGTCACCTCCAGGCGAGGCGATGTGCGGGCGGCCGCCTCGGCCGCGCTGATCTGCGGCGCCGGCAGGTCGCGCTCCACGTGGTTCACCCAGTAGGGGCGGGCGTCGTACCCTACCAACTCGCCGTTGTCCATCGCCAGCATGACCCGGATCATCTCCGTGTGGATGGCGACGCCGCCGGCCACGGGGGCAAAGTCCATGACCAGGGTCCCGTCGTTCTCCGCGCTGGAGACCAGGGCCACCGGGTCGAAGCCCCAGTTCGCCAGCATGCCCTTCGCCTTCTCGATCAGCTGAGCGTGGTCAAGCTTCTTCTCGGTGACCGGCCGCCCGTCCACCATGTAGACCACGTGCCCGCCGTGCACCGAGACGCCGAAGTTCATCGCCAGGCCGTTCTGCTTCTTCGCATCGAAGTAGTAGAGCGAGAGCCCCTTCTCGGTGTCCTCCGGGTCGTACACTCCGGTCTGCACCGGCTCGCCCGCGAGCGGCACGTCGACGAAGCGCTTGATCGCCTCCGCCGCGGCCGCGGCGTCCACCTTCGGGCCGGGATCCGTCTGCGGGCGGGGCAGCCGCGCCTTTTCGGGGGCGACCGCGTTCTCCTCCCCGGGCGGCACGGGCAGGTTTTCCTCCAACAGCATCACCGACTTGGTGATGGGCGTCGAGGCCTGTCCGCTCTGGGCCGGGCTGGTCGCCTGGACCGTGGGATGCCAGCGGATCAGGTTGTTGCCCACGAGGCCCAGCAGGTTCGACAGCTCCTCCTCGAAGAAGACCGCCTGCTTGCGCAGCTCCATCAGGTGGGCCCAGTCCTCCTCGGTCAGGGCCTCCCCCACGCTGAGCCGGTGGTGCTTCTCGTCGGACTGCGCGCGCAGGGTGTTGAGGAAGTTGGTGATCCGCGGGGTGTTCATGGTGGTGAACGGCAGGGTCGCCATGTGCTCCACCGCCTGCGCGCTGAACACCCGCAGGTCGGCCAGCAGGCTCTCCTGCAGCGACGGGTCGTTGGTGGCCATGAGCTTGGCCATGCGCTCCTCGATGTTCTCGCTGGTCCACTTCAGCTTGTGGAACGCGGCCATGTACTTGTTTTCCGCTTCCCGCAGGTACTGGTTCTTCAGCCGGGTCTGGTAGGCGCCGAAGCCCATCGCGCCCACCAGGGCAACACCCAGCAGCAGATACGCCCAAACCTGGCCCCTCTGCGACTTCACGGCGCCGGCCCCCTACTTCGCGAAGATGTGCTTGCCGATGGTCCGCACCTGCTCACGGGACCAGATAAACGAGTTGCTGGTCTTCGCCGGGGCGAAGAAGTAGAGCGACCCGTTGGAGGGGTCCCAGCCGGCCAGCGCCGCCCGCGCCGCCTTGAAGCACTCCTCGGTCGTCTCCTTGTAGATCTCGCCGTTGGAGACTGACTCGAACGCGTGGGTCTGGTAGACGACCCCCGCCACCGAGTCGGGGAACCGGTTGTCCAGCGTCCGGTTCAGGATCACCGCCGCCACGGCCACCTTGCCCTCGTACGGCTCGCCGCGGGCCTCGCCGCAGGTCACCTGGGCCAGCAGGTGCAGGTTGTCCTTCGCCGCGCGGCTCTCCGCGAACGTCCGGTGGCCGTCGAACGTCGCCTCCGGCCAGAGCAGCAGGATCCCGGCGGCGCAGAGGGCCGCGGCCCACTTCAGCAGCCTGTGCACAGCCACTCCTCCCTCGTCTGCCAGTGATCAAGGCTAGTCTCCCTGCGTGCCGCCCGGGCCATACAGACAGCGCGCTCCCCGGGAGGGGACCGCGCCCTGCCAAAAAGCCTCGCACGTAAGAGAGCCCCGGCCCCCTCGCCGGGGCCGGGACCTGCATGCCCGTCGCCTTATTCGGCCGCGACCGTGCTGTAGGCGGCAAGCGAACCGTCCGCCAGGGTTACGAACAGGTATCCGTCCGCGGGCGCCATCGCCACCGCGGGGGCCTGAAGGGGCACGGACCAGCACAGGGATCCCTGCGCGCCGTCCCAGGCCGCCAGCGCCGGCTCCGGCGTCGCCCACAGGTGCAGGTCCCCGGCCAGCAGGTGCGGCCCGGCGGCCCGGGAATCCACAGGCACACCCTCCGCCTTCCCCAGGTCCTCGCCCGTGAACAGATCCACCCAGACACCGGGGTAGCAGACCGCCTCCCCCCGGACCGCCGGTGCGCCGCGCAGGTCCGGCCGGCGCCAGACCGCCTCCCCCGTCAGCGCGTCGAAGGCCTTGCCGCCCACCACCACCAGCAGTTCGGCGAAGACGGGGGCGCACGGGTCCGCCTCGGCCTGCCAGAGCGCCGCCCCGGTCAGCGCATCCAGGGCCCACAGCGTGCCGGCATCGGTGACCGCGTACAGCCGCCCGTCGCCCAGGGCCACCGGCTGCGTCACCGGCCCGTCCAGCGAGGCGTTCCAGACCAGAGCGCCGGTCTTCGCCTCAACGGCCAGCGCGCCGCCGGCGGACCCGCAGTACAGGATGCCGTCGGCCGCGAGCGGGGAACCCAGGCCTTCCCCGGGCGCGACCTGCCACACCGCGGCCCCCGTCCGGGCGTCCACCGCCCGCATGGGGCCGCCGGGCTCGCAGAAGTAGACCAGTCCGTCGTAGACGGTCGGGGCGGGCAGTTCGGGATACTCCCGTGCAGCCTGTGCGCCGGCGTACGCAGCCGGGCCGGCAGGGTGCGCAGTCGGAGCGACGCGTCGCGCCGCGTGCCCCCCGGCCTTCCAGCGGACCCTGCCCGTCCGCTGATCCAGCGCGTAGTAGACGCCGTCCCCGAGGCCCGCGAAGACCAGGCCGTACCGGGTCACCGGCGATGAGGGCCGGAAGCCGGCGGGTTCGGCGGCGCGTCGGATCCACCGCTGGCCGGGCGGCGCGGCAGGCGTCGCCGGACCCACCGAGGCGCGGCTGGGCAGCCGCCCCAGCATGGGCCAGTCCGGTCCAGGCTCCGGGGGCTCCGGGATGACCAGCCGCTGCCCCGGCTCGACGAACTCCGGGTGCGCCAGCTGGTTTGCCAGCATGATGGCCTTCACCGTGGTTCCGTAGCGGGCCGCGAGCGCGATGGCCGTTTCGCCTGCGCGAACGCGGTGCACCAGGCCTCCGGGCGGCGGCGACGGCCGCGGGCCGGGGCGCGGAATCAGCAGGGCCTGGCCCGGGCTGATCGCGTTGGGATCCTTCAGCCGGTTGGCGGTGACGAGGGCGTGAACGGTCGTCCGGTATCGCCTGGCGATGGCAAACAGCGTCTCACCTGGCTGCACGAAGTAGAAGACCATACCCCGACCTCCGTCTTTTTCCCCATGCTACGCAGGTCGCCGCGGAGTGGTCTGCACGTGGAGATTTTTCCTGTTCGTCGCGCGAAAGCTTTCCACCGCCTCTCCCCAGTTTGACCACAAGTTATCCACAGTGACCGTGGATAATCTTTCGGGCCGAACGAACAAAGCCGCGCCGCGTGGGCGTTTCGGGGAACGGGAGTTCTCCACAGGTCGACTGAAACCTGTGTACAACTCTGTCGTTGGCCCCCCCATTGTCGAACGGTCAAGGCACGAAAAAACCGGGAACGGCCCCTGGGCCGCCCCCGGCAATCAACAACATGTGTCGACAATCATATGAGTTAACGATGGGCATCCTTCACAACCTTGACCAGCTTGACCTCGGGATCCTCCGTTCCCTGCACGGGCAGCCCGGCCTGAATGCACTCGTTCAGGTAGTCCAGGTTGTCCTCCGCGACGATCTCCCCGGGCAGCAGGATCGGGATGCCGGGCGGGTAGACCATGATCGACTCGGCGATCACCCGCCCCTCCGCCTCCCGGATCGGTACCACCTCGGTCTCCGCGTAGAACGCCGTGCGCGGGTGCATGGCGAGGATCGGCGTGGTGGGCACCTTCACCTTCACCACGTTGGCCGGCCGCTGCCGGTAGAAGCGGCGGGAGATCTCACGCAGTGCGGCCACCAGCGCGTCCACGTCCTCCGCCGTATCGCCCAGCGAGATAATGCAGAGGATGTTGTAGAGGTCCGAAAGCTCCACCTCGATGTTGAACTCCTCGCGCAGGAGGACCTCCACGTCCACACCGGTCACGCCCAGCTCCTTCACGTTGATGCAGAGCTTGGTCGGATCGAGGTCGAACCGGGAGGACGAATGGCCGATCATGTCAGGCCCGAGGCAGTACAGCCCCGGGATCTCGTCGATCTCCCGCCGCGCGCGCTGGGCCAGGCGGACGGCCCGGTCGATCATCTCCCGCCCCCGGGTGGCCAGCTGCTTGCGGGCGACGTCCAGCGAGGCCAGCAGCAGGTACGAAGTGGAGGTGGTCGTCAGCATGGAAAGGATCGCCTGCACCCGCCCCGGGTTGATGAACCCCTCGCGGACGTTCAGGATGCTGGTCTGCGTGAGCGAGCCGCCCAGCTTGTGGACCGACGTCGCCGCCATGTCCGCGCCGGCCTGCATGGCCGAGAGCGGCAGCTCGTCGTGGAAGCAGAGGTGGACGCCGTGGGCCTCGTCAACCAGCACCGGCACCCCGCGGGAGTGCGCCAGCTCGACGATGCCCTTGATGTCCGCGGCGACGCCGTAATACGTCGGGTTGATCACGAGCACGCCCTTGGCGTCGGGGTGCTGGTCCAGATGGTGCCGCACCGCCTCCAGGCTCACCCCGTGGGCGATGCCCAGGTCGTAGTCCAGGTCGGGGTTCATGAATATGGGCAGGGCCCCCGACAGCACAATGCCGGTGAGGACCGACTTGTGGACGTTGCGGGGGACCAGGATCTTGTCGCCGGGGCCGCAGACGGTCATGATCATCGTGATGATCGCACCGCTGGTGCCCTGAACGCTGAAGAAGCTGTGGTCCGCCCCGAACGCCTCGGCGGCCAGGGCCTGCGCCTCCCGAATGATGCCGTGGGGGTTGTGCAGGTCGTCGAGGGGCGCGATGTTGATCAGGTCGATAGCGAAGGCGTGGTCGCCGATGTACGCGCGAAACTCCGACTCCATTCCCGCGCCCTTCTTGTGACCGGGAATGTGGAACTGGATCGGATTGCGCGCTGCGTGGCGCACCAGCCCGGAGAACAGCGGCGTCTCGTGCTGATTCACGGTCCTCACCTCCTGCAGGGGCGCGTTGGGTTGCATCTTAACGCAGTATAACAGAACTCCGCCGCATGTAAACCTCCACGGGGTTCCCGTGGCTGTCAAGCAGAAGTGGGTGCGTCGGACTTCCAGAAGTGTTCTGTATC
>ENA-UPSB01002604-UPSB01002604.1-bioreactor-metagenome-genome-assembly--contig:-NODE-2604-length-16303-cov-5.022157_pt1 | contig 16303 bp, 15 predicted proteins | sample MGYA00238182_ERZ773286 | MGnify/ENA primary metagenome ERZ773286 (study PRJEB29026, sample SAMN07631240) | bioreactor metagenome | isolation source: Switchgrass digestor | place: USA: Dartmouth... | reverse complement strand
ACCTTCATAGAATCCCCCCTGTCGGATATCTATGAAGGTAATGTTCTTCCTATGCTTCGGATAAGGGCAGTTTTTAAAACTTCCCTATTATTTTTCCCCGGTAGAGCCAAAGCCTCCGTCCCCTCTTAAGGTCATATCCAAATACTCCACTTCTTTAAATGATGCTTTAAATATATTTATAAAAACAATTTGGGCTATTCTTTCCCCATCTTGAACAATAACATTTTGGGATCCCAAATTAATAACCGGTACCATAATTTCGCCCCGATAATCGGAATCTATTACCCCTACACCATTACACAAGGTTAAGCCTTTGTTGGAAGCCAAACCGCTACGGGCAAATACGAGTCCCACCAGATTGTCGGGTATTTCCATGGCTACTCCGGTTGGAATTTTAGCTCTTTCTCCCGGCTTGATAATTACATCCTGTTCTAAGCAAGCAAACAAATCAGCTCCGGCAGCGCCGGGAGTAGCATAAAGCGGTATTCGTATTTCTTCTCTATCCTTTGCCGCCGAACCGACTTTACAGATTTTCACGATGAGCTGTTGCTCCATAACCATTCTCTCTCTTTCATCGGTAAGAATCACTGATAAGAGTTGGCTATCTTGTCCAAATCGATATCGAAATCCTTTTTGCCCAAAGTAAGAATACTTACGTTTTTAATATCCCAAAGACGATTCATCACCCTTTGAATATCTTCTATCGTTACCTTTTCTAGCTTTTCAACGGCTTCTTCCGCCGTAATTACCCTGCCAAAACTGATTTCGCTCTTACCCAGTCGGCTCATTCTACTGCTTACAGATTCAAGCCCTAACAAAAGATTTCCTTTTATTTGAGCTTTGGTTTTACTTAGTTCTTTCTCGGTAATTCCTTTTTCTTTGACTTTGTTCATTTCATGAAGTATACATTCTATTACCTCTTTGGTTTTATTCGGACTGGTACCGGCATAAACTGCAAATAAACCGGTATCTGCATAGGCGGAATGATAAGAGTAAACTGAATAAGCCAGTCCTCTTTTTTCTCTGATTTCTTGGAATAAACGGGAGCTTAAGCCTCCCCCTAAATAATTATTTATAATATGCATTGCATAAATGTCGTCGTCTTCTTGACCAAGCCCCGGTACGCCAACAATCACATGCATTTGTTCGGTATCTTTGTTTATAGCTTTCCGAACCACACTGGCTTGCGGGTTTTCATTAACACCGTTCTCTGTTTTTCTTTGAAAATCTCCGAAAACAGAAAGACTGTCGATAATTTCATCGTGTTTTATCTTGCCTGCCACCGCAATAACAGTTTTTTCAGGAGTATATCTGCTAGTTAAGTAATGATCAATTTTTTGATAATTCAAATTTCTTACTGAATCTTCAATTCCCAATACCGGCCTGCCCAACGGGTGTCCGTCCCAAATATGCTGAGAAAACAAGTCGTGTATAAGCTCATCCGGAGTATCCTGATACATTTTAATTTCTTCAATTATAACGTTTTTCTCTTTTTCTATCTCATTGGCGTCGAAAAGAGAATTAAAAAACATATCGCTTAAAACATCAATAGCCAGATGAATGTTTTCGTCAAGAACTTTAGCAAAATAGCAAGTTAATTCTTTGGTAGTAAAAGCGTTTAATTGACCTCCCACAGATTCCAATGATTCGACCAGATCGTGAGCCGTTCGATTTTTAGTACCTTTGAAAAACATATGTTCAATGAAATGAGATATACCTTCGTAACCCTCTGCCTCATTCCGTGATCCTGTCCCGACCCAGATACCTACAGCCACTGAGCGCACATGATCAATTTCTTCAGTCAAAATTCTTACGCCATTTGGCAAAACATGCTTTTGATACAAAGGAAAAGCATCCTCCTTTACAGATCGATATAAACAAATTATATTATATTTTACCCTCTCTAGGTAATTAAATCTAGAATTTGGTCAAAAACCACATTCAATCTTCCAGAAAAATTTATAGTACTCCCCAAAGAGTCCTGCTCAGCCAAAAGGGGAATCGTTTTTAATATTTTTCCATCAAACATTATATGGTACTGCCCTAAAACATCTCCTTTTTTTATCGGAGGATACAGGTTTTGCTTTAACTGGGTTTGAACTTGTATAGCTTGTACTTTACTTTTTTCAACACATATTTCGGCATCTTCAGCCAAAATAACAGGAATTTTCAAACCAGGAGCAACATATTCCGTAATCCGCTCACCTTTTTTCCCCAACCGAATTATTTCCGAATTGTCTAAGCCCCACTGCAAAAGTCTTTGGGCGTCGCCAAAACGATCCGGAGCATTTAATACTACACAAATCAATCGCCGTCCTTGATAGCTGGCCGAAGCCACTAAACATTTTCCTGCTGCGTTCGTAGTGCCGGTTTTAATACCGTCGGCAAATGGATAATTCCAAAGAAGTTTGTTCGTATTTTTAACAGTTTCAGATTTAGCAGGCTCCTCAAAAGAAATCACAGAATATTTTTGGGCCACTATTTCGGAAAAGACTGGATTATCCATTGCATACCTTGCGATTAATGCCAAATCATACGCGGTTGAATAGTGATTATCATCCGGTAAACCATGGGGATTAACAAAATTCGAATTACGCGCGCCAAGAGCAAGGGCTTTCTTATTCATTAATCGAATAAATTCATCCAAGCTGCCTGCCGTTTGCTCGGCAATAGCAACGCAAGCATCGTTTCCGGAACGGAGCAAGGCCCCTTCTATTAACTCGCCAAGTTTGATTTTTTCTCCTTTATTTAGGTAGAGTGATGACTCCCCTACTCGGTCCGCTTTTTCGCTCACAACGGCAACTTCATTCAAATCGGCCAATTCAATGGCCAATATGGCGGTTAAAATTTTAGTAGTACTGGCAATCGGCCTCTTTTTATGAGCTTCTCTTTCATACAGAATATCACCTGTCTGAGCATCCATTAGAATAGCGGAATGAGCCGTAATATAAGGTAGATTCCATTTTCCACCGCTTATTTTCGAGGCTTCTATAGTTATTTCTGCAGAATGCTCCTGAACATTTGACTCTTCTATCTTGTCAATTCTAAAAGTCATTCTTGCAGCAGCATAGTCCGCCAACAAAAAACTAAGGAGAATAGTACATAGTAATATCCTCCTTAAACTTTTTTTTATTTTTTTCACGCTACCACCCCTTTGTTTATGTCAAGGAGTAGTATTTCCCGATAAATCGAATGTTATTAATTTTTCAATAGTCACCATTTGAAAGCCTTCCTGCTGAAGGCCGGATAATATCTTGGGGAGTGCTATTACCGTATTTTCTTTAGGATGCATTAATACGATAGCGCCTTTTTTATCTGGCTTTACTCCATATCTTATTTTAGGATTAAGCACCCTTTGGACAATCAGTTCGGGCGTGCTGTCTTCTCGCCAGTCAATTGTATCCAATGTCCAAAGAACCGTAGTATAGCCTAATTCATCCGCAGCAATTAAACCGTTTTTACCTCTTTCCCCATAAGGAGGAGCATAAAACCTAGTTTTAGTTCCAATTATGTCTTCAATGACCTTTTCGGTCTTTAGCAGTTCCTGTTTATTCTGGGCAATTGACTGTTTATCCGGATGAGAGTGATAATAACCGTGATTTTGTATGGAATGGCCTTTTGTGGCCATCATCTTTAACAGTTCCGGGTTTTTTTCCGCCCAGCGACCGGTTACAAAAAAAGTCACCTTCGCATCATAACTTTCAAAAATCTCTAACATTTTCGGTATATATTCTTCGCCCCAGTCAATATTTACGGTCAGAGCGATAACACGTTCTTCTGTCTTCACTTGTTCCAGTGGAACCGGAATATTTTGTTGAAAAACGCTTATCACATCGTTTTTTAGCAAACTCAGACCAAGCACAGCCAGAGCAAGGGTAATTAACCTTTGGCCAAACTTCGGTATATGTAGAATTAAAATAAACATCTGTTTCATCCTCCTAGCAAAATAATATGCTAGGAATTGAAAATACAGACGTTTATTCATGAATTTTTCAATATGATTCGTTTTTAAGGTGGGTTTATGAAAGCAAGCAATTAACGTTTATGCTTCTGGGCTTGTTTTTGGGTTTGCTTTTGGTTTTGCTTTTGGACATGTCCCAGAGCTTCTTTGCGCGATAGATTAAGCCTACCCTGTTTATCAATTCCAGTTGCTTTGACCAGTATTTCATCTCCAACCTTTACGACGTCCTCAACTCTTGTAACCCGATGGGTATCCAACTGAGAAATATGAACCAACCCATCTTTACCAGGCAAACCTAAAACGCCGGGAACAACTTCAACAAAAGCCCCAAAGTCCATAATTTTTACAACTTTGCCTTTATAGATCTTTCCTATTTCTATATCCTGAGTTAAAGCATGAATTATATCGGCGGCTCGTTTTCCTGCTTCCGCATCATGGGCTGCTATAAAGACTCTGCCGTCATCTTCGATGTCGATCTTGACATCGGTTTCTTCCACAATCTTTTTAATAATTTTTCCACCCGCCCCTATGACCTCTCTGATTTTATCCGGATGAATTGTTAGAGTGATAATACGCGGAGCATATGGAGAAATCTCGGGTCGAGGTTCAGGAATGACCTCACGCATTTTGTCCAGTATAAATAATCTGGCTTGTCTTGCTTGTTCTAAAGCCTTAGATAAAATTTCCCTGTTAACCCCTTTTATTTTAATGTCCATTTGCAGAGCCGTGACACCTTTAACCGTGCCACCCACTTTAAAATCCATATCTCCGTCGTGGTCTTCTATACCTTGAATATCTGTCAAAATCGCAATGTGGTCGTCTTCTTGAATGAGACCCATAGCAATCCCCGCTACCGGAGCCTTGATTGGAACCCCGGCATCCATTAAAGCCAAAGTGCTTCCGCAAATAGAGGCCATAGAACTTGAACCATTGGACTCCAATACTTCGGAAACCAGTCTAATGGTGTAAGGAAATTCTTCTTCTGAAGGGATCACTGGCAATAACGCTCTTTCGACAAGAGCCCCATGCCCAATTTCCCTTCGACCAGGCCCTCTCATCGGTCTAACTTCGCCAACACTGAAAGGCGGGAAATTATAATGATGCATAAATCTTTTCGATTCTTCTAAGCCCAAGCCGTCTATTATCTGTTCATCACCGACAGCACCCAAAGTAGCCACTGTCAATACCTGGGTCTGTCCTCTGGTAAACAAGGCACTTCCATGGGTTCTCGGTAACCGGCCCAACTCTATACTAATTGGTCTAATTTCATCCAGAGCCCGTCCGTCCGGTCTGATGTGTTCTACAGTTATCAGCCTTCGAACAATTTTATGAACTAAATCATCTATTATGTTAGCGACTAAATCCAACTGTTCCGGGAATTCCTCAGCAAAATGTTCTAAAGCTTCTTGTTTTACCTTATCAATTGCTTCCTGTCTGGCAAGCTTTTCTTCGGTTCGAACAGCCTCATCCAGTTTTTCGTAGGACCAATCCTTAACTTTGGTCACTATTTCTTCCGGTATTTCTTCTTTGACTACCTCGCGTTTAGGTTTGGCCAACCCTAATTTCAAAGCTTCTTCTCTGTATTCCTCAATAAAGCTCGCAATTTTTTTAATTTCCTCATGACCGAACATAATGGCTTCGAGCATTTGTTCTTCCGGTACTTCCTTGGCATCCGCCTCAACCATCATAACCGCATCCTTGGTACCAGCCACAGTCAAATGCATCTGACTTTTTGCGGATTGCTCGACAGTAGGATTTATTACATACTCACCGTCAACCAACCCTACTATAACAGCGGCAATCGGTCCCTCAAAAGGAATATCCGAAATGGTCAAAGCTGCGGAAGCGGCATTAATCGCCGTTACATCAGGCGAACAGTCTTGATCGACCGACATAATCATCGCAACAACGTGCGTATCATTGCGATAGCCGTCTGGAAACAGCGGTCTTATAGGTCTGTCAATCAGTCTTGCAGTCAAAGTGGCCTTCTCGCTGGGGCGACCTTCACGTTTAATAAAACCCCCGGGAATTTTCCCGACGGCATAGTACCGCTCTTCCACATCAACAGTTAACGGGAAAAAATCAATGCCTTCACGTGGTTCGGAACTGCTGGTGGCAAAAGCGGTAACCACAGTATCTCCATATTTCAAAAATATTGCACCGCCAGCTTGACGGCCAATTATTCCCGTTTCAAATGATAAGATCCTACCTCCCACCTCTATAGAACGTACCAAAGCTTGTTGAGTCACAATGAAACCTCCTTAATCAATACTTTTCACTATTTTCATGAGCAATATTTGTTTTCTGCTTTATTATTTCCCAAAAATACGATTTAACCTTAATTAACTTACAGCCAAAAGGATTTTATCAAGTGTTTTAAAATGATTTTATTATAATAATATAATGGTTACATAGTAACCAGTTAATATTCGACATATATTTTATTATTTCCTGCACCTATATAAATCAGTCAATGCTGCTCTTATTTAGCAAAATTAAAACATATATGTAACAAGGAGCGAATAACCATCGCTCCTTATTCCTGCGTATTATTCTTAAAAAAGTACTAGTGACGCAAGCCAAGCTCGTTGACAATTTTCCGATAGCGGTTAAAGTCGGTTTCCTTAAGATAATTAAGCAAAGCACGTCTGCGACCGACTAATTTCAATAATCCGCGGCGAGAGTGAAAATCTTTTTTGTGAACTTTGAAATGCTCAGTTAACTCGTTAATACGAGCGGTCATGATAGCAATCTGTACCTCAGGCGACCCAGTGTCATTTTCATGTTGTTGATACTTAGCAATGATCTCTTTCTTTTTTTCCGGTGTAAGCATTTTAAATGCACCTCCATAGTTTTCTAAAAGCCTGCTGCCAAGTAGAACGTCGGAGATTCGTTTTACCCAGTCAGCGGTTGCTTTGTCTATACCGTGGTAATTTTAACTCAAAATATATTATTTGTAAAGTTGGTAATAATTTATAAATATTTATTGAAGTTATTTAGGTTTGAAGAGTTTCTAAATATTTTCGTAGATTTCCTTTAGAACCATAGAAGAAACTAAAGATTCAGTCTTTTTACGGTCTTCGTTTAATTGATTTATAAATTCTGTACTACTTGCAAATTTTCTTTCGGAACGAATCCTTGCTTGAATATCTACCGTCAAATCCAAACCGTAGAGATCGCCGCTGAAATCCAGGAAAAAAACTTCGACCGTTCTTTCAGCACCTGAGGTAAAAGTAGGACGAATTCCAATGTTCATCATTCCGGCATAAATCTTATTTCCAATTTTCGAAGTTACCGCATATACTCCGTTTTTTGGAACCAATAAATCTTCATCTATTTGCAAGTTTGCAGTAGGAAAACCAATTGTTCTGCCCCTAGCATCACCGTGAACGACCCGTCCGGTGATTTGAGGAGCCCGACCGAGCATTTCTCTGGCTGCTTGTACATTTCCTTCCAGCAAAAACTTTCTGATTGCCGTTGAGGAAATAATTTTATCGCCAATTTTTTGAGCCTGAATTATACTTACTCCAAAACCATATTCCCGGCCGAAAAGTTCTAAATCTTGCGGAGTCCCTCGACCCTGTGCTCCAAAAGAATAATTAAAACCGACCACAATGTGAATAACACCGACTTTTTTAAGTAATTGTTCAACAAACTCCCGTGGTCCTGTTTTGGCTAATTCAGGAGTGAAAGGTACAAGAAATACTCTATCTACATGCATTTTTTCAAAAAGCATTAATCTTTCCTTTTTGGAAGTCAGCAAATTTAATTTACGCTCCGGACAAAGTACTTTAAGCGGGTGAGGATCAAAAAGCAATACCGAGAATTTTACCTTTAAAGACTGAGCCATTTCCAGCGCATGCTTCAAGAGTTTTTGGTGTCCAAGATGAACCCCGTCAAAATTGCCTAACGCCATAACAGTGGGGTCATAGCTTTCTCCGTTTTTTATAATGCATAATTCCAAACTCTTTTACCTCCCGTATTGCATCATTGACAAGGATTAGCAAAGGACCTTATTGGGAAAAAGACTGTCGTCCCTCCAGACACCAATACCAACAAAAGTTCCGTCGCAAAATACTTGTACAAAAGTATTATCAGATGGAAATTCTCCCTGAAGCACCGATTTTTTGGTGGCCAATCCATCTTTAAAAGCCTTTAAACGTTTGGGTGAAATATCTATTCGCGGCAAATCCAGTCCCCATTCGGGGCTAAGAATAAAACTATAATCTCCGTTGGAGATAAATTGATCTATTTCTTCTAGAGTTAAAGCTGAGTTTATGGTGAATTTTCCTGACCGTAACCTTAAAAGAAATGACATATGCGCCCCACAACCAAGTTCCTGACCGATATCGTGGCATAAAGTTCTAATATAAGTCCCTTTTGAGCAAGCAACATCAATAATAACTCTTGGGAATTCCGCTTGTTTCCATTCAATTATTTCCAATTTATTTATGGTAACCAAGCGTTTTTCCCTAGGAACCTCCAATCCCTTGCGGGCATATTCATAAAGGTGTTTACCGTTTTTTCTAACTGCGGAATACATTGGAGGTATTTGTTCTATAGTCCCTACATATTTGGACAAAACCTCTTGAAAGTCCTGCTCAGTAATATTCGGAGTTTTTGTTTCCAAAACTTGACCGTATAAATCTTGAGTGTCGGTCGTAATACCTAAAGTTAACTCAGCTCTGTACAATTTATCTTGATTAACATAATATTCAACAAGTTTCGTAGCCTTGTCCAAAAATATTGGTAAAACTCCGGCGGCTCCTGGATCGAGAGTCCCGCTATGGCCGGCCTTTCGGGCTCTGGTCTTTCTTAATACCCACCTTACAATATCCGCCGAGGTCATACCTACCGGCTTCAAGACATTAATTATCCCGTCCATGGCTTAAAGCCTCCTCTATAGCCAAAACAACCCTTTGGGTAGCTTCGGAAAGAGGAAGATTAATTGTACAGCCAGCAGCCCTGACATGGCCGCCGCCGCCAAATTTGGAAGCTATTTTATTGACATCCAACCAGGAATTGGATCTAAAACTTACTTTTATCTCGTTATTATCAAGTTCTTTCAGAAGAACAGCAGCTTCAACATTTTCAATGTTACGGGCATAGTTGACCAAGCCTTCGCTTAGATTTTCCTCCGCTGAAGTTTCCTCAAAATCTTCTCTGGAGAGAACTATTACAGCTACTTGACCGTTCTGCAATAACACCAAATTGGAAAGTGCTTTATGTAAAAGCCTAATCTGAGCGAAACTTTTTCGTTCAAAGAGTATATTATTAATTGTAACCAGGTCAATCCCCGTCTTTACTAATTGGGCGGCAATTTTAAAGCTCTTAGCCGTAGTGTTACTAAAACTGAATCTTCCGGTATCAGTAATAATAGCCGTATATAAATTAATGGCGATTTCTTTGCTAATCGGTATCTTGAGTTTCTTCAACAAATTGTAGACTATTTCACCGGTCGCAGCAGCCGTAACATCCACATAGTTATACGTTCCAAATAAAGTATTGGATACGTGGTGGTCAATATTAAATATAGTCCTTGTAGGAAAAAAATTTTTAAGATAGCTGTCTACACGTTCAATGTCGGCGCAATCAATAAAAATAAGGTTTTCGGGAAGGTTATCAGGAATGTGTTGGGATATTCGTTCAATTCCGGGCAAAAACTTTAGATTAGCGGGCAACGGACTTGTGTTATAGTAGGATACTTTTTTTCCGATACTTTCCAAGGCAATTCCTAAAGCTAGCATGGATCCCAAACAGTCGCCGTCCGGAGAGACATGGGAGAAAAGTGCCGCTTCTGGCACTTCTCTAATGCTATGCACGAGTTGTTTAAGAGTATTAATCCTCGTTTTGTTCCCCACTTCCCGGGCCACCTTTCGTTTGCTCCGTCTGTATTTCCCTTAAAAGTCGGGAAATATGGGCTCCATGCTCAATCGATTTATCATACTTAAAGCTTATTTCAGGAACATAACGCAGTCTAACAACTTTGCCGATTTCTCCCCGAATATAACCGGATGCTCTGTTTAAAACATCCATGCTGTTTTTTATATCCTCTTCATCGCCCATAACGCTGACATATATCTTTGCAGATCTCAAATCATCCGCAACTTCGACATCTGTGACAGTTACAAACCCTAACCGCGGATCTTTAATTTCTTCCATTATAAGTTTTGATACTTCGGTTTTGATAATTTCTGCAAGCCTAAAAGCCCGATGTTTAGACACTCTTGAAACCCTCCAATGTTATTAAAGCTCTCTTTTAACTTCCTCCATTATAAAGGCTTCCAAAATATCTCCTTCTTTAATATCGTGGAAGTTTTTCAATCCTATACCGCATTCATAACCTTCAGCAACTTCCTTAACATCATCTTTAAACCTTTTTAGAGATTCTATTTCACACTCGGCAATGACCTTTCCGTCCCTTACCACTCTGATTTGAGAAGAACGGGTAACCTTTCCTTCGCGAACGTAACAACCGGCGACTGTGCCAACTTTCGGTACTTTAAAGATTTGCCGTACCTCTGCCTTGCCGTTGACAACCTCTTTTAACTCAGGCTCCAGCATTCCTTCCAGTGCTGCTTTTATATCGTCAATGGCATCGTAAATAACCCGATATAGTCTTATGTCAACCCCTTCCAATTCCGCTGTTGCCTTGGTATTGGAGTCATGACGGACATTGAAACCGATAATTATAGCATTGGAAGCGGAGGCAAGCATAACGTCAGATTCGCTTATGGCTCCTACACCGCTATGGATAACATTCACCCTCACTTCAGGAGTAGACAATTTGGCTAATGAATGTTTAAGAGCTTCAACTGATCCTTGAACATCAGCCTTTATAATAATATTCAGCTCTTTTACTTCGCCTTCCTTAATCTTATTAAAGAGATCATCAAGGCTAATCTTGGATTTTTGTTTTGCTTCCTCAGCCTTTCTCTCATTAATGCGGGCTTCAACAATACTGCGGGCCAGTTTTTCATCTTGAACAACATGGAAGGTTTCGCCGGCTAACGGAACCTCAGACAATCCTTGAATCTCCACTGGCATTGAAGGGCCGGCTTTTTTAACCCTTCGGCCCTTGTCATCCACCATTGCCCTTACGCGGCCAAAGGCTTGACCAGCTACGATTATATCTCCAACATTCAAAGTTCCTTTAGCTACTAAGACGGTAGCAACCGGGCCTTTGCCTTTATCCAACTTCGCTTCTATAACTGTTCCTGTGGCATTACGGTTAGGATTAGCTTTCAACTCTCTCATTTCGGCAACCAACAAGATCATTTCCAATAAAGCTTCAATATTTTGCTTGGTTTTGGCTGAAACTGGGACTGCAATAGTATCGCCGCCCCATTCTTCGACAACCAAACCATATTCGGTAAGTTCTTGTTTAACCCTTTCCGGATTTGCTTCTTCTTTATCGATTTTGTTTATAGCCACAATAATTGGAACATCAGCGGCTTTAGCATGGTTAATAGCCTCAACTGTTTGGGGCATTACCCCATCGTCGGCCGCGACAACTAAAACGGCAATGTCGGTCACTTGGGCTCCTCTGGCTCTCATTGAAGTAAAGGCTTCATGGCCAGGAGTATCCAAGAAGGTTATTTTTTGGTTCTTAATCTCTACTTGATAAGCACCGATATGCTGAGTTATCCCTCCTGCTTCCGAAGCCGTAACATTCGTTGACCTAATAGCATCCAACAAAGAAGTCTTTCCATGGTCTACGTGTCCCATAACAGTCACAACAGGAGGCCGTGGCTTTAAGTCCTCCGGTTTGTCATCAATATCTTCAATCACGGCTAGAGATTTTTCAGCCTTTACTTCGACCGTTACGCCCATTTCATTAGCCACAATGGTTGCTGTATCTGAATCAATTTCTTGGTTTATTGTGGCCATAACGCCTAATTTCATTAATTCTTTAATCACTTCACTGGCTTTTCTACTCATCCGTGAAGCCAATTCTTGGATAGTAATTGATTCCGGAATAACAATGTGTTTTGGAGTTGATGCTTCTTTCTTTTCTTTTGTCTCATCTCTTTTTTCTTTTGTTTTTTCATTTTTTCTAAGAAGGACAGTTATATCTTTTTCATTGGCGTGTTTTTTATCATACAGATAATCTTTACTGTCATGTGTTTTCTTTTTAGTCGGTGGTTGGCGTTTAACCGGTTGTTCACTGACAGTCAACTCCACAGATTTACCTTCTATTCTAATCCTTTGCATTTGAGGAGCTTTTTTGCCATCCGAACTATGGCGTCCGCTTTGGGATACCTTTTTCGTCAAATCATTAATCGGGCGACCCTGATTTTTCCTGGGATCGATCGCCGGACGCTGACCACCTTGAGGTTTGGACATAGACTGTTTATCTTTACTCATATTTGGTATTGAACTGGATATCCTCCTTAAGTCATCACTTTTAAGATCCTGTGTTCTCTCCTGATCGCCGCTCGGCCTAGGTAGCTGAGACCTTCTTGGAGCACCAGGTAACATTTGTCCTTGAGGTCTGATTTGACCAGGTTGTCTCTGCCGTTGGGGCCTGGGCTGAGCAGGAGGTCTATGTTCGGCTCTGATATCTGCCGGTGTTTTGGCAACCTGCTGACCAATCTGACCCGGCGGCCGTTGCGCTACCGGCGGTCTTATTTCCCCAATAGGCCGTTGTCCCGGCGGTCTCATTTGAGAAGGCGGCTTCGGTCTCTGAGGCTTGGCAGCGGGGCTTAAGTTTTCTGGGGGTCGAATATCATCCTGAACTCTTTTTTGACGGAATTCATCCTCCCTCTTTGTTCCTTCCTTTTGAGCGTTCATTTCTTTTTCTGTCAATCCGCTAACGCCTGCTGTTTTGGTAGCACCAGCCGTTTTTTCAACTTTGCTGTCATTCGCGGCTTGATCACTGCTTTTTTTCAGTATTAGTCTTACTCTTTCTGCCTCCTCACTCCCAATAGCACTTAAATGGGTTTTTACATTGATACCCATCTCATTTAATTTTTCGATTAGATCCTTACTGGTAATGTTTAATTCCTTAGCCAATTCGTGAACGCGAATAGTACTCAAACTATCACCCCCAAAAAACAAAATTAGATATTCTTGTTCACTCCTTACTTGGTAGCTGCAGTTAATTGCTTTCAAGAGCTAAGCAAAAAACCTTAGGTCAATTATGCCCGATGATCCCAAGCCTTATATATAGCATCAGCAAAACCCCGATCCGCGATAAGAACAACAGCTCTCGGGGATAACCCAATAGCTAAGCCCAGTTCTTCTTTGCTTCCGCCGGACAACACCGGAATGTTTAGATCTTTTGCCCAATTCTCATACTTATCTTTAGCCCCCGGCGAATCTTCGGCGATAATCAACAAAAAACCTTTTTTTCTTTTGAGCATAGCTTCTACTTGAGATTCACCCGAATATACTTTCCCCGCTTTTCTGGCAAGACCCAATAAAGACATTACTTTCGAATTCATGAAGAGTTCACCTGATTTTGCAATTCGGCTATCAGTTCATCGGATGGCTTTAAGGAAAAAGCTTTTTCAAACCTACGACTTTTCAGAGCTTTCACTAAACATTCATTGCTAGGACAAATATAAGCACCGCGCCCATTTTTCTTTGAAGTTGGGTCGTACTCTAAAACATTTTCTGGGGTCTTGACAATTCTTAAGAGTTCCTTTTTGGGTTTCATCTCCTGGCAACCCAAACACATCCGAAGTGGAATTTTCTTTTTCTTCATTTTTCTCACCCTTTGGGTTCAACTTCACTTTTTGCGCGAAGTTTTCCTTTTACTCTTAGCTTTGATTTCGGGCTCTTCGTATTCAGAATAATACTCTTCGAAACTTCCTAAATCATCCTGATAGTCTTGATATTCATCAGCGTCAGAGTAATAACCTTCTTCATAGGCTCCTTCTTCGTATTCATCATAATATTCTTCGTAACCTTCCTCAGAACCACCGTAGTTTTCATAATCTAATTCATCGTAGTTTGCATAGTCCTCATAATCCTCGTATTCTGTATAATCTCCTTCTTCATACTCACTATAATCATAACTGTCTTCATATTCGCTATAATCAGCATCAACGTAGCCATCTTCATTGTAATCGGAATAGTAATTGTCGTCATATTCATCATAGTCTGAATAATACTCATTCAATTGTTCATCGGTCTGCTCGGGTTCAGCCGGTATAAGACCCTGAGCTATGGCCTGTGATTCATTCTTAATATCAATCTTCCAACCGGTTAATTTGGCGGCAAGCCTAGCATTTTGCCCTTCTCTGCCTATGGCCAAAGATAATTGATAATCCGGCACTACTACTAATGCCATTTTTTCCTCTTCTTTAGGGTAAACAGCTAATACTTTTGCAGGAGATAAGGCATTGGAAACAAATTCAATAGGGTCGGGCGACCAATTAATAATATCCATCTTCTCACCTTTGAGTTCGTTCACTATGTTTTGTACCCGACTACCCTTCGGCCCCACACAAGCTCCGACTGGGTCAACGTTTTTATCCTTGGAATAAACTGCAATCTTTGATCTTGCCCCCGCTTCCCTTGCTATAGCTTTTATTTCCACTATCCCGTCGTGAATTTCAGGAACTTCCAGTTCGAATAGTCTTTTAACGAGTCCGGGGTGAGTACGGGAAAGAAGAATCTGAGGCCCCTTTGTTGTTTTCTTGACTTCTACAACATAGGTTTTAATCCTTTCAAAGGGCTGAAAAGTCTCTCCTGGTATTTGTTCAGACCCGGGTAACAAAGCCTCAACTTTCCCTAAATCAACGATAACGTTACGTTGGTCGTAACGTTGTACTATCCCCGTAACAATATCCCCTTCTTTATTAATATACTCATCATAGATAAGTCCACGTTCTGCTTCCCTTATTCTCTGTACCACAACCTGCTTGGCGGTCTGTGCTGCTATACGCCCGAATTCTCTGGGAGTTTCCTCAAATTCCACTATGTCTCCAACCATATAATTAGGATTAATCTCTCTGGCATCCTCCAAAGAGATTTCCAGTCTGGGATCAGTAACATTTTCCGTAACAGTTTTCCGCGAAAATACTTTTATTTCTCCAGAAGACCGATCTATATGAATTCTTACATTCTGTGAAGAGTAATTCTTTCTATAAGCTGAAATTAAAGCGGCTTCAATAGCTTCAAACAATATTTCGGAAGAAATTCCTTTCTCTTTTTCTAATTCATGTATAGCCTCTATGAACTCCATATTCATTTCCCAAAAATCCCCCTTGGATATTAATCGCTTAAAATTCAAAGGTAAGGTGCGCCTTTTTAATTAAATTCAACGGAATAGCTATCTCCTGGCCTTCATACTCCAAAACAACCTGTCCGTCAACAAGACCTTTTAGATGTCCGGTAAAAACTTGATATCCTTTATAAGGCTCTGTAGTATGTACACTTACCAGCTCTCCTTGGTATTTCTGATAATCTTTTTCACTTTTAAGAGGTCTCTCTATACCTGGTGAAGATACTTCCAACATGTAGGCTTGAGGAATAGGATCCTCTTTGTCCAAAATCGCGCTGACTTTTTGACTGACAGTAGCACAATCATCGATATCCACACCGCCGTCTTTATCAATATATATCCTTAAATACCAATGAGCTCCCTCTTTTAGATATTCCACATCCACCAGTTCCAGTTTGAGTTCAGCTATTATCGGCTCAATCATTTGCCTAACTTTATTAACCACGGCTTTACTCATATTTCTCTTACTCCTTTGTCGAAGAATAGATATCTATTCCAACTACAAATGAAAGAGTGGGTTACCCCACTCTACAAAGTCAAACAAGCGCTTCAAAATAATTCCTTCTCTACTATATCATATACTTAATTTATCTGCAATATTCACAGTTAAAACTATTAAAATAAGCTTATTTGATTTTTTACAGGCAATCCCTTAAGACACCCGTGTCTTTCCAATACTTCGATGACAGTTTTACTTAATTTTCCCTTGGTCTGCAAATCCTCAACAGAGTTTAACATCTTATCTTCTCTAAGTTTAAACAAACTTGTAGCCGCTGCTTTCCCTACACCCTGCAAGGCTGAAAAAGGCGGAAGAATTCCTTCCGGAGTCACTAAAAAGCGGGTAGCGTCAGATTGCCATAAATCTACTTTGCGCATTTCAATTTTACGGCAATACATTTCCACAGCTAGCTCTAATATTGTTAAAAGATTTTTCTCTTTTGGCGTGGCGTTATTTCCTTTTGCGTTTATTTCTTTGATTTTTTTTCTACACTCATCTAACCCCGCGGTAATTAGATCAGCATCAAACTCTTCAGCTCTCACCGTAAAAAATGTGGCATAAAAAGCTTCGGGATAATAAATTTTAAACCAAGCAATTCTAAAAGCCATCA
>ENA-UPSB01002598-UPSB01002598.1-bioreactor-metagenome-genome-assembly--contig:-NODE-2598-length-16357-cov-5.696970_pt1 | contig 16357 bp, 14 predicted proteins | sample MGYA00238182_ERZ773286 | MGnify/ENA primary metagenome ERZ773286 (study PRJEB29026, sample SAMN07631240) | bioreactor metagenome | isolation source: Switchgrass digestor | place: USA: Dartmouth... | reverse complement strand
CAGTGGGCCAGGGTTGCAACCGCGCATCATCACCTACGGGAACGGGCGCTATGTGGCCTACCGGCCCGTCCGGGTGACCGGCCAGACAGACCCGCTGACGGGAAGCAACATCGCGCAGTTCGGCCTCAGCGTCTCCTCCAACCTCAAAGACTGGCAGGACACGCTCGTGTTGGAGGTCGGCAGTCCGATCATCACGTTCGGCGACTTCATGAACGGCCAGTTCATGTTCGCCGATACCCAGGGGTCGGTGTACACCTCTCTCGACGGCGTTCACTGGCAGGTCACTGCACCGCGCCAGCGGAGGAGCGCTTCCTGGCAGATCGCCTACGGGAACGGGCGGTACGTCCACGCCGGGGAAATGGGCGTTCTTGTCGCCGACGGGCCGGGGTACGCCGCCAACAACCCGCCGGTTCCCTCGCCGGACATCGGGGTGCTCCTGAACGGCGAACCTGTCCCGGTGGAGGTCGTCGTGCTGGACGGCCGGTCGCTGGTACCGGTGCGGGCCATCGCGGAGCTGATGGGAGCGGAGGTCCGGTGGCAGCCGGAGAGCCGCACCGCAGAGATCGTGCAGGGAGAGCGGGAGATCCGGCTCACCATCGGCGTCTCCGAGGCTGCCGTCGACGGGGAGCGGATCCCGCTGGACACTCCCCCGGTCATCTGGGCCGACCGGACCCATGTGCCGCTCCGGTTCATCGTGGAGACGCTCGGCGGGGAGGTCCGCTGGAGCGGCGCCAGCCGCACCGTGGAGATCTTTCACCCGGCGATCTAGCAGTCTGCCTGGCAGGTCGGGGCCTGTGCCCCGACCTGTTTTTTCGTGCGCGCCGGTCGCTTGATCCAATCGTCTATCGACGCACGCCGGTGGCGCTAACTGGTATGAGAGAAAACCGGAACAAACGAGTCATACCAGGCTGTTGTGGTTTCCTGCTATACTGAGTCCGGCACCGGCGGGAGCCGCACCGCGAGCGCTGCAGGGCATCCGCCCCGGCGTGACTGCGCCCGGCCGCCGGTCTGATCGCGTCACGTCCACATCCCAGATAGTCTGAATAGAAAACTACGGGTATTTCCGAGAAAAAACACGGGTAGGGAGGAGGAAACTGGGGGGCCTCTCCAGAACCTAACTTGTAATGACAAGTGGACATGTTAACATCATGACAACAACGCAACCAGACAACCAGACAGCATGACAACTTCGGTCTACACGTGAGCGCAACGAAGGTGGTACTTCCATGGACCAACTCAGCACGACGGATGGTCGGCAGCCACCCAACCCGGCAGTGATCACCGTGCTCGGGCCGCGTTCACCCCGGCCCGGCGGCGTCGTCGATGCCCATGCCCACCTGTGGATCAGCCCGCCCGACGGGGTCCGGGCCCCGGACGCGCCGGTCCTCAACGATGAGCCGGCCATCGTCGCCGAGCTGACCGAGCTGCGGGCGGAAGGCGGAAGCGGGGCGATCGACTGCCAGCCCCCGGGGGCCGGAAGGGATCCGGAAAAGCTGGCGGCCATCTCCCGGGCGACCGGTCTGGAGATCGTGGCCTCCACCGGCTTCCACCTGGAGCGCTACTACCCGCCGGACGCCTGGACATGGACCGCCTCCCCGGAGGAGCTGGCCGACCGGTTCGCTGCGGAGCTGACCCTCGGAATGGAGTCGCCCGACGGCCGCCGCACCGCCCACCCGGCGGGCGTGATCAAGACGGCCCACCCCGGCGCGCTGACCGACCCGCGCTACGTCCGGCTCTTCGCCGCCGCCTGCGAGGCGAGCCGCCGGACCGGGGCGGCCATCCTGGTGCACACGGAGCAGGGGCGCGGGGTGGAAGGGCTCGTTGAGTTCTTCCTGCGGGAGGGCATCTCTCCGACCCGCGTGGTGCTCTGCCACGTGGACAAGCGCCCGGACCCGGCGCTGCACCGTGAGCTTGCAGCCGCCGGCTTCCTGTTGGAGTTTGACACCTTCCTGCGGCCCAAGTACGAGCCCGAGACCCGGGTCTGGCCCCTGTTGGAGGGCCTGCTGCAGGAGGGGGTTTCCGGCGCAGTTGCCTGCGCCCTGGACCTGGCCGATGCCGCCCAGTGGCGGTTCCGCTCGGGCGGCCCGGGAATGCTCGGCCTGATTCGGATCGTTCGTCCCCGCCTTGAGCGACTGGGCGTGGCTCCGGAGGAGATCGCCGCGCTGCTTGGCGGTAACATCTACGGCCGCATCGCCAGGCCGGCGGGGTAATGTTCCAGTTCAGCAATGAGAGGCGGAGTGACATGGAAAAGTATTTCGGCTTCATCGGAGTGACGACCGGACAGTCTGCCATCATGCGAGTGTTTCCTGCCTGGGCCGAGTATCTGGGACTGAAGGACGTTCGGATGAAGGGGTGCGACATCCCCATCGGCGCACCGCCTGAGCGGTACCGGGAGGTCGTGGAGGGCATCAAGGCCGACCCGAACCACCTGGGCGCCCTGGTGACGACGCACAAGATCGACCTCTACCGCGCCTGCCGGGACATGTTCGACTACCTGGACCCCTACGCGCAGATGCTGGGAGAGGTCTCCTGCCTCTCAAAGCGGGGCGCGAGCTTCCAGGGGCACGCCAAGGACCCGATCTCCTCGGGCCGCACCCTGGACTCGATGCTGGAGCCCGGCCACTGGGGCCGGACCGGCGGCGAGGTGCTCTGTCTGGGCGCCGGCGGCGCCGGCATCGCCATCTCGCTTCACCTGATGACCCGGCCTGACCCGGCCGACCGCCCGCGCCGGATCGTGGCGGTGGACAAGGACCCCGACCGGCTGGCGTCGATGCGGCGGATTCTCTCGGCGCTGGATTCCGACACCGAGGTCGAGTACATCCTGAGCGCCGAGGCTTCCACCAATGATGGGCTGATGGCCGCCCTGCCCCCCTGCTCGATGGTGATCAACGCCACCGGCATGGGCAAGGACAGGCCAGGCTCTCCCATCAGCGACGAGGCCCGGTTCCCCGAGCGGGGCATTGTCTGGGAGTTAAACTACCGGGGTGCGCTGGACTTCCTGCACCAGGCCGAGCGCCAGGCACAGGAGCGGTCCCTGCAGATCCACGACGGCTGGATCTACTTCATCCACGGTTGGACGTCGGTGATGGAGCAGGTCTTCGACATCGCCATCAGCCCGCAGCAGTTGGCGGAGATGTCGACGATCGCGCGCAGGGCGTTCGCGTAACCCGGAAGGTGCCATTATGGGATTGCTGGTCACGGGAGGTGATAGACGCGCACGCTCCGGCGCCGTTTCCGCAGGCCGGGGAGACGGTGTCGGGGTACCCGAGTGCGCAGCCGAGGCAGCATTTGGCATGGAGGGACACGTAGGAGAAGCCCCGGCCTGGCAGTTGGCAAGCGAAGACCACAAGGCACTACGTAGAAGGAGGATGCTTGAATGAGTCTGCGCCGTGTTGTTGCCGCGTTGATGACGGTTGCTGTCGTAGCGATGGTTGCTGGCTGTGGTGGCGGTTCGCAGTCCGGTTCGACGACCACTCAGGGTAACACCCCTCAGCAGACTTCCGGTCAGGCTTCCGGTGGCTTCCAGCAGAAGGGCGAGAAGCTGCGCATTGGTTTCTCCCAGTACACGATGGGTGCTCCCTACTTCGCCGAACTGGCTGCCGTCATTCAGCGTGAGGGCGAGGCCAAGGGCTATGAGGTGTTCGTGACTGACGCCCAGAACGACATGACCAAGCAGCTGGCTGACGTGGAGGACCTGCTCGCCAAGAACATCGACATCCTGATCTTCAACCCGAAGGATCCCGTGGGTGCGGTGCCGGCCGCGAAGGCTGCCCAGCAGGCGGGCGTGCCCGTCATCATCGTGGACAGCTCCATCGACGAGTCCGCTCCGTACGTCACGACCATCCAGTCCAACAACTACGAGAACGGCCTGCTGGTCGGCGAGTGGATCGCCAACGCCATGAAGGGCAAGGAGATCAAGATGGCCCTGCTGTCCGGCTCTCCCGGCAACCCCGTCGGCATGGCGCGGCGTGACGGCGTCTTCTCGGGCATCATCGAGTGGCAGCTCCGCAACGTCGGCAAGGCCGGCTTCGAGATCGTGGCCCAGGGCTGGGGCGAGTGGGGCGAGCCGCTCGGCCAGTCGGCGATGGAGGACATCCTGGTCGCCCACAGCGACATCAACCTGCTGCTGTGTGAGAACGACTCCATGTGCCTCGGCGCCATGAAGGCCATCGAAGAGGCCAAGCTGACCGACAAGATCCTGGTCACGGCTGCTGCCGACGGCCAGAAGGAAGCCATCAAGCTGATCATGGACGGCAAGTATGGCGTCACCGGCCAGAACAGCCCGGTCCTCGTCGGCAAGAAGGCCATCGAGGTCGCCAGCAGGATCGCCGCCGGCGAGACCGACTTCCCGAAGATCACCTACACCGAGCCGCGTGCCATCACCAAGGAGAACGCAGCCGAGTGGTACGACCCGAACGCCGGGTTCTAATCTCACGACTCCAGGTCTACAGCCCTTAGGACGAGGCCCGGGGGGCCGCACTGGACTGGCCCCCCGGACCTTCCTAAACACGAACGGGTTGCTCTTGCATGAGGAGGATAAGGGCATGGCTGACGCGGTAAGAGTGGCAATCATCGGCGCAGGGCGCATGGGCATCAAACACGGTACCAACTTCGCGAAGTATGTTCACGGGTCGCAGGTCGCGTACGTCGTCGACTCCGACCGTGAGCGTGCGGACAAGCTGGCGGCGGAACTGGGCACCCGCAGTGCATACGACGTGGACGCGGTGATCAACAGCCCGGACGTCGACGCCGTCGTCATCAGCACGCCGATCTTCACGCACAAGGAGTTCTGCCTCAAGGCCGCTGCGGCGGGCAAGCACATCTTCTGCGAGAAGCCGCTCGCGCTGACGGAACGGGATGCAGAGGAGATCGTCGAGGCCGTTGACCGTGCCGGCGTCAAGTTCCTCATCGCCTTCATGAGCCGCTTCGACCGTTCCTTCGAACTGGCCAAGGAGAAGCTGGAACAGAACGCCATTGGCACGCCGGTGTTCGTGCGTTCCACCGGCCGTGACCCCGGTCTGCCCCCGGTTCCCGGTTGGGGCTCCGACCCCGAGGCGTGCGGGGACATCGCCTTCGAGCTCTGCTCGCACGACTACGACCGGATGCGGTGGCTCCTGAACGATGAGGTCAAGTCCGTGTACGCCCGCGCCGCCATTCTGTCTTCCAAGGACGTCGCCGCGAAGTGCGGCGGGAAGATGATCAACGACACGCTGGTCGTCCTCGTGGAGTTCACCCGCGGCACCCTGGCGGCGGTGGACGGCCTGCTCAACATCAAGTACGGCTACGACGCCCGGGTGGAGGTCGTGGGCGACCAGGGCTTCATCTCGGTGGGCGACGTGCGGTACGTCGACGTCGGCGTGGCGACCGGCTCCAAGGAGTACAGGGTCGGGGTCGCGCCCTCCTTCCTGGACCGCTTCTACGAGGCTTACATCAAGGAGGCGCAGCACTTCGTCGACTGCATCCTCCACGACCTGCCGACCCGCGCGAACGCCCGCGACGGGCTGGAGGCAGTCCGCATCGCTCTGGCCGTCAACGAGTCCATCAAGTCCGGGCGGCCCGTTACTCTGCGCTAGGGGGGTGCGCCGTCTTGGCGGAACCGTACCGTGTGGAGATGAAGGGCATCAGCAAGTCCTTCGGCGGCGTGCGGGCCCTGAAGAATGTGGATCTGGCCGTGCGGCCGGGTGAGATCCTCGGGCTGGTGGGCGAGAACGGAGCGGGCAAGTCCACCCTCATGAAAATCCTCTCCGGCGCCCTGCAGAAGGACCGGGGCCAGATCCTGATCGACGGGAAACCGGTGGAGATCCCCAACCCCCGCGCCGGGCTGGAACTAGGGATTGCGATCATCTACCAGGAGTTCGCCCTGGTCCCGGACCTGACGGTCTCCGAGAACATCTTCCTCGGCGCAAACCCCGGCGCGGTCGTCAACTGGGAGGCGCTGCACCGGCGGGCCGGGGAGGCCCTGACCAAGCTTGGATTCGACATCAACCCCCGGCTGACGGTGCGGGAGCTGAGCGTCGCCCACCAGCAGGTGGTGGAGATCGCCAAGGCGCTCACCCGGAACGCCCGGATCCTGGTTCTCGACGAGCCGACCGCCGTGCTGGCCCCGGCGGAGGCCGAGCGCCTGTTTGAGCTGCTGGGGGATCTCAAGTGGGCCGGCATCAGCATCATCTACATCTCGCACCGTCTCGACGAGGTGTTCCGGCTGTCCGACGAGATCACGGTGATGAAGGACGGCGAGGTCGTCGGGACCATGAAGGCCTCCGAGACCAACACCAGCGAGATCATCTCCATGATGGTCGGCCGGGAGCTGGCCACGCTGTTCCCGTCCCGCGAGGTGACGATCGGCGAGGAGGTCCTGCGGGTCGAGCACATCTCCGTGGGGAACCGGGTGAAGGACGTCTCCTTCAGCGTACGGGCCGGCGAAGTGTTCGGCATCGCCGGACTGGTGGGCAGCGGCCGCACGGAGCTGGTGCGGGCGATCTTCGGCGCCGACCGCCGGGATTCGGGGCAGGTTTTCCTGGACGGCAAGCCCGTCGTGATCAACTCGCCTGCCGCCGCGGTGCGCCTGGGGATCGGGCTGGTCCCGGAGGACCGCAAGACGCAGGGGCTGATCCTCGAGCACGCCATCCGCACCAACGTCACCATGCCCTGTATCTCGAACGTGATGCGGGCACTGGGGTTCATCGACTTCAAGAAGGAAACGGAAATCGTCGAAGACCAGGTCAAGAAGCTGTCCATCAAGATCGCAAGCATTCAAGACCCTGTGTCCAGCCTGAGTGGCGGAAACCAGCAGAAAGTCTCCCTTGCCAAGTGGTTCGCCTCTAACAGCCGGGTCCTGATCCTCGATGAGCCTACTCGCGGCGTGGATGTCGGCGCGAAGGTAGAGATCTACGACCTGATCAACCAGGCGGTGAAACAGGGAGTAGCGGTTATCTTCATTTCGTCGGAACTGGAAGAGGTCGTCGGCATGTGTGACCGTGTGCTGGTCATGAGCCGCGGAGTTCCCCGGGGGTTCCTTGAGAAACCCGACATCTCGGAGAAGAACATCATGCGTTTGGCAGTTGGCGAGGAGGCTGCGTCGTGAAACCCAACGAAGTGCAGGCGAAGCTCGGGGAGGCACCGGCGAACGGGAACGGAAAGCGCCAGTCCCAGGTGATCACCTTCCTGGCGAAGTACAGCGTTTATCTGATCTTCGTGCTGCTGGTCATCCTGTCGAGCCTGGTGTCCGACGTGTTCTTCACAGAGCGCAACCTGTTCAACCTGCTCCGGCAGGTTTCGGGTCTGGGCATCGTTTCCATGGGCATGCTCATGGTCATCCTGACGGGCGGCATCGACCTGTCGGTCGGCTCCATGATGGCGTTCGGCAGCGTGCTCTCCGCCAAGTTCCTGCTGGACTACCCGCTTCCCGTCGCCGTGCTCCTGACGATCCTGATCGGGGCAGCAATGGGCGCTTTCTCCGGTGTTCTGGTGGCGGCCCGCGACATGGCCCCGTTCGTGGCGACGCTGGCCACGATGACCATCGCCAGGGGCCTGGCGTACATCGTCTCGAAGGGCCGGCCGATCCCGGCGGTCAACCAGGCGCTTGACTCCTTTGGCAACGGGTACTGGATGCACATCCCGAAGCCCGTGCTGCTCATGCTCGCCGTCGTGGTCGTCACGTGGATCCTGCTGCGATACACGACCTTCGGTCGCATGATCGCGGCCATCGGCTCCAACGAGAACGCCGTTCGGCTGGCCGGCATCCGTGTGGCGGGGTACAAGTTCGCCACCTACGTCATCACCGGCGCCCTTGCCTCCGTCGCGGGCATCATCAGCACCTCCCGCACCGGCGTCGGGTCGCCGATGGTCGGCAGCGGCCTGGAGCTGGACGCCATCGCGGCGGTGGTCATCGGCGGCGCGCCGCTGATCGGCGGCCGTGGCAATGCGCTCCACACCCTGATCGGCGTGCTCATCCTGGGGCTGATCGGCAACATCATGAACCTCAAGGACATTCCGGCCTACCCGCAGCAGGTCATCATGGGCCTGATCATCGTCGCGGCCGTGCTGATGCAGGGGAGACAGAAGTCTTAGCAACCTAGGCAGGGAGGTGGACGTTTCCGTGCGTGAGGGACCATCCTCCGTATTTGACCCCAAACTGCCTATCTACTACCAGTTGATGGAGATCTTGCGGGACGAGATCGAGAAAGGGCAGTACAAGCCTGGAGACGCCCTGCCGTCTGAGAACGAACTGACCATCCGTTTTGGGGTCAGCCGCCCGACCGTGCGGCAGGCGGTGAACGAGCTCGTGCGCGAGGGACTGCTCTACCGGATCAAGGGCAAGGGGACCTTCGTGGCGCAGCCGAAGATCGTGCAGGACTTCTTCCAGAAGCTTCTCAGCTTCGCCGAGGAGATGCGGGAGAAGGGCCTGGAGCACCGCACGGAGGTGCTGGGCCTGGACGTCAGGCTGCCCCAGCAGTCGGTCAGTGAGCACCTGCGGCTGCCTTACGGCCGGAAAGTCATTCGGCTCGAGCGCGTGCGGTTCATCAACGAGGAGCCGATTGTCCACGTGACCTCGTACATCCCCTGGGACTACTTCCCGGGCATGGAGGCGCTGGATTTCACCAACCTGTCGCTCTACCAGGTCATGGAGGAGAGGTGGGGCGCCCGCGTGAGCATGGCCCGCCGCTGGCTCGAGGCCGTGCCGGCCACCGCAAGGTCCGCCGGCGTCCTGAAAATCCGCGAGGGCGCGCCCGTACAGCTGTGCCGCACGGTGACCTGGGACGACAAGGGCAGGGCCGTCGAGTACTCGGTGGCCAGCTACCGGGGCGATCGCTCCCAGTTCATCCTGGAACTCCGCAGGTAGCGGGCGGCAGCCGGCAAGGTGTACCGCAACGTAGGACCTGCTGAAGGAAGATCGACGAGAAACAGGAGGAACGACACCGATGTTTGCTCCCTATGCCGCACAGATTGACCTGTTTACCGGAAAGATCGGTGTTCCCGCCATTCCGTACACGCGCCGCCTCAGCGACCTGAAGGGGTTCGCCGCGGACGAGGCCGCACTGCAGCAGATGATCGAGCAGGATGACCAGATCGTCTACGAGGTCTACGAACTGCGCACGCCGGAGGAGTCGGGGCACCTGCACGCCTGCACGACGATCATCCACCCCGGCAAGATCGGCGATGAGTACTTCTTCACCAAGGGCCACTTCCACGAACGGCGCGGTACGGCGGAGATCTATACCTGCCTCAGCGGTGAGGGCTACCTGCTGCTCCTGTCGCCTGAAGGGGAGACGCAGGGGATCCACATGACGCCCGGCACCTGCGCGTACATCCCGCCCTACTGGGCCCATCGCACCGTCAACTGCGGGAAGACCGACTTCGTCTTCTACGGCGTGTGGTTCGCGGACGGCGGCCACGACTACGACACCATCAAGGACCGCGGCTTTTCCAAGATCCTCGTGGAGCGCGACGGCAGGCCCGCGCTCGTCGACAACCCGAAGTGGGCCAAGTAAGGCTGGAGGGATTGGCATGATCAGAGCTAACTTGGTAGCGCCTAAGCAGTTCGTCATCGAAGAAGTGCCCATTCCCGAGCCCGCCGCCAATGAGGTGCTGATCCGGGTCAAGAACTGCGGCATCTGCGGATCCGACGTTCATGCCTACCACGGGCGGCACCCCTTCATCTCCTGCCCCATCGTACTGGGCCACGAGTTCAGCGGCGTCATTGAGGGGCTGGGCCCCGGCGCCGAGGCGTACGGCCTCTCCCGCGGCCAGCGGGTCACCGTGGAGCCGAACCTGGTCTGCGGCAAGTGCTACAACTGCCGGATCGGCCGGTACAACATCTGCGACGAGCTGAAGGTCATCGGCTGCCAGAGCACCGGCGCCTACGCAGAGTACCTCATCGTGCCCGCTGCCAAGGTGGTTCCGCTGGCGGACTCCGTCTCCTTCGAGCACGGTGCGATGATCGAGCCCCTGGCCGTCGGCGTGCGCGCCTACCGCCGGGCGGGCGTCGGCCCCGGCGACCGGATTCTGATCATCGGCGCCGGCACCATCGGCCTCATGACCCTGATGGCCGCCAAGGCCCAGGGCGCCCAGGTGATGATCAGCGACCTGGTGCCGTTCCGGCTCGACGTGGCGAAGAAGCTCGGCGCCGACGCGGTGGTCAACTCCGGCGAGGAGAACCTGGCCGAGGCGATCCGGCGGTTTGCGCCGTACGGCATGGACGCCATCATCGAGTGTGTCGGTGCGGCCGCGACCATCCGCCAGGCGGTGGAGCTGGCCCGCAAGGGGTCCCGCATCGTCATCGTCGGCGTGGCGAGCGGCGACGTGCCCGTCCCGATGAGCCTGGTGCAGGACCGCGAGCTCGAGATCGTGGGCGACCTGATGTACACCCGCGAGGAGTTCGACCTGGCCCAGCGCCTGGTCGTGGAGGGCAAGACGAACTTCCCGCTGGTCCTGTCGAAGACCTTTGCCCTGACCGAGGTCGCGGAGGCTTTCCGTTACATTCAGGCCAACGAGAAGACCACGCTGAAGGTTATGCTCAACATCGGGTAACGGGAGGTCAACCATCATGCCTTTCACGGTCCTGGTGACCCCCCGCTCCCTGCGGAAAGGGCTGTCCCGGTACAGTCACCTGTTGGACGAGTACGGGCTCGTGGCGCGCCTGCCGCAGGCGGAAGGCCGGCTCACGGAGGACGACATGGCCGAGCTCATCGTCGGGGCCGACGCGATCGTCGTCGGCCTCGAGCCGGTGAGCCGGAAGGTCCTGGAGAAGGCCGACCGGCTGCGGGTGATCTCCAAGTTCGGCGTCGGTGTGGACAACATCGACCTCGATGCAGCCAGGGAGCGGGGCATCACCGTCACCAACACGCCCAGCGCCAACTGCAACGCGGTGGCCGAGCTGGCCGTCGGGATGATGTTCGCCCTGGCCCGGCGCATTGCGCAGCAGGCCTGGCAGGTCAGCCAGGGCAACCCCGCGAAGATCAGCGGGGTCGAGCTGGCGGGCCGGACCCTGGGGCTGGTCGGGCTCGGGTCCATCGGAACCCTGGTGGCCACCAAGGCGAGCAAGCTCGGGATGACGGTGCTGGCGTACGACCCGTATGTGAGCCCGGAGAAGGCCGCTTCGCTGAACGTGACCCTGACGGGCCTGGACGAGCTCCTGAGCCGGGCGGACTTCGTGTCGCTGCACTGCCCGCTGACGCCGTCGACCCGGGGCATCCTGGGCCGCCGCCAGCTGGAGTCCATGAAGTCCGGCTCCTACCTGATCAACACGGCGCGGGGCGGGCTGGTGGATGAGGATGCCCTGGCGGAGCTGCTGCTACGCGGGCACCTGGCCGGCGCGGCGGTGGACGACGTGACCACCGAGCCGATTACCGAGAGCCCCCTCCTGAAGCTGAAGAACGTGATCGTGACGCCACACGTAGGCGCTTCGACCCAGGAAGCCATCGATGCGATGTCCACGGAGGCGTTGAAGAACGCGGCGGATGTCCTGCGCGGAATCCGGCCGGCCCACGTGGTGGTGGGGTAGGCCGCGCCCGACCGGGACAGTCGCTCTCTCGGGGGGAGATAGCATGGCCAGTGAAGTTTACGTTCTCGCTTGCGACCTCGGAACCACTGGTAACAAGGCCACCCTGTACAGCTCCTCCGGCGTCGTCAAGGCCGCCACTTTCGCCGGGTACGACGTGCACTATCCCCGGCGGGGCTGGTCGGAGCAGGATCCTGAGGCCTGGTGGCAGTCGGTTTGCCAGGCGACCAGGGAGCTGATCGCCAAGGGCGGGGTCAGCCCGTCCGACATCGCGTGCATCGTGTTCAGCGGGCAGATGATGGGCTGCGTGGCCGTCGACCGGGACGCCAGGGCCCTGCGGCCGGCCATCATCTGGTCCGACGTGCGCGCCGAGCGCCAGGCCGCCCGCCTGGCGGACGCGGTGGGCGCGGCCAAGGTGTACCAGGTCACCGGCCACCGCTGCAGCGCTTCGTACTCCGGTGCGAAGATGATGTGGGTCATGGACAACGAGCCCGAGGTGTACAAGAAGACCTACAAGTTCCTGCAGGCGAAGGACTACATTGTGGCCCGGCTGACCGGCGAGTTCGTGACGGACCACTCGGATGCGTCGGGCACCAACCTCTTCGACCTAAAGGCCCTGAACTGGTCCGAGGAACTGGTGGCGGGCGCCGGGCTGGACCCGGACCGGCTGCCCCGCAGCGTGCCCTCCACGACGGTGGTCGGCAAGGTGCTGCCCGATGCCGCCCGGGAGACCGGCCTGGCGGCGGGCACCCCGGTGGTCATCGGCGGCGGCGACGGCTCCTGTGCGGCTGCCGGTTCCGGCACGATTCGCCCCGGGATCGCCTACAACTACGTCGGCTCGTCCTCCTGGATCGGCCTGGCGACGACGGAGCCGATCTACGACCCGAAGATGCGCACGTTCAACTGGGCGCACGTCGTGCCCGGCCTGTACAGCCCGACCGGGACGATGCAGGCCGCGGGCGCCTCGTACCAGTGGCTGCGCGACGTGATCTGCGAGTATGAGAAGGAGCTGGCGCAACGGCAGGGCGTCAGCGCCTACAAGCTGATGGACGAGGAGGCCGCGTCCGTTCCGGCCGGGTCGGAAGGGCTCATCTACCTGCCCTACCTCCTGGGCGAGCGGAGCCCCCGCTGGAACCCAAGCGCCCGGGGCTGCTTCTGCGGCCTGACGATCCGCCACACCCGGGCGCACATCGTGCGGTCGGTGCTGGAGGGCGTGATCATGAACCTGGCCATCATCCTGGACGCCATGCGGGAGCAGGGCGTCGAGGTCAGCGAGATGCGCGTGATCGGCGGCGGCGCCAAGGGCGCGGTCTGGCGGCAGATGATGGCCGACATCTACGGGTGCGAGATCCTGAAGCCGACGCTCGTCGACGAGGCGACCTCCCTGGGGGCGGCCGTGACCGGCGGCGTCGGGGTCGGGCTCTTCCCGGACTTCAGCGTGACCGAGCGGCTGGTGGAGATCGAGGACCGGTGCTGGCCGAACGAAGCCAACCGCGCGACCTACGCCCGGCTGAGGGATGTGTTCGAGAAGTACTACCAGGCTTTGGAACCCGTATTCAACACGCTGGATTGAGGGGGCGGCCCTGATGACCAAACGGCTGAAGACGCTGCAACGAATCGTGGACGGCGGGCTTGTTCCGGTGGTGCGCGCCGAGAGCGCCGAGAAGGCGCTCCGGCTGATCGATGCGCTGCTGGCCGGCGGGGTCCGGGCGGTTGAGGTGACCATGACGATACCCGGCGCCATCGGCGTGATCGAGGAGCTGCGCGGGAAGCTCTCCCGCGACATCCTGCTGGGTTGCGGCACCGTGCTCGACGCGGAGACGGCCCGCATGGCCATCCTCGCCGGGGCGGAGTTCATCGTGTCGCCGGCGCTGGATCCCGAGACAATCCGGCTCTGCCACACCTATGACGTTCCGTGCATCCCCGGCGCCATGACCCCCAACGAGATCATCCGGGCCATGCAGGCCGGCGCCGACATCGTCAAGGTCTTCCCCGCGGCCCAGCTGGGCCCGGCCTACATCAAGGCCGTGAAGTCCGCCCTGCCGCAGGCCTCGCTGATGCCCACCGGGGGCGTGAGCCTCGACAACATCGCCGACTGGATCAAGGCCGGCTGCGACGCGGTAGGCGTCGGCGGCGAGATGACCGCCGGGGCCAAGACCGGCGACTACGCGAAGGTCACCGCAACCGCTGCCGAGTTCGTGCGCCGCGTGGCGGAAGCCCGGGCCCAGGTGAGGTGATCGCCATGTTCCGCTACTCGCTGAGCAACTGGACCTGCGGCCGGGAGCCGATCGCCGACACGTTCGAGCGGCTGCACCGGCTGGGGTTTGACGGGATCGAGCTGACCGGCGAACCCGAGCGGTACGACGTGAACGAACTGGCCGCCCTGTCCCGGCGTTACGGCCTGAAGATCTTCTCCGTGCTGGGCCAGTACCCGTGGCCCGGGAACCACGACCTCGCCAATCCGGATCCCGAGGTCCGCAACCAGGCGGTCCGGTACCTGGTGGACTGCTGCGAGTTCGCCAGCCGGATCGGCGCGGGCATCGTGGTGGTGCTGCCCTCCTCGGTGGGCAAGCTTGCGCCCGTGCGATACACCGGCGGCAGCGCCGAGGAGTACCAGCTCGCCTTCAACGAGGAGTGGGACTGCGCGGTGGATGCCATCGGGCGGGCGGCCCGCCGGGCGGAGGAGCTGGGCGTAATCCTCTCCGTCGAGCCCATCAACCGGTACGAGACGTACCTGGTCCGGCAGGTGGAGCAGGCCCTGAAGATGGTCTGGGACATCGGCTCACGGGCCGTCCGGATCCAGCTTGACACCTTCCATATGAACATCGAGGAGCCCGACATGGTCGCGGCCGTGCGCGCGGCCGGCGACCTGACGGTGAACATCCACATGGCCGACAGCCACCGCGAGGCCGCCGGCACCGGGCACATCGACTTCCGGGCCATCCTGGCCGAGTTGATCAGGCTTGGCTACGACGGGCTGCTGACCATCGAGCACGTGCCCGCGGGGTCCGACGCCGGCGTCCTGATGGGCATGCCCAACTTCCCGGAGCTGCGGGAGCGGTTCGCCGCGACGGCCATCCAGCACCTGAAGTCCATCGAGCAACAACTGAGGTAGGTGTATTCGTATGGAACGGCTCAGTCAGGTCGGCGTCGGCCTCATCGGGGCCGGCCGCGCGGGCATGGTCCATGCCCGGGACTTCTTCACCAGCATCCCCGAGGCCCGGATGGTGGCCGTCTTTGATGCCAATGCTGAGGCTGCGGCCGCTGCAGCCAGTGAACTCAATGCGACGGCCTACACGGATCTCGACGCCTTCTACGCCAATCCGGACCTGGACGCGGTGGTCATCGCGACCCCGACGTTCACTCATGCCGACCACGTGGTGCGGGCGGCCCATGAGAAGAAGGCCATCCTGTGCGAGAAGCCGGTTGCCATCAGCCCCGAGGAAGTGATCCGCATGGAGGAGGCCCTGAAGGCCACGGGCGTGACCTTCCTCATGGCCTTCATGCGCCGGTTCGACGACAGCTTCATCCGGGCGCGTGAGGCCATTCAGAACGGCGAGATCGGCGACGTCATCCTGGTGAAGTCCACCGGCAAGGGTCCGGGCCTTGCGCCGCCCTGGTCCTGGGACATCCGCAAGTCCAACGGCGTGCTGGCCGAGGTGAACAGCCACGACATCGACTGCATCCGCTGGCTGACCGGCCGCGAGTTTGAATGGGTCTTCGCCCGCGGCGGCAACTTCCGCACGCCCGAGCTGCGGGAGGACTACCCGGACTACTACGACAACGTCGTCATGGTCGCCGGCCTGACCGGCGGCGTGCTGAGCACGGTGGACGGGGCCTGCCCGTCCGAGTACGGCTACGACGCCCGTGTGGAGATCCAGGGCACCGAGGGCGTGCTCTTCATCGGCAGCGTGGCCCGGCCGGGACTCACCGTGTGCACCAAGAAGGGCGTGACCGCCCAGACGATGAACTCCTGGCGGAACCTGTTCCGGGAGGCCTACGTGGCCGAGGACCGGCACTTCATCAACTGCGTGCTCGGCCGCGAGAAGCCGAAGACCACGCTGGAGGACGGCGCCCGGGCGCTGGCGGTCGTCAGGGCGGGCACCCGGTCACTGCTCTCGGGGAAGGTGGAGACGGTCGATGACTGGCGGGCTTCCTAGCAAGATGCTTGCCGGCGTCTACTGCGACGGCGCCTTTGCGCTGAAGGAGCGCCCGCTGCCCCGGCCCGGCCCCGGGGACGTCCTGATCAAGGTGGAGGCCTCGGCCTTCTGCGCCACGGACGCGAAGATCCTCACGGTGGGCCACCGCCAGATCGGGCCGGGGCAGGAGGTCATCATCGGGCACGAGTTCGTGGGCCGCGTGGCCGCGGTGGGAGAGGGGTCCGCCGTGCCCCTGGGCGGGCGGTTTGCCGTCGCCCCCAACGTCGGGTGCGGCCGCTGCGAGGCCTGCCGGCTCGGCCTGGACAGCCTGTGCGTGAACAACCGGGCCTACGGCATCAACATGGATGGCGGCATGGCCGAGTACGTCCTGATCGGGGCCGATGCGGTGGCGCGCGGCTGCCTGGTGCCGGTGCCCGAATCGCTGGATGCGCGGCTCGCCGTCCTGGCCGAGGCCATGGGCTGCTGCTACCGGGGCCTGGACTCCTGCGACCTGCGGGCGGGCGAGACCGCCCTCATCGTCGGGCTCGGTGCCATGGGCCTCTTCACGGTGATGCTGGCCAGGGCGATGGGCGCCTCCTGCGTCATCGCCAGCGACGTGCTGGCCGAGCGGCGCAGCCTGGCCCGCGACCTGGGCGCCGACGTTACGGTGGATCCGGCCTCTGAGGACGTCGACCGGGTGGTGCGGGACGCCACCGGG
>ENA-UPSB01002597-UPSB01002597.1-bioreactor-metagenome-genome-assembly--contig:-NODE-2597-length-16368-cov-3.630969_pt1 | contig 16368 bp, 15 predicted proteins | sample MGYA00238182_ERZ773286 | MGnify/ENA primary metagenome ERZ773286 (study PRJEB29026, sample SAMN07631240) | bioreactor metagenome | isolation source: Switchgrass digestor | place: USA: Dartmouth... | reverse complement strand
GATCTTACCGGTTATATTACCGAAGGCCAGATTGTGCTGGACAGGAGTTTAAGCCAGAAGGGCATTTACCCTCCCATTTCGGTTTTGCCGTCGCTGTCAAGGTTAATGAAAGACGGAACCGGAAAAGGCTATACAAGGGAAGATCATCCGGAACTGGCAAACCAGCTGTTTTCCGCCTATTCAAAAGTACAGGAGGTAAGGGCTTTGGCATCGGTAATCGGTGAGGATGAGCTGTCGGAAATAGACAAAAAATACATGGAGTTCGGAAAAGCTTTTGAAAACGAGTTTATTTCCCAGGATTTTGAAGATGACAGGGACATTATCGAAACCCTGGATTTGGGTTGGGTACTTTTGGGTATTCTGCCCAGGGAGGAACTGGACAGAGTGTCTGATTATACTCTTAATAAATACTATGTGCCATCCAGGAGTGACAGGGGGGTTGTAAGACCATGGACATGACATTTTTCCCTACGAAGGGAAACCTAATAAGGGCCAAGTCTGTACTCTCACTGTCAAAACAGGGTTATGAGCTCCTGGACAGAAAACAGAACATTCTAGTAAGGGAAATGATGGGGCTCATTGAACGGGCAAATACAATACAGAAAAAAATACATGATACCTACAGGGAAGCATATGAAGCACTCAGGGTTGCAAACATAACGATGGGTATATCCGAGGTTGAACAGATGGGGTATTCGGTACCGGAAGAGAATTCACTGAAGATCAAGCTGAGAAGCGTAATGGGAGTGGAAATACCCACGGCCGATATTGCCCCGTATGTTTTAAAACCTTCCTATGGTTTTCTTAATACCAATACTGCACTTGACATTGCAAGAAAACGCTTTGAAGAGGTAAAATACCTTACTGTGGAATACGCCGAGATTGAAAATGCGATATACAGGCTTGCAGTTAATATAAAACGCACAAAGAAAAGGGCGAATGCGCTGAAAAACATACTTATTCCGCGGTACGAAAAAATTTCAAAAGACATACAGAATGCTCTCGAGGAGAAAGACAGGGAAGAATTTACCAGGTTAAAGGTAATCAAAAAGAATACCCGGAACTAAATATAAAGGCAGGAATGGAATCCCTGCCCCCTATATTTCCCCCTATATTTTAATTCAGATCAATTCTGAACATCGTCATTCTTATCAATCAGTTTTTTGTCTATCCATTTTACATTATTGCGATCGATCTGGACAAGAACTTCATGATTCCTTTCCAGGAGAAATATGGCTTCGCGGCCGAGAAACTTAATCTTCTGTCCAGGTTTCACATCGCATCTCTCCCATTAAAAATAGGCAAAATAAACAACATTTAATACGAATATATCATAATCTGTTATAAAGAATATTACATTAATATTACAGTATTATTACAAATATATTACACATTATCCATTAAGACGTTTCGCAACTGTCCGGGCCACATGCACACCACTGGCCGCAGCCTGCGACAATCCCCGTGTGATTCCCGCTCCGTCGCCTATTGCAAAGAAGCCTTCCAGGCGGGTTTCAAACTCGCTGGTTAGCTCGAGGCGGGCACTGTAGAACTTGACTTCTACCCCGTAAAGCAATGTATCATAATTTGCGGTACCCGGTGCTATGTTATCAAGCACATAAATCATTTCAATAATATTGTCCAGGTGCCTTTTGGTAAGAACAAGACTCAGATCGCCGGGAGTTGCCTTCAGTGTAGGTTTTGTAAAGCTTTGACTGAGCCTGTGTTCATTGGTCCTTTTTCCCTGGATCAAATCTCCGAAACGCTGTACAAGAACACCGCCGCCCAGCATATTTGAAAGCGAGGCAATGGCTTTTCCGTACTGGTATGGTTCATTGAACGGCTGTGTAAACCTGTTGCTTACAAGCAGGGCGAAATTCGTGTTTTCGCTCCTGAGTGACTTGTCGGTATAGCTGTGCCCATTGACCGTTATAATGCCGTCCACGTTTTCGCTTACCACGTAACCGTATGGATTCATGCAGAATGTCCGCACAACGTCGCCGTACTGCTTTGTCCTGTAAAGGAACTTGGATTCATATACCACATCGGTAATATGTTCGAATACCCTGGCAGGAAGCTCAACCCTTACTCCGATATCCACCTGGTTGTTTATCAGTTTCAGCCCGAGTTTTCTGCACTGGGCGGAAAACCATTCCGCCCCCGAACGACCGGGTGCTGCAATAAGATATTTGCATGCAACGGACTGACCGTTTTTTAATTCAACTTCATATCCCCCGTTGGTACTTTTTATGGATTCAACGGGAGAATTGCATACAATTTCAACCTTTTCGGAAAGGTAATCATAGATTCTCTGCAGGATCTGCCTGTTGTTTTCGGTGCCCAGGTGCTTGACAGATGCAGAAAGAAGATGGAGATCATGACCGAGTGCAAGTTTTTTTATTTTTTCAGCTTCTTCACTCTCGGTTGTATACCTTACTGTTGTGGCTCCGAAACTGACATTGATATCGTCCACGTATTCTATAAGTTCCATTATATAGTCCTCGTCAAGATAATCGGTAAGCCATCCTCCGAACTTGGTGGTGAAATTGTATTTGCCGTCCGAAAAAGCCCCTGCTCCTCCAAACCCGTTCATTATGTCGCAGCTTCTGCACTGTATGCATGAAGGTACTTTTTTGTTTACAATGGGACAATTCCTTTGGTATATATCATTACCCTGTTCGAGCATAAGAATATCGGCGTCGGGTATAAGCTTGCTGAGTTCGTATCCTGCAAATATTCCCGCGGTACCGCAGCCTATAATGATGATGTCATACGATGTTTTTTTCATTTAATTCATCCTCTCCGAACTGTAGCTTCGCTACCTGCAAAACAATTCAGATGTATGTCGGTTTTGTTAACTATATTGCAGGCAATTCATTATAACACAGTTAGGCCATATGCCGCAACAAGAGCATTTATAGGTATCCAGGCGGTTCGCCGCCGTATTATATCACGTACTAAAACACGGCTGTATTCTATGCAGAATTTCTTTTCCAGTCTATATACCAGTCATTTTGCATCATATATGTAATGAAAATACAGGCATAGAAAAGGTTGTTGATAATAGTATATAGATAGTATATACTTATAGAAAATTATTGTAATCCAGGGAGGTATTACAATGTTCAATGGTGGAGGATTGGGAGCTTTAGTTTTATTTGCAGTAATCGGTATGATTGTGGGAATTGTTGTAGGAATTGCCTTTTATATTTTTTATGCCTATGCGCTGTATAGACTGGCAAAAAGCAGGAATATCGAGATGGCGTGGCTTGCATGGATTCCCATTGCGCACATGTATGTCATCGGTAAGTTGGCGAAATCAATTAAGATAAGCGATATTGAAATCCCCTCACTTGAAATTGTGCTGCCTGTTTCGATGGTTGTGTACATACTTCTGAACAGGATTACCGTGCTTGGAACGATTATTACGCTGTTGTTTATTGTTTTAAATTTGCTGAGTCTTTACAGCATTTACAAGCAATATGTACCCGAAAATGGCGTAGTATACACTGTTTTGAGCATACTTGTGATACCGGTTCCTTTCTTTTTACTGAAGCTGTCAAAAACTGAACCTGTAAGTATTCCTTAAAATTTATTGTATGGGTCCTGCTTCGGGTGTTTTTTCAGTTATGTCCGAAGCAGGATTTTTAATTTGTAAGAATTGCGCAGCTCAGCTGATGAACGGTTTGATTATCCTTACTCTGACTGTGCAGCTCTGCTTTACTCTGCTGAAAGCCTGGTCACAGCCCAATAGATTTCAATTTGCTTTTGTCAGTTGTATCCGAAATTTAAGCCTGTTAGCTTATTACCGGAACGGTTTCGAAAACCCTGCTTGCGGAAAGGTTTGATTTTAAGCAGTAAAAGTGATAATATAAAGCAGAAATTATCCATTATTAAATATTTCAGGGTTGGAAGATATGAAAAAAGTACTGATGATAGCCCACCAGTTTCCGCCTATAGGTGGTTCGGGAGTGCAGCGCACCGTTAAATTTGTAAAATACCTGCCACTGTACGGGTGGAAAGGAATTGTGCTGACACGTGACGCGAAAAGAGCGCTGCTTAAGGATAATACGCTGCTGAATGAAATACCGGCTGATACGATTATATACCGTACTGCTGCATGGGATTTTTCAGAATGGCCTTTTCCGCTGAATCTTGCAGGAAAATATATAAGGCGAAGGATCCTGATACCCGACGGGGAGAGGTTGTGGGGAATTTTTTCATTTAAAAAGGCACTGGATATAGTCAAAAATGAGAGAATAGACCTGATTTATTCCACGTCTCAGCCGTTCAGTACTCATTTGCTCGCAATGAAACTGAAGGAAGCGTTTCCGGGAATTCCATGGGTTGCTGATTTCAGGGATGAATGGACCAATAATGCTTTTGTGAAAGCATACAATTACAGGTCTTACAGAAAGAAAATAGAAAAAAGGATGGAAAGAAAAGTATTTGAAATGGCCGATGCCATTGTTATTAATACCCCGGTAATGAGGGACAATTCTGTCAGGGATAACCCCGATCTCGGGGATAAATTCCATGTAATTCCCAACGGGTTTGACCGTGAGGATTTTGAAGGAATTGAAAAAGGCGGAAGGAACGAGAAGTTCACGCTGACCTATACCGGGCTTATTTACGGCAATACCAGCCCGGAAACGGTTTTTGCAGCAGTTTCAAAGCTTAATCGTGAAGGGCTTGTTGACCTTTCTGAAATCACGCTGCGCTTCATAGGGAACTTTAAGAAAGAAGAACTTTACAGGATGGCTGAATCCCATAATCTCCAAGAAGCTGTCCAGATACTGCCGTATAAGCCGCACAGGGAAAGTGTTGCCAGCCTTATGCAATCGGATGCGGTACTGTTGCTTCTTGGAAAGGGAACGGACGCCATATATACCGGCAAGCTTATGGAATATATAAACACCGGAAAGCCGATTCTTGCCACGGTACCTGTTAACGGCGCAGCAGCGCAATTGATACGGGAAACGGGTACAGGTTTTGTTGCCGATTGCGATGATGTTGAAACCACGGCAAGGCATTTCAAGATGTTATATGATTACTGGAAATCGGGAACGGATTTTTTCAGACCTGACTGGGAAAAAATAGCCCGGTATGAGAGAAGAGAACTTACGAAAAAACTTGCAGACATATTTGACGGTTTATGTTAAAATTTATATTACAATATTTGTTATTTTTCTGATATAACTAATGTACAAGGTATTAAAAAGAAACGGGGAGCTGAAAAATGAAGATACTGGATGAAAAAGGAAAATTATTTGGCATTATCAATATCATTGACCTCTTTGTGCTGCTCCTGGTACTTGTAATTGTTGCAGGAGGCATTTGGTTTGTTTCCAGGAATGACAACAAGGCAACCGGTCCCGTTGAAGCATATCTCGTTACAATAAAATGTGCGGAACTCGACGAGAAAGTTGCCGGTTACCTTCACGCAGGCGACAGGCTGTATTATGGCAGCGGTTTTACCGACATAGAGATAATCAGTGTCAGGACTGAACCCGCAAAAATTGATGTTGTGCACGATGACGGTACTATAACGGTTACCACTCATCCGGAGAAAAAAGACATATATGTTACCGTAAAGGTTAACAGCAAGCCCGACGATCCTATGCTCTGGATAGGGCAGCTTCATGCAACCGTCGGGAAAGAACTTGTGTTAAAGACACAGTACGTTGAGGTACCCGGTGTTATAACCGATATCGTGAAACAGGAGTAACAATGATGTGGGTTTTGGAAGGAAGTATTATATATCGGCTGATAAAAAGACTGTTTTATTTTTATGAAAACAGCGGTACGAAAAAATTCCTGGCAGGTTTTGCCGCCGGCTTCAGAAACAGTTATACAGCGAAAATATTTCGTGCCTTCGGAAGATGCAAAACATATTACCGTTATTCGCTTGTTTCAAGAACGACTGATGTAATACGCAGATGTTTCAGCAGTCTTTTTAAGCGCCTTGACAGGATTGTGTTAAGACTGTCTGAATCACTGGACAAATGGTCCGGCGGAAGTATTTTGTGCGGCCTGTTCGGGTTTGTTGCAAAAGCATCGTGTGAAAAGCTTTTTCCTCTCGCAGCGCCTGTGTTCGGCATCGGATACATTGCCGGAAGACTGTTTTTCAGCAAGGTAAGGATACGGGATGTTTTATTCCTTATTCTTACGTTCCTTGCTGCTGTAGTTTTGATGTACGATCACGAAAAACTGAGGACATATTTCAAGAAAAGCCTGATTTACAGATTATATCTGCTGGTAATGGGATAAGGTGTAGCAAATGAAAAAATTGCATTGGATGTTTCTGTTTGCAGGGATTTTTATACTGGGAGTTTTGCTGTCATATCTGGGAATGCTGCCTGTAACGGCTCTTATTGTATGCGGCGCGGCTGTAATAATCCTTTTTGCCGATTACGAGAAGGCAACGATAATTGTCGCGATGTTTACGGTATTTGAATTCATACTCAGGACATTAATCAGGCATCCGTTAATTTCAAGCATTTGGGATGAAGTTGCCCTTCTTCTGTGTTTCGGCCTGTGGTTTTATAAATGGATGCGTTTCAGGAAACAGACGCCTTACCGTTCAACACCGCTGGATTTATCCATAGTCTTTTTCATGGTTGTATCGGTTTTGCTTCTTTTTATAGCCGCACCGGATTTGGCCATAGGGATCGAAGGACTCAGGGTAGTAATTCAGTATATGTTCTGGTTTTTCGTTGTAACCCAGCTTCTGAAAACGCCGGCTGGTGCGAAAAGGATAATTAACATTGTCCTGCTGACAGCTTTATTCGTTGCTTTGTATGGAATCTTCCAGTTTATTGTTGGCGTAGAAATACCCTCGAACTGGGTTGATCAGGCTGAAGGAAAGGTTCGTACGCGTGCATTTTCAATATTTACGTCACCGAATATGCTTGCTGGGTACTTGTCATTGCTAATACCCGTTTCGGTAGGAATGTTTTTTGCCGAAAAAAACAAGGCAAGGAAGATATATTACGGTATTGTAACCGTATGCATGGGTTTTGCTCTTCTGTTTACACTGTCCAGAAGCGGCTGGATTTTCTGTTTCTGTGCCCTGCTGTTCTACGTATGGATGAAAAACAGGAAGTTTATTGTTCCGATGCTTCTTTGCATGCTTGCGCTGTTTATTCTTTCGGTCATTTTCATGCCGTCGGTTGCAAACAGAATCCTTTATCTCTTTTCACCGGCATATTATGCAAGCAGCAGTACTGGAGGAAGAATATACAGGGCTGTAAAAGGCTTTGAATTATGGAAGCAGTATCCCCTGTTCGGAATGGGACTTGGTCAGTTCGGAGGTTCTGTGGCGCTCAGTCATAAACTGAACAATACTTTTTCAATGGATAATTACTATCTTAAAACAGCGGTTGAAATGGGTATCACAGGCCTTATTGCACTGCTTGTACTCCTGTATAATACCTTTGTACACTGTTACCGGGCCGTAAAAAATATAGCCGACGGCGAGCAGAAGGAATGGGCGACGGGTATTCTGGCCGGTCTTGTATGTGTGATTCTCTATAACCTTACCGAAAATATGCTGGAAATACCCCTGTTGTCATCATATTTCTGGATGTTTGCAGGAATAATCATGTTTCTTGCCTATGGGCAGAACAATGTAAACAGGGAGCAGGAAAACGATTCGGTCAGTCTTTCATCCCGGGCAGAAAGGACAGGGTAAGTTCCACCGAATCGGTTACCAGTTTTTCAAGCTTTGGTTTGATTTGCTCGAGTTCTTCTCTTATTTTCTCCGAATTTTCCCATACATATTTTATATTTTTCATCAGTTTTTCCATGCTGAAATTTTCGTTCCAGTCAACATACGGCTGGCTTATTGAGTCCATGAAAAATCCGACTTTTTGCTCATAGGCAAGACCGACCATCGGAATATTCATATTGGCAGCATATATCAGCGAATGCAGGCGCATGCCGATAACAAGGCTTGTATTTCCGATAACCGAAAGGGTTTCATCCACCGTATATCTTTCTTTCAGAATATAGCCCTTCTGTCTCATACAACGAAGAACCTTTTCCGAAAAACGCAGATCATGAGGGTGCTGCATTGCTATAAAAACAGGTACGGCATTATAATCGGTTACGAGCCTGTCAGCCAATGATGCAAGGATTTGCACCGCATTTTTTACCTTGCTCCATTTCCTTAGGCATACCGCCACAAGTTTCCTGTCAGTCGGAATACCTTCTTTTCTAAGTATTTCAAGACCTGCCGACAAATCACGGGCAGTAAGAACCAATGTCGGGTCTGCGGCTATTTTAATTACCGGCTTTGTTACATTCAGCGAAATGAGCTCCTGATAGGCATTGGTATCCCGGAGCGTTATTGCGTCCATCCTGTCAAGGATCCTGGAAGCAGCCCTCCGGTTCATTTTCCCCGTAATCGGACCCAGGCCGTTTGCAAACAGCACTGTTCGGGCTCCTTTTGTTTTTGCAAGATGCAGCATGAAAAGATAGTACCAGAGCGATCTGCTGCTTGTACCGTCCTGGATCAATGTTCCTCCGCCGGCAATAAAAAGCCGCGTCTTTGACAAAACCGCCGGAACTATGAACGGGTTAAAGCGATGAATGGACTGGACCTTGTAATAAGTGCGTGTTTCGTAGGGGTTGTTCGATAAAACCGCTATGGACAAATCTTCGTTCTTCTGTTTCAGCTGTTCAATTATGGATTTAAGGATCGCATCATCACCGCTGTTGCGGTAACCATAGTATCCCAGTATCGCGATATCGTATTTTTTACCGTCTCTTTTTGTCTGCGCTACCTGCGCCATTATTCTGTTATAAATTCCCAATTGCGTTTCAGTCATTGATTTCAGCGAAAATCTTTCACTGGCGGCTTTATAAAGGTTTTCTCCGAAACGGCGCCTTTTTTCTTCATCGCCGATTAGTTCAATAAGATATGCGGCAAGTGCTTTGCTGTCCCCGGGCGTAAAAAGATATCCGTTTTCACCCTGCGCGAAAAGATCTTCAAGGCCTCCTACACGGCTTGATACGGTGGCTTTTTTCATCCTCGAGCCTTCAAGTATTACATACGGGAAACTTTCGCTGTAGGACGTAAGCACGTTAATGTCGATTAAGTCAAAGAATGAGTAAGGCTCGGTTACCATGCCGAGGAAAAACACCCTGTCAGAGATGCCAAGCCTGTCTGCCCGCCTTTCAAGGGATGGCCTTAAATCGTCACCCGGACCGCCTATCAGGAACTTAACATTAGGATATTTTTTTGCTACTATCGCAGCCGCGTCGAGAAACACCGTATGCCCCTTGACGGGATCCAGCCTGCCGAGAATGCCGATGAAAATGTCCCCGGGTTCTATCGGGAACCGGTATTTTTTCGCGAATTCCTCCCGCGGTATTAATTTAACCGGGGTATCAAAAGATATACCGTTATATACCGTATAAATGCGCTGCGGCGGAAATCCCCTTTTGATCAGCATTTCCCTGAAATTGTTCGAAACAGCCACGTAATAATCCAAGAAACGTAAAGATACCGTGTTTATAAGGCCAAATGTATACATTTTCAGAATACTGTTAAGGTAATCAAGGCGGTAATCGCTGTGTATCGTGGATACCACAGGTATTCTTGTCTGTTTCTTTAAAAAAACGCCGAACATATTGGCTTTGGCGCCGTAAGTATGAAGTATATCGTATTTTCCGTTCACAATTATGTTTTTCACCAGTCTGATATCCCTGAAAATATTGCCTGTCCGTATTACTTCCACATCAATGCCCATTTTTTTTGCATCCTCGGCAAACCGCCCGGGACGCAGGGCTATCAGTTTTACACTTATATGTTTTCCGAGCTGCTGTACCAGCGACAATACGTGGCTTTTCGCTCCGCCTTCATCGCCGCCGCCTATTAAATGCAATACCTTCATAATACAACTCCTTAACACCGAATTCAGTTAAAACCCCGGTAATTACTGCTTTTTCATGCTTTTAACCCAGTTTATCAGGTAATTCATTTCGGCTTTTAATTCTCCGGTCAGAACCAGGCATGCAAAATATGCAACACAGCCTGTAATAACAGCCAAAGCCAGGGTAATTACCGAAATCTGCATGAAACGAATTTCTGACCATACAACCAGGCCCATTATGACACAGCTAAGTATAATTCGCGCCACGCTTAAAGGATTGAATGAAATTTTCAGTATTTTCCTGCTTCTTGTAAGGGAGAGGATAAGGTATATCAGGTATGCCAGAGCCGTATTAACCGCGGCTGCCCGGTACCCGTATGTCCTTACGAAAATTATGTTCAGGCCTACGTTTAGTACCGCACTGATAACTGTATTGTAAAAAAGGGGTTTTGTATTGGAGGTCAGTTCCCAGGCTTTATTGCTGTATTCCGCAAGACCGTACAAAAACATACCGACCGCAACCCATATTATAACAAAACCCTGCTCAAAATATGCTTCGTCAAGGAAAAGCTTTGAAACTGCAGACGATAAAATACTCAACCCCGTCAGCGCCGGCATTGATACCAAAAGGTAATACCTTACGGCCTGGGACAGGAAATACTCTGTCTGGGCCTTGTTATTCTGGCGCCAGTTCTTCAGGATTGAAGGGTATACACCGCGCATTACCGCAACAAGAATCAGGTTGAAAACCGTTGACGATATGGTGTAATTTGCATGATATATTCCCATCTGTTCAGTGCCGAGTATCGGTGTTATAACGTACCTGTCCGAAAGGTTAAGGATACTCATTGTAATATTCACACCTACGAGGGGAAGGCTGTAAGCCATGAATTTTCTGAAAACTCTCTTTGAAAAAAACTTAAAGGTAAAATAACGGTATATTTTTGTCCTGAGCACTATTATCGCGGAAACAACTGCGTCCACGACTATATTGCTTATTATTGCGGAAGCAGGGGTATAGCTGTTTGTCCTGAACGTGTGAACAAGAAAAACCGTCAGCAGAAGTTTCATCGATACAGAAAAGATGGACAGGGCAAGATAAAGCTTTGTCCTTCTGATGGCAGCAAGCATGGTGGTCAGAACCTGGTTTGTATTGAATGTAACGAACATTACAACGCTCAGGATTAATAAATCGGTAAGATAGGCTTCCCTTGCATGACCCGTGAGAATTATACCGGCTAAACCTGCGATTACCACCAATGCGTTTGTGCACAGCCACAATGTAAATGAAGTGGAATAAAAAAGAACACGTTTATTGCCGTTGTCAAAGGAATTTACATAGCGATAAACTGATTGTATAAGCCAGCCGATTAAAAGAAACGATGAAATATTTATTGTAGTGGTAATAAGTCCGTAGTAACCGTATACATCGGGAGCAAAGAACCGGGTATATAAGGTTATTGTAACAAGACCGATTACGCCCTCTATTATTCTCGCGGGAAGATAAAGCAATGTATCTTTAACCATTATTTTTTTTACTTCATGCGCGTTCAATTCCGTTCACCTGCAAAACCAATGATGTTACGAGACTGAAAGTTCCGTAAAAACATACAAGTACCGCTAAAACTCATGTCTTAATATTATAGCAACGCAGGCAATTTCGCAAGCAGGTACAGTTTCCCGTTTTATTACTTTGAAAATATAAGAATAAATAAAGGGACTGCTTTATTCAGCAGTCCCAGGAGGGAAGGATATGATGCCCGGGGAAATTACCTGCCTATTAACTCGTCTATTTTTTCTCTGTCAAAACCTATTACTATATTTCCGTCTATGTCAATAACCGGAACTCCTCTTTGACCGGATTTCTGGATCATTTCCCTCGCTTTCGCTGGATTTGCGGATACATCAACATCCTCGAAAGGTATATTTCTTTCATTCAAATAGTTCTTTGCCATTACACAATACGGGCAAGTCGGTGTAGAATATACAGTAACCTTCATAATAACACTCCTCTCATAATTATTATCGGTTAATTTTTATCATAAACCAAGTGAAGCAAGATAACGTCCGGCCATAACGGCGGCGACGGTTCCGTCACCGACGGCCGTAGTTATCTGGCGTACTTCCTTTTTCCTCACGTCACCGGCGGCAAACACGCCTTTTATTGATGTCTGCATGTTTTCATCGGTAATAATATAGCCATGTTCGTCAGTCTCAATCTGTCCTCTGAAAAGCTGGCTGCGCGGCTGTGTGCCGATATATATGAAAACACCGTCAATTGGCATTTCGTAAGTTTTGTTGTGTTTATTGTCAAACAGGGTTACGCCTGTAACGAAATCTGTTCCGTTTATAGCTTTAACCTCTGTATTGAACAATACCTCAATGGAAGGATTTTTGAAAAGCTCATCCTGAGCGGATTTTGTCGCCCTAAAACTATCCCTGCGGTGTACCACAGTTACCTTTTTGCAAAACGGGTCAGGAAAACCGCTTCTTCAACCGCCGCATCCCCGCCGCCTACAACGATTACATTCGCGTCATAATAAAAGGCGCCGTCACAGGTTGCGCAGTAATGGACGCCTTTGCCTGTAAACTTGTCTTCTCCGTCAACGTTCAGTTTGCGTGGGGCTGCGCCTGTTGCAATTATGACAGAACGTGCAAAGTAATCGGTTTTTCCGGTGGAAATCTTTTTAATGTCTCCCGACAGTTCGACTTTCACAAGCGCCTGCATGTCATCTATTCGGGCTCCGAAATCCACCGCCTGTTTTTTCATGTTATTGACCAGGTCAATTCCCTTGATAACACCATCCGTTCCAGGGTAGTTTGCAACCTGGTACGTACTGGCAACCTGCCCGCCGACAATGCCTTCGTCAACTATGATGGTATCCAGTTTTGCGCGCGCAGTATAAATTGCAGCAGTCAGGCCGGCAGGACCTCCACCCAGTATCAGAACATCGCATTCCTTTCTGTTATTTTCAGGGTTTTCAAGCTCCTTTTCGAAAGCTTCCATTCCGTCACCCCCTTTGCATTGCATGAGTATGTGTATTACTGGCTGTTAATTTTTATATACCCGGTTCGTGGGATAATTAACAGCCTGAAGTTTTTATTCATCTACAGCAAAGGGCTGACCATAAACCGCATGGCTGAAAGTTTTTTCAGCATCTTTGAGACTCAGGCCGGATATCTGGATTTCCTCAAGTTTACCTTTCCCGATACCGGCATGTATGCATTGGTACAGGTAATTTACGGCCTGGGGCTTGAAACCGAGAAGCCTTGCTCCGATCGTATCCACGGCTACAGGATCGGTTCCGGCGATGACCATCCCTGCATTTCTTGCAACTCCATTGATGGGACCGGTACCTACCATGGCGGGCATTGTGCTCAATATAGAAATATCAATCGGGATGACTTCAGCCATAGCACGAATAAAGCCGTGCAGATCTTCATGAATACCCCGGTTCTTTTTCGGATGACCGTGTTCTTCTGCAGGCGGCCATGATAAGGCAACATTTTTGATGCAGGCTGACATTACCGCTTCTTCGTGCTGTTTCAGCTGGGTGAAAGAAATATGAAAGGTCATCTCGTCAATAAGGGTGTTTATTCTTGTTCTGCTTGGACTGCTGTGGTTAAGCGTAATTTCGGTAAACGGGCCATGATTGAGATCCACAAACTCGATGGATTCCTGCCTGATTAATTCAGTAACTCCAAGCTCATCAAGAACGGCTTTGGTTTCCTTTGAACCCGAACCGCAGGCCAGGACAATTCTCCTGGGGTTTAACCCTTTTACGAACGATATGAGGGTTTTTAGCGTGTTATTCCCCGTAACAACACCACTTTCCGGCGGGATATTTTTTACAAAATTCGGCGTTATTACAACAACATCGTCATTTCTAATCATATTCCCGGCCTGGATCAGGGAAAGGGCATCAAGCAGGCACCGGCTTTCATCCCAAGGATTTTGTGCAATTCCTGCGTTTGAAAGCGCAACCCTGCGTTCACGCATTTTGGATACCTCCTTTCCATGTTAGTATTTCATTAAAACCGTGAAATAATAAGAACAGGAAATCTGGCGGCAGAAAGGTTAAAAAAAGCAAAAAAACAGGAGCCTAAAGGCCCCGTGCACCAGAAAATCTTTATATATAGTCATAAAAGAAAGGAGGTAAAAGTATGTTAAAAGTATCAGTGTACGTTATTAATTATAGATATTTTGATTCCCGCTGAACAAGTGACAAATTCAACTAAATTGAAAGAATTATAGACAAAATGTTTGTAAAATTTGTGGATACGACAATCATACTAATAAGCCGTTACTCCTGTATTTTCTGATTCCGTTTACAATAAATACTATCCTTATCCGGATGCATAGGAGGAAACAGGAACAATGCAGAATTTCATTCCTGCCGGCTTTTCCCGTTATTATGTCCGAAAGATTTAATTCCAACGGTAATACATATTTAATGAAGAAGAAACGAGATTGACAGGAATGGCCATACCGTAAAAACAACGATAGCCATTTTTTGTTGATTGATCATGCATGATGCTGTAAAATTGTGAAATGAAACTGGAATATGCCTTGAAGAAATAATGCTTCGATTCATAATACATCTGCTTGTTTAAGGTGTATTTTATTTTTTGTGGACATAATAAGTTAAGGGTTGATTTTATGATAACCGAAAAACCGGATGCACAGTTTGTGAAGCAGTTATCCCCGCTGGTTTTGGCTTTTGTTGGAGATGCCGTGTTTGACCTGTTCATCAGAAGCCGTCTTGCAATGAAGAAAAAAGAATCGGCCCATAGGATGCATGTCAGGGCAATAAGTTATGTCAAGGCATCGGCCCAGAGCAGGATCATAAGCAGTCTGCATGACAGGCTTACCGAAGAGGAAAAAGAAGTTTTCAGAAGGGGCAGGAATGCCAAGTCAGCTACAGTACCGAAACATGCCGATGTTTTGGATTATCGCAGGGCCACAGCCTTTGAGGCAGTGCTGGGATATTTATACCTTCTCGGGATGCATGAACGCCTGGATGAGATTATGAATATGGCGGCAGAAATAATTGAGCAGGAAGGAGAAAAAGCCAATGGGTAAAAAGAAGGATCAAAACAGAAAAAGATACCTCGAAAATGAAACCGATTCCGACCGGGAAACAGGCAGGCTGGAGGGAAAGAATCCTGTACTTGAAGCACTCCGGTCAAATCGTACGATTAACAGGATTTATATTGAAAAAGGCTTAAAGGATCCGGTTGCGGAAAAAATTTATGCCGAAGCGAGGAGTAAAGGAATTGTCGTTTCTTATGTGGACAAAATAAAGCTTGATCAGATGTCGGAAACCAGGAATCATCAGGGGATAATTGCCGACGTATCCCCCTATTCGTATGCCGAGGTTGATGAAATTCTGGAAAGAGCCTGTTCCATGAATCAGCCTCCGTTTATATTTATTCTTGACGGCATAACCGATCCTAACAATCTCGGTTCAATAATAAGAACTGCCGAGTGTGCAGGGGTGCATGGAATTATCATTCCCAAGAGGCGTGCTGCCGCCCTTACCCCGGTGGTGGCAAAAGTTGCGGCAGGTGCTGCAGAACATATTCCGATTGCAAGGGTTACAAACCTCACAATGACAATACGGGACTTAAAAGACAAGGGGCTGTGGATTGCCGGTGCGGATATGGACGGAGAAACCGCTTATAACGAGTATGATTACCGAAACCCGCTTGCTGTAGTGATAGGAAGCGAAGGAGAGGGAATAAGCCGTCTTGTACGTGAAAACTGTGATCTGCTTCTGAGAATACCAATGTACGGAAGAATTAATTCGCTGAATGCTGCCGTTGCAGCAGCACTTATTGCTTTCCGTGCGGCTGAAAAAAGAAGTGAGGGTAATATTGCCCGCGGGTAAAAAATCCTTGTAGAACCGGGAAAAAACTAATATACTAAATTAAAGGTATAGATATGCGGGGGGACAGGTTTATGGATTTAATGGCATTTTTCATGGTGTCAGTGCCGGTTATTTTTTTAATTGTCCTGGTACTTGCAAGAGAGAAGGTTACGTATATTATAACTGCAATATCAGGTATTCTGTTCCTTGCATTCACTCTTATTGCTTTTGCAATACCTGAACCTATCAGTTTCCCGGTGCCCTCGCTTTTATGGAGAGTCATATCTCTTGCAACTGTCCTGTTTATTTTTTTTCGTTCAGTCAGGGACAAGCAGTATATGCTTTCAGTTTTAACATCTGTACAGGCCCTTATTGTTATTGTATTTGAAACAGCCGAATTGCCTGCAGAACCTGATTTTTTTCTTTATCCGGATTTCAGGGAAAAACTGCTTCTGCTGCTGGGAGCCGTTGTTGTACTTAGTTTTTTGCCGTTTGTAATATACTTGCTGAAAAAGCATTACAAAAATGAACCAGGAAAGATAAAACGATTCGGAATTGGTTTTCTTCTTCTGCTTTCATCATTTGCCGGGCTGATTTCAGCAAGGAGCATGACCGGGTTG
>ENA-UPSB01002596-UPSB01002596.1-bioreactor-metagenome-genome-assembly--contig:-NODE-2596-length-16372-cov-5.023227_pt1 | contig 16372 bp, 12 predicted proteins | sample MGYA00238182_ERZ773286 | MGnify/ENA primary metagenome ERZ773286 (study PRJEB29026, sample SAMN07631240) | bioreactor metagenome | isolation source: Switchgrass digestor | place: USA: Dartmouth... | reverse complement strand
GGACAAAGGCATAGCTAAAGGCAAGACCAGGGAAGATCATGCCGATACCATGAACAATCTGTTTTCAGCTTACGCCAGAGGCAAGGAAGCAAAGGAACTTTCGGTTATCTTGGGGGAAGCGGCTCTTACGGATACTGACAAGTTATATGCTAAATTTGCTGACAGCTTTGAGAAGGAGTATGTTTCCCAAGGTTTTGATGAAAACAGGACCATACAGGAAACTCTGGATATAGGCTGGGAGCTTTTATCAATACTTCCCCGGGCTGAGCTGAAGCGAATCCGGGATGAGTATCTGGATAAATATCTGCCGCAGAGCAAGGGTTAATCCGTATGACAAGAGGAGAGAAATGATATGGCAATAATGAATGTAAACCCCACGCGCATGGAAATGACCCGGCTCAAAAAAAGGCTGGCGGTTGCCCGCAGAGGGCATAAGCTTCTCAAGGATAAGCGGGATGAGTTGATGAAGAAGTTTCTGGAGACGGTGAGAAAAGACAAGGAATTGAGGGAAAAGGTTGAAAAACTGCTTATGGAGTCCTATACCAATTTTCTGGTTGCCAGGGCAGTTATGTCATCCGAAGTTCTGGAAGAGGCTCTTATGTTTCCGAAACACAGCATTGACATGGAGGTCGGAACCCGCAATATAATGAGCGTGGAAGTGCCGGTATTAAAGTACAGGGCAGAAGATTACGAGGGGGATATATATTCCTATGGTTTCGCATCCACATCCAGCGAACTGGATTCATCAATAGGCACATTGGCATCGGTATTGCCTTTAATGCTGGAACTCGCGGAAACGGAGAAGACGGCACAACTCCTGGCGGAAGAAATAGAAAGGACAAGAAGGCGTGTTAATGCACTGGAACATGTATTGATACCCCAGCTTTCGGAAACAATTAGATATATCGCCATGAAGCTGGAAGAAAACGAGAGGGGCAACATAACCCGCCTGATGAAAGTTAAAGATATGATGCTGGAACAGGCCCATGGCTATAACACCAAATAGAAAGGGACCGGTGGGTTTTAACCCAATTCAGCAGTTTCAGTGATTAACTTGCTATGAGGGCTATAAAAAGGAAGCTGCAGACTGCAGGATGCAGGAAACGGCTTCTTTTTTTATGCTCTGTGTCAATAACGGGAACGGGCTTAAAAAAGAAAAAATTATTAAGTTAATGTTTTTTAGTAAAATTTATGTAAACAAATTGCGAATTTTGTCGATATATATACAGAGTATTATCTTTTTATAAAGGAGAGTGGATGTATGAGAAAAAGGCTTGTGAGCATTCTGCTTACAATGGTAATGCTTGTGTCAATGCTGCCTGTCAGTGCATCCGCAGCGTTTTCCGATGTCCGGGGACATTGGGCACAGGCAGAAATTGAAAAGTGGAGTGAAAAAGGCATAGTTCAAGGCTATGGGGGCATGTTCCGCCCGAATGACCCGGTAACCCGTGGCGAAATGGCGGTAATTCTTGATCGGATAATGAAGTATCAGGCAAAGGCGGATAATTCATTTAGCGATCTGGATCAAAGCTGGTATACCGATGCCATTTTGAAAGCCAATGCAGCAGGTGTGATTTTAGGGAATGATGGCAAGGTACGTCCCAAAGACAACATTACCCGGCAGGAAGCTGCAGGGATGATAGCCAGGGCTTTGAAGATCGATGAGGGCAAAGCCACCCAAAATACAGGTTTTAAAGATAATGCGCAGATTTCTGTATGGGCAAGGGGATATGTATGGGCATTGCATGAAAAAGGCTATGTAAACGGAGATCCCAATGGTAATTTCAATCCGAAGGCAAGTATCACCAGGGCTGAAATGATAAAAATCCTGGACAATGCGGTAAAAGCCCTGTACACGGAAGAAGGGGAGTATTCCGATGAGGTAATAGAGAGTACAGCCATAATAAATGCACCATCCGTAACCCTCAAGGACATGGAAATTAAAGGTGATCTGATCATTGCTGAAGGTGTTGGAGACGGCGATGTAACACTGGATAATGTGAAGATAAGCGGAAACACCATAGTCAAAGGCGGAGGTGAGAATTCCGTATACTTTAACAGTGTTACCGTGGGTGGAGCCCTGGTAGTCAATAAACTGGGAGGAAATATCAGAATTGTCGCCAGCGGAACCACCAGCGTGTCGGTGGCAACCCTTGAAAGCGGCGCCATATTGGTGACAAGGGAACTTGTCGGTGGAGGCATTGAGAAAGTCGTAATTCCCGAAGACATTGCAAAAGGTCAAAACATTGTTTTGAAAGGTAATTTCAGCCATGTTGAAAACAATGCTCCTGACATAAAAATAGAGGCAGAAGGCCAGATTGGAAATCTTGTCCTTAATGCAAAAACAGTCATTACCGGAGAAGTGGAAATAAAGACAGTAAGCACGGCCGAAGGGGCTGATTCCGTCATCAACGGCGAGACGGTAAACGGAGGACTGAGTAGTGTAGAGTTTACGAAACCGGAAGATGAAAAGGAAGACAGTGGCAGTGCTGAAAGCGGAGATTCAGGAAGCGGAAGTTCCGACAGTGGCAGTACCGGGAGCGGAGATTCCGGCAGCGGTTCCGGTAGCGGTGGCTCTGGGAGCGGAGACTCCGGCAGTGGTTCCGGTAGCGGCTCTGGGAGCGGAGACTCCGGTAGTGGTTCCGGTAGCGGTGGCTCCGAGAGCGGAGGAAATACCGGTTCGGATGATGAAGACGACAAAAACGATAACTGCCTGGTAACTTTCGATACCAACGGTGGTTCGGTCATATCTGCGGTCTATGTTAAAAAAGGACAAACACTAACCCTTCCTGAAAACCCCGTTAAAGAAGGCGTGGATTTCATAGGCTGGTACCTGGACAAAGAACTGACAAAGGAATTTGATCCGTCCATGCCTATAACATCGGATATCACCCTTTATGCCAAATGGAGCGGCTGGCAGGAGCCTGTATACGTTGATCCGCGATTTGCAGAAGGGTATCCCAAAGCAAGTGTCAACGAGTCAAACACAGGTATCGATATCAAGATAAAGCTCAAGGAAGCCAGCCCGGAAAACCCCATGGAAGTATTCATGATAGTGAACTATTTCAATTCCCATATTGATCTCATTGATTCCACATCCGTTATCCACGGGCATTCCGGCAAGGGAGACATTTTGATACAAGCAGACAGGACACCATATATAAAGATAACGGATGAAGATGAGCATATTGTTTCTGCTAATTTGGGCATCAGCAACAACAGAAGCATTAAGATATATTTCGTGATCAGGGATGCATCAGAAACTTCTGCAACTCCTACCATGATTGAGTTTACAGGAGAAGTGACTACGGAACTTGACAACTGGCCTCCATATCTGAGACGGGCTTATATAAATAATGCAGGAGACAAAATTACGCTGCATTTCGACGAAGAGCTGGATACCGAATCTGTACCGCAGCCTGAGGATTTTATCCTGAATGGGGATTCGGTCGTGGATAGCGTATACGGAGTAAAGAGTGTAAGTATATATAACAATAGCTGGTATAATACTGGCAGGGTGGAACTGACTTTAAACAATCCCATCAACGATGTTTCGGACCTGACAGTTTCATATAATGGGACAGCTCTGAGAGACACTGCTGCAAACCCGAACCTTGTTGAATCAATCCAGGACGTCCGTATCTATACTGCTGGTATATCGGTGGACAAGGTGGAAGTCTCTTCCGATGGGAAATATATATTTTTAAAAGTTAATAACTCGGTATATATGGAAGAGAACAGTTCTTTCAAAGTTACATTGAAATACGGGACTGACCCATCCAATGCAACTGAACTGACAGAAGGAAAGGATTACAGTAAGGACTGGAGTGTAAACACTAATGGTTCCGGAATGAAAATATACCTCAAGTTGTCAAGCGACTTTGTTCTTCCGGATGGAAGCAAATATTTCATAACTCTTGACGCCAATGGCATGAAAGATTTTGCTGGAGATGATGTTACAGTTGTTACAGCTGAAGGGGAGCCGAGCAAGACGCTTGAGTCTGAAATAATCCCGACAGCGGTCTATGATATGTACAATAAAGAAATAGTGCTGACTTTCCCGGAAAAAATCACAGAGGATGGTTCTAGCATATCGGCATGTTTCTTTACGCTGACGATCGGAGACCAGGAATATATTCTGAGAGGCAATACCTATTATTCTCCATATGATAATGCCATCTGGCTGACCCAGGATAATATCCCGCTGGATATGAATTCTGTGGACTGGAAAGATGCAAAAATCAGCTATTCAATATCTGTGCATCCTGAAGCTGATACGTGGGATTATCTCACATTTACCAGTGGCATGCCCTATCAGGGTTTTGAGGATGCGCCAGTGTCAGTAAAGGAATAGTTTCAGATGGCTTCCCGGGAAAACAGGTTATAAAAGTCGCAACCCGGCTCATGCAGAAACAGCCAAAGATCGGCGGGCAATACCGTAAAAAGTGTTGTCTGCCGCTTTTTTCGTACATTTTTGCGTTCTTCTTATTCTACATAAAATATATTCCATTAATATTTTTCACCGGTATGCAAATATTATTCTTGAAGCAGAGATGCAAAAGAGGCGGTTTGCAAAATGAAAACTGCCATATAAGGACAAGGTTTCGAAAATTGGAATGTGTATTTGCGCCATCTGATTATGTAAAAGAGAGAAAAGCCGACTGTTAGCTAATTAGGGCATGATAGCTCCATAAAATTGGTTTTTTTGATAATAATTTAACATTTCTTATTTTGAACTTTCAGCCACATATATGCTAAAATGGTAGCAATGCGTTTTTCAAGGAGGTAATATACATGGTAAAATCTAAATCAAAAGTTGCAATAATAGGCAGCGGATTTGTAGGGGCTTCAACAGCGTTTGCAATGGCATTGAACGGGCTTGTGGCAGAATTGGTGCTCATAGATGTCAATAAGCAAAGAGCCTTTGGGGAGGCTATGGATATAAATCATGGATTGTCTTTCTTAAGTCCCATGTCCATATATTCAGGTGATTATTCAGACTGCAAGGATTGTGACATCATAATTATTACTGCCGGAGTCAACAGAAAGCCCGGTGAGACAAGGCTGGATCTTGCAAAAAAGAATGTTTCCATTATGAAAGAAATTGCTGACAATGTGATGAAATACTATAATCAGGGCGTAATCCTTATGGTATCCAACCCAGTGGATGTTCTGACCTACATGTTCCAGAAATGGTCGGGGCTGCCCAGCGGCAAGGTCCTGGGTTCAGGGACGGTTCTGGACAGTTCACGTTTCAGATATTTTCTGAGCCAGAAACTGGGAGTGGATGTAAGAAATATACACGGATATATGATCGGAGAGCATGGAGACAGCCAACTGCCTGTATGGAGCGGTGTTTCCATTGCCGGGATGAAGATTGACGATTACTGTGCTGCACATAACATCAGCTTCACCGAAGAGGACAAGCAAAACATTGTACAGGAAGTCAAAATGGCCGGAGCTACCATTATTAAAAATAAAGGTGCAACCTATTATGCCATTGCATGTTCAGTAAACAGGATAGTTGAAGCTCTGTTGAAAGACCAGAACTCTATACTGACGGTTGGCAGTGTTGTCAACAACAAGTATGGCATCAATGATGTGGCAATAAACCTCCCTTGCATTGTAAACAGCAATGGAGTAGACAAAGTGCTGGATATCAACCTTGCGGAGGATGAGCTGAAAGCTCTTCAATACTCTGCACAGCAGATCAAATCCATACTTGATCAGGTAAAGGACATTTAAACACTTAAAGCTAAATCCGAAATCAAATTGCAAAAAAGGTGAATCGCACGATTCACCTTTTTTTTGTTTGCTACCGGTTTTGTTTATGTTCTAAAAAACTACAGGCAGGAATATATTTTTCTATAAATATTACTTAACTAAAGTCAATGGTTACTGGAGGGGAGATAATTGCAGGACGAGAGGGTGTTTAATATTGAGTTGAGAGATGTCATTGATGCACTGAAAAGAAAACACTATATCATCATACTGGTGACTGTGCCCATATTGTTGCTGTCTGTATATTATGCCAAAACCAAAACAATGACCTATTATGAAGCCGTTGCCTCTCTTACTGTGGGCAGCTATGTTCAAAACTCGACCTTGCAGCCCAGCATTGAAGACATTACTAATGTGCTGGAACTTATGGAGACATACAGACTTATGGTTACTACTGCTGAAGTATGTGAAAAAACCATAGCAAAAATGAATCTGGACATGACCTCGGAACAACTGAAAGATTTAGTTACAGCAGATTTTCAGCCGGGAACGCCTTATCTGGATATAACCCTTCGGTGGACAAACTCTGAGGAAGCTTCTGCAATCCTGGATGCTTTGGTTGAAACATATATAAGCGAAGTGGTAAGCATTTTTCCTCCTACTTCCATTAAAGTGGTTGATAAAGAAAGCAATCCCGGCAGCGTTACCGAGGCAGGACAAAATTTCTATACTTTGACATCCCGCCTGGTCATAAGTATCAACTCTGGCAATGACGGTTCCAACGCATCTCAATACCGGCTTGCCAATATTTCCAGTTATCTTGTGTCGGAAGAGGCTTTTTATGCCATTGCGAAAATGACTTCAGTGGCGGAAAAAGTGATAGACAAAACAAGCTTGAACGTTTCACCCGGTTTCCTTAAAAGCAGCATATCAGTCAACCTGCACACAAATACTCCTTTTATGGACGTCATGATCCGATGGCCGAACTATGAAGAAGTTATCAACATACTGGATGGTTTTGTGGAAACATACATTGAAGAGGTGAAACGTTTCTATCCCTCCAGCGAAATTAGGATACTGGAAAAAGATGAGGAACCTGACGAGATAATCATTTCAAATGATACCTTTTATATTGGTGCCGGGCTGGCAGGAGGGTTACTGCTGTCCTTGCTGATGATATTTGCCTTGGAATTCATGAATGACAGCATCAGAACTGAAAGAGATGTAGAGTCCGCCGTACAACTGCCTTTGATTGGGTTGATTCCCAAGGGAAGAAAGGGTGTTTTCGCTTCCAGGTCAGAGATCCCGGACAAGAGAGATTATGCAGTAATTGAGGCATATAAAATGCTGAGGTCCAATATGTATCATTCACCGGGCAATACCCAGGTGGTGGCAGTAACCAGTGGAATGCCCGGAGAGGGGAAAACCATGACAGCTTCAAGGCTGGCGGTGGCATTGGCCCAGGATGGCAAGAGGACGATTTTGGTTGACTGTAACATGCGAAAGCCTAATGTGCATTATATATTCAAGACGTCAGAAATTGGCTTGTCCAATATCCTTATGGACGGATGTGACTGGTGCTCTGCCGTACACAAATGTGAGGTGGAAAACCTCACGGTCATGGCTGCAGGCACTGCATTGTCCAATCCTGCAGAGTTTCTTTCTTCGGATGCAATGAAACGACTGCTGGAAGCCCTGCGAAATGAGTTTGACTACATAATACTTGATACTCCTCCGGTTAATCTCCTAACCGATTCCCAGGTGCTTTCGGGTTTTGTGGACGGATATATAATGGTTGTTTGCTCAGGCAAGTCGGCAAGGGAGAAAACCCTAAGAGCCAAAAGGCTTCTGCAGTGTGCCCAGGCCAATATTATAGGTGTTGTTCTGACCGGTATAAGGGATACCTATGCCTATCGCTATTATAAGGAGCTTTCAAAACTGCAAAGGCAAAAGATAAGGAATATGAAAAAGGCGATTAATGCCGAGCATGAAAGGGATAATGATGAGATTGAACATATCATGATATTTCCGTCTCCCAAAACAAACGAAAGCTGATCACAAATAAACCAGTAATTTTTTGTGGACATACCGCATAGGAATATATTGGAATACAAAAGATTATTAGGGGGTCATGGGAATGACTGAAAGTAAGAGAATTTACCTGGCATCTCCCCATATGGGAGGATTGGAGGAACAATTTATAAAGGAAGCTTTTGATTCAAACTGGATCGCTCCGTTAGGCCCGCATGTGGATTTATTTGAAAAAGAGCTGGCTCAAAAGGTGGGGATAAAACATGCTGCAGCATTGTCCTCCGGTACGGCAGCCATACATTTGGCTCTGAAATATCTGGGAATAAAAAGGGGAGACAAGGTTTTTTGCTCCACCCTGACTTTCGCGGCCAGTTGTTATCCCATTCTGTATGAGGGGGCCGAACCGGTATTCATAGATTCGGAACCGGAAACCTGGAACATGTCTCCCGTCGCTCTCAAAAAGGCCTTTGAGTTTTATGCCGACAAGGGGATACTGCCTAAAGCAGTAATTGTTGTTAACCTGTACGGGCAAAGCGCTGACATGGACAGAATAGGACAAACCTGCTCCTACTATAAAGTACCTATTATAGAAGACTCGGCGGAAGCCCTGGGGGCCAAATACAAAGGCAAATACAGCGGAACTTTGGGATATTTCGGGATCTATTCCTTCAACGGAAACAAGATCATAACCACGTCCGGGGGAGGAATGCTTGTATCCGATGATGAAGCCGCCATAAGGAAAGTGCGATTCTGGGCCACCCAGGCAAGGGATGAAGCAAGGCATTACCAGCACAGTGAACTGGGCTATAACTACAGAATGAGCAATATTCTGGCAGGTATAGGCAGAGGACAGCTCAGGGTTCTGGATGAGAGGATCCGGCAAAAGAAACATATTTACGAGATGTACAAAAGAGGACTGTCAATGGTAGAGGATATCGAGCTGATGCCGGTGGCGGAATATGGTGAACCTAATTACTGGCTGACGGCATTAACTTTAAAACAGGGGAGCAGGATAAAACCCCTGGACATTATCCTGGAGCTTGACAAGCACAATATTGAGTCACGGCCTATATGGAAACCCATGCATTTACAGCCCGTCTTTAAGGAATGCGTATTCTTTTCACATAACGATTCCGGTAAAAGTGTGTCTGAAGACCTGTTCGACAGAGGTGTCTGCCTGCCGTCCGATACAAAAATGACCGATGATGATGTGAACAGGGTAATGGAAATAATCACCAGTATGTTTCAATAAAATCCTTTTGAATCGAAGATAGCTTGAGGTGCAAATGAAGTTATGGACAAAAGGTTTTTTGATGTTATCGTAAGCCTGACTGTTATAGTCATAGGCTTTCCCCTGATATTGTCAATTACACTGCTGGTTTACGTTAACATGGGAGCGCCTGTGCTGTTCGTTCAGGAAAGGGTGGGCAGAAAGGGCAAGGTATTTAAAATGTACAAGTTCAGGACAATGACGGATGCCAGGGATATTGACGGAAACCTGCTGCCTGACGAAGAAAGACTGAACGGATTCGGCAAATGGCTGAGAAGTACGAGCCTGGATGAGCTGCCGGAATTGATAAATGTGATAAAAGGTGAAATGAGCCTGGTCGGACCAAGACCTTTGCTGGTGGATTACCTTCCTCTTTACAGTGAGCGGCAGATGAAGAGGCATGACGTGCTTCCCGGCATTACCGGCTGGGCGCAGGTAAACGGCAGGAACGGGATAAGCTGGGGGTCCAAGTTTGAGCTGGATGTGTGGTATGTGGAGAATCGAACGCTGTGGCTGGATATAAAGATCATTTTCATGACAATGGTAAAGTTGTTCAAAAGAGAAGGAATAAACCAGACCGGTCTGGCTACTGTAGAAAAGTTTAACGGTTCCAACTGAAGGGAGGCAGGTATATGAAAGATCTGGTGATTATAGGAGCAGGTGGCGTGGGCAGGGAGACTGCAATGCTGGTGGAACAGATAAACCGGGAAAGCCGTGAATGGAACCTCTTGGGTTTTCTGGACGATAATGCCCAGCTTCACGATACCGTGATCAACGGATACAAGGTGTTGGGGGGAGTCATGCAGGCGAGCCTTTACAGCAATGCCTATGCAGTGTGCGCCATAGCAAGTTACAGCGCCAGGAAGACAATTGTCCGGGAGATCAGCCATAAAGTCAAGGGTTTCGCCAACATCATCCATCCATCGGTATACATTTCAGCAACCAATTCCATAGGTGTAGGCAATATCATTTATCCCGGCGTTGTTCTTTCAACAAACATAACCATAGGAAACCATGTCATCATCAGTCCCAAGTGCGGCATAGGCCACGATGCGGTGATCGGAGACTACTGTTCCTTGCTCTGGAACGTGAATGTTTCCGGCAATGTGATCCTGGGAGAGGGTGTGATGATGGGAAGCGGATCTACCGTCATACAAAACCTTACCATAGGCGAAAGGACCACAGTGGGGGCAGGGGCTGCCGTTATACGCGATCTGCCTTCTGACTGCACGGCGGTGGGAGTGCCGGCAAGAGTGATTAAAGTAAGCGCCTGAGGTGGTAAGCGGTGAGCAAAAAAATACTTTATTGCGCTACAGTGGACTATCATTTCAAGGCTTTTCACCTGCCTTACATGAAATGGTTTCAGGAACAGGGATGGGAAGTCCACGTCGCAGCCGGGGGAGATATGGAGCTTCCCTTTTGTGACAGAAAGTATAGTATCGATATAAGAAGGTCTCCCTTTAAACTATCCAATTTCAAGGCATACAGGGATTTGAAAAGGATCCTTTGTAAAAACGGATACGACATAATCCATGCCCATACTCCCATGGGGGGAGTGCTGGCACGGCTGGCTGCCAGAAACTCCAGGAAGAAAGGCACAAAGGTTCTCTATACGGCCCATGGTTTTCACTTCTGCAAAGGTTCTCCCCTGCTTAACTGGATTGTCTATTATCCTCTTGAAAGGTGGCTGGCCCGTCATACCGACTGCCTTATAACCATAAATTCTGAAGATTACAATCTGGCAACCAGTCATAAATTCAAGGCCGGAAGCATAGAACATGTACATGGGGTGGGAGTTGACACAAAGCGGTTTCATCCCGTGAGCCATGAGGAGAGGAACAGGTTGAGGCTGAAGCATGGCTATGGGAAAGAGGACTTTCTTGTTTACTACGTTGCCGAGCTAAACAAGAACAAGAACCAGGGATTACTGTTGAAAGCTTTGGCCCTGACAAGGGATAAAGTGCCCGGGATACGTCTTTTGCTGGTCGGGGACGGGGGGATGGAAAAAACCTATAAAGCCATGTCTAAAAAACTTGGGGTGGATGACATTGTTGATTTCCTGGGGTTCAGGAAAGATGCGGACGAAATAGCAAAGATGTGTGACGTGGCAGTGGCCAGCAGCCTGAGGGAAGGCCTGCCTGTCAACATAATGGAGGCGATGGCATGTGGCAGGCCGGTGATAGCCAGTGACAACAGGGGGCATAGGGAATTGGTCAGGGATGGGGTCACAGGGTGGCTGATCTCCGGAAATTTCGCAGATCTGTTTTGCAGATATCTAGCAGAGCTGGAAGGGAACAGGCACAGGATGGCAGCTATGGGTAAAGCGGCGCGGGAATCCGTGCTGACCACTTACAGCCTGGATAACGTGATGGGGGAAATGGTACGGTTATATAAAAGATATGGGTGTGAGGTAGATGAAGCCATTGGTAAGTGTGATAGTTCCTATATACAATGTTGAAAAGTATCTGCCTGAATGTCTGGACAGTATTTTGTCCCAATCGCTTAAAAATATCGAAGTCATAGCTGTTGATGACGGCTCGACGGATAGGAGCGGCGACATATTGGATGAATATGCCCGCCGGGACAGACGCTTGAAAGTCGTACACAAAAGCCATGGGGGTGTCTCCGAGGCCAGAAATGAAGCGATGAAGCATGTACAGGGCAAATATGTCGGGTTCCTGGATTCTGATGACTGGGTGGACAGGGAAATGTACGAGGTCATGTACCGAACGGCTGAAGATAAAAACGTGGACATAGTAATGTGCGGCTATGTCAGGGAATTTCCCGACCACTCAAAGGTAAAGGCAATGGATATGAAAGACGGTACAGTGGTTAGAGGGAAAACCGGTTGCAGGGAGTTTGCACGCAGGATGATCGGCCCGATTGCCGGCGAACCCTTTATGACGGAAAACCTTGATATGCATAGCACAATATGGAACAAGCTTTACAGCGCCCGCCTGCTGAAAGATATATCATTCCTGTCCTTGAAAGATATAGGCAGTTGTGAAGATCTGCTGTTCAATTTATATGTGTTTAATAACGCATCTTCCTTTTCATTTATTGACAAACCTTATTATCATTACAGGAAAACATCCGTATCTTCCGTCACCAACCGTTACAGGCCTGAGCTTGTCGAGCAGAGAAGCAGGCTGATTGACATCATCCGGGATTTCATAGAGAGAAATAGTCTGCCGCCAACCTTTTATGAAGCTCTTAATAACAGGATATGCCTCGGTGTGATGGGCCTGGGGCTGAATATAGCTGCCGGGGACAACCCGGAGGGATGTGTGGGAAAGATACAACAGACAAGGGCGATGCTTTCTGCACGCTATATTTCAGAAGCGTTTGGGAAGTTTCCCCTGTCCGGATTTCCATGCCACTGGAAACTGTTTTATACGTTTGCCAGAAGCAGGAATGCAGTGTTTTTCTACATCATGATTAAAGCAATAAAATACATGATAGCAAAAGCCAGATGAATCGGAGGTAATGTTATGAAACCGGTAAGGGTGCTGCAGGTGGTTACCATCATGAATCGCGGTGGTGCTGAAACCATGCTCATGAACTTATACAGAAACATTGACCGCAGTAAAATACAGTTTGATTTCCTCACCCACAGGCTTGAAGAAGGAGCTTATGACCAGGAAATCCGTTCATTGGGAGGAAAAGTGTATCATATGCCTCCCATAAGACCCCAGCGGTATTTGAAATATTTCCGGGAACTGGACCAATTCTTTTTGGATCATCCGGAATACAGGATTGTCCATTCACATATAAATGAAAACAGCAGCTTTGTTCTGAGGGCCGCAAAAAAGGCCGGCATCCCTGTAAGGATAGCCCACAGCCACATCAGCAATCTTCCGCTGGATTACAAGCTTCCTTTCAGATACTACGGGAGATTCTTCTTAAAGGAAAACACCACCCATTATTATGCCTGCTCCACCGAGGCAGGAAAGTGGCTTTTCAGCAAGCATATGGCAGAGAACAAGGTTGCAATACTGAAGAACGGTGTCAGATATGATCTTTTCAAATTTGACAATGATGTCCGAAACAGCCTGAGAAAAGAGATGGGCCTGGAGGACAGTTTTGTGGTCGGACATGTGGGACGATTCGAAAAGCAAAAAAACCATGGCTTTCTTCTGGAGGTATTCAGGGAGATCCTGCATAGCAAACCGAATGCTGTTCTACTGCTGATAGGAGATGGGTATTTGGGGCAGGAAATCCGGAGAAAAATCGGAAAGCTGGGCTTAACATCTTCAGTAAGGCTTCTGGGAGTGCGCAGCGATGTTGCGCGACTGCTGCAAGCCATGGATGTATTTGTGTTCCCTTCCATTTTCGAAGGCTTGCCGGTAGCTTTGATTGAGGCTCAGGCCGCCGGTTTGAGCTGTATCGTATCCGATGCCGTATCAAGGGAATCGGATATCGGAGCCGGGCTGATCCGCTTTGTGAGCCTGAAAGAGTCACCGAAAGAGTGGGCGGAAAAGGTGTTAAGCGCGGACATAAACCATGTGGATTCGAGAGAAGCCCTGGTCAGAAGCGGGTTTGACATAGTGGAGATTTCCAGGGCGCTACAGAGTTTCTATTTGATGAATGCTGCCATATGAGATTTTCATATGGGATTTATATGAAGACTTATATATAAAACTTGTAAATGGGGCTTGAATATGAGATTTGCCTATATCAAGGTGGTTGTTTATGAAACCGACACTTACAGTTTTTACTCCGACCTATAACAGGGCATACATACTCGGACGTTGTTATGAGAGCCTGAAGAGGCAGACTTGCAAGGATTTTGTCTGGTTGATTATAGATGACGGTTCCACTGATAATACCAGGGAACTTGTTGATAGGTGGATCCAAGAAAACAAAGTTCCCATCAAATATCACTATCAGGAAAACCAGGGGATGCACGGTGCCCATAATACAGCCTATGAACTTATTGATACGGAACTTAATGTGTGCATCGACTCTGATGACTATATGGCTGATGATGCGGTGGAAAAAATCATTTCTTTCTGGAGAAGACATGGAAATGAGAAGACTGCGGGTATTATCGCTCTGGACAGCTACACCGATGGGCGCATCATTGGGACCTTACTGCCTGAGCATGTAAAATCATCAACTCTTTTTGATATTTACAACAAGTACAGGGTCAAAGGCGATAAAAAGCTAATATACAGGTCCGAACTCACCAAAAGGTACCCGTACCCCTTGTTTCCGGGTGAAAAATATGTCAACCTGGCCTATAAGTATTCCATGCTGGACAGGGATTATGAACTGCTGATAATGAATGAGACAGTGTGCTACGTGGAGTACATGAATGACGGCTCATCAAGGAATATGCTGAAACAGTACCGAAAAAATCCCAGAGGTTTTGCCTTCTGGAGAAAAGAAGCCATGAAGCTGCCCTTTGGAAGCATGATGTACAAATACAGACAGGCTGTGCACTATGTGTCCAGCAGTTTGATCTCCAACAACCGGTATTTTATCAAAGAGTCTCCACGCAAATTTCTTACCGTTTTTGCGATTCCTCCGGGGATACTGCTGTTTTTGTATATCATGTTCATGACCGGCGCGGACAGGAAAACAGCTGATGAAAGGTGATGTTACGATGGAAGGAAGTGCAGAAGGAAGCAACAGGAAAGTACGCATACTTCAGATCACCGGCGGTATGAACACCGGTGGCGCTGAAACGATGCTCATGAACCTTTACAGGTGGATTGACAGGAGCAGGCTGCAGTTTGATTTTGTATCCTTTACCAAAGACAAGTGCCACTATGATGATGAGATTATTTCACTGGGAGGGCGCATATTCCATATCGCTCCGCCCCAGGAGACAAATCCGCTCAGGTTTGTTTTTGATATTGTGAACATAATTGAGGAACATGGCCCTTATCATGCAGTACACTCCCACACCCTGTTTAACTCGGGTCTTGCGTTGCTGGCCGCGCGTCTGGCCGGTGTAAGCCTCAGGATATGCCACTCCCACAATACTCAGGGAGATCATGGACATAAGCTTTCAAGAAAAGCCTACTTCCTGCTTATGAGGCTTCTCATAAAATTCAGTGCAAACAAGTATGTTGCATGTACAAATGCGGCAGGGAGGTTTCTGTTTGGAGAGAAAGCAATTTTAAAAGGTAAGGTTGATATTTTGCATAATGCTGTGGATCTGGCACCCTACAGATGTGTGGACCTGAATGCAGTAAATGAGATGCGAGCCCAACTGGGTATAGGGGATGATACCCTGGTCATCGGACATGTAGGGAAATTCGGAGAACAGAAAAATCACGCATTCCTGGTAAGGCTGGCTGAATTTATGAAGAATAAAGGAGTGGATTTCAGGCTCCTGCTTATAGGCCAGGGAAGCCTGAAACAGAAAATTGAGGCGGAAGTCAAAAACAAGGGGCTGGAGGAACATGTGAAATTTCTGGGGGTACAGACCAATATTCCCATGTATATGCGGATGTTTGACGTATTTGTTTTCCCATCATTGTATGAAGGCTTGGGCATGGTTCTTATAGAAGCCCAGGCTTCAGGTACTCCCTGCGTCATTTCCGATACCATACCTGATGAGGCGGACATGGGACTTGGCCTGTTAAAAAAGCTGAACTTGAAGGAAAGTCCGGAGGCATGGTGTGAGGCCATAGTCAGCAGCCGGCGGGAAGAAAGGATACCGGTGGAAACCACTATAAGTTCCATACTGCAGAAAGGATATGATTTAAGAACTACTGTAAAGGAACTTTACAGTACCTATGGATTGCAAATGTAATAGGCAGGATATCAGCAAAACCAACGGGCTCATAGATTTATATGTCTTATGGAAAACACTGATGGAAATCATAAAATACTTTAGAAAAAGGTAGCGGATATGATATATGTGTATTACGGCACTTTAGCCATAACTTATGTGATTGCTTACCTGGGGGCCAACAGCAAGTATAAATCGGTTGTATTGTCAAAGATCAGCGTTTTTCTGATTTTTGCGATTCTTGTTTTTGTATCCGGCTTCCGGTCAGAATACAGCATAGGCGACACATCGGCCTATTCCCACTCATACAGGCTCCTGGCGTCGAATCCTGTGGTAAATGCAGGAACCAAAGACTCTGGATTCAGATACTTCATGCTTGCCTTGCAGAAAATATCCAAGGATCCTCAAATACTCATTTTTACCTCTGCTTTCATTACAAACCTGTTTCTGGTTTTAGTGCTGTATAGATATGCGAAACCCTTTGAACTTGGAGTTTTCCTGTATTTCGGCACGTTGCTGTATTATGTCACCATGAACGGAATCCGGCAGTCCATCGCAGGAGTCATAGCTTTCTGGGCTGTAAAATACATTATTAAAAAAGATTG
>ENA-UPSB01002590-UPSB01002590.1-bioreactor-metagenome-genome-assembly--contig:-NODE-2590-length-16391-cov-7.355411_pt1 | contig 16391 bp, 17 predicted proteins | sample MGYA00238182_ERZ773286 | MGnify/ENA primary metagenome ERZ773286 (study PRJEB29026, sample SAMN07631240) | bioreactor metagenome | isolation source: Switchgrass digestor | place: USA: Dartmouth... | reverse complement strand
ACGAAGGGAAGATAAAGTAGAAATCATTTTACACCACTTGACAAGACACTATCCCAGAGAACCTCAAACCCATATGTACCGCCTTCCTTTGATATTAATATCCTCGCAGCTTCGACGCCTCCTTTTTCAGATAAAAGCTGTAAAAAGCGGGTCGCATTGTAACCCAGTTCCTTCTTGGCCGTAATATAAATGTTCTGCATATCTGCATTGAATTCATTTTCAAGATCCTTCATGAAAAAATTCCCTCCTTGCCCCTGTCGGCTTTATTAATTATGCTTTCTCATATTCAAAATGAAACATATCCGCACACGTTTTTAGATACAGGGGATGGCGCGGATGACCGGATTTGTTAATTTTGCCGAAGGCTATCCATTTGCATTGATACTGCTTAACGAGATTTGAAATTTCGGCAAGGCAATCCTTAAAAAATTTCCTCTTTGCTATAAGATTGCCCCAAGCAGCCCATAGCTCGCGTGGTCTGTAAAGTTCAAGTATTTCATTAATGTAATACAGGTTTTCCTCATGCAACTTCTGATTTAATGTTTCATCTATTCTATTGGGGTCAGTATATCTTTGCGGATATATGTTCAGCATAACCCAGCCGTCGTATCCGTTGTATTCGGCAATTCTGGAAACCGATCGGATTGTAGGATCCGCGGTGCCAGGGCTTGCGGTGCTGGGATTTATACCAAAGCATATCAGAGGCCGTTTTCCGTCAATGCCGAGTATGTACCTATTTTTATCATCATCGGATGCTCTGAAGATCCAATTCTTTTCGCCGATTGTTACTTTGTAGATTTTCTTTCTGCATGATTGGGTCCCTTCTGTTTGAGAGCCTTTTAACAACCGCTCTCCGTTGCATCCGGACAAATCGTAATGGACGCAATCCAGACAGTAATTCATTGGCATACTTTTCACGCAGCATTCTCCTCTCAAACAGCGATTCTCCTCACGCCAATGCCATCTCTTTTGAATATATCAATATACGTAAGTCCGCTATAAAAGAGCTTCTATTTGCTTTTTTGCCTTTTTATCCAATATCTCCCCGGATAACGCATTGAAGATAAAGCTTTCTATTTCATCCGTTTTATGCGCTTGCCTGATTATGAGCAGTACATTCAAGATATCGAGCAGCACGGGCTTTCTCATCGTTTCTTTTATATCCATGAGATTAAGGGAAAGCAGTCCGGAAGCTATTTTGCCGCTCAAGCCGGGCTTTGCCGAAGCAATTTTCCCTAATGACTGGATACATTGGCGTATTGTTATGGGTTTTTCGTCATTCAGAAGACTCAGGTATTCATCAATAGTATCTTCCATCCTGTTTTCCGTGTCCCATTTTGCGTTCTCGGCAATCAGCATCAGTCCGATGCTTCGCTGATAGGAATTATCACTCTTAAGCTTGTCTCTGAAAGCATCCCAATACGGATACACGTCGTCGCACAATAAAGACCTGTTCTGTAAAAGAAGAAATGCCTGGTATCTGACATTATCGTCCTTCAAATTAAGCCATTCGACGAGCTGCGAAACATCGTCCCCGCATAGAGCCTTTGCCGCTTCCTCGAAATCATTTTTGGGAATTGACATCATGCTTTCTAATGTAATCATCTTAATCCTCTCTTAAGATACTTCCAGTAAATTCATAAAAACATAAACAGCGCAGTTTTGGTTTAATTTTCTATTTTTCTTTTGCTTACATCTTACGATTAGTTTTATATAAATTCAACGTTAGATGCAAAAAAATAGCAGCATTTCTCGTTCAGGCGCTATGGTTCGTCCCATTGCAAAAGGCGCCACCGGCCCCTTTCGCAGCATTCGACGCCCCTCTCAGGCTCGAGCCCCAGCCTTTGAAACAAAAAATGAAAACACCACCGCGCTGGGTGGTGTTTTCATTTTTGGCGGAGAGCATGGGACTCGAACCCACGGGGCCTTCTCGGCCTTACTCGCTTTCCAGGCGAGCTCCTTAGCCACTCGGTCAACTCTCCATGGCCACTGCGCCGCCGTTTTATCACGGCCGGCAAAATCTTTATTAGACGCATTAAATAATTTAACACAAATCCTTCGAAAAGGCAAGCCTTTGCACCAAGAAATATTTATTGACAAATCTTTACGAGATTAAGGATTTAATTGAATTTTCTGTCATAAAAATTGAATTATTTTTTTGTGTGTATTATAATCTAAGTAAATATGGGAGGTCCGTGCATTATGGAGATAACCAAGCCGAATTTATCCTTTGACGTATGGCGCGAAAAGATCATAAAGGTATTTTACATTATCGTCGCGCTGATTTTCGTAATGGAAATTATAAATTTTATGGTTTTTCTCAAAAACGGATCATTTGGAAGAAACTTTACCGTTTTTCATTATTTCAGGAAATACGTTATCCTCACGACAGTTATAAATCTTCTCCTGGTTTTTATCTGCCAGAAAATCAACGCGTCGAATATGCTGTCCCATTTGAAAAATTACGCAGTCCTCACCATGGTATCAATTATGGCCGCCTTCATTGCTTTTATACATTACGATATTGGTGCTATTCTGTCGATTTTTACCATTCCCGTCTTTCTGACCATACTTTTCGGAAAAAAGAAGATGACTGGCTTTATAACCGGGCTGAACAGCATCCTTCTCGTAGTTTCCGCCATCCATTCCGCAATGCGAACCGATTCGAAATATTTTTATCTGAATGTTGCGGTTGCCATTACTTTGATGGCTTCGGCTTTCCTGATCAGTTACGTCCTGATCGAATACAACAAGGCGAACAGCGATTATATCTATGCGAGCTACCGGACCCAGTTATCTCTGACCGAACAGGCTAAAAACGACCCCCTGACCGGTTTATACAACCAAAAAACCTTCCAGTCCCTGCTGAAGGACTCCATCGAAAAGGCGAAGGCTTTGAAAGCTCCCATGTCGCTGGCGATCATCGACCTCGATAATTTTAAAGAAATCAACGATACGTTCGGTCACCTGAAAGGCGATCAGGTGCTCATTCATTTTACCAATCTGCTGAAGCAGCATTTTGCTGAAGGAGAGGCGTACATTTCCCGTTACGGCGGGGATGAATTCGCCATCATCTTCCCGAAGGCGTCGAAAGAACTTGCTTATCTGAAGCTGGAATCACTGCGGCAGCGCTGCAAACAGCTTCCCCAAACCCAGGTGCGCACGGGTGAAATCAGCTTCAGCGCCGGGATCTCCCACTATATGGAAGGAGATATGAACGAGACGCTCCTGTTCCACCAGGCGGATTCCGCCCTTTACCGTGCAAAAGACAACGGGAAAGGGCAGACCGTGGTGTATCCCGATTAATCCTTTAAAGCCTCTCTAATCGCGTTTTTCATTTCTTCCGTATCAAGCACGCCGCTGTGCCTGATTTTTTTGGTTTCAAGATCCTTCAACCCCGCCGGTATTTTTACGCCGGTTTTTGCATGTAATGCGCGGATGTTCGCGAATCCGTCCTCTTCAACCGGCATGCCGATCGAAGCGGCGACGCTGTCTGCAAATTTGTAGGCGCTGGCGGTCGAAGCGATCACGGTCGGAGTCATGTCTCCGGTTGTTTTTTTATAGTCTTCGTAAACCTTATACGCCACCGCGGTGTGGGTGTCTATAAGATAGCCGTTTTCCGCATACATCCTGCCGATGGCCGCGTTGGTTTCCTCCACCGTCGCAAAGCCCGCATAGAAGCGCGAAAGAAGACCTTCTCTGATTTTCGCATTCACTTCATATTTTTTATTTGTTTCAAGGCTTTTCATCAGCGCGTTGATTTCCTCTCCATTTTCGCCGCTGAGATGATACAACAGCCGTTCCAGATTGCTGGAGATCAGGATGTCCATGGACGGAGAATTGGTAAGGTGGAATTCCCGGTTTGCATCGTAAACCCCGGTATTGATGAAATCCGTCAGGACCTTGTTCTCATTGGACGCACAGATCAGCTTATTGATCGGAACGCCCATTTTCCCGGCATAATACGCTGCAAGGATATTTCCGAAATTCCCGGTCGGGACCGTGATATTGATTGGGTCGCCGGCCCGGACGACGCCTTTCTCCAGCAGCTTGACGTAGGAGTAAACATAATAAGCGACCTGCGGGATCAGCCTCCCGATATTGATGGAATTCGCAGAGGAAAATCTGCAGCCCATCGCCGCCAGTTCTTCCGCAAAGGCGCTGTCGTTGAAGATTTTTTTCACGCCGGTCTGCGCGTCGTCAAAATTGCCGCGGATAGCAAACACGTTGGTATTCCGGCCTTCCTGGGTGGTCATCTGCCGCTCCTGGATCCGGCTGACGCCGTTGTTGGGATAGAAAACAATGATTTCCGTGCCGGGCACGTCCGCAAACCCTTCCAGCGCGGCCTTTCCCGTATCACCCGATGTCGCCGTAAGGATGACGATTTTCTTGTCCTCCTTTTCCTTTTTCATTGCCGTCGTCAGCAGATAAGGAAGGATGGACAGCGCCATGTCCTTAAAGGCTGCAGTTTTCCCGTGATAAAGTTCAAGGAAATACGCACCTCCCGCTTCAACCAGCGGAACGATCTCAGGCGCTTCGAACTTTTTATCATACGCATTGTTTACGCAATGCCGGATCTCATCATCGGTATAATCGGTGAAAAAACTCCTGATTACCGCAAAGGCAATCTCCTGGTAGGGCTTCCCCTTCATATCTTCCAATGAAAAGGGCAACTGTGGAATATGTTCGGGAACGAAAAGGCCTTTGTCCGGCGAAATTCCCTGAATAACCGCCTGCGCCGCGGTTTTTGCGTCCTTGCTGCCTCTCGTGCTGTAATACCTCATATGCTTCCTTCCTTTCTATATTAAATGAAACCGGGTTTATAATTTGGATATACGTTGTTAAACCTGGTAAAATTAAGCAATTAATGACTGGAACGTCGTTTAATTTTATCAAAAAAATTAATTTTATACAAGGAAAACAGTTGCTTTTTTCGCCTTTATCATTTATCATTAATTGTTGTGATGTGATAAGACCCGTTGGTCAAGTGGTCAAGACGCGGCCCTCTCACGGCCGAAACAGGGGTTCGACTCCCCTACGGGTTATTTAACCAGAGCGGACGCCTATACGGCGTCCGTTTTATGTTTTCGGGAGTAGGGGAGTCGAACTCGAAAGGGCGTCGAGTGGCTGCAAAAGGCGCCGGTGACGCCTTTTGCAACGAGACGGTCCAAGGCGCCTGTTCTCCTTTCATTCACATATGGATTATCCTCGGATAGCGTTATTTCTTGACAGTACCGTGTTGATTTTTGTAAGAACAATATATAAATAATGTTTTTCCATGAAAGCCTCCCAAGAATTTCACAAGAATTTTGATGTTGCGTTCTTCATGATTCATTATGAAACAAGGATTTTAAGGCCCAATGAAAAACGTCTTACAATCAACTTAATTTATCCTTAAACATTTTTTAATTTTCACGCTGCAATAGACCGAAAGTCCTGCGCAAATACCGGTCAAACCCCCGTACGAGCACAGCGGAAAGGTCCTGTGCACAACAGCCGAAAGGCGTCCGGAAAGAATAACAAATTTTGGCCACGTTCTTTTGTTCTCCCGGCCTTCGTGATATACTGAATGAGAATTAAGAACGGAAAGGGAAGATGAAAATGAAATTTGTTACTTGTCTTGAAAACGGGAATGAAACCGTAGGAATACTGATCGAAAATCAGGTCGTAAGGGTAAACGACGTCCTGTCTTTGCAAGGGCTTCCTCCCGTCGGCACAATGCTTGATCTGATTCGCAGCTGCGATAAGGATGCTAGAATTTATGAGGCGCTGAGCAAAACAGATTTGTCCTCCCTGCCCCGGCTCCCTCTCGAAGAATTGAAACTGCTCGCGCCAATTCCGTATCCGCAAAGAAATATCTTTTGCCTCGGAAAGAATTATGCCGATCATGTACACGAAGTAAAGGATATGCGGCTGTCGGTTTCCGACATGCCGGAAGCACCCATCTATTTTTCAAAAACAGCCATGCCGGCAATCGGAAGCGGAGAGGTAATCAGGTATTCCCGGAAGGCTACGGAAAAAGTGGATTATGAAGCGGAGCTTGCGGTGGTGATCGGAAAAGCGGGAAAAGATATCAGACCCGAAGACGCGGAGCAGTATATTTTCGGCTATACCATCATCAACGACGTTTCCGCCCGGGACCTTCAGAAAAAGCATGAGCAGTGGTTCAAGGGAAAGAATCTGGACACGTTCTGCCCCATGGGCCCCTGCATCGTTGATAAAAACGAGCTGCCCTTCCCGGTTGAACTCGATATCAGCTGCAGGGTAAACGGTGAAATCAGGCAAAATTCAAATACCCGCAATCTTATTTTTGACCTGCCCACCATCATCAGCGATCTTTCAAAGGGAATGACCCTGCTGCCCGGCGACATTATCTGTACCGGCACACCCAGCGGAGTCGGGATGGGCTTCGATCCTCCACGTCTCCTGAAAGACGGCGACCTCGTGGAATGCAGGATCGAAGGCATCGGCACGCTGTCCAATACGGTTAAGGTTGATGAATAACGGCGAGGGGGAATGGATATGCTTCGGAAAGTAAATCTGAATTCTGCGGTTGACGCAGTTCAGAACCTATATGTTTATAAAAAGGTGGGACAGCTCAACGGCCACGTTCTGAGCGTCGTAAACGTGGAAAACAGGACCCTGGATTTTCACGTCCATGAAGCTTCCGACGAACTATTTTTACGTTATTGAGGGCGGATTTCAGCTTGAAACCGACGAGGGTCTGATCCCTATCAACGCAGGAGAATTCATCATTGTTCCGAAGGGCACGCGGCATCGCCCGGTGGTGACGAACCTGACAAAATTTCTGATGATTGAATTGGAAGGGACGCTGAACAAGGAAAACAGCGGGGGCCTGTTTGAAGAATAGGCAAAGGTCTATTATAAGATAGTTAGAAGCATAGGTAATCAATAAAGAGGTAAAAAACATGACGAACAAGGAAATACTATTATCCGCAATCCGGCTGCAGAAAACGCCCAGGGTGCCCGTCATCAAGCTTGCGGGAGGAGTTTGGCTCTACGAGCGCCATGGGTTGTCATTGCAGGATGTCCTGGATATGCCGCCCGCCCAGTATGCGGATCTCATGCTCCGAGACAATGAGGAACTCGGGATGGATCTGATATGGACGGGAGCAGGCTTAAATCATGTGCTGCTGCGCACCATAGGAGCGAAAGTAACCTTTGACAAGGTCGGAGCCGCATCCACGGTTGAGGAGCCGATGATTTCAAGTGCCGAAGATCTCGACAAAATAAAAAGCCCCAGCCTGGAAAACGATCCCGGTATAGCAAACCTGCTGGAAGCGACCAGGATCCTGTCCGAGCGGGTGGGAAACGAGGTGCTGATCGGGGTAAGCCAGTGGGGTCCCTTTTCCCTGGCCGGACTGATGATGGGGCTGGAAAAGTTTATGGTCTATATCATGCGCGACAAGGCCGGGACAGAGCGGATCCTTGCGTTCACCCAGGAACTTGTGGAAAAATATCTGGAACTGTTTCGGGAAGCGGGCGTCGGTCTGGTCAACTTCTCAGAGCCATCCGCTTCCATGATTTCGCCTAAAATGTTCCAGGATCTGGCCATGCCTTGCATCAGAAAAACGAACGATGCTTTCAGGGATAAAGGTGTGGCGAGAATGCTGCATATCTGCGGCAATACCACGAAACTGCTTGATCTGATACCCGAAACCGGCACGGACCTCTTTTCCTTTGACTATAAAGTCGATCTCGCTGCGGCGAAGGAAAAGCTCGGCGGGAAGGTGGCTTTCGCGGGAAATATCGATCCCGTGGGCGTAATTTTTGAGGGTACGAAAGAGGATGTGGCGAAAGCCGCCGAAAACTGCCTCCGGATTGCGGGAGAAACACCCGGATACGTATTGATGCCGGGCTGCGACATCCCGCCGAAAACAAGGATTGAAAACGTAAAAGCGATGGCGTCGGTCGCACACCGGGCGATAGACGGGAAATTATGAGCTTACGCGAATAGAACTTATAGAGTTTACTTGCTCATAAGAGATTACTCTTATGAGATTATGCATATGAGATTATGCATATGAGATTGCACATATGTGATTGTGCATAAGAGATTGCGCTTATGAAATTATGCATATGAGTTTTTGCAAATGAATTATGCACATAAGCTTACGCAAAAGATAAGACGACGGCTCTCGCCGAAAGGAGGACAAGATAACTTGGAGAACATGGATCACATGGACTATGATAAATTGGCGGAACTGCTTTTCCCGCACATTACAAAAGACCCTGCGGAATATGAAGCGATTTATCCGGAACGGAAGCTTCCCGCCGGCGCAAAGGTTACGCGGCTTGGCCCAAGCCCAACCGGCTTTATTCATCTCGGCAATCTCTACAGCGCCTTTGTGAATGAGCGCCTTGCCCATCAAAGCGGCGGAATTTTCTATTTACGAATTGAGGACACCGATGATAAGCGTAAAGTGGAAGGCGCGGTGGAAACCATCATCTCCTCCCTGGCGTATTTCGGCCTGAATTTCGATGAAGGTGCCGCCATGGACGGCGAGAAGGGAAATTACGGACCGTATTACCAGAGCCAAAGAGCGGAAATTTACCAGGCTTATGTAAAACAGATGGTTCGGCGCGGGCAGGCCTACCCATGTTTCTGCACGGAGGAAGAGCTGAACGAGATTCGCCGGGAACAGGAGCAGCGAAAGGAAACTCCCGGCTATTACGGCAAATGGGCAAAGCACAGGAATATGACCCTGGAAGAAATTAAAAGCAGTCTGGATCAGGGCCGGCCCTTCGTGATACGGCTCCGATCCCGCGGAATTACGCCGGGCTTTGAGAACGAAGCGAGGATGATTTCCGTGGAGGACGGCATCCGCGGCACACTGATCATGCCGGAGAATTTTCAGGATATCGTCCTGCTGAAGGCAAACGGAATCCCAACTTACCATTTCGCCCATGTGGTGGACGACCACCTCATGCGGACCACCCATGTCGTCAGGGGCGCCGAATGGCTGTCCTCCCTGCCGATTCATGTGGAGCTCTTCCAGACTCTGAACTGGCCGCTTCCGGTATACTGCCATACCGCCCAGCTTATGAAAATGGAGAACGGAAACAAGCGAAAGCTTTCCAAAAGAAAAGACCCGGAGCTTTCCCTGGATTATTACCGCAGCGAGGGTTACCACCCGAAGGCGGTACGGGAATACCTTCTGACCATATTGAATTCAAATTACGAGGAATGGCGCCTGGAAAACCCGGACGCGCCCCAGGACTCCTTCGAATTTACCGTGGAAAAGATGAGCCATTCCGGCGCCCTTTTCGACCTCGACAAGCTGAACGACATCAGCAAGGACGTGCTGGTGAAGATTCCCGCAGAGGAGCTCTGCGAGTTTTTGATCGAGTGGTCTAAGACCTACCGTCCGGAGCTCACGAATCTTTTCGAAAGCCGGAAGGACTACCTGACACGGATCCTGGATCTTGGCAGGCAGGGGGAAAAGCCGAGGAAGGACTTCATCTTTGCCCGCCAAATGTTTGAGTTCATCAGCTATTTCTATGACGAGTATTTCAAGATTGAAGATCCATATCCGGAAAACGTGAGCGAAGAGGATAGAAAAGCGATCCTGTCCGCCTACCTGAAAAGCTATGACCACAGCGACGACCAGACCCAATGGTTCGAAAAAATCCGCAAGATCGCGGAGGATAACGGCTATGCCGCAAGACCCAAGGACTATAAAAAGAATCCGGAGTTATATAAAGGCCATGTAGGAGACGTGAGCACCGTGATCCGCATTGCGCTGATGGGCCGGGCAACGTCACCGGACATCTGGGAAATCCAGCAGATCCTCGGCGAAGAAAAGACGAGAGAAAGAATAAAAAAAGAATTAGAAAATTAAATTTATGATATCTCCGATTTCATAAAAAGTTTGTAACACATTTCACCGCCTCTTCATAGATTATATAACAAATCAATTAAATCTTATAGAAGCAGGTGATTAAAAAATGTCAGATGGATGTGGACTTCTTGGCGAAAGAGATATTGATACCAGCTTACTGTTCTTCTTCCTGCTGCTGGTAATCATATTCTGCAATTGCCGTGTTCTGTAACCGTTACACAAAATGAAAAGAGCCCGAGAGCTCTTTTCAACCCCACTGAAACCCGGCGGACGCCGCCGGGTTTCATTTTTTGTTCCGTTACAAATACCAGGAATGCCCCTACTCGGCAAGATATTCCTTGGTGAGCCGGCCGAGGATGGCCATACCTTTATCGATGTCCTCAAGGGCCATGTTGGAAAAGTTCAGCCGAAGCTCGTTATTCTTCACGCCGCTTGGATAGAAGGAACCGCCCGGAATAAAGGCGACCTTTTCCGCCAGCGCCCTGCGCAGAAGCTCCCTGGAATCCTTGCCTTCCGGCAGCTCCAGCCAGATGAAGAGCCCGCCCCGGGGAACCTCATAATGAACCTCCTTCGGAAATTCCCTGTCGATGGCTATCATCATTCGGTCCCGGCGTTCTTTATACAATCCCGTGATCCGTCGGATATGGGTGTCCAAATCGTTGTGCTCCAGATAATAGGCCATCTGCCTCTGAGCGATGGCCGAAGACGACAGGTCGGCCGCATTCTTCAGAAGCAGGTACTTTTCCATCAGGTCTTCCCTGGCGCAGAGCCATGCCACCCGAAGCCCCGGGCAGAAGATCTTTGAGAAGGTGCCGACATAGACGACTTGCCCTTTCCTGTCATACCAGGCAAGGGGCTTTTCCAGCCTGTCCTCAAAGGAAAGCTCCGAATACGCCGCGTCCTCGATCACCAATGTCATAGTCGGAAATAAACTCAATAAATTCCTTTCTTCTCTCCGCCGACCAGCTCCTGCCCGTCGGGTTTTGGAAATCCGGAATCACGTAGATCATCTTGACCCGTTCGCCGTACCGGTCCAGCGCCTGCTTCAGGGCGTCCATCACAAGCCCGTTCCTGTCCGTAGGGAGTCCGCAAAGCTCCGCCTCGTAGGCCCTCAGGGCATTGACCGCCCCCAGGTAGGACGGCGTTTCAAACAGCACGATATCCCCTTTATTGATAAAGAGCATGCTGCTCATGTCAAGAGCCTGTTGGGAACCGCTGGTGATGACCACCTCTTCAGTCTTATAATCCAGGCCGAATTTATCGCGCATTCTTTGGGCGAGAAGCTCTCTCAGCTTTCCGTATCCGCTGGTCGAGCAGTAGCTCAGCGCTTCCTTCCCTTCCCTTTCCAGGACCTTGACAAAGGATTCCTTGATCGCTTCCACCGGATAGGTTTCCGGCGACGGGAAACCGGCGGAAAAAGAAATCATATCCTCGGTTTCCGTCAGTTCCATGGCGTTTAGCAGCGCCTTATCCTGCAGGCGCTCCATTCTGCTCGCAAATCTCATCCCTTTTATCAACCTTTCCGCAGTTGATCTATTTAATGTTCCAACTGTTCAAATACTTTTCCTGCTCCGGCGTCAGGCTGTCGATCTCAATGCCCCAGGCGGCGAGCTTCCTTCTAGCCACCAGATCGTCGATTTCCGCCGTTACGTTGATCACCTTGTTTTCCAGCTTGCCCCGGTTATTTAAGATATAGAGGGCTGAAAGGCACTGCACCGCAAAGCTCATATCCATGACCTCCGCGGGATGCCCGTCCGCCGCGGCGATGTTCACCAGGCGTCCTTCTGCAATGACATTGACCCATTTCCCGTTTGGCAGCTGATATCCCATTATGTTGGCCCTGGTCTCTTTTTTGTCCACCGCGACCTTTTCCAGTCCGGCCATGTCCACTTCCACGTTAAAGTGCCCGGCGTTGGTGAGGATCGCCCTGTCCTTCATAAGCAGCATGTGCTCTACGGTTATTACATGCTCGCAGCCCGTGGCGGTTACGAAAATATCCCCATGGGGCGCCGCTTGCTTCATGGTCATGACTTCATAGCCGTCCATACGGGCTTCAATGGCCTTGACCGGATCGATTTCCGTCACGATGACCCTGGCGCCCAGCGCGGCGGCCCTCATGGCGATTCCCTTTCCGCACCAGCCGTAGCCGGCGACCACAACGGTTTTCCCCGCCACGATGAGATTGGTGTTCCGCATGATGCTGTCCCAGGTGGATTGTCCGGTGCCGTAGCGGTTGTCGAACAAATGCTTGCACAGCGCATCGTTGACCGCTATCATGGGGAATTTCAGGACTCCTTCCCGCTCCATGGCCTTCAGCCGGATTATTCCGGTGGTGGTTTCCTCGCACCCTCCCCAGCAATCCTCAGCCAGATCGGGGCGTGAGGTATGGAGCATGCTCACAAGATCCCCGCCGTCGTCAATGATGATATTGGGCTTATGAGACAGCGCCATTTCGATATGCCTGTTGTACTCCTCTTCCGTGGCCCCGTGATACGCGTAGACCTTCATGCCCGTAGCGGCAAGCGCGGCCGCCACGTCGTCCTGCGTCGAGAGCACGTTGCTTCAGGTGACGGACATATCCGCGCCGCCCGCCGCAAGAACCTCACAGAGATACGCCGTTTTTGCTTCCAGATGGACTGATAGGCTTATCTTTACGCCTTTAAACGGTTTATCCTTCGAAAGCTCCGTTTCCAGGCCGTTCAAAATCGGCATGTTGTTTTTTACCCATTCTATTTTCCGCCTTCCCGAAGGTGCAAGATTGATATCCCGTACTTCATACTGTTTCATCGTGATCCTCCGTTATTAAGATTTCAATTTTTTCAAACTCCCTGAGCTTCTTTCTTCTGGCCCTGTAATCCGGCATAACCTGTTCCACCACGGACCAGAACCGTCCGGAATGATTCATTTCCTTCAGGTGGGCAAGTTCGTGAACCACCACATAATCCGCCAGTTCCTCGGGCACGAACATCAGGCGATATGTAAAATTGATTGTGCCCTTCCTGCTGCAGGAGCCCCATCTCGTTTTTGCTCCGCTGATCCTGACCTCTCCATGCCTCACTCCCATGACTTCCGAGAAATGACGGCACTTCTGCTGCAGATAGGCTTTTGCCTGTTGTTTATAAGCGGCTTCTTCCTTTTTCGTCAGCCGGACGATTCTTCTTCCGGCGGACAGCCTGCGGCGGGTTTTTTCGATCCAATCCCGTTTATTCCGTACAAATTCATCAATTTGTTCCCTGCTTGTCCTTAAGGGAGCGCGCACTTCGAGCCTGCCGTCCCGCCTGACATAAAGCGCCAGGGTTTTTCTCGCCGTGCGGACCAGTTCGTAATCCGGCGTCATTTTCCCAGTCGTTCCTCCGCGATTTTTCATTCCTTGGTCCTCAATTTATCATTCCTTATTCTCTCGCCCGGTTTTGGCGCCCTTTGCGCCTGCTAGTAACGGGTTCTATTAGTTCTCTCTTCGCGAGCCTGCTCGTTAACAGGTTTCCGGGCGCTCTCTTAGCGAGCCTGTCTTCACTCCGTGAAGACGTCTTTCGTAAAAGGTTCGGCAGTGCCCACATGTCCCATCAGGGTTTCCACGACTTTGCCGTTCATCAGAAACTGTACCTGCTCCACCTTGTCAAAGTTAAGCAGGGTATTCACGATCTGGCTGATAAGAAAGCCCTCGACCATAGACCCTCCGCCGGAGCCGACGCTTTTAAAATCGACATAGGCCGTATTCCCTTCCAGATAAACGCGGTTGAATACGACCTGTTCCGTAATCATCGTGCTGTTGCCTTCGTCAGGATGCCTGAGCAGCTCAAGCGTATCCTGATAAACGTTTTCCGGCGACGATGTGATATCGGCAACGGAAATATTAAATTTTTTAAGGGTTTCATCCCCGGTATTGATATATTCTTCGTTGGCAAAATAGAGCGCGACCCGGTAAACCTCCGTCCCCTCCGCTTCCTGCATATCCGGGTTGGCCCCTCCGGTTCCGTCTTGGGATCCCGCCGTATCGCCTTTGGTGCCGCAACCCGCCATTCCCGCAGTTGCCAGCGCTAAAATGATACACAGCAGGATCAATAGTCTGCGTTTATTTTTCATACCCGTTCCTCCTTTTACCCGCACCTCCATCTTAACATAGTTTGTGTTGTTTTCAAATTGATTTATTCAATTTGAAACCGCCATGTGCGATTCGCGCAAGCGAATATTCGCACGGCACTCAAAATGTTGAACGGACGGTTTTGGGTTTCGGCAATTCACTTGCCGTGACCCGAAGCCGTAGGCGCAATCACGTCGTTTGTTGCGCCGTCGTTCAAATTGATTTATTCAATTTGAAACCGCCATGTGCGATTCGCGCAAGCGAATATTCGCACGGCACTCAAAATGTCTATGTTAAAAATTGTAACTGTAATTCATTTATGGTAAACCACAACCGGGGCTTGACATAACAGGTTTTTAATACTACAATAATATTTACATGTATATACAAGTGTATTCATTTGGCGGAGAAGAATTGACAGACACTAAGGAGGGTTCCGAAATGGAAAAAAACAGTTTGAAGGAAATGCTTCTGAAAGCGAAGCATGGGAAATACGCCGTCGGAGCGTTCAACATCTTCAATCACATATCGGCGAAGGCAACGGTCCAGGCGGCAAAGGAGCTTAGCGCTCCCCTTATTTTACAGACTTCCGTAAGCACGGTCAAAAAGATCGGCGTTGACGAACTAATTAAAATGCTCAATTTGGTGAAAGAAAACGCGGGTATCCCCATCGTCATCCACCTGGATCATTGCACGGATCCGGAACTGGCGAAAAGATGCATTGACGCCGGCTGGGATTCCATCATGATCGACGCTTCGGAAAAGCCTTTTGATGAAAACGTGGCCATCACCGCGGAGATCAAAAAATATGCGGCCGCGAAAAACGTATGTGTGGAAGGCGAATTGGGCGTCATCAAAGGAGTGGAGGATGAAATATCCTCCGATGTCGAGGTTGCCACCAAATATGAAGACGCCATAGAGTTTGTGAACAGCACGGACGTCGACGCCTTCGCTCCCGCCATAGGAACGGCCCACGGCGTATATACCGAAAAGGCGGTCCTGAACTTCGACCTTGTCAGGCGAATCAGCGATACCTGCGACTGTCCGCTGGTCGTGCACGGCGGCACCGGCCTCAGTGACGAAGACTTCAGGAAGCTCATCGAGCTGGGCGCGACGAAAATCAATATTTCCACCGCGATCAAGCACGCGTACTTTGACGGCTATCAGAAATATTTCGAGCAGAATTCCACGGACCGCAATCCCCTGAAACTTGACGAATTCATCGAAAAGGAGATCAAGGAAGTAGTTAAAACCCATATCAACCTGTTCGGAGCGGCGCAAAAGGCCTAAGCCGAAATCGTCCGGACAGCGGATCCGGACAGCGAGCGGGCGAAAACTCGCCATTCGCTTGAAACGGAGCGGTTTGTTGCCGCAAATACAGTTAACGAATGAGAGGAGCAATATCCATGAGCAAATTAAAAGCGCTGGTATTCGACTGCGACGGCGTCCTGGCCGAAACGGAACGCGACGGGCACAGGGTCGCCTTTAACAGGGTCTTCCGGCAGGCGGGCATCGACGCGGAATGGAGCGTTGAAGAATACAAAGAGCTGGTGAAGATCTCCGGCGGAAAAGAGAGAATGAAGCATTATTTCAAACACAAGATCGACGATGAAAAAATCGCGGAACTGCATAAGCTGAAGACGAGCATCTTTATGGAAATGAGCGAAGCCGGCCAACTGCCCGGAAGAACGGGGATCAAACGGATCATCAAGGAAGCCCACGATGCAGGACTGCTTTTATTCGTGTGCTCCACCTCCAATGAGAAGAGCGTTTCCTCCCTGTTAAGGGCTAACGTCGGCGAAGAGTATTTCGGATGGTTTACCGAGTTGTTTTGCGGAGATATCGTAAAGGAAAAGAAGCCGGCTCCGGACATTTACAACCTCGTAAAGGAAAAGCATCACTTGCTTCCCGAGGAATGCTTCGTCGTGGAGGACAGCAGAAACGGACTGCTTGCGGCCAAGGCGGCGGGAATGCACTGCGTCGTGACGCCGAGCTTCTATTCCGCGGACGAAGATTTTACGGAAGCGGACCTGGTCGTCTCCTCCCTCGGCGATCCCGGAGAATCGAAGATAACTATAATCAAAGGCAATCCGAAGCTGACCAGAGATCCCGTATACATCACGGTTCGCGACCTGGACGCCATGGTTTAATCCGGGAAGAGAGGCTGTCTCAAAATGAGAGACGGCCTCTCTCAATTTAATCCAAATAACTAAATCATCCCCATGACAGTTTAGATGAAAAGTCAGATAATCGTTGAAATTTGAATGAAAAAAGGTAAAAGCGGCTTCCGAAGAGGCCGCTTTTTTGGTATAATTGTAGTTGCAAAACAAACAAATTCTACCGAGGTAATTATACAATGAAACAAGCAAATTTTCAATTAGTTTTGCCCCTGAAGTTAGTGTCAAGTAATCGTTGGCAAGTTTTCTGTTTTTTCTACATTCAAGTTT